>Ga0272447_1001768_pt1 | contig 12883 bp, 9 predicted proteins | sample YNPCB0133_FD_194589 | JGI IMG/M metagenome (GOLD analysis project Ga0272447, IMG submission 194589) | Hot spring microbial mat communities from Yellowstone National Park, WY, United States - YNP-CB-013-3 | ecosystem: Environmental > Aquatic > Thermal springs > Hot (42-90C) > Sediment | place... | reverse complement strand
GCCTATTAAATACCAGCGGGAACGGCATCCTGAACTAGTGCCTACGGTGGCCGAAACTCTGGCTATGAAACAGGCAGCGATTAATGTTCTCAATGCACATGGTTATCGGGAAAATCTGCGGCGGGTATTTTCCAAAAAGCCGGAATACTATTCGCACTATGCGGATAATCAATGCTGTGGTTTGTTGGATCAATTGGGGTTTGGTTTAACGGCGTTTAGCAGTCTGCGGGATCGGTTTGGTTTGAATACGCAACACTTTGACGAATATTACCGAATGATTGCCGAGCGGCGGTTGCCAGTAAATCGAGGGTTGGTGCGCGATTTGGAGGCGCAAATTCGCTGGGCGATTGTCTTGCCTTTGAAGAACCGGCGAGTGTGGAAACGCCATTTCCAACAGGTGACAGGTTGTTCTTTGGATGAGGTGTTTCAACCGAAAATTGCAGCCCTGAAAAAGTACGGTTTACTGATGGAGGATGAAGAAAAAATCGAGTTAACGACTCTGGGGGCCTTTTTTGCGGATGAAGTAGCCCACCAATTTCACCATCCGAAGTACATTCCTTTTCCTGCTACGGAGTACGCTGATGGGGAGCTAAATCCCTACCGCCATCCTGAAGTTTGGAGTGGCAATTATGACAGATGAAACCGTTGTTGCTGCCGATACAGTTATCCATGTACAGCCGGAAATTGAGATTAACAATCAGGGGGAAATTATTCGGTTTCAATTGACAGAACCACAGCATGTTTTGGGGCGTGCTCCACGCAAGTCTCCCCCGGAAGGTTTGATTGTGCCTGAGCATTGGGTGCATATCAGCCGGGTACAGGCAACGCTGCGGCGGACAGGTGATCATTACACCATTTATGATGGGGATGGGCAAACTCCCAGTATGAATCGGTTGTTTATCAACCATGCAATTATTACGCCGACACAGGGGCATCTTTTGCATCCTGGCGATGAAATTACCATTGGCACGGATCCCAAAACAGCCATTACGATTACGTATCACCATCCTTCTGTCCAACTGAAACCTATTGCCCCTAAAAAGCGTTTCCTATCCTTGAAAGGGCGTACATCGGTGATTTTGGGCAGGAGTCAGGAGGCGGATTTGCAACTGGATGCCCCGACGGTTTCCCGGTCCCATGCGGTTATTTTTTCGGATCAAAAAGGGCACTATACCATCCGTGATTGCAGTGTCAATGGGGTTTTTGTGAATGGTAAAAGGGTGGTGACGACTGCCCCTTTAAGTGTTGGGGATGTGATTACCATTGGTCCCTATCGCCTGGTATTGCAACGGGATACATTGGTGGTGTCCGACCAGGGGGATAGCATTCGTTTGGATGCCAAGGATTTGGCGAAGGTGGTCACCGGGAAAAAGGGGCAAAAAATTCGTATTCTGAATGATATTTCGCTGGTCATCGAGCCGGGACAATTTGTGGCTTTAGTGGGGGGAAGTGGAGCGGGTAAATCAACGCTCATGAAAAGTTTATTGGGAATTGAGGCGGTCAGTCAGGGTTCGGTGTATTTGAATGGGGATGATTTACGCAAGTATTTCAATATCTATCGCAGTATCATTGGCTATGTGCCGCAAAGTGATATGGTGCATATGAATTTGACGGTAAAAGAGGTGCTGTATTATGCGGCGAAATTACGGTTGCCTCAAGATGTGCATATCAACGAGATTATTGAACAGGTGTTGCAGCAGGTGGAGTTAACGGAACGGCAGGATACGCTGGTGCGGCATTTGAGTGGGGGGCAATTGAAGCGGGTCAGTATTGCGGTGGAATTGTTATCCGATCCCAAGTTATTCTTCCTGGATGAACCAACTTCGGGGCTGGACCCTGGTTTGGACAAAAAAATTATGCAGTTGTTGCGGAAATTGGCCGACCAAGGGCGCACGATTGTTTTGGTCACCCATGCCACGACCAATGTGACGCTCTGTGACCGCTTGGTGTTTATGGGTTTGGGGGGGAATTTATGCTATTTCGGTCCACCGCAGGAAGCGGCATCGTTTTTTGACCTGGAACAGCACGATTTTGCCGACATTTACATCAAATTGGAAACTCGTGAGGCAGTTGCCCAGGAAGCAGAGCGATTTCGCCGGTCGGAATATTACCGAACGTACATTCAGGAGCGACTGATTGGGCAGGTGAATGAACAGCCTTTTCAGCCAGAACAGGTGCGGCCTGCGTTTTGGCGCCAGTTGTGGGTGTTGGTGCAACGGTATGGGAAACTTTTGTGCCGGGACCCGGTTTATTTGTTCTTATCTTTGGCTACTGCTCCTTTGGGAATTGTGTTCATTCGCCTAGCGGTACAAACCCACAATCCCTTTGTCGGGGCACCGGATTACGTGTTGGCTTCCTTGGCACGGCGGGTTATTTTTGTGATTGTGTGTGCGGCATTGTGGGCTGGTTTTGCCAGTTCTTTGCAGGAAATTGTTAAAGAATCGGCGATTTATCTGCGGGAACGATTGGTGAATTTGGGGCTTTTTGCCTATTTGGGTTCTAAGTTGGTGACGCTGGGGGGCTTGGCTCTTTTGCAGAGTTTCCTGATTACGGCGGTGATCCTGATTGGGTTTCGTTGGCCGCCAGGTTTGTGCGGCGCCGACCCCTTGTGTTTTCCGAACTATTTCCCTTGGCCTTTGGGGGTCTTCATTACCATTTTTTTGACGATTGTCACTGCGGTTTCCCTGGGATTGATGGTATCGGCCATGGTGCGCAATGCAGCGCAGGCAAACAGTGCTTTACCGCTTCTTTTGCTCCCCCAAATTGTCTTTGCAGGCATTTTGTTTGACCTGGGGCATCAGGGGCGATTGGTTTCCTGGTTGATGCTGAGTCGCTGGTCGGTAGGAGCGTTGGGGGCACTGGCGGATGTGAATGCTTTGGTGCCAGGGATACCCGAAGGCATGGACCCGGACAGTATTCCGATTAAAGAGATGGCGATGTTTACAGCTACCTTGTCTAACTTGGGCTGCAATTGGGCGATGTTGCTCCTGCATGCGGTGGTTTATTTGGGCATCACGCTTTGGGTGCAAAAACGCAAGGATATTTATTAAACGGGCGCTATGTGCACGGTTTCCGGGGCAGGGGTGGAAATGGCACAATAGAGCAGGACTGTCACCGCATGTGGCTATGACCGATACCCCTGTGCTCCGGCTGCGGAATTTCTGCATCATTGCCCATATTGACCACGGCAAGTCCACCTTGGCCGACCGGTTGCTTCAGGTGACGGGGACGGTAGACGAGCGGCAGATGCGGGAGCAATTTCTGGACAATATGGATTTGGAGCGGGAACGGGGCATTACGATTAAATTGCAAGCGGCACGCATGAATTATCAGGCCAGGGATGGGCAAACCTACGTTTTGAATTTGATTGATACGCCGGGCCATGTGGATTTTTCCTATGAGGTTTCCCGTTCGCTGGCTGCCTGTGAAGGGGCGCTGTTGGTGGTGGATGCGTCCCAAGGGGTGGAAGCCCAAACGCTGGCCAATGTTTATATGGCGCTAGAGCATGATTTGGAAATTATTCCGGTGATTAATAAGATTGATTTGCCGGGGGCGAATCCCGAACGGGTGAAACAGGAAATTGAAGATGTGATCGGTTTGGATTGCTCGCAAGCAATTTTGGCTTCGGCAAAAGAAGGCATTGGCATTGAGGATATTTTGGAAGCGGTGGTGCAGCGCATTCCCCCACCCAAAGACCGCCGGGATCAGCCGTTACGGGCACTGATTTTTGATAGTTATTACGACTCCTATCGGGGGGTAGTGGTGTATGTGCGGGTGATGGATGGGAGGGTCAAAAAGGGCGACCGGATTCGCTTGATGATGTCCGGGAAGGAATACGAAGTGGATGAATTGGGGGTGATGTCACCGCAACAAGTACCGGTGGCGGATTTACAAGCTGGCGAGGTGGGGTATTTGACGGCAGCCATCAAAACGGTGGAGGATGCCCGGGTAGGGGATACGATTACCCTGGCTGATGCTCCGGCTGCGGAACCGTTACCGGGTTACAAAGAGGCCAAACCGATGGTATTTTGCGGGTTATTTCCCATCAATGCCGACGACTATGCCGACTTGCGAGATGCCTTGGCCAAATTGAAATTGAATGATGCGGCTTTGCACTATGAGCCGGAAACTTCGTCGGCAATGGGCATGGGATTTCGGTGTGGCTTTTTGGGGCTGTTGCACATGGAAATTGTCCAGGAACGACTGGAACGGGAATACCATTTGGAGTTGGTGGCGACGGCTCCTTCGGTGGTCTATCGGGTGGTATTAAACGACAATTCCGTCATCGAGGTTGACAATCCCGGAGAGTTACCTGCTCCCAACGAACGCCGCCAAATTGAAGAACCCTACGTGCGGGTGGAAATGATTACGCCGGAGGCCTACGTGGGGACGTTGATGGAGTTAGCCCAATCCCGGCGCGGGGAATTTCAGGACATGCGTTATCTCACTCCAGAGCGTGCGGTGTTGGTCTATGAAATTCCCTTGTCGGAGGTGGTGACGGACTTTTTTGATCAGATGAAATCCCGTTCTCGGGGCTATGCCAGTATGGAGTACCAATGGGCGGGGTATCGTCCCAACGATTTGGTGAAATTGGATATTTTGATTAACGAAGAACCGGCGGATGCGCTGGCGACGATTGTGCATCGGGATAAGGCCTACCAGGTGGGGCGGGCATTGGTGCAAAAACTCAAAGAACTCATCCCCCGCCATCAGTTCCGAGTGCCGATTCAGGCTGCTATTGGCAGTCGGGTGATCGCCAGCGAATCCATTGCACCCCTGCGGAAAAATGTGTTGGCCAAGTGCTACGGCGGCGATGTGACCCGCAAACGCAAACTCCTAGAAAAGCAAAAGGAGGGGAAAAAACGCATGAAGGCCCTGGGGAGGGTGGACGTACCGCAGGAGGCTTTTATGGCTGTTTTGAAATTGCAAAGCGAATAGCCTTGCCGGGAGTTCCCACAGGCCGCTATCCTAATGGAGTGAAGACGTGGTTTGCCCCATGCCATACCGGCGTATCCTGCTCAAGCTTAGCGGTGAAGCCCTGATGGGTCATCTGAGTTACGGCATTGACCCAGAGGTGGTTAAGGGTATTGCTCGTGAAATTGCCGATGTGGTAGCCGATGGGGTGCAAACGGCAATTGTGGTGGGCGGCGGGAACATCTTTCGGGGCGTCAAGGGCGCAGCCGCCGGGATGGACCGGGCAACGGCAGATTATATTGGCATGTTGGCAACGGTGATGAATGCCATGACCTTGCAGGACGCCCTCGAGCAAATTGGGGTGCCGACCCGGGTACAGACGGCGATCTCCATGCAGGAGGTGGCAGAACCATACATTCGCAGGCGAGCGATTCGGCATTTGGAGAAAGGGCGGGTCGTGATTTTTGCTGCTGGTTCGGGTAATCCCTTTTTCACCACCGATACCACGGCTGCATTGCGGGCCGCAGAAATTGATGCGGAAGTTGTGTTTAAGGCCACGAAGGTGGATGGTGTGTACGATGACGACCCGAAGGTGAATCCCCATGCCCGCCGGTACCAAAGTCTCAGTTACAGTCACGTCCTCAGTCAGGGGCTACAGGTGATGGACGGCACTGCCATTACCCTTTGTCAGGAAAACAACATTCCGATTATTGTGTTCGACCTGTCTGTGGTCGGGAATATCCGCCGAGCCGTGCGGGGCGAACCCATTGGCACCATTGTGGGAGGTTACTGTGAAATTAAGTGACATAGAAGCCAAAATGCAGCAGACTCTGGAAGCCACCCAGCGGGCCTTCAACACCATCCGCACGGGTAGAGCCAGTGCATCCCTACTGGATCGGGTGATGGTGGATTATTACGATGTACCAACGCCATTGCGTTCCCTAGCCAGTATCACGACGCCCGATGCCAGCACGATTCTGATTCAGCCCTACGACCGCAGCACGTTGGGTTTGATTGAAAAAGCCATTAGCACCTCGGATTTGGGTTTAACCCCTAACAATGACGGCACGCAAATTCGTCTCAACATTCCGCCATTGACGGCAGAGCGCCGCAAAGAGCTAGTCAAGACTGTGAACAAATTGGCCGAGGAAGGCAAAGTGGCGCTGCGTAACATTCGCCGGGATGCAGTCGAACAGGTGCGTAAGCAGGAAAAAGCTGCTGAATTATCCAAAGATGAGGCCTTTAGCTTGCAGGAATCCATCCAAAAGCTGACAGATAAATATATTGCCAAGGTGGAGGAAATGACCCAAGCGAAAGAAAAAGAGATTATGACCGTCTAGGGAGCGGCATGAGTGAGGACGGTTTGCTGAAACAACTGTTGAGGTAACTTCCCAGGGGCGTATGCCGTTTGCGTTCGCTTGTAACAAGATTAGGAATGGGGCAGCCATGCCATCACTTGGGTCGTCACTTCCCGGGGATAAATCAACCACGCACGGGTTCGGGTTTGGCTAAGCGATTGCACTAACGGGGAGAGTTCATTGATTTCTTGAATGCCCTGCGCCGTCTGCACCTTGATACCCTTGTCGTAAAGGGTGTACCCGCGCATCGAACGCTGGTATAAACCGCAATAGTAGTGTTCGTCCCATCCCAATTTCTGAACCGCCTGCTGGGTTTGCCCTAGTAATTGCTGGCGCTCTGACTCAGAACAGCGAGTGATTTCGATGATTTTGAATAAATTGCGTTGTAAAAGTCGCTGACATAAATCGGCCAAAATGTCATCTTCAGCTTCGGCCCAGCGGTGAATGTGATAGTTCACAACGTCATCATCGGTGGCTAAATAATCCTGCAATTCCAAGTGGTTAACGGGTTGGGTTAACCAGCGCCGCATGATGGGATCGCAATAAAGTTTTTCTACCGATAACTTCGCCCGTTCAATCAGACGACATAGCATCCACGTTGCGGCAATATTTTTGCGATGGTTGTACACCTGGATGTACATGAAATAGCGCACGACCAAGTAATGCTCAATAGCCGCTAGACCTTTGGGATGAACCACCAATTCGCCCCGCTGGGGATCGTAGTCAATGGCCGCCAGAATTCGGTCTAAATCCAAGCGTCCGTAGGCTGCGCCCGTAAGATAACTATCCCGCATGAGATAGTCCAAGCGGTCACAATCCAATTGCCCGGACACCCACTGACAGACAAAGGGTGATGGGTAACGGTTTTGGTAAACGTGCAGGACTTGATGCGCTAAATCGGGGGCAAAGGCATCTAAAAGGTGTCGTATTTGTGGGTGATCACTCAAGATGGTGCGTGTCCAGGTTTCGTGGTGAAATTGGAACATTTCTTCCCCAGTGTGGCTGTAGGGACCATGCCCCAAATCGTGTAATAAAGCGGCGACCAGAACTACTGCTCGATGGCTGCACAGTTCGGGATAATTTTTTTGCAAGCGATCAAATACCTGCCGGGCGACCCACAAAACACCTAGAGAGTGGGTAAATCGGGAACCTTCTGCCCCGTGAAAGGTGAAACTGGCTGCCCCCAATTGCCGTACCCGTCGCAGGCGCTGAAAGGGGGCTGTATCAATCAGACGAATCAGCAAATCTTCCACCGGGTCCCGCCGGTCGAGGGTAATCGCCCCATGCACCGGGTCATGGTACGTCCGGGTATGTCCCATTGCTTTGCATAGAAGATGAATTGAGAATCAAGCGGCTCCCTTGGTTTCATGGTAGCCTAATAGCCGTTTTTGCCCCCGAAATTCGATGCGTTTGACGAATGAACCCTTTTACCGGGTTGGCAATGGCCTAGGGGCGTGCCTGCTCATTCATGGCTTGGGTGGGGGTGTGTACGAACTGCAACCCCTGGCAATGACGCTCCATCACCAGGGCTGGACCGTGCGGGGTATGAATCTCCCTGGTCACGACCAACCTGCCCCCCGGATGCCCGCTTCCACCTGGCCGCAGTGGGTGGATTGTGTTGATACAGAATATCAACACCTGCGGCAAAATCACGAACAGGTAGCAGTGGTGGGTTTCTCGAATGGGGGACTGTTGGCACTGCATCTGGCTGCGCAGGTCAGGGTCTCCCGGTTAGTTTTATTGGCTCCCTTTTTGGGGATGTCCCGGTGGCTTTACCCTTTGCTGTACACGGTGGGCTATGCCCTGCCGAGTTGGCCCCGTTGGCACCTGCCCATTGCGGACCCGGAAATGGCAGCCCAAGCCTGGCAAGTTTGCTTTTTTCGGGATTTCAATTTGCAGGCCGTGCGCAGCGCCCTGGAATTACAAAGCATGGTGAAACGGTCCTTGCCCCAGATCACCGTGCCTACCCTGATGATTCAATCCCGACAGGACCAGGTGGTGGACCCCCAAGCATCCTGGACCGGGTTTCAAGAACTGGGCAGTCCAGAAAAACACTTTCACTGGCTCACAGACTGCAATCACATCATTACTCTGGATCGCCAGCGGGCACGAGTCGAACAGTTAGTGGGAGATTTTTTGCGGTTGCCGACGGCGCCATTGTCGGAGTAGTGAACGCACCTGTTTTTGGTAATCCCGCCAGGCGGTTCGGCTCAGGGATTGGCCGCCAAAACGCACATGCATATAGGTTTCCACTACCTGCACCGCCACGTCCCGACCAGGCAGGTCACTCCGACGCAAAGCCAGCAACACCGCCATTGGCCCCATATCGGGAGTAATCACCAACCCCTGTTGCAGCAATTCGTCACGCACTTGCACATACAAACGGGAAATCGCCGGTAGGGTTCCCTGGGTACGTCCCCACTGCACATAACGGGCACAGACATAGGCCAAGACGGGAGCCATGCCCCCCAAACCCGCTCCCCACATCCCAGCCCAAGGTTGCGCCACCCAGCCGGTCAATCCCGCCAGCAGTACCAACCCCGCTCCATCACGTGCCCGGAACGACCGCCCCCGACCGGCATAGCCCCAACGGCCCCCCACAGCCGTCAACACCAGCACCACGCCCAGACGCAGCCCCTGTTGTTGCCACCAGGTTTGCCAATTGCTGCCGGGAGATGGGCGATTCCCAGAAGGCGACAACCACGACTGCACCCTTTTGACCCCTTCTATCTGGGTATCCAAGTTGTACTCCAACACGTACTTATTCCACCGGAACCGCAGGGCATCGTACAAATCCGACCACCAGTTCCCCAGCTGTGGCAAAGTACCTGGCGGCGTTGGGTCAAACGTCACCCAGCCATAGCCGCTAAAGGGCACTTCTACCCAACTATGGGCATTCGCTGCCAGCACGGCCAGGTATCGGTCGTAGGCGTTCCAGCGTCCCCCCAGATACCCATTCACCAGCCGGGCCGGAATGCCAATACTGCGCAGCATCACCGTCATCGCCGTTGCAAAGTATTCGCAATGCCCCCGCCGATGGGTAAACAAAAACGCATCCAAAGGCGGTTCGTCACCGGGGTCCGGTAGGTCAGTGGTGTAGGTGAAATTGCGACGCAGATAATTCTCAATCGCCTGCACCTTATCGAAATAGGTAGGCGCTGTGCGGGTCAGTTCTAGCGCCAATTCCCGAATTTTGGGATTTACATCCGGGGGTAATTGCACATACATATCATTGGGAAAACGCTCCCGCACCCACTGCAACGTTGCCCGTTCATCCACCTGCCGCAAGTCGTTGGCGCTGGGAAAAATCGGGCGGCTCCAGGCCGTGTACTGATAGCCCACATCCCCCACGTAGTTGTAATACACATCCCCCGTGCGGGTCACGAACACCGAACGTCCCCACTGGCGGATGATTCTTGCCCGGTCCTGCGCTTCCCCCAACTGGCCCACCTGCACCCGCACCCCTTGTACTGTTTCCGGCAGTTTCACCCGGTAGAGGGGATGGAGCGCAAACAACACCCGGTGGGGCGACGGTTCCAGATAAATATCCTGGCGCATGAGGGAGAGATGGGCTGCCGGTTGTCGCAACTCCACCACCTGCTCTCCTTGCGCCGATTGCACCTGCCCCTCGAGCCGAGTGCGTATCCAGGTTGTGCCATCGTAGCGGTCGAAACTCACCCCCCGCCAGTACAGCGGCATGATTTCGGGCGGACGACCTTCGGGAAATTCCACCCGCATGACCACCTGGGTATCCCGATTCAACCGGCCATGTTCCCCGATATGCACCTGCTCGCTAAACCCCGGGGTCGCTTCTTTGTGCCCCACCCCCCGGCCAAAAAAGCCCAGCCCAATCCGGGGAAACAGGAAAAACAATCCCACCGACAGCACCAACGTCGCCACCCCCACCCACAGCAAGGCCAGCATCATCCTGCCGCCAAACACCTGGGACTGAGCCGCTGCCTTGGGATGATTGCGCACCTGCACCCGCAGATGGTACAGGGTAAAATTCACCACTCCCAAGATCACGTACAGGGCAAACAGCAATCCAAACAAAATGTCATCGGTATAAACCGTCGTGGCCGCCAGGAGCAAAAATGACAGAGCCATCGCCTGGTTGTCATCCTCCGGGCGTTCCCGCTGAAACAATTTCGCCAGCGTTAGATACAGCAATAGATACAAAGACGCATCCAGGGGATTGGCTTGCAGAGCTATTGTCCCCAGCACCAAAACCACCAAGACCGCCACCGTTAAAGGCATCCACAGGCGGGCGTACTGATCCCAACGAATGCGGGGCGGTTCCCAAAACCAACTCACCACTCCCAAAAGCAAAAACAGGACGTTAGCCCCAGGATGAATCGCATTGGCAATGATTACTGCTGCCCAACTAATGCCAACCAAAGCATAGGTGCACAGTTTGTGGGTTGTGGTGAGGTTCCAGGTCATGGGGCGTGGGTCATTCAAAGCATGAGTATCTTAGTCAATTGATGGCACCAGCGGCACATCGCATCTGAGACAACTCGCAAGCAAAGATGTCATCGGGTATTGTAAAACGGAATCGCCCATCCATTTCACTACATCACTTATGAATCGAGACCAGATGCCTTCGGTGGCCGACCTGCGGCTGGATTACACCCAAAATGTGCTGCTGACGGCTGACCCTGACCCCTGGGTGCAGTTCCGGCAGTGGTTTGCCGAGGCCTGTGCAGCCCCCATCCGGGAACCCAATGCCATGACGTTGGCGACGGTGGATGCCCAAGGGTGCCCTGATGCCCGCATTGTCCTGCTCAAGGGTTTTGATTCCGACGGGTTGCAGTTTTTTACCAATATGAACAGTGCCAAGGGACAGCAGTTGGCCCATTGTCCCCAGGCTGCCCTCGTGTTTTGGTGGGAACCGCTAGAACGGCAGGTGCGGTTTCGGGGCACGGTGACGCCATTACCAGCAGCAGCGTCTGATGCCTATTTCCGACAGCGCCCACGGGCTAGCCAACTGGGGGCTTGGGCGTCTCCCCAAAGTCAAATCATTTCCGACCGCACGGTGCTAGAGGAACGGTTTGCCCAATTGGCACGGGAGTATGCTGACCGGGAGATTCCGCGCCCGCCTTTTTGGGGGGGGTATTGCCTGCGCCCCCACACCATCGAGTTTTGGCAGGGTCGTCCCTCTCGACTCCACGACCGCATTGCCTACACCTTGCAACCCGATGGCACCTGGCAGCAACACCGCCTGGCTCCCTAGCTTCTGACCAAATGTTTGCCGTGAACAGTTCTCTCCCGGTGGTACTGGTAAAAACCATCTAACCCGGTTGTTTGAGATTCCCTAGGGTCACTCTGTCAAGAAACTTTTTATGTTTCTTAACGAAGTGTCATAATCGTTAGTAACCGGGTGATGCGTTACCAGAGGAGGTGTGTATGGATCAGCCGATTGAGTTGTCCTTGGAGCAGCAGTTTAGTCTGCGCTCGTTTGAAACCCAAGTGCGACAGATGAGTCGGGAACAGGCCCAGGAGAGTGATTCTAGTCAATGATACGCTGAACTATGCTGAAAATAATGTACAATATGTTCAGCATGGTTGCTTGGTATGACTAGGTATGCAAAACCGAGAGAAGCGGCGGATTATTTTGGGGTGTGTCTCCACACGTTGAGGCGATGGGAACAGAAAGGGTGGATCAATGCCATACGTACACCATCTGGTAGGGCCAGAAGGTATGACCTCGACAGCTACATCAAAACGCCAAAAAAAGTCAAACGAGTCGTTTTGTACGCCCGAGTCAGCAGTCGTTCCGCAGGTGGCGCAAGCCATGGACAGAAACAAGACTTGGAGCGACAGATTGCAAGACTGGTTGACCTCTATCCTGGAGCCGAAGTGGTCGGAGAGATTGGCAGCGGTCTCAACTTCAAAAGACCAAAGTTCCTTGCCTTATTGGAACGAGTCCGTGCAGGAGATATCGGAACAATTGTGGTCGCTCATCGGGATCGACTCTGCCGGTTTGGATTTGACCTCGTTGCGTGGTACTGCCATCAATACGGGTGCGAAGTCTTGGTTCTCGATGACGAAGACTTTTCTCCTCAACAGGAACTGGTTGCGGACCTCCTCGCCATCCTGCACTGCTTCAGTAGTCGGCTCTACGGACTCAGAAAATACCGGGTTGCAATCGAGAAAGATACGGATTTATCCGGAACCAGCGCTGGCTAAGGTTTGGAAGCGGTGGCAAGCGGCGTGCCGGTACTGCTACAACCAAGCGATTGCCTATCAGCGTCAGCATGGTCCTACCAAAACGCCAGAAAAACTACGGAATATGATTCTGCAATCGGACTTACCGCAGTGGGTAAAGGAAGTTCCCTGCCACATCAAACAGAACGCCGTCATGGAGGCATGGCAAGCGTTTCGTCAAAGTAAGGAAGCTCGGTTTCGCAGTGTGAGGGATAAAGCCCACACCTTGCAGTTCAACAACAGCAATTTCAGCCAAGGTAGGTGGTATCCGAGACTCACGAAAGGTTTGTCGTTTACAGCGTCAGAAGCCGTGCCGCAAAAGTGTGCCTATGGGACTAAGCTCATGCGGGTGAAAGATAGGTGGTATGCCATCTTCCCTGAACCCGTGAATGAACAATGTTCGT
>Ga0272447_1001767_pt1 | contig 12889 bp, 16 predicted proteins | sample YNPCB0133_FD_194589 | JGI IMG/M metagenome (GOLD analysis project Ga0272447, IMG submission 194589) | Hot spring microbial mat communities from Yellowstone National Park, WY, United States - YNP-CB-013-3 | ecosystem: Environmental > Aquatic > Thermal springs > Hot (42-90C) > Sediment | place... | reverse complement strand
CGCAGTATTTGCTCTAGGGGGGGCAACAATTTCCCCAACTCCTGATCCCGTTTTTCTGCCTGGGCAAGGGCTTGCACCAAGGTCGAATTGCTAAATAGAACCCACTGATAGATGGGTGCCCGTTGTCCGACATCCGCAGGCAGCTGCCCGTACTTATCCGCCAAATAGAGCAAAATAGCCCCGGACTCCCAGACGACCGTCTCCCCATCTACTAAGGCGGGAACCTTGCCCATCGGATTAATTGCCAGGTAGTCGGGTTGCCGGTGCGCCCCAGCCGCCATGTCCAGCCGCACAAATTCGTAGGGAACCGCTAACTCCTCTAAGTACCAAGCCACAATGGTCGCTCGGGAGCGGGTTCCCCCGTAGAGTTTCAGCATTTTAACCCTTGTACAGCGCCAAGCCCAGCTGCACGGCCATTGCCAAGGGCAACAAGGCCACTACCAGCGCTGCAAACACTTGGGTATCCGACAGTTCCATTGCACCGCTCCGTAACAAATGCTCCTTCCTTACTTTGCCGGAAATGAACACCCATTGCACCCAGTCTGTTACATTATGAAATATTGCGCTCCCTAAATCCATGCTGGACCAACTCATTGAGCTACCGCAGCAATTTGGGTTGCAGACCCTGGTGATCGTTGGGATTTTAATTCTCCTGGAGGCCGTTCTTTCTGCGGATAATGCCATTGCCTTAGCAGCGATTGTCCAGGGATTGCATGACCCCAAATTGGAGCAAAAAGCCTTGAATTGGGGGTTGAGTCTTGCGTTTATCCTGCGAATTGCCTTGATTTTGACCGCCACTTGGGTACTGAAATTTCCACTGGTTTCGGTCGTGGGGGGATTGTATCTACTGTGGCTGGTTTGGAATTATGGGCGTAACCGGGGCAATGGGGAACGCAATCGGGAATGCAAAACCATCACCCCAGCAGCGTCGGTTTGGCAGGTAGTGCCGACATTGGCGCTCACCGATTTGGCCTTTTCTCTTGATAGTATTACGACGGCAATTGCTGTAGCAGAAGAAACCTGGTTGGTCTTGCTCGGTGGGGTCATGGGGATTGTGGCCCTGCGATTTTTGGCGGGCTTGTTTATCCGTTGGCTGGAAACATATACCTATCTTCAAGATGCGGGCTATGCGACGGTAGCGTTGGTGGGCGTTCGTTTGTTGCTAAAGGCGATCCGCCCGGAATTGCTCCCCCCCGAATGGGTGACGACCAGTGTGATTGTGCTGTTGTTTGTGTGGGGATTTTCTAAGAAGAATCCTGAGACGCCCCTTTCTTCTTAGGGAAATGGTTGGAAATGGTTGCGGCCCCGGCGGTACCCCGTTTTTTGGCGAAATTAGCGGCAGACCTTTGGCCGGATGACCCCCAAGCCCAGATTGCCTTTACCAGGGCGCTACAGACACCTTTGCCCTCTGCCTCGGCGATTGTCTGGTGTCGTGACCGCCCGGAACCGTCGCCCTTTCCGGTTTTGCCGCCCTATCCTTGGCAGCCTGCTTGGGTGGATCGTTTGCCACCACAGGTGCAGCCTGGTCGCCATGACTACCACGCCCAGGGGTACTACTATTGTATGGACGTGTCTTCGGTGTTTGCCGGGGCGGTGTTGGGGGCGGTCCCTATCCCGGAGCCGGTGGTGGTGGATGTGTGTGCGGCGCCGGGAGGCAAGGCGGTGTTGGCCTGGCGCTATCTCCAGCCCCGGTTGCTGCTGGTCAATGAACCGATTGGCAAACGGCTGGGGATGTTGGTGGGCAATTTGCGTCGGTGTCGGGTGGCGGGAGTCGTGCTGCGTCAGGATAGTCAGCAATTGGCTACCCATTTGGCGCACACGGCGGATGTGGTGGTAGTGGATGCCCCCTGTTCTGGGCAATCCCTGTTGGCTAAGGGGGAAAAAAATCCCGGCTGTTTCCATCCCCTAACCATCCGCAAAAATGTGAACCGGCAACGGCGCATTTTGGCTAATGCTGTGCGTCTGGTGAAACCGGGGGGGTATTTGGCCTACATGACCTGTACCTACAGCCCGCAAGAGAATGAGGAGAATTGCCGCTGGCTCATGGCCCAGTACCCCGAGCTGCAACCGGTGGTCGTGCCCGATTTAGCATTTGCCCAGTCCCATGTGGCGGAATTTCCCTGTTATCGCTGTTGGCCGCAGGCGGGGATGGGGGCAGGGGCGTTTACCTGTCTGTGGCACGTGCGGCGGCAGGGGGCAGGGGCCAACCTACCGTGGTCATGGCTGGCTCAGGTGGCAGTGGCTCGCCTGGAAGCAAAGCCCTGGGAACCATAAACAATTGCATCAAAACCGCAGGCGGATGCCGGAAATGTGGTAGGGTGCAACTGACCCCCCTCGATGGATGTTTATGAGTGCAACCCCTAGCATTTCTCCCCGCCAAATGAATCTGCTGCGGGTGGTGGCGGCTATGTCCTGGAGTGATGGTGAACTTTCGCCTGAAGAAAGCAACCTGATCCTGGACCGATTTTCCCAGCTCTTTGCCCAAGATGCGGCGCAACAGGCCCAACTGCGCCAGGAATTACAAGCGTACGTCACCCAAAATATCCCCCTGGAAGAACTGGTGCCCAAATTGCAAACGGAAACGGAAAAATTCCTCGTCTTGCAACTGGGTTATGCGGTGATCCAAGCCAGTCGGCGTGCCCCCGATGAACCCTTGGTCAATGAGGAGGAAAAAGCCGCCTATGCCAAATTGATTGACCTGTTGCAGCTTCCCCCCGAACAAGTAGCTGCCCTGGAAGCGGAAATGGATGCCCAATTGCACAACCGGGCGGTGGTGGATGCGGTCGTAGATACCCTGAATCAATACTTGCAAACCCATGCCTGATATACTCCCTGTGTCGGCTACAATGGGGGCAAATCAGGGTATGGCTGCGCCACGCAAGCTATCGGCTATGCTCTCCGATGCGCCCAACCGTCCTTGCAGTGCGGAATTGAGTTTTTCGCCCCATCAATTGCCACCGCAAAATGTTGCCGCGGAGGAGGCCATCCTAGGGGGCATTTTGCTCGACCCAGAAGCTATTGGTCGTATTACCCATCTCCTGAAACCGGAATTTTTTTACATCCAATCCCACCAGGATATTTACCGGGCGGCTCTGAGTTTGCATCTGCAGGGCAAGCCTACGGATATGACGGCGGTGGCGACCTGGTTGCAGGATCAGGGGCTGTTGGAAAAGGTAGGGGGGCCTGCCAAACTGGTACAACTGGTGGAGCAGGTGGTGAGTGCGGTCAACATTGACCAATACGCTGCCCTAGTAGCGGACAAATACCTGCGGCGACAACTCATTCAAGCGGGGCAGGACATTCTGCGGTTGGGGTACGAAACCACATTGCCGATTGAGCAGGTGTTGGACCAGGCAGAACAGCACATTTTCGCCATTTGTCAGAGTCAGCCGCGGCAGGAATTGGTTTCGACGGCGGAAATGGTCAGCACCATCTGGCACGAAATCGAGCAGCGGTCGGAGCATATGTTGCCGCCGGGGATTACCAGTGGGTTTTATGACCTGGATGCCCTCACCCAGGGGTTTCAACGGTCCGATTTGATCATCGTGGCCGGTCGTCCCTCGATGGGCAAGACCTCGTTTTGCCTGAATATTGCCCGCAACATTGCCGCTACCCACCGCCTGCCGGTTGCCTTATTCAGCCTGGAAATGTCCAAGGAACAGTTGGTGTACCGCCTGCTTGCCAGCGAAGCCCGCATTGAAAGTACCCGCCTACGTACGGGTCGCATTGCCGAACACGAATGGCCCCAGTTGAACCAAGCCATGAACAACCTGGCGCAACTCCCCATTTTCATTGACGACTCTGCCGGTGCGACCTTGATGGAAATCCGTTCCAAAAGCCGCCGTTTGCAGGCAGAACAGGGCAGTTTGGGACTGATTTTGGTTGATTACCTGCAACTGATGGAAAGCGGCACCCCCAGTGACAACCGGGTGTTGGAATTGTCCCGCATGACCCGGGGCCTCAAAACCCTTGCCCGGGAATTGCAAGTACCGGTGATTGTGCTTTCCCAGTTGAGCCGGGGCGTCGAACACCGCACCAACAAACGTCCCCTGCTCTCTGACTTGCGCGAAAGTGGTAGTATCGAACAGGATGCGGACGTTGTGATTATGTTGTACCGCGATGAATATTACAATCCCGACACACCAGAACGGGGCATTGCTGAGGTGATCGTGGCCAAACACCGCAACGGCCCGACGGGAGTCGCCAGGGTGCTTTTTGATGCCCATTTCACCCAGTTTCGCAATCTGAAGTATTAAGAGCAGTGTATGGATACCGTGCCATGACCCACGGTATTTGCCCTCACTTTCAGTAGGGTGTGCGGTCGCAACGGAGAGGGGGGGATTCGAACCCCCGTTGGGTGTAACCCCAAACTTGATTTCGAGTCAAGCGCATTCAACCACTCTGCCACCTCTCCAAGTGCATTTTCTATTATGAACGGATTCTGGTCACGTATTGACCAGGGAATGGGCTGCCAAATACCCCCCTTGGTGATACGCTATTTTCTGTAGGGCGAAGCTGACGCTCTTTGTCATACAGAGGGGATATCATGGTTGCCACTGCTACAGAGACCAATGTGGGTCGGATTGTCCAGGTAATTGGCCCGGTGGTGGATGTGGTGTTTCCACCGGGAAACCTGCCCAAGGTGTACGATGCGCTGCGGATTGAGGGCAGAAATGAGGTAGGTCAAGAGGTAGCGGTGACCTGCGAGGTGCAGCAGCTACTGGGGGACAACGTGGTGCGGGCGGTGGCCATGAGTTCCACCGATGGACTGGTACGGGGGATGCCGGTGATCAATACGGGGGCACCCATCAGCGTGCCGGTGGGGGAAGTGACCCTGGGACGTATTTTTAATGTGTTAGGGGAACCGGTGGACGAAAAAGGGCCGGTTTCCAGAGAAGTTACGCTGCCGATTCACCGGCCGGCACCCAAATTTACCGACCTGGAAGTCAAGCCCTCGATTTTGGAAACGGGGATCAAAGTGATTGATCTGCTGACACCCTACCGGCGGGGGGGCAAAATCGGCCTGTTTGGCGGTGCCGGTGTGGGCAAAACCGTGATCATGATGGAGTTAATTAATAACATTGCCATCAATCACGGGGGGGTCTCGGTGTTCGGCGGCGTGGGCGAACGTACCCGGGAAGGCAATGACCTGTACAACGAAATGATTGCATCGGGGGTGATCAACCAAGAGGACCCGCGCCAGTCGAAAATTGCCCTGGTGTACGGCCAGATGAATGAACCACCGGGAGCCCGGATGCGGGTGGGGTTGGCGGCCCTGACGATGGCGGAGTATTTCCGGGATGTGAACAAGCAGGATGTCCTGCTGTTTATTGACAACATTTTCCGGTTTGTGCAGGCGGGTTCCGAGGTGTCGGCGCTGTTGGGACGGATGCCCTCGGCGGTGGGATACCAACCTACCTTGGGGACGGATATGGGAGAATTGCAGGAGCGGATTACCTCCACCCGGGAAGGTTCGATTACCTCCATTCAGGCGGTGTATGTTCCAGCCGATGACCTGACGGATCCGGCACCGGCTACGACCTTTGCCCACTTGGACGGGACGACGGTACTCTCACGGGCTTTGGCCGCCAAAGGAATTTACCCGGCGGTCGATCCCCTGGAATCCACCTCCACCATGCTGCAACCGAATATTGTTGGTCAGGAGCACTACACGGTGGCGCGGGGGGTGCAGGCGACCTTGCAACGCTACAAGGAATTGCAGGATATTATTGCCATCTTGGGGCTGGATGAACTCTCTGAAGAAGACCGCTTAACGGTAGCCCGAGCTCGGAAGATTGAGCGGTTTTTGTCCCAGCCGTTTTTTGTGGCGGAAGTGTTCACAGGCGCTCCCGGCAAATATGTTAAATTAGAAGACACCATCAAAGGATTTAAGATGATCCTGGATGGGGAGTTGGACGACCTGCCGGAGCAGGCCTTTTACATGGTCGGGAACATTGAAGAGGTCAAGGCAAAGGCAGAAAAACTGAGGGCTGAGGGCAGAGCATGACCTTGACGGTGCGGGTCATTACGCCGGGGGAAACGGTTTGGGACGGTACGGCGCAAGAGGTGATTTTGCCCGGTACGTCGGGTCAGTTGGGGGTGTTGACCAACCACATCCCCCTGTTGACGGCCCTGGATATCGGTGTGATGCAAATTAAAGCGGGCGGCAAGTGGTTGCCCCTAGTGGTGCTGGGTGGCTTTGCCGAGGTGGAAAACAACGAGGTGACGGTGTTGGTCAACGGGGCAGAACTGGGTACCCAGCTCGATGGGGCCGCAGTACAGGCGGAGTTGGCGCAGGCGGAAGCGGCCTTAGAAAAGGCAGTCAGCCGTAAGGAAAAGCTGGATGCCATCCACCAGGTGAAGCATGCCAGGGCGCGGTTACAGGCGGTGCGGCTGGTGGCGTCGGATCAATGAGTACGGTTTTGGCGAACTATATTCACCCGATTCCTCCCCCGACGGAACCCCTGCAATACCGGGCGATTGGGGTGTTGCGGGGACGCTATGAACCCTCGGAGGGACAGTTGAATAAGGGGGTTTTGATCACCCATGATGGGGTGCGGGTGGATGCGGTGGTGCTGGGGCGGCTGCTGAATTTGGTGAAAAAGAAATTGGACCTGTCCCAGGAACGGCTGTGGGTGGTTTATCCCCGTACCCGTAAAAAACCACGGGTCAAGCCGGGGGAGCCGGTGCCAGATACGCCCTTTTTGCCCTTGCATGTGCAGATGATGGGGGTGTGGGAGCCAGAGGAACTGCATCCGGAGGAGGGGTTGTCACACAAGGACATTCGGGTAGAGGAGGACTATTTTTCCGTGCGGGGGGAGGTGGTGCGCCACAGCCAACAGAACGAAAGGGTCATTGTGCGAATTCGGCGGGCACCCATGAACCTGAAGGCGGCAGCAGAGACGTTTAAGTTGGAACTCAAGGGGAAGTTGCCCCAACCGGGGAAGGGCGCCTTTTGGGATTTGCAGGTGCAGCGTCAGGGAGAAGAACTGCGAATCCAGCAAGCCCATTGGGTCGCGCCCATTTTGCCCACCAAACCCAAAGCGCGTCGTCGTGCTGCCCGATCAACCGGGGGTGGCAGTCGTCCGGCTTCCCGTCCCAAACCCGCACCGCCCAGTGACGGAACTGCCCCTGCCTAAACCCCAACTCCGGGCCTACTTGCGGGGGCAACGGCAGCAGATACCGCCAGCGCAACACCGGCACTTGAGCCGCCAGGTGATTCACCATTTGACCCGTCATCCCTGCTGGTCGGCGGCCCGGCAGGTATTTGGCTACGTCAGCATCCAGGGGGAGCCGGATGTGGGGTGTTTGTGGCACGAGGGGGAAAAAATCTGGGGGTTACCCCGGCGTTATGGGTCGACGTTGCGCTGGCATCGGTGGCAAGCAGGCACATCCCTCACAGGGGGCACGATCCCGGAACCCGACCCAGGGACCCCCGTCCTTACGCCCCAACCGGGGGATGTACTGCTCATCCCGGCGCTGGCCTACGACCGGCAGGGTTATCGCCTGGGGTATGGGGGAGGTTATTTCGACCGGCTGTTGGCGCAACCCGAGTGGCAGGGCGTGTACCGGGTGGGCCTTATTTTTCAGGCATTTCTCCTGCCGGTGTTGCCCCGTGACCCGTGGGATCAGCGGGTGCAGGCGGTGTGTACCGATCAGGGTTGGTGGGAGATAAGCCCGCCTGAGACAGAATGACCGGGATCAAGTCTTCCCGTTTGACCGCCATCAGATGCACCCCTTGGCAGAGTTGTTGCGCCCATTGCACCTGCTCGCTGGCGATGCGTATGCCTTCTTCCAGGGGATGGGCGGCCCGTTCCAGGCGTTGGATCAGGGCTTCGGGAATGTTGACCCCCGGCACGTGTTTGTTGATATAACGGGCGTTTTTGGCAGATTTCAGGAGAAAAATACCAGCCAAAATCGGGCGGCCACACCCCTGGGCAATCTGGGTCATGAACTTTTCCAGACGATCAAAATCCACAATCATTTGACTTTGGAAAAACTGGGCCCCCGCTTGCAGTTTGCGTTCAAAGCGCCTTTGTAACCCGGACCAACTCTCCGCTTGGGGGTCCACGGCAGCACCGGGAAAGAGATTCAGGGCACCGTCAGGCAAGGGTTGATCTTCGCTATCGAGGCCCTGGTTGAGTTTTTGAATCACCTGCAACAGACGCACCGATTCGTAGTCATAAACCGCCTTGGCCTGGGGCTGATCCCCTGCGCTCACCGGGTCGCCGGTCAAAGCCAGGACATTGCGAATTCCCAGGGCGCTGGCCCCCATCAAATCTGCTTGCAGGGCGATGCGATTGCGATCCCGGCAGGAGATTTGGTAAATGGGTTCCAAGTGATGCTGTTGTAATAAGCTAGCAGCTGCCAGGGAACTCATGCGCAAGACAGCACGACTGCCATCGGTGACGTTAATGCCATGCACCCAGGGGTCCAACAGCCGAGCCATTTGGAGCATGGCAGCAGGATTGCCACCTTTGGGGGGCATGACTTCGGCGGTGATGAGAAATTCCCCCCGTTGAATGCCCTGTTGCAAACGGCTGAGATGGCTCATGGGATTGGCACCAGCAAAAACCCACTCATACCAGGATCGCCATCCCCATCGCTTTTTGCACCCGTTCTAAGGTGGTTTGGGCCACCTGATGCGCCCGTTCCCGTCCCTCTCGCAACACCTGGTAAAGGTAATCCTTAGCTGCCATCAATTCCCGATAACGGGCTTGTAACGGACGCAAATGCTCGATGATGACCTCTGCAAGTTTAGGTTTGAATTCGGCCCAACTCATCTCTTGCACTTCAGCGGCTACGGCAGCTTTATCTCGTTCCGTAAAAATCTGGTACAGCGTGAGGAGATTATGGCATTCCGGGCGGTCGGGACGGTCAAATTCCAAGCCGCGGATGGAGTCGGTTTTGCAGCGTTTGATTTTTTTCTGAATCACATCGGGCGGGTCCAGTAAGTTAATGCGACTCATATCGGAAGGGTCGGATTTGGACATTTTGCTGGTGCCATCGGTCAAACTCATCACCCGGGCGCCTGTTGTGCCAATTAGAGGTTCCGGTACTTTCAAAATGGGTGCTTCTGGCGTCGCAAATAAATAATTAAACCGCTGGGCAATGTCACGGGTTAATTCCAAATGCTGTTTTTGATCCTCTCCCACGGGCACTAAATCAGCTTGATATAGGAGAATGTCCGCAGCCATCAACACCGGATAATCCAATAACCCCACCCCCACCTCTTCCCCCTGCTTCAGGGCTTTTTCCTTGAATTGGATCATCCGCTCCAACCAATTCAAGGGTGTGATGCAATTCAACAACCAGGCCAGTTGGCTGTGGGCAGGCACATGGGATTGGATAAAAATCACACTGTACTGGGGGTCGAGGCCACACGCTAAGTACAAAGCCGCTACCGTGTAGGAATTTTGTGCCAATTCTGCGGGCTGGTAGGGCACGGTCATGGCGTGTAAATCCACCACACAGAAATAGTTTTCCCGCTCCTTTTGCCCTATCACCCAGTTGCGAATGGCTCCCAGGTAATTGCCCAGATGGAGATTGCCGGTGGGTTGCACCCCCGAAAGCACCCGTGGCCGTTGCATCGTGTTGGTCAGAAATGATCGCTGAGACCTATTGTAATGGCCTGGGGGATACCCAGAGCGATTCGTGCTAAAAAGGGAGGAGGGGGGGGAGGGGAGCAAGCCCAGTGGGAAAGCGCCCGACAGACCATTGGTTTCGTTTGGCGGTGCAGTTGCGGGGGTCGGTGCTGCCACGGATTGCCCCACGGATTGCTTTGTTTATGGGTTATGGTGCGCTGATTGCCTTTTCCCGGCAGATGGGCTGGCAATGGCCCATCAGTATCTTGGGAGAAGTGACCTCGAATGTGGCCTATAACTTAGTGCTCGGTCTGTTGCTGGTTTTTCGCACCAATAATTCCTACGACCGCTACTGGGAGGGGCGCAAAGCTTGGGGACAAATCGTGATTGCACTGCGCAATCTCGCCCGCACGATGCAAGTGAGTATCCCGGTCCATAACGAAGCCGAATGGCAGGCCAAAAAACGGGCATTCCAACTCCTAATTGCCTTTCCCATTGCCGTGAAACTGCACCTGCGGCAAAACCCAGAGAATCGGGAATTGGCAGATGTACTCACCCCTGCTGAATGTGCCATGCTTGACCACGTACCCAATCGCCCTATTTACATCACACTCTGGTTGCAGGATTATGTGCAAAAACAGGTGGATCAACACCGTTTGGATTCCAACCGTGCCTGGGAACTGGATGATTCCATTAATCAATTGATTCAGGGGTTGGCCACCTGTGAACGCATTGTCAGTACCCCTTTGCCAATGGCCTACGTGATTTATCTGAAGCAATTGATTTTGGTCTATTGCCTGGCATTGCCTTGGGGCTTGAAACCGGAATTGGGCTGGGCGGTGGTTCTGATTGTGGGGGTCGTGGCGTTTATTTTGATGGGAGTAGAAGAATTGGCACGGGAAATTGAAAACCCCTTTGGTTTGGATGTCAACGACCTGCCTTTGGAGGACATCTGCGCTACGATTCGGCGAAGTATTACGATGATTGGCCAATTCCAGTCCCCACTCTTTGCTGCTGCCCATGATGCCTAAAGTGCTCCTAGCGACGCCGGTTTGGCTGTGGTTGCGGTCGGTGTTGACCTTGCAGGGGTCGGTCCTGCCCAATGTATTGCCCCTGATGAGTCTGTTCATGCTGTACAGTGCGGCGATAGTGGCAGCCTGGCACATGAATCTACTTGCCCCTATTCGTGTCCTGGGGGAATTGACCAACAATGTGGTGTGTAATTTGGTGTTGGGGTTGTTGCTGGTTTTTCGCACCAATAGTTCCTACGACCGCTATTGGGAAGGGCGCAAAGCCTGGGGAGATATTGTGGTGAATGTGCGGAATTTGGCGCGCACCATCCAACTGTGTATCCCCGTGCAAACCGAAGCAGAATCCCAGCAGCGGCAACGCATTTTACAGATGTTACCTGGGTTGGCGGTGGCGACCAAACTCCATCTACGGGATGTGGCGGAGCAAACCGAATTGGCACCCTATTTTGCCAGCGATGAACTGGCCCAGTTGCAGCACAGTCGCAACCGTCCTTTGCAAATTGCCCTCTGGATTCAGGATTATTTCCAGCAGGAATTGCAACAGGAACGCATTGATACCGTGCGGCTGCTGGAACTGAACCAATTTCTCAACGCCATAATCCAGGGGCTGACTGCCTGTGAACGGATTCGCCAAACGCCCATTCCCCCCGCCTACTTGATCTACCTGCGCCGATTGATTGCCCTGTACTGCCTGTGTCTGCCGCTGGCCCTGGTGACCCAATGGGGCTGGTGGACGGTGTTGGTGGTGGGTGTGGTGGGCTTTATTCTATTCGGCATCGAGGAACTAGGGCGACAGATTGCCGACCCCTTTGGGGTTGACCCCAACGACCTGCCCCTAGAAGCCATCTGCGCCACCCTCGCCGAGAACGTCCAGACCATTGCGGGTATCAATGGGTGCGACAGTAGTCCACCAGTGCCGCCAACCCCCAGCGATAGCTCGCTACTCCAAACCCACTGATTTGCCCCACCGCTACCGGTGCAATCCAAGAGTGATGCCGGTAGGGTTCCCGAGCGTAAATATTGCTCAGATGCACTTCCACCGTAGGAATCCCCGTGCCCCGGATGGCATCGGCAATCGCCAAACTGGTGTGGGTATAAGCCCCCGGATTGATCAGTAACCCCTGATACACTCCCACCGCCTGCTGAATCCAATCCACCAGCACCCCCTCATGGTTGGACTGACGGCAGGTGATACCGACCCCCAATTCCTTGGCCTGCACCGCCAATTGCTGGTCAATGTCCGCCAAGGAGACCCTGCCATAAATCGCTGGCTCCCGCTGCCCCAACAAATTCAAATTGGGGCCATGCAAAACCAAAATCTGCACCTAGCGGCGGTCATCTACGGGGATAGGAACCGGCTCCGCTTCGGGTTGCGGACCAAGCAAAACATCAATCAACCGTCTCAACCACTCTTTCAACTTGGCGAGGATGCTCTCGATCATACCTGCAATTCCCAAAGCAACAGCCCGAAGCACCGGTAGTTTTCATTATAGTCAACAGCTAGGGCAACCGTCAGGAGATGTCCCATTCGCTTCCCCATAAAGCTATGATAGTTTGGGATAACTATGACCAACGGTGAGCGGGAACTGGGGATGGAGCGCGAGGCCACAATTCTCTTTGCCGACATCAGTGGGAGTACCAAACTCTACGACACCTTGGGGGATGAGGCGGCCTTGGCGGTGGTGACAGACTGTCTGGAACTGTTGCAGGCAATCGGGAAAAAGTACCAAGGGCAGTTGGTCAAAACCATCGGGGATGAAATCATGATGTGGTTTCCCAATCCTTCCTTGGGGGTGCAAGCCGCTCTGGATATGCAGGACCAAGCAGCCCAATTTTTCCTCCAGCGCAAACTGATTTCTGGGCTCAAGGTGGGCCTGAACCACGGGCCGGTGATCCAACAAGAGGACGGGGATGTGTTTGGCGATGCGGTCAACGTGGCGGCACGCATGGTGCAACTGGCCAAGCGCAACCAAATCCTCACGCCTGCGGATACCATGCACCAGATCGACCCGGGGTTGCCCCTGCAAAAACGGCGGGTGGACCATATCCTGGTGCGGGGCAAACAGGAACCCATCGAGGTCTATGAGATTTTAGTACATGCTTCCGATGCCACGATTGTGGGGGGAGCAACCCCCTTACCGGAACCTGCACCGGTATCGGTGCGCTTGCGGTTGGAATTTCGGGATCAGGTGCATTACCTGGACGAAAAACACCATTCCTTAAGCCTAGGGCGTGCCCCGGACAATGACCTGGTGATTCGCTCCGATCAGGTGT
>Ga0272447_1001766_pt1 | contig 12890 bp, 15 predicted proteins | sample YNPCB0133_FD_194589 | JGI IMG/M metagenome (GOLD analysis project Ga0272447, IMG submission 194589) | Hot spring microbial mat communities from Yellowstone National Park, WY, United States - YNP-CB-013-3 | ecosystem: Environmental > Aquatic > Thermal springs > Hot (42-90C) > Sediment | place... | reverse complement strand
CGCCGCAGATTCGGGGCGACCAGCTGCCACCGCTCGATAAGGGTGTCTTTGCCGACCCCTGCAGGACCCGATAAGACAATCAACAAGCCACGCTTAGGCTCTGCCAATCAGTTCACCTCCAACGGAACGGATTTTGGCGCGCAGCCTCGTCGCCAAGAGCGCCACTCCAAATAGAACCCCACTCACCGTCGCCATCGACCCGGTGATCGAAACATCCAGCATGTGGGCGGTCATGTAGCCCAGCACCACCGCCAGCCAGCCCAACGCCACACTGATAAGAATCATCATCGGCAATCGGCGCGAAATCAACAGGGCAGTCGCAGGCGGCACCACCAGAAACGCCAGCACCAAGATCGCGCCCACCACCTCGAAGCTGGCAACCACCACAAGGGCAACCACCGCCATTAACATATAATACACCATCCGTGTCTTAATTCCTATCACCTGCGCATAGACCGGATCGAAGGTGCTGGCAAGCAGCTCTTTATACAGCCAAAGGGTGAAAAGCAACGCCACCATCAGCACACCCGCCAGCGTCCAAATCGCTCGCGGTCCCAGCACCCAATCGCCCACAATCCACAAATCCCACGGCACATAGGCGATTTCCCCATACAGCACGCAGTCGAGGTCTAAATCGACCTGCCCGCTGTAGCGCGAGATGAGCAGCACCCCCAACGCAAAGAACGCGCTGAAGGTGATGCCCATCGCCGCATCGGGTCGCATGAAGCGTTGCTGGCTGAGCCACTGAATGATGCCCGTGCTCATCAAGCCGATAAGCCCTGCCCCCAGCAGCATCGGCAGCGCAGCACGACTGCCCGTGAGCCAGAACGCCAGCACAATGCCCGGCAGCACCGCATGGCTAATCGCGTCGCCCAGCATCGCCATGCGCCGCAACAGCAGCCAGCAGCCCACCAGCGCGCCACTGGTCGCCACCAGCCCACCTGCCGCTATCACCCAGAGGGTGCTTTGCCAGTCAATCACCTATAGGCTCCGAGTCGATGCCGAGTATACCTGAATAGAATCGCCAACAAGAAAAGCCCGCTGGCGAGAAGCACCATCACGGGTCCGGTGGGCAGGCGACCATAGAGCGCACTCATCCACACACCCCCCGCTGCCGCGAGCGTGCCGAACAGCGCCGAGAGCGCCACCATCACGCCCAGCCGCTGGGTCAGCAAGCGGGCAGTGGTCGCTGGTGTAATCAACAGCGCCACCATCAGCAGCGCGCCCGCACTCTGCAAGCCCAGCACCACAATCAGCGCAATCAGCCCCATCAGCAGCGCGTCCAACAGGCGCACCGGCAGCCCCACCGCTCGCGCATAATCCCGATCAAAGCAAATCAGCGTGAACTCCTTGAACAGCAGAGCCACTATCCCCAGAATCAAGAGGCAGGCAAGCGTCAGGTAAGCCACTTCGTGTGGCAATATCGCTGCCGCCTGACCAAACAGGAACCGATCCAGCCCGCTCTGATGCCCATCGCCCCACCGCTGAATACCCGTGAGTAGCACGATGCCGAAGCCGAAAAAGACCGAAAGGGTCAGCGCCAGCGCCGCATCCTCCTTAAGGCGCGAGCGATGGGTGATGAGCGAAACAACCCCAATCCCCGCCAGCCCGCTGATAAACGCGCCCATCAGCAGCCAGCCTAACTGCTTGCCCCCAATTAGATAAGCGAGGCAGATACCGGGCAACGCCGCGTGCGCCAGCGTGTCGCTGAGCAGCGCTTTGCGACGCAGCAGCGCAAAAGTGCCCAGCACCCCACTCGTCGCCCCAAGCACGATTAATCCAATCAATACGGAAAGAGTATTAATATCTAACATTTACATAGCGGGATGCTTCAATCATTCCACTCCTTGAGTATCTCGTGTTGCAGTTCCACGGAGGGATACTGGTCGCGTAAGTGCACTAATGCACCTTCCCATTTAAACTGAAGCCCAACGCGCTTCGGCGTTGCATATTTCGAATGCAAGTACTCGACAAACTCACGCGCCGCTTTTTGCGCCTCAGGCGGCAAGTCACGAATCATTTGCTCCAGAGAAATCATGCGTATCACCACCCTAATTATACCATCGGCGAACCCACCAAGCAGCACGAAACTTATACCAATTGTCAGCCCATAGTTCATAAATGGGATATACTTACATCAGATTTCGCACATAGGAAAAAACACTGATGAATGGACGAAAACACATAGTGGACTGGAAACACACCGCCGAGCAACTCTACGCACGCTACAAAAGGGATGTGGAAAACAGCCCTGCTGCCACAACCGAGCAGACTGTGCCGAACGCGGCGTGGGTATACTCTGATTGAGGAGAATAGCGATGAGCCTGCGTGGTGTAATACGGGGACGCACGATTGAGCTGGAGCAGGAACCGCCCCTGCCCGATGGCACAACGGTAGAGGTGGAACTCACGCCCCACCCCTGTCCAGACAACCCCTTCTGGGGACGCTGGCGTGCTGACGCTGACCTGCTCAACGAGATGGAGCAAGAGATTATGACCGTGCGAGAAAAAACCCCGTGGAGACACCCCGATGGACAAAGCCTTGATTGATACCGACATCTGGCTGGAGATAATGCGGGGGGCGCATCCCGGAGTGCGGGCGCGGGCAAACGCTTACTGGGCAGCGCACGGCACTTTTACCCTGTCGGTGATTACCGTGGCGGAGGTGGTGCGGGGTCTGGTGCGGCGGCAGCGGGCGGATTTGTTGGCGCAGTGGCGCGCCGATGTGGAGCGATTGGAGATATTGCCGTTGGATTATCCGACAGGGGAGTTGGCTGGGGAGTTATATGCGCGTTTGGATTTGGCGGGTGTTCCGATAGGGCGTTTGGATCCGCTGATAGCGGCGACGGCGTTGCGGCATCAGTTGGTGTTGGTGACGGGGAATGTGCGTCATTATGCGCGTGTGGTGGAGGTGGGTTATCCGTTGCGTGTGGAGAACTGGCGGGAGGAGGGATAGAGGCGGTGGTGACGATAGACCATACACGGGGCAATCAGGCGGGTTTGAGCTTGATTGAGGTGGGGATCGGTAGCTATGCCTCATTCCCTATCTCCACCACCTGCCCGTCGTAAGCCAGTTCGACGCCTTTGGGTAGCTGGGCGTTCACCGTTTCGTAGTCGAAGGCGTGGGTCAGGTGGGTCAAAAGGGTGCGGTGTGGTTTCAACCTTTCGACCATCTGCAACGCCTGCTCCAGATTGAAATGGGTTGGGTGTGGCTCGAAGCGCAGCGCATCCAGAATCAACAGTTCCAGCCCCTGCAGACGAGAAAAACTTTCGGGCGGGATATAGCTCACATCGGTCACAAGGGCGAACCGCCCCACCCGAAACGCCAGAATCGGCATCTCCCCATGGAACACGCGCAGCGGCTCGATAAGCATCTCTCCAATCTGGAGGGGGCAACCGAGGGCTGGAATCTCGCGGAACTCGATCTGGGGCGTGCTGGTGCCCGGTGGGAACGGGTGAAACACATAGTGGAACACGCGCCGCAAATCGTTCAAGGCGGATGCCTCCGCATAGACCGGCATCGGCTTGCCCGTGCGCAAGGTGAAACCCCGCACATCGTCCAGCCCCATGATGTGGTCGGCGTGGGTGTGGGTAATCAGCACGGCATCCAACTGTTCATCGAGGCGTGCGGCTAACAGTTGCAGGCGCAGTTCAGGGGGCGCATCAATAAGCACGCGGGTATCCCCCTGCTGGAGGTGAACACTGGGGCGCGTACGGTGGTTGCGTGGGTCAGAGGAGGTGCAGACGGCACAGCGGCAGCCGAGTTGAGGGACGCCCATCGAGGTGCCGCAACCCAGAACAGTGACGCGCAAAGGCAACGCTTAGCCCTCCTTGTCGCGATGGAGCAACTCCAGTGCGTGGCGCAAAGTGGGAACGAGCCGATTGGCGACCGCTTGGGCTGCCACCGCAATCGCCTGACGCACCGCATAGCGGTCGGAGCGACCATGCCCGATAATGCAGACCCCGTTTACGCCCAGCAGCGGCGCGCCGCCGTATTCCCGATAGTCCAGCCGACGCTTGATGCGCTCAAAAGCGGGCTTCAGCATCGCCAAAGGCAACCGATTAAACACATTGCGCGTCAACTCCTCCTTCACGATTTTGAGGATGGTCTCGGCGACACCCTCGCCCGTCTTCAGAAACACATTGCCCACAAAGCCGTCGCACACCACCACATCCGCTACGCCCTCGAAGAACGACTTGCCCTCCACATTGCCGACGAACTCCTCCTTGAGGTGGGCTTGCAGCAGCTGGTATGCCTCTTTGGTGAGCGTGTTGCCTTTGGTGGCTTCCTCGCCGATATTGAGCAGTCCCACGCGCGGGTTTAAAATCTCCAGCACCTGCGCGGCGTAAATCTGTCCCATCAGCGCGAAGTCGAGCAGGTGGCGCGGGGTGCAATCGACGGTAGCGCCGCTGTCTAACAGCACGCAGCGTCCGGCATAGGTAGGCAGCACCGTGGCGATGGCGGGTCGGTCGACATAGGGCAGGCTACCCCACAGCAGTTTGGCGACGACGGCGACGGCGCCCGTGTTGCCCATCGAGACAAGCGCGTCCGCCTCGCCCTGCCGCACCATCTGCGCTGCCACCACCAGCGAGGAGTCGCGTTTGCGCCGCACCGCCATCACGGGTGAATCGTCCATCGTGACCACTTGGGAGGCGTGCCGCAGGTGCAGATTGGCAGGACGCCCACGCGAGGGCAGGTGCGCTTCGATCTGAGCGGTGTCGCCCACCAACACGATTTCGAAGCTCACCTGTCGCGCCGATTCGAGTGCGCCCAGCACAATCTCCTGGGGAGCATAATCGCCCCCCATCGCGTCCACCGCGATGCGCATCACTCTTCAGTCTCGACGCCTGTAATCGCTTGGGTATATTTGCGTCCGCGATAGTAGCCGCACACGGGGCAGGCACGGTGGGGCAGATGCAACTCACCACACTGCTTGCACCGGCTCAGACCAGGCATGTCCAATTTATAATGGGTGCGTCGTTTTGCACCGCGTGTGTGCGTATGTCGGCGTTTCGGATTTCCCATCGCTTACCTCCTGTTTTCCTCGTCGTTCTCTTCGGCGTACCAGACGCGCGCAAGCGCCTCAAAAGCGGGGTGCCCGGCGCGTGGTGGGCAGCTACAGCTGCCCTCGTTCAGGTTCTGCCCGCAGCGGGGGCAAAGCCCCTTGCAATCGGGCTGGCACACGGGCGCCATCGGCAGATTCAAAATCAGATACTGCCGCAGCAACTCATCCACATAGAGTCCGTTCCCTTCAAACACGGGGAACGAGTCCCGATCTTCCACTTCAGCGTAGCCGTGAGGACTCAGCCCCGCCGGTGTGCCCACCAGCGGGAACTCCTCCTGAATGCGGAACTTGAGGGGCATTCGGTAGAACGCGAGGCAGCGTCCGCACTCCAGCCACACCACTGTCTGGAACTCGCCTGTGACGCGCAAAAGGCGTCCACCGCTCTCGGCAATCAGAGTGCCCCGTATCGGTTCCGCTAAGGGGGGAGCCTCCTCCCGCTCTAACCAGATTTCGATCGGGTACTCGACCCGGCGCCCGGGATGCTGCACTACATCGTTCAAGTCCAAGCGATACGCTTTCATCATCGGCTCCCCCTATTGCCCCATTATACCCACTTTGGCGAGCATCGGCAGGGAAAACCCAACGCGAAAGGAATCGGGAGGGTGTGCGCTGGGGTACACCTGTTGTGGGCGCGGCAGAGATGCGCGACCTAGACCGCGCCACCATCGAAGAGGATGGCGTCCCCTCCCTGATTTTGATGGAGCGCGCAGGGCAGGGTGTCTTTCGCTACCTGTGCGACTGGTTCAGCCCTCTTGCGAGGCGACCCGTTGCGATTGTGGTGGGCAAGGGCAATAACGGGGGCGACGGCATGGTGGTCGCGCGTTATCTGCATGAGGCAGGCGCTCAGGTGCATCTCTGGCTTGCGGTGGAGCCGAACGAGTTCAGAGGGGATGCCGCGGTGCAGTGGCAGATGATACGCACGCTTGGCATCCCCGCGCTGCCTGTGCCCCAAAACCCCGACCCTGCCCTGTTTCGGGACGAGTTGGTGCTGGTGGACGCGCTCTTCGGCACCGGCTTGCAGGGCGAGGTGCGGGAACCGTATCGCACCCTCATCGACGCGATGAACCGCTCGGGGCGACCGATTGTGGCGGTAGACATCCCCTCCGGGTTGGATGCGGACACGGGGCGCGAATGGGGTATCGCCATCCGAGCCACCTACACCGTGACGATGGCGTTGCCCAAGCTCGGCTTTTTCCTGAATGCGGGTCCACGCTGCGTGGGGACATGGGTTGCCGTGCCGATTGGGGTCATGCCGTCGCGCCTAACGGCGTTGTCAAGCGCGGCGCGCCTATTGAGCGGCGAGGATGTGCGAGCGATGCTGCCCTGTTGGCAGCCCGATGCGCACAAGGGGCATCGGGGGCATGTGCTGGTGGTGGGTGGTTCGCCGGGCATGGTGGGGGCGCCGGCGCTGGCGGGCATCTCGGCGCTGCGCATCGGGACAGGATTGGCGACCGTCGCCGTGCCCGCTTCGATTCAGCCGCAGGTCGCCAGCTTCTACCCCGAACTGATGACCTTGCCCCTGCCCGATGGCGGCACGGGCGCACTCACGCGCGACGGCGTGCGCTACCTCTGCGAGCGGTGGGCGCGATTCGATGTGCTGGCGCTGGGACCTGGACTGGGACAGTTGGAGCCGACGGGCGCTGCCCTGCTGGAGCTGCTGGAGCAGTGGAGCCAACTGGAGCGACCACTCGTTATCGATGCGGACGGCTTGAATTGGCTGGCACGGCTCAGTGGCGAGCTGCCTCTTTCGTCCCATACCGTGTTGACGCCCCATCCGGGCGAAGCGGCGCGCCTTCTGCAGCTCGAGACGCACCAGGTGCAGGATGACCGCCTGAACGCGGTGGCGCTCCTGCACGAACGCTATCGGGCGACCATCGTGCTGAAGGGCGCGTACAGTCTTGTCACGGATGGGTCAGGTGTCTGGATTGTGCCCTTTGCGGAGCCGAGCTTGGCGACGGGTGGGTCGGGCGATGTGCTGACGGGCGCGATTGCAGGCTTGCTGGCGCAGGGTATGCCGCCACGGGAAGCGAGCCTGGCGGGGGCTTATCTGCATGCAGCCGCTGGAGCGTCTCTCACCCGTTGCGGGCTTCGCGCCTTCAGCGCGGAGACTCTGAGCCGCGCCCTGATGGAGGCGCATCACCTGCTGGGAGGCGCTCCTATCGCCGCTGTCGAGCGCGGTCTCGAATCGCCTGCAAATTGAGAATTTCCGCCACTTCGAACTGAGGCGGGGTGCTGTTCGGTATGGGGCGCAGGCGCATCACCGCCGGAAAATGCCCCGTGCGACCGTGCAGCTCCGCCAACAGCACCGCCGTAATCACATTCAAACTGGGCAGGTTCACCAATATCGGCAGCGTCTGCCACTCTTCGGAGGTCAGTCCCACCTTGTCCAACAACTCAACTACTTGGTGTTCAAAGGGCAGCATGTTATCCAGTTGGGCAGGCACATCCACGATACGCTCGATGGCTCTGCCCGTCATCGCCTCAACCTGCGCCCGCTGCCCCTCCGTTATCGGGTGAGCGAAGTTAATCAAGAGCATCTCCTGCCTCCGTCCATTCTCGATGCAGGGTTGTCATTTCATCCATCTAAGCAGCACGGGCACGCGAAGCCGCTCCTTGCCTCCATCCGTAGTTAGGATGAACTCAACATATTGGCTACGGCGTGCAGGGATTGTGTATGGCTCGCCCTCATAAAAATGAAAGCTTGTTGACTGTTTCGTTTCGAAGGTACGAATTTGGATTCGCGAGGTTGTCAATTCATGGGGTAGTGTCGACTCTTGAGGTTGCGAACCGACTTCGTTCAGGGGCTGCTCCAGCGCCATGCGATAGAGAATGAAGTACATCTCTTCCTCAAATGTTGCATCAGGCACGGTTTGCAACGCGGCGACGAGTGCCCGACGCTGGGACATCGTTAAGTCGCGCCAGTGCAAGCTGCCCCCTTGCGACAGGCTCTTGCGCTGCGACGGGGTCAGCGTGGCATAAAACAGCAGCCAGTTGCGCACGACTGCCCTTTGCGCCGAGCTGAGCGCGACCAACGGTGCACCCTCTCGATGCATCAAAAAGAGATCACCAAGCCGAATGCCCAACGCTGCCATCCCATAATGCTTGAGCGCAATAATACAATCGATCTGTTGCGGCGAGCAGCGGCTCACAATCTGGCTCAGCCAATCGAGATCGATGCTCTTCGGGCTGAGCCATTGCCGCAACAGCTCCACAGGAATGGCGACCCGGCGTGTAATCACCGTCGCTCTCGGACAGAAAGTGAGCCAGTCCGAATCGAGCTGGAAGTGATGGTCCATGTTGAGATGAAACCATAAACCATTCCAGTTGTTTATATTAATAAACCCAGGGATAAACCAGTCGAGATGGTGCATCGGTGTCCATTCGCCAATCAGATGGAGCTTCAGCTGCTCGGCGGCATCCACTAAGATGTAGGCGGGGTAGTTGATCCAGTCGTTGCGTAGACGGGCACGCATTTCGTCGTCAAAAGTGCGCCCAAGGACAATCGGCTTCTCCCTGAACTCCATGAACATATCATCAGTTATGTTGAGATGATGCTCCGTGCTTAGGTGTTGAATATCCCTCTCGGTAAGACAGGAAAATTCAACTTGGGTGTTGCTTTCTGTCTCACCTGACTCATCGGGCACCGAGTTGCGGCGGTTCATTAGAGTCGCGACAATGTTGGCGCTCATCTGGCGTCGATGAGGGTCATAGCGAATGCGTATCTGTTTGAGTTTATAGGAGGTTACATCCATTTGTGGCGTTTCTTCGTGTGGATCCTCTTCTTCACCAAAAATTTTGCGATGCTGCACTGTTTCGCTCATCCATGCTTGCTCGTACTGAGAAAGTAGATTGGATGGCAGCTGGTCTGCCGCTATTATAAGCGTTGCTCCCCGCGCAATCGCACGCCACTGTTCATCCGAGAGTTGGTGCATTACATGAACAAAGAGCCAGCCTGTTGATGAGTCCACCATCTGCTCCACCAGCCTTCGAAGAGCCAGTTGTAACACACCCTCGCGCGACAGAGCCTTCTTCGGATCGCTGGGAACATTGTGCAGCCACGCAAGTGGCGAATCGGATTGAGAGTAGGATTGCGCGTATTCATCGCGGATGGCTTTGGGTGTCATCTGGAGCAGGCGCGGGGGGAGACGACGAAGCGCATCATGAAGAATCTGGAGCGTGTCGAGCTTCAGCAGGGCGTCGATCTGCTGCTCCTCTGCCTTCACGGCGGGCTGGCGCACCAGCAGATAGCGCACTTGACCCTCCTCCTCTACCTGCTTCCACTCGGCGCGGAAGACCACCGCCAGCTTGGTGAGTACCTCCGCTGCAGGTCGCTTTTCGATGCGCAGGGTTGCCGACAGGGGTTGCAGTGGCTTCTCCACCTGAAGACGCACGCTCAGTTGCTCCGAGAGGCGGCGGCAAAGCTCGTGGAGGCTGATAACGGGATACTTGAGGGTGAGCGGTTGCTCCAGTTGCGGCTCTTTAGAGAGGTCGGCATCGGGATACTGCGCCGTCCCCATAGCGACGCTCACAATGACCAAACTTAGACTAATCCACCTACGCATGTTTGAACCCTCTCCTTGTTTCAAGGATACCCTCTTGACGCCGCGCTGGGATGAAGCCATTTGGCGAGAAGCGCACTTGGATAGCAGGCGGCGGCACATTGGGTATCGGTTCATCCTCTTCCACGATATGCACCCGCCAGCCGAACGCTTGTAGTGCCTCATCCCATCTGGCGTTTTGAGGCGGGAGTTGGGTTTTGGGGCTACAAGGGGTGGTGTTTATTTGGGTTGAGAGGGTACAACGGGTAGTGGTACAGTGCCCAAAGTGTCGTCGAACGACTGGTTAGTCAGAAATCAAAAGTTGGGTCAGTGAGAAGGGGAGGTTTGGCGTCCACAGATTCGGGAGCAGGGTGGCGCAAGCGGGCATTTCGGGAGCGTCTCATCGGTTATAATATAGGGTGAGGTGGTGGGTTGAGCGATTGGCTGAGATTCGCGGAGCATCTCTCGTCGCGATGGCTGCTGCTGACCATCGACACGCTGCTGGTGGCGTACCTTATCTACCGCTTGTTGCTGCTGGCGAAAGGCACCCGCGCCTACCAGGTGCTGATTGGGCTGCTGGTCTTCTCGCTGGCGCTCTATCTAAGCGATGTGATGCGTTTGGAGACCATTCACTGGCTGCTGGATCGTGCCACGACGCTGGGTCCGGTGGCGTTGGTGATTCTGTTTTTCCCGGAGTTGCGGCGTGTGCTGGAGACCATCGGGCGGGTGGAGTTCTGGCGCTCCAGCTTTGGGGGGAGTGAGGAGGAGCCGTTGCACCGCGCGATTGCGGAGGTGGTGAACGCCGTGCAGCAGATGGCACGCGACCGAATCGGCGCGCTGATTGTGTGGGAGCGTCAGGATGTGGTGGCGGAGGGGCGTGGAATTGCCGTGCAAGCGGAGGTGAGTGCCCCGCTGTTGCGCACCATTTTCTACCCCGGCTCGCCCTTGCATGATGGCGCGGTCATCTTGCGGGGTGACCAGATTGTGGAGGCTGCCGTCTACTTCAGCGAGATTAGCCAGAACCCCACTATCCCGGAGACGATGCACACGCGCCATCGGGCGGGCATCGGCGCAACGGAACATGCCGACTGCATCGCTATTATTGTGTCGGAAGAGACGGGGCAGATTACGGTGGCGGTGGATGGCGCGTGGACACAGAATATCGAGCGGGAGCATCTGCACCGCTTGCTCCACGACCTGCTGGTGGGCAGGGCGCGCCCAGGGCTGCTGAAGCGGATGGAGCGAGCCCTGTCCGGCATGCGCCGCTCCATCCCGACACGAAGCGAGTCGAATTTTGGGCAAACCGCAAGTGAGGTGGATTTTGCCCCTCCAGCAGGTTCCTCCCGCCCGCGGGGGGAACCAAACAGCGGTTCCCCCCGCTTGCAGGGGGAACCTCACGGAGGGGGGGCACAAAAACGGTCGTGCAGTGAGCCTGTGCACGGGGAGATAAAAGGGGCGGGTAAGGGAAGCGCACACGAGGTATAGCCATGTTGCGTGAAAATCTTATCGAAAAGCTCGGTTCGCTGGTGATTGCTGTGGTGCTGGTGTTGTATGTGCAGTCGCAGCTCCACCCGGTGGTGGAGCGCACCTATGAGGTGCCCATCGAGATGCTGAATGTGCCGGCGGGCTACGAGGTGCGCTTGGAGGGCAGCCCGCGGGTGCGGGTCACGGTGCGTGGGGTACGCGAGGCGGTAGAGAACACCAGTGCGGAGCGTCTCCGCGCCACCGTCGATCTGCATGCGGCGAAGCCGGGCGATAATCGACTGCCGTTGCGCCTGCACTATCCCCCCCAGTGGGGCGCTGAGCTGACGGTGCAGGCGGAACGCTCGCAGGAACGCGTGTTCATCGAGGCGCGGCTGGCTCGCCAGCTACCTGTGCGGGTGCAGCTCACCGGCACGCCTGAACTCCGCGAGGTGCTAACCGAGGCGCTGGTGGAGCCGAGCCGTGTGCGGGTCAGCGGCGGGGTCAGTGCTGTGCGCCGCGTGCAGCAGGTGCTGGTGCCCTTTGACCTAACGGGCTTGCAGGGCGATATCGAGGTGGACATCACACCGCTGGCGGTGGATAGCGCGGGCGACCCCGTGATGGGCGTGCAGCTGAACCCTGCCACCGTGCGGCTCAAGTTGCGTCTGCTGCCGCAGCCCACGGTGCGCACCGTGCCTATCAGCCCGCGCTTGGGCGAGCTGCCCCCCTTCCCCTATCGACTCGCATGGTTCGCCGTGGAACCCGTCACGGTGCAGGTGCGGGGCAGCCCCAGCCGACTCAGGGAGATCCATGTCATCGAGACGATGCCCATCTCACTCCGAACCGTCACGCAAGATACCACGCTGAAGGTCCCCCTGCAGGTGCCGCGCGGGCTGGAGCTTATCGGCGTGCGGGAAGTGGAGGTGCAGGTGCGCATCGAGCGGCTCACACCTGCCGAACCGCAATCCCGATGAGGTATGACCGTCGCCATGCGTGCCTATCGGCTGATTATGCCTGGGAAGATGCGCTTTCAGGAGATTGAGACGCCCCAGCTCGGCGAGGGGGATGCCCTGATTCGCGTGCATGCCTGCGGCGTGTGCGGCACCGATCTCCATCTGAAACAGCGGGGCCATCACGACTGGCGTGGCGATGCGCTCACGCTCGGACACGAAATCGTGGGGCAAATCGTGCAGCCTGCCCCGCGTGCAGACGAGTGGGTGGTGGTCGACCCCCAGATTGTGTGTGGCTGTTGCTTTTATTGTCGGCGGGGTCGGCTGAACCTCTGCGAGCAGTTGGAGCATGTCGGGATTAGCATAGATGGCGGCTTCGCTGAGTATCTGCGCGTGCCCCTGCGCAATCTCTATCGGTTGCCCGAAGGCGTTGCGCCCGAAGCGCGCTGGCAGTTCGCGCTGGTGGAGCCGGTGGCGACCTGCGTCGCTGCCATGAACTTGGCAAACCCGCGCCCCGATGAGAGCGTGGCGGTGGTGGGGCTGGGCTTCTTTGGGCAGGTCTTTTTGCAACTGGCGCGTCTGTGGGGTGTGCAGCAGCGGTTCGGGCTTGACCCCTTGCCTCATCGGCGCGAGGTCGCCGAGCAGCTCAGCGGCGCAACGGCGCTTCACCCGGCTGAAGTGGGCGATAGTGGGCTTCAAGCGAATGTGGTGATTGACGCCGCAGGTTCGCCCGACGCAGCGGATACCTGTGTGCGTATCGCGCGCAAGGCGGGGCGCATCGTGGTGTTCGGCTATCGCCCCGAACCGGTGCAACTGGACTGGTATGCCATCACACTGAAGGAGCTAATTGTGGTCGGCTCGCGCTCCAGCAACCAT
>Ga0272447_1001765_pt1 | contig 12891 bp, 12 predicted proteins | sample YNPCB0133_FD_194589 | JGI IMG/M metagenome (GOLD analysis project Ga0272447, IMG submission 194589) | Hot spring microbial mat communities from Yellowstone National Park, WY, United States - YNP-CB-013-3 | ecosystem: Environmental > Aquatic > Thermal springs > Hot (42-90C) > Sediment | place... | reverse complement strand
CTGCTGGCATAACGCGCGCGAATTGCAGCATCATCTCCACAGTATCTCCGAGGAAGGTAGCAATAAGCGCGTGCGCCGTCGTGCCGCCTGCGCTTCCTTCCCACAGGCGGGTCTGGGCAGGCGTGGAGACGATAGCTGGGGTGTTTGTGCGATAGTCCAGGTTGTAGCGTTGTACGCCGATGAAGTAGGCGTAGCCATCATACATCTGCGTGTGAGGCAGGTCAAATCGCGCGGGGAAAAACAGCACGGGTTTGCCGCGCGCCGCTTGCAGAAGGCGGTAGGTGTTCGTGGCGATACGGCTCATGCGCGTCAGCACGCCCAGCAGCGGGGTCTCCAGGAGGGCGAAATCGCGGTACCTGCCGCGCACTCTTAGTACGGGAACCACTTGTAAGGGGTCGCCTTCGTAAGGCGCAAGGTATCCGTCGTGTACGGCGTCCACCTCCAGCAGATGGGCAGTGTTGATAAACTCTTTGCCATCAAAGTATCCGGTCGCGGTTTGCAGAACTGCTAGCGCGGCGTCGATGCCTGCCACGACGGTAAACGGCTTTCGTCGCGCGAAAAACTGCATCTCGACGCGCATGTCGCCGATGAGTTCGGGCAGTTGCGGGTCTAAGCCTTGCTGTGCCAGGCGGGGTGAGTAGCCTGCGAATTGGTAGCCCTCCTGCGCGAGTTGCTGCAATATCCGAACGCCGTTGTGAAAGTAGCGGTCGGAGTAGTCGCCTTTGCGAATGCCTTCCCAGTCCAGTTGCCAGCGCGTGGGTTCGATGCGTGAACGGTTCCAAACTGCCACCGAGAGGATTGTACCCGATTAGCCCAGCGCCCGTTTGACGGCGTTGACCACAGGCTCCAAGGCAGCGTCCACAAGCTCTGGTGTCTCTGCCTCTACCATCACGCGAATGAGGTTCTCGGTGCCCGAGGCGCGGATATTGAGGCGTCCGCGCGTGCCCAGCAGACGCTCTGCTTCCTGGATTTGTGCCAGTATCTCACGGTTTGCCTGCCAGCCGTGTTTGTCTCGCACAGGGACGGAGATCAACTTCTGTGGGTAGGGTTCGAAGGGGTGTGCAATCTCCGAGAAAGGCTTCTGATACTGTAGCCAGAGAGCGAGTGTTTCCAGCATCGTGATAAGCCCGTCGCCTGTAGTCGCGCGATCACGGAAGATGATGTGTCCCGACTGTTCGCCGCCGATGGGCGCGCCTGTGGCGCGCATCGCCTCAGCGACATAGCGGTCGCCGACTTTTGTGCGGTGCAGTTGGATGCCCTCTGCTTCGAGACGCTTCTGCATGCCGAGGTTGCTCATCTCGGTTGCCACGACCATCGGGGGAATGAGTGTGTTCTGCTGGCGGCGGGTAATCGCCCAGAGGGTCATGATGGCGTCCCCATCCACTGTGTCGCCCCGCTCGTCGCAAAAAAGAGCGCGATCAGCGTCGCCGTCAAAGGCGACTCCGATGTCAGCATTTGTCTCCAGCAGGGCGCTTTGCAGGTTCTCCAAGTGTGTCGAGCCGCAGTTCAGGTTGATGTTATCGCCGTCAGGCTCGCCTGCGTAAAGGCTCACCTTCGCGCCGAGTTCGTGCAGCACGACGGGCGCGTATTGGCTCGCTGCGCCGTTGGCGCAGTCAAGCGCAATATGAACCCCGCGCAGCGGTTCGCGCTCGCCCGTCTGTTCGCGCATGATGTGGAGCAGGTGCAGCAGATATTGCTCGCTCTCTCGCTCATCGTACTCCCAAAACCCGATTCTATCAGGAGGCGGATACGGGAACGGTTCTGGCGATTCCGCGAGCTTTGCTTCTATCTCCGCTTCGTACTCATCAGGGAATTTGTAGCCGTCACCGCCGATGAGCTTGATGCCGTTGTCGTGTGCGGGATTGTGCGAAGCGGAGATAACAACGCCTAAGTCGTAGTGTCCCTCACGCACGAGGTAGGCAATGGCGGGCGTTGGCACGACCCCTGCCGATGTTGTGTGTACCCCCATCGAGGTGATACCGCTTACGAGGGCAGTTTCGATCATTGGCCCGCTACGACGGGTATCGCGTCCGATAAGCACGCGCGGAGGGTGGTGGGGCGCGGTTGCCAGCAGTTGTTGGGCTATCGCGCGCCCCAGTCGTAAAGCGAAGTCGGGCGTCAGTAGTTCGTTTGCTACCCCGCGCACGCCGTCCGTTCCGAAATAGCGTTTCATGCTTGTATATCCAGTCCTTGGTGGGTAGCTTCAGGAGGACGTTTTGCCACGATGACGCGGCTGGGGCGCAGAACGCGCTCGCCCATGCGGTAGCCGCGTTCCACTTCGTCGATGACTATCCCATCTTCGTAATCGATAGTTTCCACGCGCTGGATGGCTTCGTGGAGATTCGGGTCGAACAGCTGTCCGACAGCGACGATGGGATGGATGTCGTAGCGCGCTAACACGGCTTTGACCTGTCGCTCGGTCATCCGCACGCCCTCAATTAGCGGCTCCAACTCGCGCGTGGCTTCCGCTGCTTGCAGCGCCCGCTCGAAGTTATCCAGTATCGGCAGCAGTTCTGCCATCAGGGACTCCAGAAGTAAGGCGCGCTGGCGCTCCATTTCCTCGTGCTGGCGGCGTCGGTAGTTCTGAAAGTCCGCCAGCGTGCGCAGGTAGAGATTCTTTTGTTCCTCATATGCCTGCTCCAATTCCGCAATCCGCGCTTGCAGCTGCTCTATGTCGGGCGCAGATGCCTCTGGCGTCTGCTCCTGCTCCATAGGCGTTTCGTAATCCGTCATGGTTTGTTCCATACACATCACCTCCACAAAAGGGTGTTTTTTTACGACCGAGGCGATGTCCGCTTTCGCCGACAGAGTATACCCAAAGTGTGGGAGTGGCGGCAGGAAACCTCCTGTGAGGCGCGAATAGGCTTCTCGTGAGACAGCAGGGCTGGACTCTGGCGGTCATCAACCAGAAAGGCGGCGTCGGGAAGACAACGACGGCGGTCAACTTGGCGACGGGGTTGGCGTTCGGTGGTGAACCAACGCTGCTGGTGGACGCTGACCCACAGGCGAACGCCACCAGCGGGCTGGGGCTGGATTCCCGAACCGTGCAGCGAACCCTCTTCCAGTTTATTCAGGACTGGCTAACCCATTCCATCGATTATCTCGGCGAGGCGCCGATTACGGAAACGACGCGCTCGAATCTGCACCTTATCCCTGCGAGCATCGACTTAGCGGGAGCGGATGTGTTGCTCGCCTCTCAGATTGCTCGTGAGACGATACTGAAGAGTCTGTTGTCCCCTTTGAGGGAGAGATACCGCTGGATTGTTATCGACACGCCCCCCTCGCTGGGTGTTCTCACCATTAACGCGCTCACGGCGGCGGATGGGCTGATTGTGCCTGTGCAGTGCGAGTATTACGCGCTGGAGGGACTGTCCCAACTCTTGCAAACGATAGATTTAGTGCGGCAGCATTTGAATCCGCGCGTGGAAATTTGGAAAGTGCTGCTCACGATGCACGACTCGCGCACGCGCCTTGCAGAGCAGGTAGAACAGGAGGTACGCAAATTCTTTGGGGCGAAGGTTGCTCGGAGCGTTATTCCGCGCAACATTCGTGTGAGCGAGTCGCCGAGCTTCGGTCAATCGGTTCTGGAATACGACCCCCGCTCGCGGGGGGCGCAAGCGTATCTGGAATTCGTGAAGGAGGTAAAGGAATATGCCGCGTCCTGTGCTGGGTAGAGGCTTGAGCGCACTAATCGGGCAGAGCGAGCTGGCGGAGACATTCGTGCGGGAAGTCCCCATCTCGCAGATACGCACGAACCCCTATCAACCGCGTCGACAGTTTAGTGAGGAGGCACTCGAAGAACTTGCAGCGTCCATTCGGGAGATGGGCGTCCTCCAGCCGATTATCGTTCGTCAGGAGGGCGAGGGGGACTATGTGCTGGTTGCGGGTGAGCGTCGGTTGCGCGCGGCGCGCCTGGCAGGGCTGACGACTATTCCTGCCCTCGTGCGCTCGCCCTCTGAACAACAGATGCTGGAGATGGCGCTGGTCGAGAATGTGCAGCGTGAGGATATTAACCCGATTGACGCTGCTCTCGCGTACAAACGCCTGATGGAAGAGTTCGGGATGACACAAGAGCAAGTTGCTCAGCGCGTCGGCAAAAGTGTGCCTGCGATTTCCAATACCCTGCGCTTGTTGCAGCTGCCAGAGTATATCATCAAGAGCTTGCAGGAGGGCGTGATTAGCGAAGGACATGGGCGTGCCTTGCTGATGCTGAAGGACCCGACCTTGCAGCGTATGCTGTGGAACGAAATCACCTCGGAGGGACTCAGCGTGCGTGCAGCGGAACTTCGTGCCCGCGAGCTACGCCCGATGAATCCGACTCCTCGCAACACGCCTCAGCCTGCGCCACAGCCTTCGCCGAAACCAGAGGAGTTGAAAGCGCTGGAGCATAATCTCAGTGCCTACTTGGGCACGCGCGTACAGGTTGTGCAGTGGGCAGGGGGCGGCGGTAGAATCGTCATCGAGTTTTACTCGGAAGAGGAACTGGGGCGCGTTCTGGAAATCATTGCGCCCAACGGTCTGTAGGTTTTCATGTGAAAAGCCAACACCGACGGTATGGAAGGTGGAACTATGGAACGCTCCGAAAAACTGCTTAGCCGAGAAAATTCCGTGCTTGTGATTGTTGATGTTCAGGAAGTGTTCTTGAGGTCTATCAAAGTCAGAAGCTTGATTGTGGAGAACATCCAGCTGCTTGCTCAAGTGGCGCAGCGACTTGGAGTTCCTGTGCTTGCGACCACACAGAACGCAGAAAAACTGGGCGCGCTGGCTCCTGAGATTGCGGCTACCGTAGGGGATGCGCCAGTCATTGACAAGCTATGTTTCAGTTGTCTGGCGTCAGAGTCGTTCGCGCGGCACCTGCAAGCTACAGGGCGTTCCCAAGTCGTTCTCATAGGTGTAGAGGCGCATGTGTGTATTATGCAGACTGCGTTGGATATGCTCAAGGCGGGCTATGCAGTGCATGTGCCCTACGATGCGGTTGCCAGTCGCCACAAACGCGATTGGAAGTATGCGCTGCTGCGACTGGCAAATGGCGGGGTGGAGATAAGTACCGTGGAGTCGGTGGTCTACGAGTGGCTCTACGAAGCAGGCACCGACTCGTTTCGTGAGGTACTGCCGCTCCTCAAGGCGCGCGAACAAGAGCGGCAAAAGACTGAGGAGATGGACGAGGAAGAGGAAGGTGAGGAAGTAGAGGTGCTTCAGGCTGAGGAGTCGGATAAAGAGGAGGAAGACGAAGGCACGGAAGCACCGCCTACTTCCGAAACAGACTCCGAAGGATGAAATAGAGATTGGCGGGACGCTCCGCCAAGCGACGGGAGAAGTAAGGATACCACTGCTCGCCGTAGGGCACATAAATCAGCGTGCGATAGCCCTCTGCCACGAGTCGCTTCTGAAGCTCTCGGCTGATCCCGTAGAGCAGTTGAAATTCGAACTGGGTTTTGTCCAAGCCCAATTCTGCCGCGTAGCGTTTAGCGTGGTTGATTAGGCGCGTGTCGTGCGTGGCAATCGCTGGCTCCTTGCCCCGCTCAAGGAGCTGCTCCATCTGGGTTTTGAACTCCCTGTCTACCGACCGCTTGTCGGGATAGGCGATTTCTTTCGGCTCGGCGTACGCGCCCTTGACCAGCCGAATACGCGCTCCCATAGCGAGCAACCGTTCCAAATCCTGAGGGGTGCGGTAGAGATAGCTCTGAAGTACCGTGCCAGAATTGGGATAGTTAGGATACATCTCACAGAACAAATCCAATATCGCTTGCGTGTGTTTACTGCTTTCCATATCTACCCAGACAAAGTTATCCAACTCGCGCGCGGCAGCCAACACTTTCTCAAGATTGCGACGGGCAGTGTCGTCTCCCAAATCTAATCCCAGCTGGGTGAGCTTGATGGAGATGCACGAGTTCACGCCACTTTTGTGTATCTGCTCGAGGAGCGTGATGTATTGCTCCGCGGCGTACTCGGCGTCTTCCACGCGGTGGGTGTCTTCACCCAAATAATCCAACGCAACGAGGAAGCCTTCCTGATTGAGTTGGCGCGCGACACGAATAGCTGTTTCCAAGTCTTCGCCTGCAATAAAGCGCTTAATTAACCCTTGCGTCAAGCGACTGTGCTTGATCCAGTGTTTGAACGCGGGAAGCTCCGCAATCTTGAGAACCAGTGTTCGAGATAGCATCGTTGCGTATCCCTTTAGCTCAACTTACTTTTTGGTTTTCGGTGGAGCTATCTCCCACCAGTATTCCACCACATCGCGCTTGGGGTCGGGTTGTGGCATCTTCGGTGGTGCGGCGGGCTTCTGTTCGTTCTGGGTGGTCGCTTTCGGTTCGGGCTGGGCGGAGATAGCAGCCTGATTGCGTTGGAGTTGCGCCTTGATCTCTTCCTCGCGGGGTACGGGAACAGCCTGCTGCGGCTCTGATTGCCGTTGCTGGGCGCGCTGCTCCGCGATGTACGGCGCGATGTTCGTTTGCCACCCGTACCAGACCACGAACGCTATCAAGATGGCGATAAATCCTATCCACACTATTGGCAGTCCTCTGCGACGCATGGTTTACCTCCACCGTATTATACCTTTCCCCGCCACTGGAGCGTTCCCAGCCCCAGCGGTATAATTGCCATGATGAAGCGGATATATGCGCGGGTGTATGGGTTCGTGCAGGGTGTTGGGTACAGAGTCTTCGCGCAATCGCAGGCGCAGCGACTGGGGCTACGCGGCTATGTGCGCAACTGCGCGGACGGCACGGTAGAGGTCGTTGCCGAGGGGGATGAGCATCAACTGCACGAGTTCCTGCGTGCGCTCCAACACGGACCACTGGGCGCGCGGGTACAGCGCGTGGACTTTGAGTACGCCGAAGCCACACGGGAGTGGGATGCCTTTACGATACGCCGATAATGCGCGCGTTAATCCTGTACGCTTTGTGCATACTATCGACAGCAGCCTCTGCTCAGCCTAAATTGCTGGTCGTGTTCGTGCATCAGGCGTTAGAACATGGCTCGATTATCGGCGGGGTTCCGTCGCAGTTGGCGTGGGTAGTCTGGGATCGGGGTGAGTTGGAGCCTTATCGGTTAGCGATGGGGCAGCAGGTGGCGCAAAATCCCCAGAGCCACCCTGTTTTGCAAATTGCCTCTCAAGCAGATGCCACAGCCGCGCCTCGTCAACTGCTGCTGCAGTCGGGGGACTCCCCCGAAATCGTTGTGCACACGCTGGCGAGCCGACTGCAGCGCCTTGGCATGCGCAGCGTGTATCTCTACACGCCCCAGTCGCCGCGCCCGACGGCTTACGCGCTCTTGGCACTCGCCAGCGACGCGCCTACTTCGGTACAAGTGTTCCCCAGCCTTGAGGCGATGCGTCGGGAGTTTTTCAATCTCAAGGCGGACTGGGCGCTGCTGGAGCTGAAGCGTTGGGACTACCGCGCGCTGGAGTTGTTGCTGGCGGAAGGCGTGGAGGTGTGGGTGTTGGCAGTCCCATCGCCTGACGAGTTGCGTTTCGGTAGGACGCGCCTAAGTGCGGTCGTGCGCTTTGCGGCGCGTGAACCCAGCGGCTTGCTCACCTCGCCCAGCACACGCTGGAACGGGGTTATTCGCGAGGTAGATCTCGCGCCGACGCTGTATCGCGTGCTCACACACCAGCAAGGAAGCAACTGGGCGGGCAGCCCCGCATTTGAGACGCGCCAATCGGACTGGCATCGCTTCTGGAACGGCTGGCTGGCGCGGATCGTCTTGCGCGAGACTACCGAAGCGGTCGGCATCGACCTGCGCGGCAACGCGCTAACGAGAAGCAGGGAGTGGGCGCAGGCGAGCGAGCGACTGACGCCTGTTTTCCGAGCCGTGCTGCTTGCCCTGTACGTGGGTTGGCTCGCGGGGGGCATTGCGCTCTGGAGACTACGCTGGCTACGCGGGGTCGCCAAGCGTGTGTTCGTGTCGGGGCTGGCGGTGTTCGCACTCGCGCCTGCCGTCGGGATTGCCTACGCCTACGCTCCATTCGCGCTGTGGACGGGCGATTTCAGGGCAGACGCCGCCACAATTGCAGGGTGGCTTACGGGTTGCTGGGCAGTGCTAAGTTTGCTGATGGTGGGTGTGGCGCGTAGGGGGCAGGTTCCGTTGCTCGGCGCGGCGGTGATGGTCGCACTCGCGGTATTGGGCGCGGACATCCTGATAGCGGGCGGCTACGGGGTGAACCGTTCGCTGTTCAGCGCAGGCATTAGCGGCGATCGGTTGTTCGGCGTGGGGGAGGGGTTCTGGGCGTTCGCGCTGGTGTCGGGGCTGTTCGCGCCTGCCAGTTGGCTGGAGAGTCGCGGGCGGCTTCGACTGGGCGCGCGCGGGCAGGTGGGGCTTGGGATGGCGTATGGGCTGCTGCTAATGCTCTGTGGGCTACCGTTGCTGGGCGCGGCGCTGGACGCTTGGATACCGATGACCCTCGCGTTCGGGCTGGGGATTGGAGTGTTCACTGGGCTACTCCCGCCGCGAATGGATTTGCGCCTGCTTACGCGCGTGGCGGGGGCGTTACTAAGCATGGGCGCACTGCTCACTGCGCTGGCGGTCGGGGTGGACGCGCTTCAGCCGTGGCAGCGTCAGGCGGGCTGGGCGCGCGACTGGTGGAGCGCGCTCGGTTGGCAGTTCGCACCGCTGGCGTGGTTGGGCGTTGGCAGTGGAGTTGTGCTGCTTGCATATGGGCTACGGAACGCCGTGCGAAGCGTCTGGGAACGCGCTTTCGTGCTGCGCAACGCGCTGTTGGCTGGGCTACTGTGCGCAGGAGTCGCTTTGCTGGTCGGCAAGGTTGTCGCATGTCTTGTGATGCTCGCGATGGGGCTAATGTTTTTGCTGGAGTTTCGGCTGGGCGGTAAGGAATGGGGCTACCCCTACGAAGGGAACGGCGTCGCCCACTGAGCAGGTATACTCATATGTGGAGGTTGCCTTTATGAATGCGATTGTCCTAAACCGCCTACTGATACTGTTCGCGTCGGTGGGTATGGTGATTTCTGCGCTGCTGTGGATTTCGCACTCAGCGGATTTTGCGCTGCCTTGCACAGGCGACGGCTGCGATGAGGTAGCGCGTTCGCCCTACTCGAAAATTGCAGGCATCCCTGTCGCAGCGTTGGGATTTGGGTACTTCGGGATGCTGGTCGTGCTGGCGCTCTCGCGCTTGCAGTATCCCGAACAGTGGCGTACTTACGGCAAGATGCTGGCGGCGCTCAGCACGCTGGGCGTGCTGGTGTTCGCGTACTTGACCTATGTGCAACTTTTCGTGCTGAATTTGTATGCGAAGGGGATGCCCTGCTGGTGGTGTCTGGCGGCGGCGGGCACGAATTTGGTGGTGTGGCTGCTGTCGCTGGTGGGCTTGCGCAGCGCGTTGCAAGCGACGGGCATGCTCGCGCGCGAGTTGGCGCAGTCGGTCGCGGTCTCGCTGGCGCTAATCGTCGCAGGCTTGGCGTATGGCGGCTGGCAGTGGAACCGCGCCACAACCGCGCAGACCATCCAGACCGACAACGAAAAACTGACCATGCTCTACCTGGACGGTCAAGGCTGGCGCAAGGGCAACGAGAACGCGCCGCTGGTAATTGTGGAGTTCTCTGACTTCCAGTGCCCCGCCTGCAAGCAAGCCTATGAGATTCTGGAGACCCAAATCCTGCCTCAGCTGGGCGATAAGGCGCTCTTCGTGTTCCGCCACTACCCGCTGGTGAGCCAGCACCCGATGGCTTGGGTTGCAGCGTCCGCGTCAGAGGAAGCAGGTAAGCAGGGCAAGTTCTGGGAGATGTACGCCAAGCTGTTCGAGAACCAGCAAGCCCTTACCAAGACCCGTATCCTGAAAATCGCCGAAGAGCTGAAGCTGGATGTCGAGAAAGTGCGCCAAGCGATGGACAGCGAAGACATTTACTTCAAAAAAATCTATCGTGACTTTGAGGAAGGTTCCAAGCTGGGTATCGGCTCCACGCCCAGCTTCATCGTGGTCTATGAGGGCGAGATGCATGTGGCGCGCGGCATGAGCGCCCTGCTCAACACACTGAACAAGGATCCTAAGATTCAGGCGTATCTGGGCAAGCAGATCAAAGCTGTTCCGAGATAAGCGATGGAACTGAGATACCGTGCGCCCGAAGGGATGAACGATGTGCTGCCAGAGGAGAGCGCACGCTGGCAGTATGTGGAGGCGCGTTGGCGCGACCACTGCCACCGCTACGGCTATGGCGAAATCCGCACGCCGATTCTGGAATCAGCCGCGCTGTTCGAGCGCAGCGTCGGCGAGACCAGCGACATAGTCTCCAAAGAGATGTATGTGTTGGAGCGTGGCGACGAGCGGTACGCGCTGAAGCCTGAAGGCACTGCCCCCGTCGTGCGCGCCTACCTTGAGCATAGCCTGTATGCGGGAGGCGGGGTGCAGAAGCTGTATTACATCACGCCCTTCTTTCGCGGCGAGCGACCGCAGAAGGGGCGCTACCGCCAGGCACACCAGTTCGGCGCGGAGATTCTCGGCGCGGCGCACCCGCTGGCGGACGCTGAGCTACTGGCGATGGTGATGGCGTTTTTCGCAGGGCTGGGCGTGCCCGAAAGCGCGCTGGAGTTGCGCCTGAACACTATCGGCTGCCCCGATTGTCGCCCCGCCTATCGCGACGCCATCCGCCAATTCGGGCAAGCGAACTTCGCGCGCTTGTGCCAAAACTGCCAGGCACGACTGGAGCGCAACCCGCTGCGCATTCTGGACTGCAAAGAGTGCGTCGCGATTACTGCTGACGCGCCGCCAATCGATCCCTACCTGTGCGACGGTTGCCGCACTCACTTCGAGACGCTGCAGGGGCTGCTGAAAACGCTCGGCGTCGGCTATGTGCGTGACCATCGGCTGGTGCGCGGGCTGGACTACTACACGCGCACGACCTTCGAGGTGGTCGCCGAGCAGGGACTGGGGTCGCAAAACGCGCTCTGCGGTGGCGGACGCTACGATGGGCTGGTTGAGGCGCTCGGCGGACCGCCGACCCCTGCGCTGGGCGTTGGTGTCGGGGTCGAGCGCACGCTGCTGGTGCTGCACGCCTTGAATGCGCCCCTGCCTGAACCGCCTCCTATGGACGCTTTCGTTGTAGCGTTCGGCGACTCGGCGCGTCCAATTGCCCTGCAAGTTGCCCAGCAACTGCGTGCAGCGGGCATCGCGTGCGACTTAGACCTGGAGGGGCGCAGTCCGAAAGCCCAGATGCGCCTTGCCAACCGCAGCGGCGCACGCTACGCCATCCTGCTGGGCGAAAGTGAACTGGCGGCGGGCACCGCTACCGTCAAAGATCTCGTTAGCCACGAGCAGCTCACCGTACCCCAAGCAGAGCTTGCCGAATGGATACGCCAACAACTGCCTTATACCAATCGCGTGGGCAAAGTTTAAGAAAACAAGCGAGATTGAAGACCCCCTCCTTAAGGTTCCCCCTGCTCGCAGGGGGAACCGAGGGGCTTGGTTCCCCTCGCGAAGCGGGGGGAACCAACGGCTTAAAGGGGTAGGTTTTTTCGCGGGGTGTGTGCGTTGAGGCGAAGATTGGGCGGCACTTCTCCGCATGAGACGCATATCTTCTGCTCGGCTTCTCGGCTGGCGAGTGCGCTCGGCAAAAAACCTACCCCTTTAAGGGAACCAACGGAGGGGGTGATCACGAACTTTGCGCATGCGATTGGTATTAGACGCGCGAGGGGGCGTCTCGGGTATAATTAGGTTCTCATACGCCCCCGTAGCTCAGTGGATAGAGCGCAGGCCTCCGGAGCCTGGTGCGCAGGTTCGATTCCTGCCGGGGGCGCGTTATTTTTCGCGCATCACCAGCAGCCGTTTGCCCGCCGTCATCGAGGCTTGGTAGTCCTGCAAGGCGCGATGTACCTCGTGCAGCGGATACCGCCCTGCAACCTCGCTGCGGAGCAGGTCGCCCAGCGCGTGTTGCACCTGTTGTGCCAGGCGCAGCTGTTCCCAGAGGCTGCGTTTTGCGAGCCAGTCAGCGAGCCAGAAGCCTTCGACGCGCTTGCGCTGGAAAATCAAATCGCGCGGGTCCGCCATCAGCGGCGATTCGGAGAGCGCGCCGTACAGCACGAGCCGTCCCCCGTCGGGTAGGGCGTGCAGCACCCGCGCGGCGGTCATGCCCGACACCGCCTCGAACGCGATTGTGGCGTTCAGTTGGCGGCAGGTCTCGCACAGCTGCTCGTCGAAGCCCGCCGCCTCGCTGTTCAGCACATACCGCGCACCCATCGTGCGCAGAAGTTGTGCTTGCTCCTCGCGGCGCACGATGTGAATGCCCTCGACGCCGAAATGCAGGCTCAAGCGCAGCAGCATCCGTCCCAGTGCGCTGGCGGCGGCGGTCTGCACGAACGCCCGATGCCCGCCCTTACGCGCGATGTCCATCAGCGCCCACGCCGTCAGCGGGTTCACGATGAGCATCGCGCCCGCCTCGTCGTCGATGGAGTCCATTAGGGGTACGCAGCGCGCGCTGGCGGTGAGCATATACTCTGCCCAAGTGCCGTCGTGCTGGTTCGGCGCGGCGCACGCCACGCGCTTGCCCAGCAGCAGGCGGCTGAGCCAGTCGTCGCCCGTCGCGACCACGCGCCCCGCGCCTTCCCAACCAGGCACAACGGGCAGCGGCTTTAGCACGCCGTACAACCCCTTCAGGAACATCAGGTCGGAGGGGTTAATCGGCGCGGCGGTCATCTTGACCAGCACTTGCCCGCGCTGGGGACGCGGCACGGGGCGCGTCTCGATGCGCAGCGAGTCGGGCGCGCCGTCGTAGGCATACAGCACCGCCGCCTGCATCGTGTCGGGAATTGGCTCAATCGCTCTCATTCGGGGATGATGTCCAGCGTGCCTTTCTGTTCGTTGTAGTACGCCTCCAAGATGCGCAGGGCGACCTCTTCGGGCGAGAGGGCTTTGGGCGGCATGCGGAACGGCACGCGCTCCCAGAA
>Ga0272447_1001764_pt1 | contig 12892 bp, 11 predicted proteins | sample YNPCB0133_FD_194589 | JGI IMG/M metagenome (GOLD analysis project Ga0272447, IMG submission 194589) | Hot spring microbial mat communities from Yellowstone National Park, WY, United States - YNP-CB-013-3 | ecosystem: Environmental > Aquatic > Thermal springs > Hot (42-90C) > Sediment | place... | reverse complement strand
AACAGGAAGAGTTTCGGCAGAAAGCGTCATGTGCCCATAGCGCAGGGTTTCTGAGGGGGAGGGCGGCGCCCCACACGCACCCAGCACATATAGCCCCCAAATAAGTCGCATTAGCGCGCAGTCCCGAGGTGCGGAAGACCCAACATCAGTATCTTCCAATCTAAGAGAATAGAGTAGCGATGGGCATACAGGAGATCGGCATTCAACGTACGGGGATAATGCGCCCGCAGAAAGTCCGTAGTCAGAAGCCCTTCCTTAAGGAGAGGCATCTCTTCGGTGGGAATCTCACTATAACTCACAAAGTGATAACGACCTAAAAGCACCCCAAAGAGGCTCCGAAGAGCAGCCAGCGGCTTATGATAAATCCAGAAAGTCAGGGGATAACTCAAAAGAAGGAGAGTTGCTGCCACGATATCAAAAAGTTTTTTCTGGAAGAGCACCTCGGGCTGATGGAGGCGCAGGTAGAGCCGCAAAGAATACCGACTCACCAGAATACTTTGCGGACCAATCAAGTAGTCAGCATAAGGGGGTACAATCTTAAAGCTGAGGCGCTTGTAAAAATACCGGGTCATGAGGGTGATGATTTCTTGGGACGAGAGGCTGGCATTGCAAAAGACAAGCTCTTCGGCGTTGGTATGTTCTATGATGGAGGGGAGCTGGGCGAGGGTGCCTAAGGCTTGCGGGTGGGGGGTAGGACTTACAAAGCCCAGAAACTCCGCCGGATACCGAATATCTTGAAAGAGAAGTTTATGAAGGCGTGGAAAATGCTCAGGAGCCGCTACAATCAAAACTCGCTGGGAGATTTCGCCGGTAAGGTGCAAGCGCCCCTGCCGAAGCCAGTTGTGCAACGCCCGCATAGCCAAACCTATGGGCACCCCCCCAAACGCCACGGCCGCCGCAATGAAACGCGAATAGTTAATAGGCGGCAAGAAGTAACCCGTAAGCACAATGAGCAAAAAACCCGTGATGGCCGCCCCAATCACTTTCCGAATCCGATAGGGCGCCGCATAATTCATAAAACCTAAGTGCGCTATCACTACCCACAACGCATACAACGGCAAAATACCTGTGTAGTAAAAATCCGGAAACCTTTTCCCTGTAGAAGCAGACCAAACCATCGTAAGGCCATACCCCATAGCCCAAAGGGTCGCCCATTCCGTAATCGGAAAAGCCACCTTCTGGAAAACCCGCTTACTTGCCGAAATAGTAGCCGCCACCAAAATACCTACCTGATACAAAAAAGCCGCAGGCCAGCGCTTCCATCCCCGATAATGCTTCTGAATAAACTGCAAAGAGGCCTTGTAAAAGGCCAGCACATAGGAAAGCGAATGCAACTTTGTGCTTTCCCCCTTAAAGTGAATGATTTGCGTCGTAGGTAAGTAGTAGTTTGTATAGCCAGCCTGAACAATCCGATAACACAAGTCAATATCCTCCGCGTACATGAAAAACCGCTCGTCTAAAAGACCCACTTCATCTAAGACCCTTTTCGGAATGCACATGAAAGCCCCCAGGAGAACAGGAACTGGCGTAATCCGATCCTCAGGCAAATAAGTCAGGTGGTATCCACCAAACAGCTTAGATTTAGGCCAGAGGCGATACAAGCCTGTAATCTTAGTGAAAATGTTCCATCCAGAAGGAAAATCCCGACGCGAATCATAGGCAAAGCGGCCATTCCCATCAATGATCTTGACGCCTACAGCCCCTGCTTCTGGATGCTCCTTGAAAAAAGCTAAAACCTTGTGAAAGGTGTCTTCCTGAACAATAGTATCTGGATTCAGCAGAAGGATATATTCGCCTTGGGAACGACGGATAGCTTGATTATTCGCCTTCGCAAAGCCTACGTTCGTGTCATTAGCAATAAGATTGACCCATGGAAACTCCGTTTTCACCATTTCTACACTTCCATCCACCGACGCATTATCCACCACCCAGACTTCCCCTGCTATGCCCTCAAAAGCCCGCTCCACCGATTGCAAACACTGCCGCAGAAAGTATTTGACATTATAGCTTACGATGATAACAGAGAGTTGGACTGAACTCATATCTGGAAGGGCTGACGTTCGCGCAAGGATCGTACCAAGGTAAGCGCATCTACATAGGCTAAATCTGTTCCTACGGGGATACCGCTGGCGAAACGAGTAACCTTGCCATGCCAATCGCTTAGCGCCCGAACTATATAGTAGGCGGTGGTTTCGGCTTCGGGGCTGGTACCCAAGGCTAAAATCACTTCCTGATAAGGGCCCTCTCGTAGCCGCTTCCAGAGGGAGTCTAATCGGAGGTCTTTTTCTCCAATCCCAGCAAGCGGGTCTAAAACACCCCCCAGCACATGATAGTGCCCCCGAAAGGCCCCCACCTGTTCAATCGCAATGAGATCCGTTACATCCCGAACTACACAAAGCGCTGGCTCTTCCCGACGGGGGTCCGCACAAATCAGACACACGGGCTGGGACTTCTCTTTCCAAAAGCCGCACGCCGGACAAGTATCCACCTCTTCGGCCACTTGGGCGAGGTTGGCTGCAAGACTCTCTATAAGAGCCGGCTGCCGCATAAGATACTGCACCAGCCGAAGCGCACTCCGAGGCCCAATTCCCGGGAGCTTCCTAAGAGCCTCTCGCAGCGCCTCAATGGGCTGCGGGAAAAAAAGACGCTCCACCCTGCAAATCTACATCAAGAAAGGCTAGCTTGCGCATTATATGCCCGAGTATGGGAAAATTCGGTATTCACCTCAGGTGGGTCTATTCCTAAGACGCAGGTAGGCCAAAACCCCAAGCCAAAGCCCCCCTACTATCGTACACCCGATACGAACTAAAAGAGCCCCCCCCTGCGCCATTCCTATACAACCTATCACCCCCGTCGCCGCTCCCAAAAGCCCACGCATTGGGAAAGCCCCCACCAGCCTCTTCCGCCCCAAGCCCACCGACACCCCCACCATACCCCCATACGCCAGTAAAGTCGTAACCGCACAAGCTCCATACCCATACCGAGGAATCCCATACCAGTTTCCCACCACCGTAATCAGACTCCCCAACCCCGTAATCAGAAGACCAATATCCGGTTTTTCTTGGAGTTTGTACCAAACGGAGGCCTGGACCAGCGACCCCATGAGAAGATTCGCAAAAAGAAGGATAGGAATAACCCATAACGCTTCCCAATAGGCAGGCGGAAGTAAGGGAGCTGGCAAAAGGCCGCCCCACCGGGTAGTGAGAAGCGGCTCCGCCCAAATAGAAAAAACCAAGACCCCCGCCAGCCCCACCAAATGAAACGCCTCCCAGCTGCGGGCATAAAGGCGGGTATTCCCGGCAGCTTCCCGAAGGAAAAGCGGCTCCGCAGCCAGCCGATACGCCTGTCCAAAAAGCGCCAATAAAGCCGCCACCTTGTAGGCCGCGCTGTATAGCGCATTATCTACACGGCTATATTGGGGCAGGATGACTCGGTCCAAAACATCGTTAGTAGCCCCCAAAAGCCCCATAAGAGCCAAGACAACCCCATACCGAAAAAGGGCATAGGAAGAAGGCGTAGCTGGGGTCGGTCTTTCCGAAAAGGGGCTCCAAGCTAGAGCCCAGAATAGCTTGACGAGGGAAGCGATTAGATTAGCTAAGAGAATGAAGGAGAGGCCCCAGCCTTTCCAGCCCACGCCGTAAAGGTTGAGGCCAATCAGAAGCGCTACATGGGTCATTTGGATGGCGGCATAGCGCATAGGAGCCCCTATGGCACGCTGGTGGGTAATAGCCAAACCTGCCCAAGCATCCACCGCCCAAATAGCTATCGTGAGCCATAAAAGTTCTTCCCGACCTTTATACCCTATGGGGCCGCTTAGCCAGGGAACCGATAGCGACAAAAGGCCGCTCATACAAAGACCCGCTCCCAAGGTGATGAGAAAAGCCCGGCGGAAGGTCCCTGCCTCTCCATTCCGCCCAAAACGCAGATAAGCCGTTTCCATGCCTAAGCTGGTCAGAATGGTTCCAAAGGCCATATACGCATAGAGTTCACTCATGCGGCCAAAGTCCTCCACGGGCAGCCGATAGGCATAGAGCGGAGTAAGCAGCCAGTTCAGAAAGCGTCCCAGAGCCGTCGTCAGCCCGTAAATGAAGCCATGATACGCTAATCGCCGAAGCACGCCCCAAAGAAACAAGGGCCAACCCTTTCCGCATAAAATGGATAAGCCCCCCATAGGGGGGGCAACCCAGACCATCCCGCAAAGACCCGACTCTCTCGTAGCTTATTAGAACCGGATCCGGAGTCCGCCACCTACATCTACTTTCAGCCTTTGGTCTTCGAGGGCTTTGACTCCTTGCACTTGGGCAAAGGCTTCCACGGGGCCGAGCGGAAGCAGAAGTCCTCCCCCGGCTACCCCCTGAATCACCATTTGACCGCCCTCCACCTGGTGCATCACGCGCAGACCTAAGTCTATGTAAGGCTGAATAGGAGAACCCCGCCGATAGCAGGCCCCACTCGCACAGCCTCCACCCATCTCAAAAAGATGTTGGAAGCTTAGCCCAGCTACGTAGCTGCGGGCAGGTCCCAACCCCCCTATCAGAGCAACTGAGAGATAAGGGTTATCCCCTAAACTAAAACGGGTACTCAGAGCTTTTACGCCGTCCTTAGAGATGTAGCCGCCTATCGCTTTGCTACCTTGGGCGAGCGAGACGCTCAAGCCCAGCATCAGTCCCAGGATTTTTAGCTCGTAGCGCATAACACTATTTATACGCCGAGGGGAGGGGAGAGAGTTGCAAGGAAGTCTAATAAAGGGTTTGGGTAGGAAGTGCTCGTCTGGTGCGAGTTTTCGCCTACTTTTGTGGTATGCCAGAAGCGTACCTTGTGGCGGGTTATCGCACCGCCGTCGGAAAAGCTCCTCGGGGAAAGCTCCGCCATATGCGTCCAGACGACATGGCCGTAGCCGTGATTGAACGAATCAAGGCGGACTTCCCCCAAATCAACTTCTCTAAGGAAATAGATGATCTCATCTGCGGCAATGCCATACCCGAAGCGGAGCAAGGTCTGAACATGGCCCGCTATATTGCTCTCAAGGCCGTAGGGAAAGAGCTACCTGCGGTTACCATCAATCGGTACTGTGCTTCCGGGCTGGAAGCCATAGCGATGGCCGTAGCTAAAATCCGAGCAGGAGATGCCGACGCCATCCTGGCAGGCGGCACCGAAACCATGTCTTTAGTCCCCATGGGAGGCTGGCGCATTGTACCCAACTACGAATATGCCCTGCATGCCCCCGACTGGTACTTCGGGATGGGCATGACCGCCGAAGAAGTCGCTAAAAAATACGGAATCACTCGAGAAGAGTCCGATGCCTTTGCCCTCCGATCCCACCAACGGGCCCTGGCCGCCATCGCCGAAGGCAAATTCAAAGATGAGATCGTCCCTCTCCCCGTCTCAGAAGTCTCCGTCCAAAATGGAAAGAAAGTTACGCACACCTTTGTGCATGATACCGACGAAGGGCCGCGCCCCGATACGAGCTTAGAGGCCCTGGCTAAACTCAAGCCCGTCTTTGCCGCCAATGGCCTTGTTACAGCCGGGAATTCCTCCCAGACTTCGGATGGGGCCGCCTTCGTGCTGGTAGTAAGTGAAAACTTCCTCAAACGGCATAATCTTACGCCCATCGCTGTTTTGAGGGGGTATGCCGTCGCAGGGGTAGAACCCCGCTACATGGGAATCGGTCCTGTAGAAGCTATTCCTAAGGCTCTCAAACGCGCAGGACTTTCCCTAGCGGATATAGACCTGATTGAGCTGAACGAAGCCTTTGCCGCTCAGAGCTTAGCTGTAGTCAAGTTAGCTGAGCTTCCCGAAGACAAACTCAATGTCAATGGAGGCGCTATTGCGCTGGGGCATCCTTTAGGCTGTACGGGGGCTAAGCTCACCGTGCAGATTCTCAACGAGCTGCGGCGCCGCGGGGGGAAATACGGCATGGTAACTGCTTGCGTGGGGGGCGGTCAGGGCATAGCCGGCATATTTGAGCGGCTAAACTAAGACGTTCTCATGGCGGACCGAGTGCGGTATCGCCTGCGCATCTACGGAAAGGTACAAGGGGTCTTTTTCCGGAAATACGCCCAGATGACCGCGCAATCGCTGGGCTTAGGAGGCTTTGTACGGAATGAGCCCGATGGCTCTGTCTATGCAGAGGTGGAGGGATCCCCGGAGGCCGTGGAGAACTTCGTAAAGTGGGCGCATCGCGGCTCCCCTGCCGCCAAGGTAGAGCGCGTGGAAGTGGAGGGGAGTTTAAGGCCCCTCCACGAAGAAACTTTTTCCATCCGCTAAGCTGTAGAAAGCCCGTTATATCTTCCGATAGCGGACGGCCAGCTTGAGCTCACCGCGCCCATAAAAGACTTCCCAGCAGCAGGCCTTTCATCCCAAAGTTTGTCCAGTACGTTTTCATAAGCGTATCAGGTTCTGCGGTTTATTCGGGTTTGGTGACTTTTTCAAGGGCAGGCTTGAGCTGTCTTTCCGTAGAGGATTACCGAGGCTGTGAGGAGGTTTCTTCCTGAGGGTTTGGGACAGAGGGAGCTTTTTCAAGGGCGGGTTTGAGTTGTCTTTCCGTAGAGGGGTGCTGGAGCTGTGGGGAGGTTTCTTCCTGAGGGGTTGAGGCGGAGGAAGCTTTTTCAAGGGCTGGGGAGAGCCGCCGCATAGTGGAGGGGGGCTCGGGCTGCTGCACAGGCTCAGGCGCACCCCCTGCGGGTTCCAACGTCATGTTTTTGTCCAGCAGAGCTTGCCGTTGTCGCGCTTCAATATGGGCTTGGGCATATCCTAAGCCACCCAGCAGGAGCAGTCCACCGATTACGAGGAGTCGCATAACGTGAATATACGGATTTTTTACAAATGCAAGGGCTTCCCAAAGGCCGGGAGAGAGCTACTCTGATGAGGGGGGATTTAGGTGGGGATTGACTAATGCTTACTTTTGTACATGCCGCGGGCTGTGATTACGGGGATTGGTATGTATGTTCCTCCTCGGGTGGTGAAGAATGAGGAGCTGACGCGGTACTGGGATACGAGTGATGAATGGATTGTAACGCGGTCGGGTATTCGGGAGCGGCGCTGGGTGGAAGAGCCGGCCAGTACGGCGGAGCTGGGGTATTACGCCGCGCAGGAAGCTCTTCGGCAAGCGGGGCGCCAGCCCCAGGACATAGACCTAATCATTTTTGCGACGCTCAGTCCGGATTTGTACTTCCCCGGGAGTGGAGTGCTCTTACAGCATCGGCTGGGTTTGGAGACGACGCCAGCGCTGGATATTCGTCAGCAGTGTTCGGGGTTTGTGTATGGACTCAGCATTGCGGATCAGTTTATTCGGACGGGGCAATATCGGTGCATTCTTTTGGTGGGGGCGGAGATTCAGTCTACTTGGATTGATTACAATCCGGAGGGGCGGACGGTAGGGGTGCTCTTTGGAGACGGAGCGGGGGCCGTGGTAGTGGAAGCCATGCCGGAGGCAGTTGGGCGGGGTGTGCTCTCTACGCACTTATACAGTCAGGGCGCCTATGCGATGGAGCTATGCGTAGCGGAGCCCTCTTCGGCGACGCGGTCGCACCACCTGCCGGGAAGCTACGGGATGCGCCCCTACATGAATGGCCGGGAAGTCTTCCGCCATGCTGTTCAGCGGATGCAGGAGGCCATTCAGGCGGCCCTTCAAGCCCAGAAGTGGAAACCCGAAGAGGTAGATTTATATGTGCTTCATCAGGCAAACCTTCGGATTGTGCAGGCCGTAGCTGAGCAAATGGGCCTTTCAATGGAGGAGAAGTTTTTCAACAACATCCACAAGTATGGCAATACGACGGCGGCCAGCATTCCGATAGCTTTGTATGAAGCGCAGGCAGAGGGGCGCCTCAGAGCGGGCGATAAAGTAGTGGTGGCAGCCTTTGGGTCTGGTTTTACCTGGGGAAGTGCAGCGCTGATATGGTAACTACAAACCAAGGAAGTGCCGAAGCAAATAAAAGATGGGTATCTGCGCTGCTATCAGCCCAGCAATCCAAAGAATGATGCGAACCTGCATTCGCCAAATATCCGCCCGCAAACGAGCCTCCGTCTCCTGCAAATGCAAATGAAGCCGTTTCTCAGTCTCTTGAAGGGAAATCTTGAGCTTCTCTACTTCCAAGCGGTTGTTTTCTACATCGGCGCGCAGTTTTTCTATATCGGCTCTTAGGCGGGTGCTTACCTCTTGGATTTCTGCCCGAAGGCGAGCCTCAGTCTCTTGGATCTCCGCTCGAAGGCGCGCCTCAGTCTTCTGAATTTCTGCCCGAAGGCGAGCCTCAGTCTCTTGGATTTTTGTCTGAAGGCGAGTCTCAGTCTCTTGGATTTTTGTCTGAAGGCGAGTCTCAGTCTTCTGGATTTCGGCCCGAAGGCGCGCCTCAGTCTCTTGGATTTCGGCCCGAAGGCGCGCTTCGGTTTGAGCAATGTCTTTCTTGGAGCGGATGCGCAGTTTTTTGAGGTCGGATTTGGTGGCTGTTTCTTGAAGAGCATAGAGCTCTAGTAGAACCTCTACCTGGGCCTCAGCCTGCGCAGGCGAAAAGCCCGCTTCTTGGAGCCGCTTGACAAGGTGGAGTGTGTCAATGGGGAGGCGCGGCATCAAACAAAGATAATCCATCTCATGGGAAGAGAGGAGATTCTGGCAAGGGGCGCGTGATTTTCTGATCGGCATACCTTTGAGGCATGCTGGAGGGTTTTTTGTCGGCGCTTCGTCTGGAGGGAGTGAGTGCGCATACCCTAATGGCTTATGCGCAGGATCTAAGAGGATGGAGTGCTTTTTGCCAGAAGCAGTATAGTTGGGACCCCTTAGCGACAAAAGAAGCCTGGGCCAAGGTAGAGCCGTCAATGGTGCGGGCTTGGCTCCGAACCTTTCGGCGGGCTATCACGCGCGCTCGGAAAGTGGCCGCCCTGCGCCGCATGAACACCTATGTGAAGCGACTCGCCAAAGGCGCCGGCTGGACTTTTCTCATAGAGCCCGTTCGGGTCCTGCCCCCCCTTCCCAAAGCCCTTCCCAAACAAAGCCTCCTCGCCGCCTATAGTGAAATAGATAAGCTCGGCGATAATTGGCCCATTATCCGCGACCGGGTGGTTTTAGAGCTCTTATATGGACTGGGGCTGCGCCGCAGCGAAGCCGCTCATCTCCGCATAGAGCAGGTGCATTTCGCCTTGGGACAAATCCACATTTTAGGTAAGGGGCAGCGCTGGCGAGTTTTGCCCCTATATCCTCGGCTGGAAGCCCTTTTGAAGACCTATCTCAAAGCCCGCGCGGAGCTTAGCCCTACTCATGCCTACCTGCTTTGCACGGATAAAGGCGACCCCATTTATCCTAAGCTCATTTATCGGATTGTGCGACGGTATTTGGGCACCCACCCGCATGCCTTACGTCACAGCTTCGCTACCCACCTTTTAGACGAAGGAGCCCATGTAGAAGGCGTGCGCGAGCTTTTGGGACACAGTTCGCTGGCCACTACGCAAAAGTACCTTGCCATCACCCCCTCTCAGCTCAAGGAAGCCTACCTCCAATTCCACCCCCGGGCATGATGCGCTACTGGTACCTACTCAAACTCCTCTATCGGTGGCCTCTCCTCAAGCAAGTAACCCCCCACCGCCCAAGGCTCTTATGGCACATCCTGCGAAACACCCCTACCTTGCCCCTTCAATTAGAGCCATCGCAGCCCGAAAGGCCTATCTCCATCACCCTGCCCAACCTGTATGGCCTCCTGCTTCTGATGCATGCAGGGCTTAAGCCCAAAGTAGAAAAATCCGATGAACTCAGCTGGGAACTCGCCCCAGGACGATACTTCCATACCCGGCTCAAGCCCGGCATGGACCTCATGACTCTTTATGAGATTTTTGTACGGCAGGATTATGGTTCGGACTTTACAGGCAAAGTAGTTTTAGATGTAGGGGCATATAATGGTGATTCAGCTGTATTTTTTGCGCTAAGGGGCGCCAAGAAGGTCATAGCCTTAGAGCCCTATCCGCCCAGTTATGCCCTTGCCGAAGCTAACATCGCCCGCATGGGCTTAGAGGATAAGATCATCTTACTTAAGGCCGCCTTAGGTCCAGAGGCAGGAGAAGCTACCTTTCGGGTAGCCTCAGCCGAACCCGACGCCAACACGCTAATGCCCACCCCCCTTACAGAACGTCTGATTGCATTTGACGAGGTGATACAGGTGCCCGTCCATACGCTGGAAAAGCTTGTGCGAGAATATGGTCCATTTGATTTTGTGAAGCTGGATTGTGAGGGGTGTGAGTTTGCCATCGTAGAGCGGGGGGCCGAATCTATTCTGACAGCGGTGCCCACTTGGCATATTGAGTATCATGCATCGCCGCAGCCATTGGAGGATCGATTTCGGGCCTTAGGGTTTCAGACCCGGCGGGTCATGGATCGGTTTGGCTTGGGATACCTGTGGGTGTGGAAAAAGTAGAAGAGCGGAGATAGAGTCAGGAGGGCGGACTTTTTTGTACCAATTTAAAGAGTTTCTGAATGCAAGTTGGTGGTATTTTGTGGGGCCGCCGCCCGCCCTGCGGGCGGGCGCGCCCATCCCCTCTCCACATTAAGAAAGCCTTGGCCTCAAAATGGTATAAGACTGGAATGCAACCTAAGGGACTGCCGGGCAAAGGGAGGGCTCAGCGGGAAGAAAGCTCTTGGGCTTCCTTAGTTTCGTAGGCTTCTACAGGTGGGCAGACGCAGACGAGGTTTCGGTCACCGTAAGCGTGGTCTATGCGGGCGCTAAAGGGCCAGATTTTATTTTCGGAAACCCAAGGGAGGGGAAAGGCGGCTTCTGCCCGACTGTAGGGGCGATCCCATGGCTCCTGCACCAGAATAGATGCGGGGTGAGGAGCCCGCCGTAAGGGGCTTTCCTCCATCTTATAAACACCAGCCTCCACAGCCGCTATCTCAGCCCGGATTTTCTCCATCGCCTCAATGAATCGCTCCAATTCTGCTAGGTCTTCACTCTCGGTAGGCTCAATCATAAGAGTACCCGGCACAGGAAAGGACATCGTAGGAGCATGGAAACCAAAATCCATGAGCCGTTTGGCCACATCGTCCGGCTCTAATCCAATCGTCCGCTTGAAGGGTCTGATGTCTAATATAAACTCATGCGCCACATACCCTTGGGGATCGGTGTAAAGAATGGGATAGGACTTGCTTAGGCGGGCTTTGAGGTAGTTGGCATTAAGGATAGCAATTTGGGAGGCGTAACGAAGTCCCTCAGCCCCCATAAGCCGAATATAAGCATAGGAAATCCATAGGATGAGCGCGCTGCCATAAGGAGCCGCAGCCACGGGGCCAATGGCATGCGGATCTGGATTTGTAGGAATGACGGGATGCGTGGGCAGATACGGCACTAAGTGCGATGCCACCGCAATCGGTCCCATTCCCGGGCCGCCCCCTCCATGCGGAATAGCAAAAGTCTTATGCAGATTGATATGGCACACATCCGCGCCAATACGCGCTGGAGAAGTGAGCCCTACTTGGGCATTGAGGTTGGCACCATCCATGTAGACTTGCCCGCCGACGGCATGCACTTTCTCGGTGATGGTACGGATATGCCGCTCAAAAATGCCGTGCGTAGAGGGATAGGTTACCATGAGGGCGGCAACGCGGGGGCCGTAGGTGTGGAGTTTCTTCTCCAAATCGGCCAGATCAATATTGCCTTGAGCGTCGGCGGCAATGACCACGACTTGATAGCCGGCTAAGACGGCACTGGCGGGGTTCGTCCCATGGGCAGAAGAAGGCACAAGAACTACATCCCGATGGCCTTCCCCGCGAGCCTCATGGTAGCGCTTAATGACCAAAAGGCCCGTATACTCACCCTGCGCACCCGAATTCGGCTGAAAACTCACCGCCGCAAAACCCGTAATCCTACACAAATACTCCCCCAAAGCCTGAATCATCTCCTGGTAGCCCTGCGCTTGCTCCAAGGGAACAAAAGGATGTAGATGAGCAAGCTCCGGCCAAGAAATGGGCTCTAAGGTGGCCACTGGATTGAGTTTCATGGTGCAGGAACCCAGCGGGATCATGGAGTGGATGAGCGAGATGTCACGACTACTGAGCCGCGTCAAAAAGCGCGTGAAAGCCGCTTCACCCTGATACTGATGGAAGACAGGCGCCGTCAAAATAGGAGTCGTTCGTTTCAGACTTTCTGGAAGGCCGGGGATAGGCTCCCGATGCCCATTGGAGGAGCTTTTTTCCTGCCCTTCTCGGAAAATCGCTATGAGGTCTTGCAGGTCGGCTTCGGTTACCGTCTCGTCTAAGCTCAGGCCTATACTTCCGTCGGGGTCGTAGCGAAGGTTGATTTGATACCTATGGGCGGCCTGTCGGATTTTTTGGTGCTGAGTTTCCGAAAGGCCTTCTATGGTGAGGGTATCAAAGAAGTGTTTTCTTCGCAGATGGTAACCCATTTCCTGCAGGGTTTCTGCTAAGCAGCGGGTATGGGCGTGGATCTTTGTTGCGATAGCTTTTAGTCCTTCTGGGCCGTGATAGATGGCATAAGCCGTGGCTATGTGGGCTAAGAGGACTTGGGCGGTGCAGATGTTACTGGTGGCGCGCTCGCGTTTGATGTGCTGTTCTCGGGTTTGGAGCGCTAAGCGGTAAGCCGGGCGTCCCTCAGCATCTACGGAAAGCCCCACTAAGCGTCCCGGAAGCAGGCGCTTGTACGATTCTTGCACCGCAAAGAAGGCTGCATGGGGTCCGCCATACCCCATAGGCACGCCAAACCTTTGACTGGACCCCAGCACAATATCGGCTCCCATTTCTCCGGGAGGCACCGCCAACGTAAGAAATAAAAGATCGCTGGCTACGGCCACCCGCACGCCCGCCGCTTTAGCCGCCGCTATCAGCTCCGGAAAGTGGGGACGCACCCACCCATCCGTCCCCGGATACGCCAAAAGAGCCCCAAAATACCCTTTTCCCCAA
>Ga0272447_1001761_pt1 | contig 12900 bp, 8 predicted proteins | sample YNPCB0133_FD_194589 | JGI IMG/M metagenome (GOLD analysis project Ga0272447, IMG submission 194589) | Hot spring microbial mat communities from Yellowstone National Park, WY, United States - YNP-CB-013-3 | ecosystem: Environmental > Aquatic > Thermal springs > Hot (42-90C) > Sediment | place... | reverse complement strand
GTGCCGCGTGAGTATCGCGGTGAAGACGGCCCATCGGCTTCCGTGTCAGCTTTCGTCGCCGTTGCGGACACGGATGCGGATGCCGGTGGTGATGGGCGGAGTGAAATCGGCCAGAATCTGGTTGCCGACACTGTCGCGGATACTGCTCTGGACGGTATTCCGCGGTCGGGCCAGCGGCGTGAGGATATTGATGCCGTCAATATCCTGGTCCTCTTCCTGCACGACGTAACGGAAGACCAGTTGATTGGTACCGCTGCCGGAAACATATTCCGCCTTACGAACACGTCCACCGATCAACAGCCGCAGGAAGGGCTTCTGGCCGTTCGTGAAATTGACGAACACGGGCTTGCTGAACCGCACGGTGAAGTTGAGTTCCTGATCTTTGGTATAACTGCCATTTTGCGGCACCTGAATTTCCTCAATCCTTGGCAGGACGGCATCTACTTTGATGCCCGCGGTATCAGGTGGGGTGAAACTCAGGTCAGCGTCGTTCCCAGCGGCGTCGCGGATGGTCGCACTGTTGAGCATAATGACGTTCAGCACCTCGATGCCGTCATTGTCCACCTCCCCCGGCTGTAATCGGTAGCCGAAGACCAGATAGTTGCCGCCGCTGCCCCACAAATACCGGGCTTCACGCAATTGATTGCCGACGCGAATGAGTAAACTCGGCGTGCCACCGGAGACATTTACCGGCTGGTCGAAGAAGATGCGGAAATCCAGCCGTTTATTGGCGGGATAAGTACCATCCGCAGGTTTGCCGACATTGTTGATGTTTGGAGCCACACCGTCCACCTGGACGCCCGGCATCGGCCAGACCGTGAAATTCAGGTCGGCGTCATTCCCCGCGTTATCCTTGATGGTCCCGCCGTTCAGTTGAATGGGTGAAGCCACGGTAATGCCATCGGTGTCGAGATGGCCTGCTTGCACGGTATAGCGGAAGGTCAACGTCGCGGTCTCACTACCGGTCAGGTACGTGGCATAAACCGTGGTGCTGCCCACGGTCAGCTGCACCCGCGGCGTCCCGGTGGCGGTGTTAACAACCACCGGCTCACTGAAAGTGAACTGGAAATCCAGATTGTCGCCGGTCTTGTATGTACCGTTGGCCGGTGGCGTAATGCTGACAATCGTCGGCACAATACCGTCCACCAGAATGCCTCCGGTGGGTGGGGAAGTAAACGCCGTCGCCGCATCGTTCCCAGCGGCGTCGCGTATGGTCGCACTGTTCAAATCAATGCCGCCCACCAGGCCGATCCCGTTGGTGTCATTGTCGCCTGCCTGCACGGTGTAACTGAACGTCAGGGTATTCGAGCCGCTACCGCTCAAATTGGCAAACCGGGGCGTGCCGCCTATGTCCAGCGTCAATCTCGGTGTACCGCCGCTGACCAGAACATTTTCCGAGTACGTTATCGTGAAATTGAGCGTGGCTCCAATGCCATAAATACCGTCACTTGGCACCGTAACGCCGGTAATGCTGGGCGGCACGCCGTCCACAAAGGTGCCCGAAGTAGCGACATCTGCAAAGCTCGGATCGAAGGTGCCTCCGCCGTCGGGAGTAATGGTGCCACCGTTCAGTTGAATGGGCGACACGAGGTTGATAGTACCATCGCTGTCCAGGTCACCGAGGCCGACGGTGTATTGAAATAACAGCGTGGTTACACCGGTTCCGGTTGGCCCGGCGTAAGGCACGTTGACCGTGCCGCTGTCGAGCTGAATCGTAAGGCTGGGAGTACCACTCGCGGTGTTGACGGTAACGTTCGAATCGGCGCCAGTGAAACTGAGGTTCGCGGTAAAATTCAACACATCGCCCAGTTTGTACGTACCGGCCGGAGGCAACGTCCAGCTCGTTATGGAAGCATCCGGCGTGGTGCGGGATTCCAGCGTTTCGATGAGCAATCGTGCGCGCCAGCTGGTCGGTGTGCGAGGACGATTGCGACGAGCTGCTGGCATTACTCTACCCACCAGACGTCGTAACCACTTGTACCAGATGCTCATACGGGGTCTCCTGGCTATCACTTGTCGAAGGTTTGCAGTTCATCCATATTTACACCGGCCGCATCGCTTATAGTTTCGCACCTTTGGTGGCATTAATCAAGGCAAAAAAGGAAACTTTTGACGTCGGCACAAGTGGCACAGAGCGCGTGAACAGACGGTGATGCGTAATCCGGGTTTGAGAATCTTAGCTGATTTGCCTACATTTTCAAACGGCCGCAGTATGCTTCATAAGCCCGCCAGACGTACTCGATCCCGCTGATGGCTGTTATGGCTACCGTGGCGTACAGAAGGGCGTCACGAACCAGCCAGAAGGCTTTTTGCCAGTTTTCTGAAGGCTGCGGGTCAGCCGACCAGGCTAGCGACAGAAGTACGGCCAGCAGAGCCAGGGACTGTAAAACCATTTTTACCTTGCCCAGAATGGCGGCACCGAAAGGGGTGCCCGTGTGTTCGAGAAAACTGCGCAAACTGGTGACAATAAGTTCCCGGCAAACGATGACGACAACCATCCAACCTGCCACGCCCGAATGGGGGACAGAGATTAGCAGAGTCAACGCTCCGCAAACCAGTACCTTATCGGCGAGCGGGTCGAGGTTGCGTCCCAGAGCGGTTCCGCTTTTGAGGCGGCGGGCCAGGAAGCCATCCAGCCAGTCGCTGAACGCGGCCAGTGCGAATAAGCTAGTGGCCAGCCAGAACCAACCGGTCATAATGCTGACAAAGACGGGAATACTCAACACGAACCTGAGCCCTGTCAACAGGTTAGGCCAGTTCCACAGCGCCGGTATGTTTCGGGGACTTTTGGTTTCGGTCGTCAGAGGGGCCATATTGAATCGCCGAACTAAACCGTTTGTGGTGCCGAGGGCGACGAACATGCGGATTCGCTTGCCGAAACCATTTCACCCACCAGATCGTAGCCATCAGCCGAACTGATTGTGACCGGGACGAGTTCACCAGGCCGGCATGACGAGCGGCGAACGTAAACCAACCCGTCAATCTCCGGGGCATCGGCATAGCTGCGCCCTAGAAGTCTGCCTTGCTGATCCCGGCCTTCGATAAGGACCTGGAGCTGTCGGCCGACCTGTTTCTCCGCCCAGGCAAACGCTACCTGTTGCTGAATTTCCATTAGCCGGTTGCGTCGGGCAACTTTGATCTCTTCCGGCAGGTGGCCATCCATCCGTGCTGAAGGGGTGTCCGGCTCGTATGAGTAGGTGAACACACCCAGACGCTGGAAATGACCCTGGGCAACAAATTCGCAGAGTTCCTCGAACTGGGCTTCGGTTTCGCCAGGGAAACCGACAATCATCGTGGTGCGTAACACCAGATCGGGGATCGCTTGCCGTAACCGTCGCAACAATTGTTCGATGTCCGACCGCGTAACCCGGCGTTGCATACGGCGCAGGACACGGTCATTGATGTGCTGCAAGGGAATGTCGAGGTAATGCAGAATTTTCTCGGAATCAGCAATCACGCCGAGAAGTTCGTCGGTGATGTACATCGGATACAGGTAGAGCAAGCGAATCCAGCGGATGCCGTCCACGGTTTCCAATTGCCGCAACAGTTCGGCGAGCATCGGTCGGCCATACAGATCGAGGCCGTAATAGGTCAGGTCCTGCGCCACCAGATTCAGTTCCACGACCCCATCGCCAGCCAGTTCGCGTGCCTCGGCGAGGATTTGTTCCAGCGGTTTACTGACGTGCTTGCCTCGCATTCTGGGAATCGCACAAAACGTACAAAGCCGGTCGCATCCCTCGGAGATTTTGAGGTAGGCGTAATGTCGCGGCGTAATCCGCAAACGTGCCTGGTCGGAAAACGGACGGGACGGGGCGGGTCGAAAGAGGGTGCGTTGTTCGACAATGGCCAGCCAGCGCGGATCGGCTGGGGATTCGTCAAGGATAGGCAATGCCCGGCGGCCTTGCTGGGAAGATGGCGGTTCGGTGCGGGCTTGAGGCATTTCCGCTGGCGAGACTTTTGCGGATTTCTCCTCTGCCTGGTTCTTCTTTCGGCGGGATTTGTTCTGTTTCCGGTTCAGGGCGGAGGTTTTCTGCAAAACTTCCCGGCATACCTGAGCAATTTCCTCCCGGCCAAACACGCCCACCAGCGCGTCAATTTCGGGCAATTCCTGCAGGAGTTGTCCACGCAGCCGTTCTGCCAGGCAACCGGCCACCACAACCGCTTTTACCTGACCTTGCCGTTTCAGTTCCAGCATTTCGCGGATGACTGCCAGCGATTCTTGCCGCGCTGCTTCGATAAAACCGCAGGTGTTGATGATGACCAGATCGGCATCTTCCGGTTCTGGCGTCAGGATCAGGCCGTCCTGCGCCAGAAGCCCCAACATCCGTTCGGAATCGACCGTGTTTTTGGCGCAGCCGAGACTGACGAAGGCGAAAGAGGCGCTGGGCTTTCGGTGGGTTGCTGTCCGCGACAAAGCGATTCTCCCCTGCACCGACGGCGACGATTGCCCAGAATCTGAAGCGACTATATTATCCGCAACGCCTCCGGTACTGGCAACGAAGGCGCTCAGCCTGACCAACGGGCGGCACCTGTGCCTTCGGCGCAATGGTCAACCGCGGCCAATCGTTTCCGCTGGCTTACGGCTTAAGAATTGCCACGCGATTGGCTGCCTGCGTTATGAACGTGTTGGATTGCGAAAGACACCGAATCCCCGCATAGGCGATCTTCGCCAGCCCTTACAAACGGCACCGACACCAGCCCCGGTGCCTGCTCGTACTGCAGGAAGCTCCGGCTAATCGAGCTCCCGGAACATCCAGCATCGCGCTTGGGCCATCCACTGGTCTAGCGGGTCGGCAAGTGCCTACTGCAACCCCGCGAAAACTCCAACCGGCGGGCTCAGCGCCGAGGTTGCAAACGTTGCATCTCCGCTATCATACGCCGCAGCTGCTCTAACTGTTGGCGTTGGAGTCGCTCCAGATACTGCATTTCCCGGCGGAATTGCGGTAATTGCCGACGTTGCGCCTGAAGCATGCGCTGCTGTAACTGCCGCATCTGCTGCGTTACTTTCTGGTACTCCTGAATCTGCTCTTCGTAGGCTCTGGTAAAATACGAAGAAAACTCGTCCCAGGAGACCAGTCCATCGTTGTTGCTATCCACGGCTTCAAAGAACTGAACATCGAGCGGCTTCACAACAGGTTTGTAGGCGGGTTTGTTGGTTTCAGGTTTGTCCTGGGGTTTTTGCGATTCGAGGAGGTTCTTATCGTTGAATGGGTTTCCGCCACCCGCCTGGTTTTTGTTCAGCAATTCCGGAGCGGGTTTAGCACTCGGCCCGCGGAAATGTTTGGCCGCCTCTTCCGGGTCTATGTTGCCGTCCTTATTCTTGTCTATCCGGTCAAACTGCTGACGGAGAATCTGCTCAATGTCCGCATGGAGCTGAACTCCCGCGTTCGGCTTATTCTGCGCCTGGACAAACGTGACCGCCGTCACCACCAGAGTTCCCGTCAACAGCCATCGCATGGTATGCTCCTGCTCTTCGGAGCAGCCGTATGGCTTACCGATTCAATCCACAAGACCTCCAAAATGTCGGATTTATTCGCCGGTTGGAGAAAAGCGTGCTCAATCTCCTCGGGCTGCACTCTACTATATGTATTGACGCTACGAGCTTCGGAAAAGTTCCGTGATTTTCTTTACAGCCGAGCCTTGGGCCTGACCGGTACCCCTAGCAAGTGCACAGGGAAAACTCGCCATCGGTATGGTTGCCCCAGACGCATAGCATGGGAAGATGCGGACAAAAACAGGGTGCGCGAAAACAACGCGACGCAGCTATCGCACGGCGGAAGTCATTTTGGCTGGATGGAGCGTTTTTGGAGTTAGCTTATGTTTACAATAGGGCATGTCGGGGAGCAAAACCGGGCTTGACCTTGGCTATTGCCCGTCCTGGACAAGGACGGCTTTGCCAGCATTTAGCATCGGGTCAGCCTGCCCACCAGAGGTGCTGTACGTCGGCAATTTCCCGGAAATAGGTCAACCGGGCTGCCCGACCGTGATTGGTGGCGAAACGCTAACGGTGATGCTTTTGCCGACCGCTATCGGAGACCGCGAGGATTAAAGCAATGCCTTTCGAGAAGGTGGAGACCACTTTCGATTTGCCGGCACTGGAACGCGAAATCCTGCGCTTCTGGGAGCAAACGCAGGCATTTGAAAAACTGCGGGAAAAAAATCGCGGCAAACCGAAATGGTCGTTTCTCGACGGTCCGATCACCGCCAACAATCCGATGGGGGTGCATCATGCCTGGGGACGCACCTACAAGGATTTGTTTCAGCGGTTCCAGGCCATGACCGGGCACGAGCTACGCTACCAGAACGGTTTCGATTGCCAGGGATTGTGGGTCGAAGTGGAGGTGGAAAAGGAACTGGGGCTGCGTTCCAAACAGGACATTGAGAATCTGGTGCCGGGCGATCGTTTCGCCAGCATTGATCGGTTTGTGCAACTGTGCAAGCAGCGGGTGGATCGCTTTGCCCGTATTCAGACGCAGCAAAGCATTCGCCTGGGTTACTGGATGGACTGGGACCGCGAGGAAGACTGGCAGAAACCGCCCGACCAGCGCCGCAGTTACTACACCATGTCGGAGGAAAACAACTACACCATCTGGCACTTTCTGAAGCGATGTCACCAGCGGGGCTTAATTTACCGTGCCTACGATGCCATGCCCTGGTGCCCGCGCTGTGCCGTCGGCATCAGCCAGATGGAGATGCACGAAGGCTACGAACGAGTAGCGCATCGGGCCGTGTTTGTGCGTTTCCCCTTGCGGGGTCGCCCAGGTGAAAACCTCCTGGTCTGGACGACCACGCCGTGGACGCTTTCCAGCAACGTCGCCTGTGCGGTACATCCGGACTTGACGTACCTGCGGGTGCGGCATCAGGGGCAGATTTATTACGTGGCCAGGGGAGCGTTCACTTATCCGCGGCTGGAAGAGGAGTTTCGCCGCAAGGAATGGGTTGAGGGTGTGCCCAAACTCAAGACCGTCGAACAAATCTTCCGCGAACGTGGTGGCTACGAAATTGTCGGCGAGCTGCGTGGCTCGGAGATGCTGGGCTGGAGTTACGATGGGCCTTTCGATGAGCTTCCCGCTCAGCAGCATCCCTACGGTTATCCCGCGGAGATTGCCGAGGTAGCGAAACGGCAAGGTTGGTCGGCTGGCGTATCGGCCCGGGAGGCGCATCGGGTCATTGCCTGGGACGCGGTAGGCGAAACGGAAGGAACCGGCATCGTGCATATTGCTCCCGGCTGCGGTGCCGAGGACTTTGAACTGGGCAAACACGAGAAGTTGCCACCGATTGCCCCGCTGGACGACCAGGGGAGGTTTTTGAGCGGTTTTGGTCCACTGACGGGAATGCTCGCCTACGACCCGACCCTCACTGATTGCGTTCTGGATTCGCTCCGGCAAAAAGGATTGCTCGTGGCCGTCGAGCAATATCCGCACAACTATCCCCACTGCTGGCGATGCAAGACCGAATTGCTCTTCCGCCTGGTGGACGAATGGTACATCCGCATGGACTGGCGTGAGGAGATCATGCGGGTCTGTTACGACATCACCTGGATACCCGAATTCGGGTTGCAGCGGGAGCTGGACTGGTTACGCAATATGGGCGACTGGATGATTTCCAAAAAGCGTTACTGGGGTTTGGCATTGCCCATCTGGGTGTGTGAGCAGTGCGGCTGGTTCGACGTAATTGGTGGGCGTCGGGAATTACGCGAACGAGCGATTGCCGGCTGGGAAAAATTCGAGGGCCATTCGCCGCATCGCCCCTGGATTGACCTGGTGAAAATTCGTTGCGGGGAGTGTGGCGGTGTGGCCAGCCGCATTCCCGATGTCGGCAATCCCTGGCTTGATGCTGGCATCGTGCCTTTCTCGACCATGCGTTACAACACCGAGTTCCACCCCGATGACCCCGAACGCACCTACTGGAAGACCTGGTTCCCGGCGGATTTCATTACCGAGTGTTTCCCGGGCCAGTTCCGCAACTGGTTTTACGCGCTTCTGGCCATGAGCACGATGCTGGAGCAACGCGCACCGTTCAAGACGCTGCTTGGCCACGCCCTGGTGCGGGATCAGGACGGGGAAGAGATGCACAAATCGAAAGGTAACGCCATTCCGTTTGAAGGCGCGGCCGATGAAGGTTACAGTATCGTTACCCGAGACGGTCGAACGCTGACCTGTCCGCCCATGGGAGCCGACCTGATCCGCTGGATGTTCGCCCGGCACAACCCGGCGGTCAACATTAATTTTGGTCCGAGACCGGCCGAGGAAATCCGCAACCAGTTCTTCCTCAAACTGTGGAACACGTATGCCTTTTTCTGCAACTATGCCCGCCTGGATCAGTTCGATCCGAAATCGCCGCCCGTGCCGCTCGAACGCCGAACCGAGATGGATCGCTGGATTCTCTCCGATTTGCAGTTGCTGGTGCAGACGGCCTGGCGGGAACTGGCCCGGTACAACGCCATGACTGTTTGCCTGGAAGTGGAAAAATTCGTGGATGAAAAGCTCAGCAACTGGTACGTTCGCCGCAACCGCCGCCGCTTCTGGAAAAGCGAGGCCAGCGAAGATAAACTGGCGGCTTACCAGACGCTCTACGAAGTTCTGGTTACGCTGTGCCGGTTGCTGGCACCGATCATCCCGTTTACCACCGAAGCCATGTATCAAAACCTGGTGGTACGGGGGCGGGGCATCGAAGACGGCGCATTGCCGTTCAGTGTGCACTTATGCGATTATCCCCAGGCCAAAACCGAGTGGATCAATAGCGAATTGTCGGCGGATATGGCCGTGGTGTTGCGGCTGGTGTCGTTAGGTCTGGCGGCTCGCAATCAGGTCAAAATCAAGGTGCGGCAACCGCTGGCGGAAATGAAAGTGCAGGCCCAGGACGAACGCGTCCAGCGCGTGCTGGAACGTTTCCGCGAACCCATCCTGGACGAGCTGAACATCAAAACGCTCCAGTGGGTTCCGCCGCAACAGGCCCTGGTCAGTTACCGTGTCCAGCCCGATGCCAAACAACTCGGCCCGAAACTGGGTGGCCGGCTCCCGGCTCTGATGCAAGCGCTCAGCCAGGCCGATTCCGCACAGCACGCTTACTGGGCCGAACGTATCCGCCAGGGCGAGACCATCTCGGTTCCGGTCGGTGACACCTCGTTGACATTGCTGCCTTCGGAATTGCAGGTGCAACTGGTAGCACCCGATGGCTGGGTCGCCGCCGAGGAGAAAGGCATCCTGGTGCTGCTGGACACCCGGATTACGCCGACGTTGAAACTCGAAGGACTGGCCCGTGATGTCGTTCGCCACATTCAGAACCTGCGCAAACAGGCTCAGCTCGAACTCGAAGACCGCATTATCCTGTACCTGGCCACACCTTCGGCAGAGTTGCAATCGGCGCTGCAGGCTCACCGCGATTACATCGCTGCCGAAACCCTGACCATCCACTGGGCCAGCCAGCCATTCGGTGATGCCGCTGCTCATACCGAGGTTCGCCTCGAAGGGTATCCCCTGCGGATCGAGTTACGCAAAGCCACGCCCCAGGCCTAACGGCTCCTCGCTTTCAACCCGCTACTTGGTGCGGGTACGATCGCCACTCACGGCGTACCTGTACGCTGTTTCTGGAGAGGCTGTCGCAGTCATCCTATCGTCCGCGAATCGTGTAGCCGCTCGCTATCCGGAGAATCCAACGCTTGGTCGGCGTTTTTCGGTTTTTGCCGTGCGCACTGCGTGATGTTTGCTGGTGAGCTATTGGGCCAGGGAAGCTCTCCCGGCTCGCTGTTTCGCTGCTCATTATTTGGAGCCCGATAGTTCGATAGCTCGTCGCTTATCGTTCGCTGGGCGCTGGTTGGCTGGGTGCCTCGCATCTGGCATGGCCGATCTTTTGCCACGCCGGCAGCCAGACCGCTTCGTATGCGGCCTCGCCAGGGGCAACCACACCCGTTGGAAAGGCCGTATCGCTGCCGTAAACTAATGTTAGACCTATTTCGGGATTTTTATCGCGTTTACTTTTTGCCCTGGCTTGATTGTCCGGCTCCTGGTCGGATCGCTCGGGCTTCATCATCCAAAAGGAGGTAGGATATGGCTCAACAGGTTATCGTGGTGGCTTGTCCAAAGTGTCAGGCACGCTTTCAGGCTCCGGCAACACTGCTCGGTAAAAAGGTCAAGTGCAAAAAATGCGGAGGGGTGGTTACCGTCGCACCCGCCCGGGACGAGGAAGAATGGAGCAAAAATCCCAATCCCTACTCGGTCACTCAGGAAAACTACTCGGTCGTCCGTTGCCCCTTCTGTGCTCATGAGCTGGAAAGCGAGGACCAGAAAATCTGTCTCAATTGCGGTTTCAATTTAGTAACCCGCCAGCGCATGGAGACAAAAGTCCTCGAACCAGTTACCGCGGTGGATTACATGGTCTGGTTGGCTCCTGGTATCCTGTCCGCAATTGGGATGCTGCTTTGCCTGGGATGCATCCTTTGCTTTTTGCTGGCTAAGCCCGACTTACGCGAGTATGGCCTGGGCTGGCTGCAATTTCGTTCCGGGGAAAATGAAATGATCCCGATCTACGCCAGCGTCGGCATGGGCTTTCTGGCGTTTTTTGCTGCTAAATTCGCCTTTCAACGGCTGGTGCTCAATCCGCGACCGCCGGAAGCACCAAAACGCAAAAAGAAAGAGGGCGAAGACTAAGCCCTCTGCGATTCCATGGTTCTATCCTCGATCGCCTCCTGACGAAAAGCACCGTCGGTTTATTTTTCGGGACGAATCTCGCGGAACTGAATGTCCTTGAAGGTCACCTCCATGGGTCCGCCCGCGTGAAGCTGCCAGGCGATGATCCCTTTGTCCGGCATTTTCGGAAACTCCCCATCCACCATGGTCACGCCGTTGATTTTGATCGTAACATGCTTGCCCACGCAGCGGATGGAATAGTGGTTGAAGTCGGCCGGTTTGACAGCCTTTGCGATCAGCTCTTTCGGAGCAGCCTGCATCATACCGCCGAAATGCTCTCCGTAAAGGCTGCCCCAGTATCCCTCGCCGATGTCACACTGGGGGCCGCGCACCGCGAATTTCTCTTTGTCGAAGATTTCGCTGCGAATCTGCACACCGCTGTTTCCCCGGCCGTTCTTCAACCGCACCTGAAAACTCAACTCAAAGTCGCCGTATTCCCGTTCGCTGCATAAAAAGGTGTTGAATTTCAGGCCGTTCGGCTCGGTCGAACCCACGATTGCCCCGTCCACTACCTTCCAGTATTGCGTCAAACCTCGCCAGCCGGTCAGGTCCTTGCCGTTGAAAAAGACTGGTTTTTCCTGGCTGGAAACCCCGTCCGTCATCGCCAGGGTGGCCACACACACCAGCCATCCCGCTTGCCAGAGCAGCATCCGCATCGTGATACTCCTGTTGTTAGCTGGCTGTCATCCTTGCTCAGACCCGCAGTCCGTCCTCTATTGTGGTGACACAGCGCTGACAGCCCAGCGCTCCGGTAAAGACTCGATTTGCGGTCTGGCAATTATCGCTTATTCTATGACGTGGCCGGTGATTTTCACTATATTAAGAAACCAACCGAAAGGGGGATGATGCTGGAGAAAGGCTGATGCAAACGCGTTGTCCTGGGTGCCAGTCGCAATTGCGGGTTCCTGATGAATTTCTGGGCAAGCGTGTCAAATGCCCGAAATGCGGACACATCTTTCAAGCTGGACAATCACCGCCGCCAGTCGTGGAAGTCGAGCCTGTCGAAGAAGAACAACAATCGAGCGTGCCAGCAACGCTCAAGAAAAAGAAGAAGAAAGCACGGAAACAACTGGGATTCTGGGAACGCACAGTTCGCGATACCTCGCTGTTTTTGCTCATTCCTTGCGGACTATGTTGCCAGTTACCTGCGCTCATTCTTGGGATCATAGGCATGGTCACATTCACTGATCCGGACGCCCAGGAAAATGCCAAAATCCTGACCATCTGCGCCGGGATTGGCATCGCGATTGGGACCGTGCTACGCCTTATCGCTATGTTTATTCAGAAAACGGCATTAACGAACCTTGCGAACATAACGTGGGCACGGAGATAGCACATGGAACGGTATTACCGCTTAGCAATCGGAGGGATGGCGGTGGCGATTATGCTGGCACTCGGCTCAGCCAACGGTGGCAACAATGCCAACACGCCCGAGGAGCGTGCTCGTGCTTTTATTCGCTATTACGAGGAACAAGTCCGTCCGCTGGAGATAGCGGTCAACCTCGCCTGGTGGCAGGCCAACATCACCGGCAAAGACGAAGATTTCAAAGCCAAAGAAGAAGCCCAGAACAAACTCGATGCGGCTCTGAGTAACCGCGAGCGCTTCGCCGAACTCAAGGCTTTGCACGGGCAGGTGCAGGATCGGTTGCTGGCCCGGCAAATCTACCTGCTTTACCTGGCCCATCTGGAAAAGCAAGTCGAGCCGGAACTTCTGCGGCAAATCACCAGCAAAGCCAACGCCATCGAAAAGGCGTTCAACGTTTACCGGGCTCGAGTCGGCGACCGCGAAATGACCGACAGCGAAGTTCGGCGTGTCCTGAAACAATCCACCGATAGCGCCCACCGAAAAGCCGTCTGGGAAGCCAGTAAAGCGGTCGGCAGCGTGGTGGAAAAGGATTTGCGTGAGCTGGTGCGGTTGCGTAATCAGGCGGCACGCAAACTCGGTTTCCGCGACTACCACGTTTTGCAGCTGTACATCAACGAGCAGGACCAGGCCGAGCTGGGCCGCCTGTTTGATGAACTGGATGAGCTGACCCGGGAACCATTCCGGCAATTGAAAGAGCGAATCGATCGTGTGCTGGCCAAACAGTACGGCATCGGTGTCGGCGACCTGCGCCCCTGGCATTACAAAGACCCATTCTTCCAGGAATCGGTGAGCGATTACACCGCTGATCCCGACAATCCGAAACCAGCTGCTGACCTGGATGCCGTT
>Ga0272447_1001760_pt1 | contig 12900 bp, 15 predicted proteins | sample YNPCB0133_FD_194589 | JGI IMG/M metagenome (GOLD analysis project Ga0272447, IMG submission 194589) | Hot spring microbial mat communities from Yellowstone National Park, WY, United States - YNP-CB-013-3 | ecosystem: Environmental > Aquatic > Thermal springs > Hot (42-90C) > Sediment | place... | reverse complement strand
CACATCACTCCATTTCTGTCAAGAGTCTATGCGAACTATACATGCCTACACCCTGCAGCCCGGGAACGGCCCCGAAACCTGACATCGCGGCACTTTCAGCCCTCAACGGGACGGGAACTTCGGCCTAGTCCGCTCCTCCCGGGTCGACAAGGCCGGCAAGTCTGCTCCCGATGGAACTCATCGCCACGATCTCCCTTTCCAGGAGCTCCACCCGGTCGTCCTCGGACAGGATCCCGGCCTGGGCCATCTTGTGGTACTCCGCCACGGTGAACAGGCGCCTGAGCAGTTGCGCGGCCACCGCCACTCCTCCTCTCATCACCAGCCGCCCTCGCTGCTACCCCAGGGAGACCGGCCGTGCAGAGGTTCGTTCCGGCGGGGAAGGGCTTCGGACCGAGCCAGTCCCTGAGGAGCGCATCGGTCCCTCCTGGGTCACACCCCTTGACGCTGACCTCCCCGTGGCCCGAAAAGGTGCCCTGCTGTTCCCCGCGGGCGGCTTTCCCCGACCCGACCGTGGCAGACGCCATCCTGCACCGGCTCGTGCACAGCGCCTACAAAATCACGTTGAGAGGGATTCCATGCACAAGACCACAAGTCCCTTGCACCAAAGCGACCACTCTGGTAGTTGACAAATGCTGGCGTCGCTTCGCTCCGGCCGATGGCCGAAAATCTTCGAAACCGCTGGTCGCGATAGCTCGGAATCACTGGTCGATTTCGTCGGAATCTGCAGTTCTTGTCCGGCCGCGGCGGGAGGAGACGTGCAGCCGGTCGTGCCATGCTTAGGGAGCGCGGATCATCTCCTCGACGGCCGGGGGTCTAAGGATCGCCCGCAGGGTTCCACGGTCCAGCTCACCGTGGCCCGGGACAACAACTTGTGCGAGCGGCTCATCGCGACGCATCACCCCATGGCTTCCTGTTTGCCGCTTTCGATAGAAGTCCAGCTCAAAGTCCTCACGCACTCGCGGCCGGAGACGCGTGGCAACCTGCTCAAACCGCAACCACAATCGTATCGAATCGTTTGCGTGGCACGCGAAGTCCACCTTTCTCTAGCGCAGCGATGTAAGCCGAGATGGCCTCCCCGACACTGGCAATGGCTGTCCTGCCGTGGCTCACGCAACTTTGAACTCGCCTTGACCGTGCCTCACTACTGACGGACGTCGATCTCTCCGACAGCTCCCCAGGTTCCACGGGAGATACCCCACCTTCCCGTCTCGCTTCAGCCGGGCCGGCGCCACCGGCAACCAGGGGCTGGAAGCGCTCCGCCCCCCCGACAAGCCCTTCCGGGGGGACGGAGGAGGGAGGTGCAATAGCCCGAGCCCCAGCCGCCTGTGAACGCCGTGCACCTGCGCCACACTTCCCCGGCCCGCCCGATAAAGCCGGCACCTGGTGGGACCCTCTCCCGCGCCACTCCATTCACGCTCCGAGGTACGCCCGTCGGACCCGCTCGTCCCCGGCGAGATCTTGCGCCGTCCCCGACACCACCAGCCGCCCGTTTTCCAGGACATATCCTCGGTCAGCTACGCGCAGGGCCACGTGCACGTTCTGCTCCACCAGCAAGACCGTCGTGCCCGTAGCCTTCAGGTCCTGGACGGCGCGTGCCACCTCCTGTGCCACCGCCGGTGCCAGCCCCATGGTGGGTTCGTCCAGCAACAAGAGGGTGGGTCGCGACATCAGGGCCCGCCCGATGGCCAGCATCTGCTGCTCTCCGCCCGACAGACTTCCCGCCAACTGCCACCTTCGCTGCCGCAACACAGGGAATAGATCGAAAACCCGGTCGAGGTCGCCTCGCAGGCTTCCCGACCGCGTGTAGCCCCCGAGCTCCAGGTTCTCGAGGACCGTCATTTCCGGGAAGACCTTGCGCCCCTCTGGGCAATGTGCAATCCCCAGCCGAACGATGGCGGTCGCATCCAGGTTCGCAAGATTCCAGTCCCGGAACCTGATCTGTCCTGCCGCCGTCCGGACCAGGCCCGAGATCGCCCGCAAGGTGGTCGACTTCCCCGCGCCGTTGCTCCCCAGCAGGGCAACGACTTCGCCCGGATACACCCGCAGGCTGAGCCCCTGCAGCGCCCGGACTCGCCCGTAAAACACCGTCACTTCCTCGAGCTCCAGCAGTCCTCCCTCTCCTTTCACCGCTCCTCCCGCTCCGCCTACAAAGCCGTCGAGTCCCCCAGGTAGGTACGGAGAACCTCGGGGTTCCTCCGAATTTCCTCCGGCGGGCCCTCTGCAAGCTTCTCGCCGTGGTGCAGGACCACCAACCGGTCACAGTGTCTCATCAACGTCTCCATGTGGTGGTCGATGATGAGGACCGTCATCCCTCGATCTCGGAGGGCCCGGACAAGACCGATCGTTTTCTCCGCCTCCATCGCGTTCATCCCCGCGAGCGGCTCGTCCAAGAGCAAGAGAATCGGCTCCACCGCAAGAGCCATCGCAATCCCGAGAACTCGCTGGTCGCCATACGGCAGCTCCTCTGCCCGTCGCTCCCGTTGTTCCCACAGTCCCGTGAAGTCCAGCACCTCTCTCACCCGACTGCCAAGAGTCTTCTCCTCTTCTTCCGTCATCCCCAAGAGGGCGCGTCGAAGCCCACCCGGCTCCTGCCGGTGCAGCGCGATCCGCACGTTCTCCTCTACACGCAGCCGGCTGAACACGCGCGTCTGCTGGAACGTCCGTACCAACCCCAGGCGCGCGAGAACGTGCGGAGCGAGCCCCGTGATTTCGTGCCCTCGGAACCAGGTCCGGCCCGACGTGGGCCGCAGGAAGCCCGTGATCAGGTTGAAGGTAGTCGTTTTCCCCGCGCCGTTCGGGCCCACCATCCCCACGATCTCTCCAGCGTCCACGTGGAAAGTAAGGTTCCACACCGCCCGGAACCCTCCGAACAAGCGCGTGAGACCTTCTACCCGCAACAGCGGCGTCACTGCCGCCTCCTCTCTAAGAGGCGATGCCAACTTCCCACCAGCCCTTGGGGGAGGAACGCGATGGTAAGGATGAGGAAGACACCGAACAGGACTGCGGCAAGCACCGGGTGCGCCGCGCGCAGTCCGTCTCGAACCACGGTCAGTAACACCGGCCCCACCACCGGTCCTGCGGCCGTTCCCATCCCGCCCACGAGGTTCATCACGAAGAGGTCGAAGGAAGCCACGAAGTCGAAGATTTCCGGGGCCAGAAACGTAGTGTAGTGTGCGTACAGCGAACCCGCGAGTCCCGCCCACGCGGTGCTGAGCACGAACACCCCCACCTTGTACCGATGCGTGTCGATCCCCAGAGTCTGACCCAGATCCTCGTCCTCGCGCACCGCAACGAGGGCCCGCCCCATCCGCGACCCCATCACCCGGGATCGCACCCACAATGTTAAAAGAACGACAGCCAGGACCATGTAGTAGTACCCGGTTTTCTCCCGAAAGGTGTTTAGGACGACCGAGCCGACTCCTGGAACCGGGATCGCTGCGAACGGTACGCCCGGGAGCCCCATTGGCCCACGAGTCAGCTCCACCAGGCTGGTCAAAAGGAGCGTCACGATGATCCCGAAGATGAACGTGACCAGCACGAAGTAGTGACCGCGCAGCCGCAGAGAGGGATATCCAATAAAAAGACCCGCGCAGCCCGCAGCCAGCCCGGCGGCCAGGAACGCCAACGGAAACGGCACACTCGCTCGCATGACCAGAAGCGCCGACGTGTACGCCCCGATTCCCCAGAACGCCGCGTGTCCCAAGGAAACTAAGCCGCTCAGTCCGATCAGCATGTCCAGACTGGCCACCAGAATCACGTTGATCCCGGTCAAGACCAGCAAGTTCTGATGGGCCGGGTTTTGCAGCACCAAGGGTGCCGCGACTGCGGCTGCCAGTGTCAGCAAACCCGCAGTTCGGCCGCCGAGACCCGGTACCGCCACCATGCCTACGCAGGTCTCCGCCCTAAGAGCCCCTGGGGGCGCACGAAAAGTGCGGCGATCATCAGTCCGAACGCCACGAGATCCGCAAACTCCGCAGCGACGTAGGCCGCGGTGAACGTTTCCGCCAACGCCACCGTCACCGCACCGACGAGCGCCCCCGGGACGCTGCCCATCCCGCCGAAAATCACAATGGCAAAGGACTTCAAAATCACAACCGCTCCCATGTGGGGGTCGAACGCGCGTATTGGAGCCATCAGTGCGCCGGCCCCGGCCGCCAGGGCACCCGCCACAGCGAACGCGAGCAACCCAAGCCGTTGGCTGTCGATCCCCACCAGGCGCGCCGCCTCCGCCTCCTGCGCCGCCGCCCGCAACCCCTTGCCGGGCTTGGTGTAGCGAAGGGCCATCCACAGGGCGACCAGCAGGCATGCCGTAACCGCCAGCACGAACGCCTGGTGGTGGGTTAGGATCACGCCGCCCAAATTGAACTTTCCGTCGCCGAAGGGCGACCGGACTAAGCGGAACTCGCCGCCGAACAGCCAGAGCGCCACATTTTGAAGGATCAAAAGGACCCCCAGGGCCCCGATGAAGGTGAGAGCTCCGCTATGCCGTTGCAGGGGGAGGTAAACGGCAGCGCCGTTCAAGCTCGCCAGGCCGGCCCCGATCACCATGGCCACAGGCAGGGAAGCGAAGTACCCCAGCCCGGGAGCTTGCGTGGCGTAAAAGCTCACGTACGCCCCCACGACGTACAGGGCGCCCTGGGCGAAGTCCGCGATGTGTAGGACCCCGAAGATGAGGGTCAGCCCCAGAGCTACCAGTGCGTACCCCGTGGCCACAAACAGTCCGTTTAGCCCGAACTGCAGAATCGTGGCCACGTCCATCCCGCTTCCCTACCTCGGACACAAATCTGCGGGGGTCAGCACCGTCGGAGCGCGCCCTGCAAAGTCCCGGTCCACCATCAAGGTCCGGCGCCCTCCCACGTAACTGGCCACCCCCACCCGCATGTCCGCCTGGCCGCAGGCCAGAAATCCGTAGTTGCCCAGCGGGAGTTCGAACCTCTCGCCGGAGAGCACCCTCCGCATGACCCGCTCCGGGTCCGTGGAGCCCTCCCGCTCCATCGCTTGTTTCAGAAGGTGAATCGTCCCCCAGCCCCAGCCGTGGTTGCGCGTGGCGCGCTTTTTCAGCGTGTTGAGGAACGTCAGGCTCATCTCCCGGGCCATCCGCTCCGGCTCGGTCCGGGTGAACCGACGCGGATCGACTCCATCGTCGTACACCCACGGGTAGAAGAAGCCGTTGGCCCGCTCCCCTACCGCGTCCTGGTAGGCGGGATCTTCCAGCAGGTCGCTGCCGTAGAAACCAAGCGTCAAACCCAGTTCGCGGAACTGCAGGGAGACTCCGATCATCTCGCCCACCAAACCAATAGCCAGGAGGGCCTCCGCTCCCGAACCTCGCGCCTTCGTGAGGATGGTGCGGAAGTCCGTGGTCCCCGGAAACGTGTAGAATTCGGGCTCTGCCACCAGGCGGCCGCCCAGCCGCTCCAGCACCTTTCGGAACTCTGCCACCATTGAGCGGCCGAAGTCGGTGTTCTGGGCCATGGCGAAGAAAAGGCGGTGGTTGTTCACCGTAACTGCGTACTTTGCCAGGGGAGCCATCTCGGTTGCTGCCTGCGGCCCAAGCCGGACCGACAGATTGGCACCCGCTCGTTGCCGCGCGACCCCCGTGAGGTCCGTGGCGTAGGCGTAGAACACCTGCGGAATGCCGGCCTGGGCGAAGATCGGTTGTTCTGCGAGGGCGGCGCTGCTACAGAAGCTCCCGCCCACGAAGCGGACCCTTCGAGCCACCAGTCGGTTGGCGGCCTCGGTGCCTCCCGCCGGCGTGCAGCGGTCGTCCTCGCTCACAATTTCGAAACGCACCGTCCGGTTGCCCACCCGGAAGCCGCCCGCCTCATTCAACAGCCGTACGGCCACTTGTGCCCCTTCCAGGCTCTCCTGTCCCTCCCGGGCGGCAGCCCCCGTCAGTGGAAGCGCAAAGCCCACCGTCACGGTCTCCACAGCAGGTCCACTCGTTGCCGGGAGCCCGATTCCCCCCAACACGAGGAAAGTTACCAGCAGCCCCCACCCTGTGCGCTGCACCAGTCCTTTCAAACGCATTCCTCATCCCTCCTCCCTACTGGATTCCTTCGGTCCCTCCTCAAGACGCAGCGGACGCCGGAGGTAGCGGCCCGTCGGCTTCCCCAGAACTTCACCCTGCTTGAACACCACGTTCCCTCCGCGGATGGTGCAGACCGGCCATCCCCGCAAGCGCATGCCCTCGAACGGGGTGAAGTCCTGCGCCGAAAGCAGTACCTCGGCATGCACTTCTTGCTCCCGGTCCAGGTCCACGACCGCCAGGTCGGCGTCCGCCCCGGGCACGATCGTGCCCTTTCGGGGGTAAAGCCCGAATGCCCGGGCCGAGTTTGCACTAGCCAGTTCTGCTACCCGCGTCGCTGAAAGACCTCGTCCTTGCATTCCTTCCGACACGAGATACGGGTACAGGAGAGCGGTCCCACCAAACCCCGGCAACGCCCTCCATAGATCCTCGCCTTTCTCCTCCTCAAAACAGCACGCGTGGTCGCTGACCACGGTGTCCACGTCGCCCGAGACAACAGCCTCCCACAAAGCTGCCCGGTCTTCCTCGCTGCGGATGGGCGGGTTCACCTTGCCCCGGATCCCGCACGCCGTGGCGTAGGTCAACGCAAGGTGGTGGACAGTGGTCTCCAGCCGGATGTCCAGGTGCGGGTAGTCTCGCTTCGCCTCTACGGCCGCGTGCATCACCTCCCGACTACTCAGATGCAACAGGTTGATGGGGCACCGCGTGGCGTCCGCCAGCACCACCGCCTCCGCCAGCGACAGCCGCTCGGACAGGGGCGGCCGAGCCCGGTGGTACGCCTCAAGCCCGGACAAACCCGCGCGGCGGACCTCCTCGATGAACACCCGCAACAGCTCTGCGTGCTCGCAGTGGAGGCTGAGGGAAATCCGCCCTCCGTCGGCCTGACGGCGTGCCTGCTCGCTGACCCGCTCCATCAGGAGGAACAAGTGCCCAAGGTCGTAAGTATCTGCCATGGTGTACTCGCTCGCGCGAGTAGAATCCGCGGTGAGGTTCAGCCCCTTGTAAAACATGTAGTACTTGAAAGACGTCACCCCGGAGTCTACCAGCCAGTCCACCTCCTCCAGCTGAGGTTCCGTCATGATGGCAATGTGAAAACCGTAGTCCGTGTACGCCCTCCCCTCCACCGCAGCCAGGACTTCCGGGAAGATCTCCCGATACGGGCCGCTGCGGTCCAGGTAGTGACGGCCCGTCCGGAAGTAGGAGAGGATGGAAGTGACCCCGCCCACCAACGCAGACCGGGTTTCACTCTCAGCGTCCTCCCCAAGACTCCGGTAAATCCCCAGGTGGAAGTGCGAGTCCACGGCACCGGGAAACACCCACTTGCCGCGGGCGTCCACCACCTCCCCAGCCTGGTTGGGGCGGATTCGGTCTGCGAGCGCAGCGATCCGGCCGCCCCGGATCCCGACGTCGCACCGCAGGACCCCTGTGTACGGGACCACCACGTTGCCCCCGAGCACCGCTAGGTCAAACTGCTCCATACCCGCTCGCCTCCCTCCCCTCGCGGAACTCTGTTCAGCCCTCGCCGGGATAATTCAGGTAGCGTGCCTCCCGGGCAGAAGTCCCCCGACCCGAGCAGTTCGTTTAGCTCCTGAAAACTCCCCATCTGGTCCAAGATCCCCCTCGTGCTACCCCCCTGCGCAGAACGTCAAAAGCCCTCCCCGCGGCCGCGGCGGCCACGCGGACGGCGAACCCCGGAAAAATAACGAGACAATCGCCCACGGACTCCAACCCTTGGGCCGGGAGCAAGGGGGTGACACCTCCCTCCAAACATGTTTGACATCCCCGCCGGCGCCTCTCTGGTCACCCGCGCCAGCTCCTCCCGGCTCTCGGGAGCCTCGAGGAACACCACGTCCGCGCCCGCTTTCCGGTAGCGCCACGCACGTTCCAGCGCTCCGTCCAGCCCGCCCACCGCCCGGGCGTCGGTACGCCGAATGATCACGAGCCCTGGGTCACCACGGGCGTCCGCGGCCGCATGGATCTTGCCCATCGTCACGTCGGCCGGGACGACCTCGTTCCCGGCTCGGTGGCCGCAACGCTTCCGCGCGCCTGGCCCTCGAGGTGCACAGCGGCAGCACCGGCCGCCTCCAGCAGCCGCACCGTCCGCATCACGTAGGAGGGTCCGCCGTCCCCCTCTACGAGCACAGGAAGACCCATCGCTCGTACCACACTCCCCACTCTCCAAGCAACCTCCCCCAGCGTCGCAAAGCCCACGTCTGGGCTGCCTAAACGCGTGTACGAGAATCCCGCTCCTGCAAAGGAGAGAGCCCCAAAGCCCGCACGCTCCACAACGTCCGTCGTGAGGGCGTCCACCGTCCCAGCGACCGCCTGCGATAGGCCCTGCGAAAGACGGTGCCGTAGTCGAAGTACCGGCCTCATGGGTGCCTTCCAGCCAACCGGGCCTCCGTGAAAGGAAGAAGCCCTCCGGCGCGGAGGATCTCCAAGGAAATCCCGGTCAAGTTCAAGATGGGCAGGCTGACTCCCGTGCGCAGGATCGTGACCTGACGGGAAGTCAGGTCTAGTCGCAGCCGGTCTCCCGTGCGAATCTCAGACGTGTCGGGGACCATCACCGCGGGCAGACCGTTGTTGATGGCGTTGCGGAAGAAGATCCGACCGAACGAACGGGCCACCACCGCCGCCACGCCAGCCTGCTTAAGGGCCAAGACCGCGGCCTCTCGGCTGCTTCCCGCTCCGAAGTTCAGCCCGCCTACCACGAAGTCACCCGGCCTCACCTGGCACGGAAAGGTCTCGTCTACACCTGCCATAGCATAGCGGCCTGCCTCTTCGAGTGGGCGCTCAAGGTAGCGGCCCGGGTAAATGTCGTCCGTCGTCACGTGGTCCCCAAACACCCACGCCGCACCCTCCAGCACGTCCATCACAACACCTCCCGCGGATCTGTAAGCCGGCCCGTCAACGCGGACGCCGCCACCGTGAGGGGCGAAGCGAGGTAGATCTCCGCGCTCCTGTGTCCCATCCGCCCTGGGTTGTTGCGCGTGACCGTGGCTACGCAACGCTCCCCTGGCCCGAGGAGGCCCGAGTGGAGGCCGGCACAGGCTCCGCATCCAGGAGCTTGGAGGACCGCTCCAGCATCGACCAACGTCCCGAGCGTGCCGTCTGCCAAGCACTCTCGCACCACCGCTTGGGTGGCCGGCGTGACCACGAGGGGGACACGGACACGCCGTCCCCGCAGAACCCGCGCCGCCAGCCTGAGGTCTGTCGCTTTGCCCCCGGCACAGGAGCCGATGTACGCCCGATCTACCCGCAGTCCCTCGATCTCCCGGACTGGACGCACCCGATCCACGCGGGGCGGCAACGCCACCAAAGGCTCCAACTCGCCCGCCCGGAACGTGTGTGCCGCCTCACAAGCTTCCGGAGCCGTGGGCGTGAGATCCAGGCTACCGTCCCGGATCCGGGGTGCGTCCGGAGGTGGCGCAATGATTCCGTTCTTCGCGCCCATCTCCACGGCCTGGTTCGTCAGCACCGCGCGCTCATCCAGGGGCAGTGTCACGACGGCATCCCCCCCGTACTCAACCGCCCGGTAGATTGCGAAGTCCGCTCCCAGGGAGCCCAAAACCGTCATGGCCAGGTCGCGCGCGGCCAGGTACGAGGGAAGACGGCCTTCGAAGCGGACGAGCACCGTTGGGGGCACCCGCAGCCAGATCTCTCCTGTGGCCAGCACGGTGGCCAGCTCTGTAGCTCCGACGCCCACGGCCACCGCGCCGATGGCCCCTGCGGTGCACGTGTGGGAGTCCGCCCCTACCACGAGCATTCCGGCACGCGCCAGCCCCGCTTCCAACAAGAGGTTGTGAAGGACACCCTGCTCGTCGAAGAAGTGCGGAAGCCCGCGCTCTCGGGCCCATGCCCTGGTCAGGGTCACGATCTCTGCGTGGGTCAGCGTAGCGGGGGGCGAGAAGTGGTCGATGGCGAGAACCACCTTTTCTGGATCCCAGAGGCGCCCACCCAGTCGATCAAGCAAGGGACCGATTCGCCGGGGTCCGGAGGAGTCGTGCATCACCGCAAGATCTACCGAAGCCCATACCTCCTCCCCCGGTGTCACCGAGGACCTGCCCGCCGCCCGAGCCAGGATCCGCTCCGTCAGCGTCATGCCCCCAAGGCCTGCCTTCTCGGTCCGGCAAGGCGCTTGCGCAGCAACCGCCCTGCCCTCGTCCCAGAACCAGGCGACCGGACCGACGCGGCTGGTGCGTAGCCCAGGCGTGCGGAAATTTCCGCCGCCGCCCCCACCACCTGTGGGATCAACTCCCGGACTCGCGCCGGTGTAAACCGGTAGCTAGGGCCCGAGACCGTAAGCCCAGCCACGACCCTACCTTGGGCATCCCGCACGGGTGCACTCACCGCCGAAGCCCCGTCCACACGCTCGTTGTAGCTCACCCCATATCCCTGCCGGCGAATTCGCTTCAGCTCCGCCCGGAGCCGTCTTACGTCCGTCACCGTGTAAGGCGTCAGGGGACGCACGCTCTGGAGTACGGCTTCTGCGGCGTCGCGATCCAAGTGGGCCAGCAGCACCTTGCCGGACGCCCCTGCGAACATGGGGAGTGGCCGGCCGAGCTCCACGAAGTGCCGCACGTCCTGCACACTGTCCACCTTCTCAATGCACACCCGGTGGTCCCCCTGCACCACATTTAGGTTGACGGTCTCCCGGGTCCTTCGGGCGAGTTCCTGCATTACCGGGAGGGCCGCCTGCCGCACGTCCACCGAACGGAGAAACGCACACCCAAGCCGGAAGGCCGTGGGTCCGAGGCGGTAGCGACCACCGTCAGGGTCACGGGTCACCAGCCCGCGAGAGACCAGCCCGACCAACAGCCTGTGGACAGTCCCCTTGGGGAGGCAGAGGCGCCGGCTGAGCTCGGTCACCCCCATTTCCCGTCCGTCCTCCGCGAACACCAACAGCAGGTCGAGTGCTCGCTCTACCGCCTTTACCCCTATCGTTCCACGATTCGAAACGTTGTTTCGCATCGTCAAAAGTATAGCCCCCGCTACCCAAGGGATCAAGCCTCTACAAACCCTGCCCCACGGACTGCCAGCAACCACACGGGGAAGCGGCGCGCGACGTCGAGGTCGAGGGGCCCCCGCACCGATCCGTCTCGCGTGGTGAGCTCGCCCACCTCCACGGCAAGTTCTGTGAAGCGGGGCCCGCCCCGGCGCCCGGATCGGGACCGCAATCGCCATGGTGTTCATCGAGCCCCGAATCCCACCTGTCCGGAAGATGGCCCGGCCGGCGTGCAAGGGGCCCGCCGTTGGCGAGATTCCGGGGCGAGCCGGATCCGCATCGGCTCCTCACGGAGCGTCCGCTCTCCAGCCGGAAGCGCTTCCAGGTTGCGCTCGGGGGGTCGGCCGGGGACTGCCCCGGCTCTCCGGTGCAGGCGGACCCGAACACCCCCCGGTGCCGATCCGGGGCACCCCGCTTGTCAATCCCTTGTCAATCCGCCGTACGAAACTCCCCGGAATTGCAAGGGGCGGGCCGGAAAAGGCCATGACCCGGAAGCTAAGGGAACCCGCGGGTTGTCCGTCGCCCCCCGGGGGCGCGATCCCCGGCAGCGTGGGAGGCCGCGCGCCGGGCCCCTGTGCCCAGAGGAGCCGAGCGTGTGCTCCGCGAACCCGAAAAAGGGCGGCGTAAGTCCCGGAGCAGCCTGAGGAGGTTTGAGACGGGTACAAGCCACGAGGCATGGACGTCGTAGTAGGTGTTGACGGAACCCATGAAGGGTGGGTGGCGGTGTGCCTCGCCGAAGGAAGATTTGCCCGGGCCGAGTTGTTCAAGAATTTCCGCGAGCTGGTCCGAGCCTTTTCCCGCGCGGCTATCGTTGCGGTGGACATCCCGGTCGCCGCGCCTGCCCGCGGCCGACGCCCCGCAGACGAGGCAGCTCGGAAGCTTCTTGGCCGCTTGGCTTCCAGCGTTTTCATAACCCCTCCCAGAGAAGCTCTCCAAGAACCAACCTTCAACGCAGCGCAGCGTACGGCCCAGCGGCTGGGTGGGGTCGTCACGCAACAAAGCTACGCACTCCGCCACAAAATCGAGGAGGTAGAGGAAGTCGCCCGCTCCGACCCCCGCCTCAGGGAAGTGCATCCCGAAGTCTCCTTCTGGGCCATGAACGGCCGCACCCCTCTCGCCTACCGCAAGCGCACCTGGAACGGCCTGGTGACGCGGCTGTCCCTGCTCCGGAAACACGGGATCGAACTGCCCGAAACCCCTCTGCAGGTCGGTGATGCAGCCCCCGACGACGTGCTCGACGCCGCGGCAGCGGCCTGGTCGGCGTGGAGATGTGCCCGAGGCTGGGCCTGCAGCCTCCCCCATTCCCCGCCCGTGGACGAAGCCGGACGCGCCGTGGCCATCTGGTTCTGACCCGGCGTATTGTCCGCTTCAGGCCGTGGGGAGTGCGCGGAAGGAATCCGCCGTCGACGGCTCGCCGGGGCTCCCGGACCCCACCGTGGGAACGCCGGCCTGCGTCCTTCTACCGTCCCCGCCGGGTGTCCGCGGGCTGCTCCCCCGTCACCGGGTTCGACAGGGTCCCGATCCCCTCCACGGTGATCTCCACCACGTCTCCTGGGCGCACGGGCCCGACCCCGGGTGGGGTCCCGGTGGCGATCACGTCTCCGGGCTCCAGGGTCATGTAGCGGGAGGCTTCCGCCACCAGGGTGAAGACGTCGAAGATCATGAAGCGGGTCCGGGAGTCCTGGCGGACTTCGCCGTTCACCCGGGTCGTGATCCGTACGTCCGCGGGATCCAGCTCCGTCTCCACCCAGGGGCCGTACGGCGCGGAACCGTCGAAGGCCTTGGCCCGCACCCACTGCTTTTCGACCTTCTGCACGTCCCGGGCGGTCACGTCGTTGAAGATGGAGTAGCCGAGGATCACCTCCCGGGC
>Ga0272447_1001754_pt1 | contig 12922 bp, 10 predicted proteins | sample YNPCB0133_FD_194589 | JGI IMG/M metagenome (GOLD analysis project Ga0272447, IMG submission 194589) | Hot spring microbial mat communities from Yellowstone National Park, WY, United States - YNP-CB-013-3 | ecosystem: Environmental > Aquatic > Thermal springs > Hot (42-90C) > Sediment | place... | reverse complement strand
GGGAACAAAAACGTAGAGAGATCATAGAGACAAAGAAAAAGAGAAGGCTCTTTGTGGGAGACCTTGTCCACTTGGTTTTTGAAAACAGAGATACGGTTTGGTTTCAGATTCAGGAGATGATAAGGGCAGAGAGGATGGTGAGGGATGAAGAGATACAGCAAGAGATAGATGTTTATAACGAGCTTATCCCAGAAAAAAATCAGCTGTCTATAACCATGTTCATAGAAATTCCAGATGAGGAAGAAAGGAAAAGACTACTGCCAGAGCTTGTGGGAATTCACGACCACCTTTGGTTCCACATTGGAAACAAGCACAGCGTTAGGGCAGAGGCAGACGAAAGAAGCAAAGAGGACTACCAGTATGGCAAAGCGGCGGTGGTGCATTTCCTTAAACTGAACTTGACCCCAGAACAGGTAAAGGACTTTGCAGAATTGCCCGTTAGGGTGGAGATCAAACATCCCAACTACAAGGCAATGGTAGAAATGCCAGAAGAGGTAAAGGCGGAGCTTGTAAAGGACCTCCAAAGCGAGTGATATAAACTTTTTTAATGGTCCGAACCTTTTTGTTTTCTGGTATTTTTCTCTTTTTTCTCTATTCTTGCGGAATAAAGGCAAGCACAAAACCCTTAGAACCACCACGGGTGGAGTTAAAACGCTTAGGAGAGAATGTCTATCTAAGAAGCTTGGAGGGGGAGGTTATTCCAGAGGGTTTTGAAAAGAAGGAAGTGGGATGGGTCAAAAAATCTTCGCAGGGTTTTTGCTTTAAGGTTAAAAGGTTGGAGGGCAAGAGCTCCAATCAGTGTGTGGGCGGGCTTTTAGAACAGGAGCCGACGGTAAAGATAGACTATCGGGAGGATAGGGCAAAGGTGGGCTTTGAGGGTTTTGATAGCTACGAACTGTATTTTAGCTTGGAGGACCCTTGGAGTGGAAAGAAAACATCCCAGGGCATTGAATTAGAGAGGGATTATGTGGAAAGGTGCTATTTTGTGGTGGGCAAGAAGGGTAAAGACTACTCAAAGCCCGTTAAGTTTTGCTTGGAACCTTTGCCCCATCCACCAATAAGGGAGGTGGAAAGACTTGAATACAGAATTTCGGGAGATAAGGTTTATTTGCTTTGGTCCTACGAGCCGGACAGATTTTTTAAAGAGTTTGTCATTTTCGAAGGAGGCAAAGAGGTGGGAACAACCACAGGATACATCTTTGAGCTCAAGAGGAGGGATCGGGAGACCCTATACAGGGTCAAGGTAAGGAGCATATACGGAAAAGAAAGCCAGGGCGTTGAGGTTCTTTACAGTCCGTAGTAGGCGGCTATGGCTGTGGATATCGCCAAGGCTATGTTTTCTGGGTCCCTTTCGCCCTCAATCTCAAAATCGTATGTGGAAAGCTTTTCCTCTAAGAACCTTATGCCAAAGTATCCACTTCTGAAATCTGGGTCCCTGATGATCTCCCTGTGGAGGGGGATGTTGGTGGGAACACCACGGACTATAAACTCGTCTATTGCCCTTTTGCCCCTTGCTAAGAGCCTTTCCCAGCTCAGAGCCCACACGCTAAGCTTGGCGATCATAGAGTCATAGTACGGTGGGATCACATAGTCCTTATACACGCCCGCATCCATCCGCACACCAGGTCCTCCGGGGGAGTAGTAGGCGGTTAGTTTACCGGGTGCGGGTGCAAAGTTTCTCTTTGGGTCCTCCGCGTTTATTCTAAACTCCATGGCATAGCCCCTGAAGGTGACCTCGTTTTGCGTAAAGGGTAAAGGTTCTCCCATGGCAACCCTTATCATGGTTTCCACTATGTCTATGCCAGTGACCATCTCCGTTATGGTGTGTTCCACCTGAAGACGTGTGTTCATTTCTATAAAGTAAAACTGTCCTGTTTTTAGGTCCACTAAAAACTCAAGGGTCCCCGCACTTTCGTATCCCACCTGCATCATTGCCCTAACCGAGAGCCCAAGCATCTTGTTCCTTATAGAGTTGGGAAGAACAGGGCATGGGGTGATCTCTATGACCTTCTGATGTTTTCTTTGCACCGAGCAGTCCCTCTCTCCAAGATGGACCACATTTCCGTATTTGTCTCCGAGGATCTGCACCTCTATGTGTTTGGGATTGTCCAAATACTTTTCCACAAAGAGGTCCCCTTTCCCAAAGAAGGTCTCCGCTTCTCTGTAAGCAGATTCAAAGAGTCTTGGAAGCTCCTCCTCGGACCTAACTACCCTCATCCCTCTCCCACCACCGCCATAAGCTGACTTTAGAATGACTGGAAAGCCTATTTCCCTTGCGTAGTGCAAGGCGTCCTCATAGTTTTTAAGTGGTTCCGGAGAGCCGGGGATTGTGGGAATGCCAAGTTCAGCCATCTTTTTCTTTGCCTTCACCTTATCGCCAAAAAGTTCTATATGCTCTGGAGATGGACCTATGAAGGTTATACCCTGGCTTATGCAATACCGGGCAAAGTCTGCGTTCTCCGCCAAAAAGCCATAGCCCGGGTGTATAGCATCCGCACCCACCGACTTGGCTAAATCTACGGTCCTAACGTAGTCCAAATATGCCCTTATTGGGTCCCCCGGGATCAGGTATGCCTCGTCGGCTTTTTTCACATACAAAGACTTGGCGTCTGCCTCCGAGTAGATGGCCACGCTCTTTATTCCAAGTTCCTCACAAGCCCTTATGATCCTAAGTGCTACCTCACCCCGGTTCGCTATGAGAATTTTCCTAAACATCTTAAACAAAATAATAAACGAAGGCGGTTATGACCACGTTTAGAATTGCCAAGGGAAGCATGACCCTCCAGCCAATTTCTGTGATGTCCTTTGCCTGAAACCTTGGCAGGGTCCAGTGTAGCCAAAGGACAAAAAAGACAAGCCCAAACATCTTTATTAAAAACCAGAGGTAAGGAGACAGAGGTCCAAATATATGCGGACCAGACCAACCACCCAAAAAGAGCACCACCGCAATGGCAGACAGCGCCATCACGTTCAAATACCACTCCGCCAACGGAAAAACACCAAAGCGCATACCACCGTATTCTACGTGGTAGCCTGTCACCAGCTCTGCCTCCGCCTCTTGAATATCAAAGGGAACCCTTCCCGACTCCGCCAGCATACAGAAAAGATAAAGCACAAAGGCAACGGGTTGATAGACTATAAACCACACGCCCCTCTCTATCTGGGCTTGAACTATGCCAGTGGTGCTCATAGTGCCCGCCAGTAGGATCACTCCAAGCACAGAAAAGCCAAGGACTACCTCGTAGCCTATGATCACCGCCGCCTTTCTCAAAGAGCCTATAAAGGCATACTTGGAGTTGGAAGCCCACCCAGAGAATATGGTGCCATAAACCAACAGAGAGCCAAAGGCAAAAACAAGAAGCACCGCAATGTTCACATCAGCCACTATGGGCTTAACCTCCACCCCAAAGAGTTTAAAGCTTGGACCAAAGGGAATAATCGCAAAAAGCATAATGGCTGGCGCCACTGCCAAGACTACCGCTAAATAATAAACTACCCTGTCCGCACCGGCGGGAACTATTGATTCCTTGGTCAAAAGCTTTAATCCATCTGCCAAAGGTTGAAGCAGACCAAAGGGACCCACCAGCTTGGGACCGAGCCTTCCCTGTATATGTCCCGCCAACTTCCTTTCAAACCAAGTCAAATAGGCTCCCACTCCTAAAAAAACACTTAGCACTACAAAGATTTTTATCACGGTGATGAGCAAGCTAACCCAGAGCTCCGTCATTTTGTCCCTCCTACCTGTCCGTTTCTCCCACCACGGGGTCCAAGCTTCCCAAGAGGGCTATGGCGTCCGCAATGGTCCTGCCCTCAATGAGCTTGGGAAAGATGGAAAGGTTATAAAGGGCACCAGACCTGATCCTAAGGCGGTAAGGCTTTGAATCCCCGGTGGAGTATATGTAAAAGCCCAGCTCTCCCCTTGGGTTTTCTCCGCTAACATAAACCTCTCCTTTGGGAGCCTTCTCGCCATGCACCACGATCCTAAAGTTTTTAACCATGTCCTCTAAGTCCTTAAATACTTCCTCCTTAGGTGCCATCACCGCCGGATGCTCTTTGTTTATGTAGGGGGCACTCTTTGGAAGCTTTTCCAGCTTGCTTACACACTGTTCTACGATCCGTAGGCTCTGAACCATCTCCTCCATACGCACTAAGTATCTGTCATAGACATCTCCCACTTCTCCCACGGGCACATCAAACTCTACCTCGTCGTAAGCGGCGTAAGGCTCAAGCTTTCTTATGTCGTAGGGCACGCCGGAACCTCTGGCAACCGGTCCCGTCAAACCATAGTTAAAAACATCCTCCCTGGTGATCACTCCCACGTCCTTGGTCCTTCTGAGCCATATTCTGTTCCTTGTAAGAAGCTGATGGTATTCCTTTAACCTTTGAGGAAAATCTTTGATGAAAGCCTTAACCACGTCCAGTGTCCCCTCCGCCAAGTCATAGTGTACTCCACCGATCCTCAAGAAGGCAGAAGTTAGCCTAAAGCCTGCGTTACCCTCTATGATGTCCATGATCTTTTCCCTTTCCCTAAAGGCATACAAAAAGACCGTCAGCGCTCCAAGGTCCAATGCACCCGTGCCAAGCCAAAGGAGGTGTGAGTTTATCCTTTGCAATTCTGCAAACATGGTCCTTATATACCTTGCCTTTTCGGGCACATCCACACCCAAGAGCTTTTCTACTGCGCTCACGTAAGCCAGCTCGTTGCAGATGGCGGATATGTAATCCATACGGTCTGTGTATGGCAGAAACTGAAAGTAGTAAAGATTTTCTGCGATCTTCTCCATTCCCCGGTGAAGCTGTCCCAAGATCACATCACACTGAACTACATTCTCTCCGTCCAAGTCAAACAAAAACCATATGGTGCCGTGGGTTCCCGGGTGCAAGGGTCCCCAGTTTAAAACAAGCTGGGCTTTTTTCTGAAGCCTTGCCTTTTCTGTTCTTTCTAAGTCCTCAAGGGTGGCAACCCGCGTATGCAGCAGTTCATAGTCATGACTGGGTGGCTCTGTCCTTCCTTGCATGAGCTCCGTAAGGGAGGGCAGTTCTACCTCGGGAATACCCTCCAGAGGAAAATCCTTTCGGAGAGGAAAGTAAGGGTAGCCCTCCCACATGAACATGCGCCGGAGGTTTTCGTGTCCTTCAAACTCCACACCAAACATATCGTAAGCTTCCCTCTCTGCCCACCTGGCGCATGCCCATAGGCTCTGAAGGGAGGGCAACTTTCCATCCTTTGCCCATGTTTTTACGATCACCCTCTCGTTCTCATCGGGGTTATAGAGTATGTATCCTCCCTGAAAGCGTTCCTTTCTGTCGGGGAAATCTATGCAGGAAAAGTCTATAAAGTGCCTGTAGCCCTCTCTGTTTTTGAGAAAGCTAAGAAGCTCCAAAAGTTTTTCTTTTTTTACATGGAGGTTAGTGGTGTGCTCGGTGTGTTCTACCTCTACCTCTTTGAACTCTTGCTTGACCCTATCTGCGGAAACCTTGTTCATCCAGGGCATAATAACACCTCAAACTTGGACTTCGGTAGGGATGGGTCCCCGTCTTTGCACCTCTCTGTTGAACTCCTCAAAGGCTCTGTCATACTTTTTAACGCCCATCTGCTTTATCTTCCTTTGGAGCTGAAGTATGCCGTATATGAGCCCCTGAGGATGCGGAGGGCAACCTGATATATAAACATCCACCGGGATTATCCTATCTACTCCCTGAAGGGTTGAATATGTGGGGAATGGTCCCCCTGCGGACGCACAACCTCCCATGGATATGCACCACTTTGGGTCTGGCATCTGTTCCCATATGAGCTTTAGCATGGGTGCCACCTTATTGACCACGGTGCCTGCCACGATCAGCAGGTCCGCCTGCCTTGGAGAAGCCCTAAATATAACTCCCAGTCTATCTAAATCAAAGCGAGAGGCGGCAGTGTGCATCATCTCTATAGCACAGCAGGCAAGCCCTATGGTTACAGGCCAAAGGGCGTTTCTCCTTCCCCAGCTCAAAAGCTCGTCCACTGTAGTCAAAACAAAACCATTTGAGTTCAAGCTTGCCATAATTGCACCTCCTTGGGACTTAAAATTATAACCTGTGCCCTTGGCTTTTCAAGCTCAGTCCTGCACGATGAAACCATAAAGATTATAGCCTTTTAGTCTTTCAATCTGAGCCTCTGCCTCTGCCCTGCTTTTAAAACTTCCATAAAGAACCCTGTATATTCCAAGCTGTTCAACTATTGTTAGCTCCTTTATACCCAATTCCTTTTCTATTTTTTCCTTCCACGCCTTAGCCCTATCCTCAGAGGAAAAGGCACCCAGTTGGATCCTAAAGACACGTTCCTTTTGGACTTCTACGGGCTTATGCTCTGTTTTTCTTTCGGGCTTTGTTATTTCCGGCTCTGTCCGGTTAGTGATTGGCTCTTCTTTTGGATGTCGCCCTTGGATTTTTTCCTCCGCCTTGCGTTCCTCCCTCTCCTTTTGGGCAGAAACTATTTTCCTGCCGATCAACATCTCCTGCTCTTTCACTAATATCTGGCTGAGTAATTCGTATGCCTGGGACCTTTGGCTGGCATCCGCCTGCTTGTTTTCTATCAGTCTTTTTATGAAAAGCTTTGCATTTTCGTAATCTTCTACATAAAACAGAAGCCTTGCCATGTTTAGCTCTATCTGAGGTGTCCTTATGCCGTTGTTGAGAAGGTTTCTATACACACCAAGGGCAGACCCGTAGTCCCCCATCTCTTCGTAGGCATTTGCCAACTCTAACTGTGCATCAAAAAACATAGGGTTATAAGCGGTTGCCTTTCTTAAATTCTCCAAGTATAGGTTCTGGTTGTCAATGGCTTTGTATATTCTTGCCAAATAGTAAAAGGCTATGTGTTTATGAGGAAAGGGTTCATCCGCGAGGGCAGTTCTTATTTCTCTCAAAGCGTTTTCATAGTCTTTTTTTCTAAAATACATTACCCCTAAGTTAAGCCTTGCTTCGGTAAATTTTTTATCCACCTCAAGGGCTTTCCTAAAGGCAGACTCCGCCTTTTCGTATTCATAAACTTCCATGTAGGCAATACCCAAAGAATTCCAGACCTTTGGCTCATTAGGTGCCTTCTGAGTAGCTATGAAAAAGTTTGCTATGGCTTCTGAATAGTTTTTCGCAGACAGGGCAGACATGCCAAGGTCGTAGTAATAAAGCCAGTTTTTCGTCTGATCTTCTTTTGTAGCAGATGCACAGGAGAGAAGAAAGATAAGCCAGATAAAGATTAACAAAAATCTCATTGCTTGATTATGGCACCGCCAAAGGCGGACCTCAACTCGGCTAAAACCTTCTTTGGATCATCAGTCTTTACCCTTACCCTCACCTTATAAAACTTATCTTCGCTCACAATTTCACCTTTGTAGCCCATACTTTTAGCCTTCTTTAAGGCTCTGTCTGCGTTCTCTTTGGAACTAAAGGCACCTATCTGTATAACATACTCTTTAACCTCTCCTTTTGGTTTCTCCGCTTGCTTTTCCTGTTCAGCTACCGTGCTTTTCTGGATTTTTTCCTCTTCTACTTTTTCACTCTCCTTTCGAGTTTCCTGCTTTTGAGCTGTTAATTTTTTGCTCTCTAAGGTTTTCTGAACTCCTTTGGTTTCCTCTTCCTTCTTTTTCTCTTCCTGTATCTTTTTGGCTATTAAGTCCTCTTTCTGTTTTTGGGTCTCCTTTTTCTCCTCTGCCTTTGGTTCTTCCTTAGCTTTTTCTTCTTGGGGTGGGGAAGTTGGTTGTGGAGAGGTGGGTCTTACCACCACGGGGGGCGGTGCGCTCTCTGGCTTGCTTTCAAGCCATTTGTTTAATCCCAAATAGAAGAATATCAGAGCTATTAGAATTCCCGACAGGATCAAAAGCCTTTCTTTTCTCATCTTTCCCTCCTTTTACATACGCTCCGGGGCATTCACACCTATTAAGTTTAAACCAAACTTTAGACCAATTTCAACCCCTTTCAGGAGGGATAGCCTACCCATCATAAGACTTTTATCTTCCAACATTACCCTGTGATGATTGTAGTAATTATGAAATAGCTTGGAGATCTCCAAAAGGTCGTAGACGATCAGGTGGGGAGAAAGGCTGAGCACCGCATCCCTAAGGGTATCTTTAAAAAAGAGAAGCTTTTTCATAAGTTCCAAACCTTGCTGGTCTTTCATGTGTTCTGCGTATTCTGTTAAACTCTCTCTGTCTGGGTCTATGCCAAACCTCTGGCGCACTTCCCTGAAGACTCCCCTAACGCGGGCGTGGGCATACTGCACATAAAAGACGGGGTTTTCTGCGGTGTTTTGTTTAACAAGGTCTATATCAAAGTCAAGGGGTGTGTCAGAACGCTTTGTTAGAAAGATGAACCTAACCGCATCAACGCCAACCTCTTCCAAAAGCTCCCTAAGGGTTATAAACTCGCCAGTTCTTTTTGACATCCTAATTTCCTTTCCACCGGAGAACAGCTTTACCATTTGCACAAATTCCACCTTTAGCCAATCTTCGGGTATGCCAAGGGCTTTTAGGGCTCCCTTCAGCCTTGGAAGATAGCCCCAGTGGTCTGCCCCCCATAGGTTTATAACTTCTTCAAAGCCCCTCTCGTACTTGTAATAATGATAGGCTATATCTCCCGCAAAGTATGTGGGAGTGCCGTCGGACCTTATCAAAACCCTGTCCTTGTCATCGCCAAAGTCTGAACTCTTGAACCAAAGGGCACCCTCTTGGGTGTAGGTGTAGCCCTTCTCTTCCAAGAGCTTTATGACCTTTTCCACAAGTCCCCTCTGATGGAGGCTCTTTTCACTGACCCAAAGGTCAAACTCTACGCCCATAAAGGCAAGGGTTTCTTTTATATCCTCCAACATCCTCTTTACGCCATACTCACCCAACTTCTCTATTGCCTGCTCCCTTTCCCAGCCCAACACCTCTTCTCCAAAGAAGGCTTTAACATCCTTGGCAAGCTCTTTGACGTAATTTCCCTTATAGCCCTCTTCTTCAAACTTTTCCTTTAACTCTTGGTCCTCTTTACCAAAGAGTTCATAAACCCTGTAAAGGATAGAAAGCCCAAAGAGATAGACCTGGTAGCCTGCGTCGTTTATGTAGTATTCCCTTACCACATCATAGCCAAAAGCCTTTAGAAGCCTGTATAGGGTATCTCCCACCACCGCACCCCTACCATGTCCCAGATGCAAGGGTCCCGTAGGATTGGCACTAACAAACTCAATCTGCAACCTTTTACCCTTTCCCATGTTTTCAAAGTAGTAGTTGGAAGCAAGGTTCAAAAGTTCCCTAAAGCTTTCTTTTATCCGCCCTTCCGAGAAGCGAAAGTTTATAAACCCTCTCAGTGGTTCCGCCTGAAAATCTTCGTTGCTTAGCTCCTTTGCCATTTCCTCTGCGAGGATATGGGGTGGTTTTTTAAGGTGTTTTGATAGCAAAAAGCAAACGTTTGTAGCAAGGTCTCCAAGATGGCGGTCCTTTGGCTCTTCTATGGTGTAGTTCAAGCCTTCAATGGAATACTTTTCTCTGATAAAGGTTTCCAGCTTTTCTTTTATAAGCCCTTTCATAAATGCTATAGTATAATCAATATCCGTGAAGGTTTTGATAATTGGGAACGGAGGAAGAGAGCACGCCCTCTACTGGAAAATCAGTCAGAGCCCTTTGGTTAAAGAGGTCTTTGTGGCAAAGGGAAACGGTGGTATAAAAGGGAAAAGGGTTCCCATAGAACCAACCAATGTTAAAGAGCTTGCGGACTTTGCCCAAAGGGAAGGCATAGACTTTACGGTGGTAGGTCCCGAGGCACCCCTCGTAGAGGGCATTGTGGATGAGTTTGAAAGCAGAGGGCTAAAGATCTTTGGACCGTCCCAAAGGGCATCCATGTTGGAGGGTAGCAAGGTCTTTGCAAAAAGGTTTATGCTAAAGCATGGCATTCCCACTGCCAACTTTGAAGTCTTTGAAGACCCAGACAAGGCAAAGAGGTTTGTAAAGGATTTTGGTGTTCCTTTGGTGATAAAGGCGGACGGGCTTGCCAGTGGAAAGGGTGCGGTGGTCTGCAAAACCGAGCAGTCTGCTTTGGAGACTATAGACCTGTTTATGAACAGGGGCATCTTAGGTCCTGCGGGTAAAAGGGTGGTTATAGAGGAGTTTTTGGAGGGAGAAGAGGCATCTTACATAGTTATGGTAAATGGCACCGAGTATGTTCCACTTCCCACCTCTCAGGACCACAAAAGGCTTTTGGACGGAGACAGAGGACCCAACACGGGCGGAATGGGGGCATACTCACCCAATCCCTTTGTGGATGCAAAAACGGAGAAGGCAATAAGAGAGCTGATCATTGAGAGGACCATAAAGGCACTTGCCCAGGAGGGGATATACTACAGGGGCTTTTTGTATGCAGGCTTGATGCTAACCTCAAGGGGACCCATGGTTTTGGAGTTCAACGTAAGGCTCGGAGACCCAGAGGCACAGCCCCTCTTGATGAGAATAAAGGGGGACTTTTTGGAAAAGCTTTTAGACTTTTACGAAGACAAAAAGGTAAGCTTGGACATAGACGAAAGGTGTTCCCTGTGCGTGGTGTTAGCAAGCAAGGGCTACCCAGAAAAGCCGGAGGTAGGCAAAGAGATTTCCGGTCTTGAGGATATAAAGGATGAGGATGTGATAATCTTCCACGCGGGCACGGAGGTAAAGAACGGAAAGCTGATCACCACGGGCGGAAGGGTTCTCAATGTTTGTGCGTGGGGCAACAGCTTAAAAGAGGCGAAGGAAAAGGCATACAAGGCGGTGGAAAAAATACACTTTGAGGGCATGCACTACAGAAAGGACATAGGAGACAGGGCTCTCAAATTCCTTTAAAAACCTTATAAACTGCGGAAAAGTCTAAGTCCTTTAGTCCCATAGCCCTTGCCAAGCCGTAGGCTTCCTTTACGTTCTGAAGGCTAAAGGTAAAGGCGTTTAGATCTTTTACCAGATCTTGGGCATAGTGAAGGTCTTTGTATATTAAATCCACAGAAAAGTGGGTGGAAAAGTCTTCCTCTAAAAGCTTTTTCTTTTTCACATCAAGGATGTAGGATTTGCCTGCACCGTCGTTGAGAATGTTTATGATCAGTTCCTTTTCAAAGCCTGCCCTCTCACCCAAGGCTATGGCGGACGCCAGAATTTCCATAAAACCACCCAAAACTATGTTGTTTATGAGCTTTAGCTTTGTGGCATTGCCCACCTCTCCCACATAGTAGATAGCCCGGCAGAACTTTTCAAAAAGGCTTTTGTGCTCTTCAAACTTCTCCTTTTCTCCGGCAACCAGTATGGTTAGCTCTCCCTTTTGGGCGGGGATCACGCTTCCAAGCACAGGGGCATCCAGATAATACGCACCCAGTTTTTTTAACTCCTGAAACGCAAACTCCACATACCTGTAATGGTTGGTGGTCATGTCTATGATGGTTTTTCCCTTTATGTCTCCCTGCACCAAGCCTTCCTTTCCAAAGACCACTTCTTCGCTTGCTTGCGAATCAAAGACTATAACAAAGATGGTATCTACCCTTTTGCTAAGTTCTGCAGGACTTTGGGCAACCTCCACACCCAAGTCCAAAGCCTTTTCCTTGCTTCTGTTCCAAACCACAAGGGGAACACCCTGATCTATTAACCTTTTGGCTATTGCCTTTCCAAGGCTTCCAAGACCGATAAAACCCACACCCATGGTATAAGATTTTAATCTGATGGAACTCAAAGAAAAGAACATAATCAAGGGAGACTTTTTCCCTGAGCCGGTGGAGGTAATAAAGGTAGATAAAAGAAATGGGGGAGTGGTAATACACGGAAGGCTAATACACAGTGGAGATATCCGCAATTGGTTCCTCACTGAGGAGGATTTAAGGGAGATAACCATACAGGGCACCGATTTTTCTGCCAAAGGTTCAGAAGCCTTTTTGGCTACGGAAGCCCTGAGGCTAAGGTATGCATACCTCTTTGACCCATACTTGGCAATAAGCGTTTCAAAGATAGACCCTTTGCCCTTTCAGATAGAGGCGGTTTATGAGTATGCCTTAAAGCTCCCTCAGGTGCGTTTTATGATAGCGGACGACCCGGGGGCAGGGAAAACCATAATGGCTGGACTTATAATAAAGGAGCTAAAGCTAAGGGGTCTGGCAAAACGCATTCTTATAGTGGTTCCCGGGCATTTGAAGGACCAATGGCTCAGGGAACTGAAAGAAAAGTTTCAAGAGAGCTTTGAGGTCTTTGACAGAAACCTCTTAAAAAACACCTACGGAAGTAATCCCCTTCAGGAAAAGCATCAGGTAATGCTCTCTATGGATTTTGCTAAGCAGGAGGATGTGATAAACGTTATCGCCAGTAGTCATTGGGATTTAGTGGTGGTGGATGAAGCCCACAAGATGTCCGCTTACAAATACGGGCAAAAGGTGAAAAGAACCCATAGGTATAAACTCGGACAGATATTAGCCAAAAACTCCACTCACATGCTCTTTTTGACCGCCACTCCCCACAGGGGAGACCCGGAGAACTTCCAACTCCTTTTGGACCTGCTAAGGGAAGGCTTTTTTGCCACTACAGAGATGATAGAGGAATCTATAAAAAGCGGAGACAATCCGTTGTTTATAAGAAGGCTAAAGGAGGACCTAAGGGATTTTGAAGGCAAGCCCTTATTTACCAAAAGGGAAGTAAAGACCATATCCTTTAACCTTTCGGACCCAGAGGTGGAGCTTTACAACCAGCTATCAGACTACATAAGCAAACAGTATGGCAGGGCGGAGCAGGAGAATAACAAAAGAAACGTAGCCTTTGCCCTGGTGATCCTCCAGAGGAGGTTTGCGTCAAGCCTCTATGCACTCCTGAAGTCCTTGGAAAGGAGGAAGGAAAGGTTGGAGGAGTTTTTGAGGGCGGGCTCTGTGGAAAAAATGGAAGCCTTTTTGGAATTGGAGGAGTTGGAGGAGGTT
>Ga0272447_1001753_pt1 | contig 12924 bp, 14 predicted proteins | sample YNPCB0133_FD_194589 | JGI IMG/M metagenome (GOLD analysis project Ga0272447, IMG submission 194589) | Hot spring microbial mat communities from Yellowstone National Park, WY, United States - YNP-CB-013-3 | ecosystem: Environmental > Aquatic > Thermal springs > Hot (42-90C) > Sediment | place... | reverse complement strand
GTGCTCGCCTACTCCACCATCAGCCAGTTGGGTTACATGCTAATGGGCTTGGGAGTTGGCGGGTTCACAGCAGGGCTCTTTCACTTGGTCACCCACGCTTTCTTCAAAGCGTTGCTCTTTTTGGGTTCAGGCAGCGTCATTCACGCTGTCCACCACAACGACATGAAACGCATGGGCGGACTGAAAGACTACATGCCCATCACTTTCGTCACCTACCTGATCGGCATGGCTGCTCTCGCTGGAATACCGCCGTTTGCGGGTTTTTGGAGCAAGGACGAAATTTTGGCTGCGGCGTTCCACAGCCACATTCCCGGCGCAAAAGCGCTTTTTGCCCTCGGTTTGGTCACGGCGTTTTTGACGGCGTTTTACATGACCCGCCAAATCGGTTTGGTCTTTTTCGGCAAACTTCGTGACCGCCACGCTCACCCACACGAAAGCCCACCTGTGATGACAATCCCGCTGGTCGTTCTGGCGTTCTTCTCCGCTACTGCAGGTTTCATTGGCATTCCCGGCGCCAATTTCTTTGAGCGGCTCGTGCACTTTGAAGCGGCACCGCATCACGGTTTTAATCCGCTCGTGATGTCGCTTTCCGTCATAGCAGCCCTTCTGGGAATTTTCGTGGGCTACAACCTTTACATCGCCAACCCGATTCGTTCGCCCGACGAAGAACCGTTGCGGGCAAAGTTAGGTGGGCTTTACGATTTGCTCGCCAACAAATGGCGAATTGATTGGTATGACCCGATGCCTGGGCAACTCGGTTACTTCGTCAGCCGAGCCGTCATTTGGTTTGCCATCATGTGGCGTTGGTTTGACCTACATGTGATTGACGGCATTGTCAACGCTATCGGCTACGCAACGGCTTTCATCTTTGCCACCGCATACCGTTGGTTTGACCTTTATATCGTTGACGGTGCGGTGAACTTTATCGGCTGGTTCACCAAACTCATCGGCAACATCACCCGCCGCATCCAAACAGGTTTGGTTCAGCACTACATGTTCTTGGTTGTCGCCGGCTTAGCCGTTATCGCCCTTTGGGCAATCTTGCAGCAGTTGAGGTAGGTGGAGATGTTTGCTAAAGCGTTTCATTTTTACCAAGCATGCGTTGCGGCGGATGAAAGAACGAGGTGTCAGGCGAAATGAGGTTTACGAAACGCTGTTTAGCCCAGACCTTCCTTACCAACAAGGGCAATTGGACGAAGAGATTGCTATTAAGCGAATTGGGCACAGAGAGATAAGAGTTGTCTTTGAGGTCAAGAAAACGGGCGAATGTATCATTTATACGGTGATTGTCAAACCCTTGCGGAAGAAACGCTAAGGAGGGACATCAAAATGAGGCTTGAGTATGACCCTGAAGCCGATGCGTTGTATCTGCGGCTCAAAAAGGGGCGAGTTAGCGAAACGGTTGAGATCGCCGAAAATGTTTTCGTTGACTTGGACGCAGGAGGTGAACCTTTGGGCATAGAGATTCTGTTCGTCAGCAAGCGTTACCCTTCCGAAGAACTCGCTTCGGTAAGCGTCCATTGGCTGAAGCGGCAACGAACGAAATCACGGAGGTGAAAAGTGTGCTCGGATTTGACCGCATCACTTTTGACCCAAACATCATGGGTGGTCAAGCCTGCATTCGCGGGATGCGGATTCCTGTGTCGCTCATCGTGAACTTAGTGGCTCACGGCAAATCCGTTGAAGAAATCCTTGAGGAGTATCCCGACCTTGAACCCGAAGACATCAAACAGGCTCTGGAGTATGCGGCATGGTTAGTCGGAAAGTAGTGGGTGAGGCAAATGGTGGAGTTCACAAAGCATGCAGAGAATATGTTGGTTGAACGAGGTTTTGACCGTGACTTCATCGTTCAGGTGGTTCTTCAACCTGATTGGACAGAGGAACGAGGTTCTGACGAATGGCATGCTTTCAAGCGAGTTGGCAACAAAGTGCTGCGCGTCGTCGTTGCTGGCAAACAACCGCCTTTCCGTGTCGTAACGATGTTTTATGATAGGAGGGTAAAGCCATGAGGCTGCGCATTGACTTGGAAAGTGACGCACTATACATCCGTTTCAGCGAAAATCCGGTAGCCGAAAGCGAGGAAGTGAAAGAGGGCGTCATTTTGGACTTTGATGCCGATGGGCATCTTGTGGGCTTGGAGGTTTTGAACTTCACCCAGCATTTTGGTTGGCGTGGTTTGAGAACAATTCAAATAGAAGTGCCTGTCGCTGAAAAGTGAAACCACCAGCAAAAAGGAGGTCGGAAGCGGTGGAGAAGGCGCCGCTGCTGTCGCTAATTTTGTGGCTTCCGATTGTCGGCATGGTGCTCATCTTGTTGACGCCTAAAGAGCAGGTGCGGCTCATCCGCTTTTGGGCTCACCTGTTCACGGGAGCCGTCTTGGTCCTGAGTTTCGGGCTTTGGTTCGGTTTCGGTCCCGAACTTCACGGGATGATGCAATTTGAGGAGCGATACAACTGGGTGCCGATTTTGGGCATTCGCTACCATCTCGGTGTTGACGGTCTGTCCATGCCGTTGGTCGTCCTGACGGCTCTGCTGACCTTTTTGAGCATCGTCTATTCACCGACCGCCATTCACTACCGTGAGAAGGAATACTACGCCCTATTCCTGCTGCTTGAGACCGGAATGATTGGCGTCTTCGTCGCCCTTGATTTCGTGCTGTTTTATGTGTTCTGGGAAGTTTCGTTGGTGCCGATGTATTTCCTGATTGGCATCTGGGGCGGACCGAAGCGGGAGTATGCCGCAATCAAGTTCTTCCTTTACACCCTTGTCGGCTCGGTGGCGATGTTGCTCGCCATCTTAGTGCTTTACTTCCACGCAGGGACTTTTGACATGGTGGAGTTGATTGAGAAGAAGCCGTTAGCGAAAGCGTCAGCGACATTGCAGGCTTTGGTCTGGCTCGGTTTCTACCTCGCTTTCGCCATCAAAGTTCCTGTCTTTCCATTCCACACTTGGTTGCCCGACGCCCATGTGGAGGCGCCGACAGCAGGCAGTGTCATCTTGGCTGGCATCTTGCTGAAGATGGGAACTTACGGTTTGGTTCGGGTGAACTTGCCGCTTTTGCCCGAAGCATCCGATGTCTTTTGGGGCATGATGGGAATTTTGGCGCTGGTCAACATCATCTACGGCTCGTTGGTTGCGATGGGTCAAGATGACTTGAAGAAACTCATCGCCTACTCGTCCATCGGGCACATGGGTTTTGTGATGTTGGGAATTGCTGCGGCTGCGAAAGACGGTGGCGCTTTCGCTGATGCAGCGTTGCGCAGTGCAAAAGTGACGGCACTCAACGGTGCGACTTGGACGATGATTGCTCACGGCTTGATGACGGGAGCGATGTTCTTGCTTGTCGGCGTCATCTACGAACGAGTCCATCACCGTGACTTGAACCGATTTGGAGGTCTGTGGGCACAAATGCCCGTTTACGGGAGCATCTTCAGTTTCTTTGCAATGGCTGAGTTGGGTCTGCCAGGTTTGGCTGGCTTCTGGGGCGAATTCTTCTCGGTGCTCGGTTCCTTCCGAGTTTACCAATGGGCGGGGTTTGCCGTCATCGGCATCGTCATCACCGCAGCCTATTTCCTCTGGACGGTTCAGCGGATGTTCCTCGGTGAGTTGCGGGAAGAGTATCGCAACTTGCCCGACATGAACTTGCAGGAACACATCTCTTTGTGGCCATTGGTCGTTTTGACCTTCCTCGTCGGCGTCTACCCACCCATCTTGCTCCGTGTCATCCAACCTGCAATGGAGCAAGTCGTGGAATGGATGATGCGGATGTGATGAACGCAACAACGAGCATTACGACAAAAGCAAAAGAAACGGCTAACGGAATATATGCCCGCATATGGCAGTCACCTCCTCATCAACCATCTCCATGACTCCCACTTGACATGTCCATCCCAATGCAAAGCGTTAACTCCCCAGAAATGCCCTAAGGAATGGGCATGCGATGGCACAGCACTTCCCTCACAGATGCCGTTACAAGGACAAATGTAGGATGAGTTTGGATGCTTGGAGCAGGTTTCACCGATACCATATCCAAAGTCTGCAGCCATCCTCATTTGCTCAAAAATTAACCCCTTTCGGAGCATGGGAAAATCCATATGCGGGATAACATCGTCCTGAAAGGCGAAAAACTGAGGAAGCCATGCGTAACTTGTGTAGCGGCGGTCAACTTGGGAGCAAAGGATATTCTGACGAGCATTATGATCGGAAGGGCAAAACCAAATATTGGTGTCCTTCGTGTAAGGGGCAAATGCCTGCAGCAATTTCGTTGGGGTATAGTATTTCATCAACCGTTTAAGATAGTGCCCGCGAAGCGGGTTAGTGGGAATGGGGCAAGTGCACCACCAACTGTTGTGATAGGGCGGGAGGAAGCCATCGTGGTCAAGGGAATACATCTTTGCAGCATCATAAATCTGGCGAAGGTTAGAAGCACACATTGTCTGATAAGCCCTATCCCGCACCGTGAAATAAACGGCAGTGCCTATCCCTATGAGTGCGATGCCAATCCCTATCGCAATCAGGCATTCCATTAGGGTGTAGCCCCTTTGCCTCACAGCAGTTCACCTCGCACATTGCTACTGCTAATTACAGCAACTGCCGCAACCGCAACCCTCACCACCATCATCAAATTCTGACTGCTACCTCTCCTTCGTCGGCAACCCTTGTAAGATGCCCACAGTGAAAGGCGAAATAAGCCCACTCCCGCCGATGGAAATCCCGAAGGGCTGTCAGCACTTGCCAGAAAACGAAGGTTTCTAAAGTCATGCCTCGTTGCTCGTCAAAGTAAAAGCAAGCCTCAAAGGCAGCGGCTTGGGCGATGGCGTCAAGTTCTTTTTGCCATTCATTGCCATCCCAGTGGGGCGGGCGGCGCCATTGCCTTGCGCGCCGCAAGGCGGATTGAGCGGCTTTTTGGACTTTCGGTGGCAATTCCCTCACGCCCGTTCCCTCCCCACCGAAAGGGATGGCTGCCGCCATTGTAGCAAAAAAAAAGGTCGCCGTCAAGAGGAGGCGGCAAATCGTTTCCCTGATGTGCGCTATAATCACAAAGCCTTTCATCGGGAGAAAAGTTCCGAGGCAGGAGTGTGATGGCAGTGTCGGTGTGGGTTGCTCTTTGGCGTTATATGGCGCCTGAACTGTGGCTGACCGTCGTTGGATTCGTCATCTTCATCGTTGACCTGATTGCCCCACGCCTTCCGAAACGCCTTTACGGTTGGTTGGCGCTATTGGGGTTCGTCGGGGCATTGGGTTGGTTGGGTTGGCAGGTTAGGGCGTTGGCGTTGACGGAGGCAGGCACTTATCAAAAAGGGCTCGCTTACTGGCTGACGACGACTTTTGCTGCCGACCCGTTGGCGATGTTTTTCAAGGCTGCCATCCTCATCGGCGCCATTTTGGTGGCGCTGGTGACCGTTGACTATGTGGAAAAGCAAGTGCCATCCGCTCGCGCTGAATTTTACGGGCTGATGGTCTTTGCCACTTTGGCGCTGTGCTTTATGGCGTCGGCGACGGAACTGATCACGCTGTTTTTGTCTATTGAGTTTGCGTCCATCGCCTCTTACATCCTTGCGGGTTACTTGCGCGACGAACCCAAGAGTGCGGAGGCGGGGCTGAAGTATTTCCTTGTCGGGGCGACGACGACGGCTGCCAGTTTGTATGGCATGTCGTTGGTCTATGGGACGACAGGCACGACTCATCTTTACGAAATCGCTGAGCGATTGCTCCCCAGCCTCGGAGAAAAGGGCACAGCCTTTGCCATCTCGCCTTTCACGATGCTCGGCATCCTGCTGATGCTGGCGATGTTGGGGTTCAAAGTGGCGATGGTGCCCTTTCACGGTTGGGCGCCCGATGCTTACGAAGGTGCGCCGACGCCCATCACGGCGTTCCTTTCCGTCGCTTCCAAAGCGGCAGGGATGGCGGCGTTGCTGCGGGTTTTGGCGGCGGCGTTCGGTCCCGCCAGCACAGGCTGGCAAATCGTGCTGGCGTTCCTGTCCGTCGTGACGATGACCTTCGGCAACTTGGGCGCCATCTGGCAGCGCAACATCAAGCGGTTGATGGCGTATTCGTCCATCGCGCAAGTTGGCTACTTGCTCATCGGCATCGCCGCTTTCACACCCAACGATTGGCAAATCTTGACAGGTGCTAAAACACCCGACCCGACGGACATGGGTTTAGCGGGCATCCTTTATTTCGTCCTCGGCTACGCCTTCGCCAACATGGCTGCCTTCGCCGTCATCATCTGGGTGGAGAACGCCCTCAATTCCAGCGAGATTGACGACTACGAAGGGTTGGCACAGCGCGCCCCTGTCGCTGCGACAGTGCTGACCATCGCTTTCCTGTCGCTCATCGGCATCCCGCCATTGGCAGGCTTTTTCGGCAAGTTCTTCCTGTTCGGCGCTGCCCTTAAGGCGGGTTTAGCGTGGCTGGCGATCGTCGGCGTCATCAACAGCGTCATCTCGGCGTTTTACTACTTGGAAGTCGTTCGGCGCATGTTCTTTTTCCCTGCCCGCCAACCCGAACCGCTGGAAACGACAGGGTTGGTCAGTGGGGCGGCGCTCATCGGCGCGCTTGGCGCCTTTTTGCTGGGCATCTTGGTCAATCCCGCTTTCCAGTGGGCACAAAACTCCCTTATCGCCATCGTCACCGTCACCGTGAAAGCGGCAGCGTTAGTGCCGTAACTTCGGTCAACGCAAGTCAAACAGTTCGTCCGTCGTGAAATCGCCATCTTTGTCAATGTCACCCAAGTTGCGACGCTTGAAATCGCCGGCGTTGAACCCCAGCCGAAAGTCCCGCTGCGATAGACAGGCGAAAAGACTTTCGCGTGTCCATCGCACCAAAGGACATTGCCGACTTCGTTGTGCCGGGCATGGAAAGTCGGGTAGTTGCTGGATGGCGGTTCAAGGTAGGCGTTGGCTTCCATCGTCGGCGTCGCGTAAGCCCAAGTGTTCAACCGAGCGGAGTCTGCCAGCCAGACCGTTTCAGCGGGGTTGACAATTTGTGCCAACGAAACAGGTGTCGGCGTGTAGCGGGGCGGCGGACCGAAGGGGCTCAGGTAGGCGTAGTTGTAGCCATAACCGAGGTGACCGAAGGCGAAATAGCGGGCTTCAGGCACAAAGGACGGGCAGGCTTTGAGTTGGGCGTTGCGCATGTAAGGGTGCAGGAAACTGCGGGTGAAATCCACCGTGCCGTTGGCGTAATCCACAAAGCCCCACCAGTAATGCTGCCAGTCGTCGTAATTGACGGGGAAAAGACGCTCGTCGTAATCCTGCGCATATTGCAGACCTGCCAAACCGATTTGGCGCAGGTTGGAAAGGCAGGAAGTTTGTCGCGCCTTCTCGCGGACGCGGCTGAAGACGGGGAACAAAATCGCCGCCAAAATGGCGACGATGGCGATGACGACCAGCAATTCAATCAGGGTGAACGCCCGCCGCATCATTGCTCACCTCCGTCACTGGCGAGGCAGTCCGACTTCGTAGTTGACATTGCGGGCTTCAAAGAAGTTGACGAGTTCGGGCACATCCACTTGGGCTGCCATCCACTTGAGCGGGTTGGGCTGGCGGAATGCGGGCTCTAAGCCCAACTCCTCCAACCGTCGGTCGGCGACATAGCGGACATAGCCGTTGAGGGCGTCGGCGCTGAGCCCGATGATAGGCTTAGGCAACACGACACGGTTGTATTCTTCTTCCAACCGCACCGCTTCCAAAATCAAGTCCCGCACCGATTGGGCTAACTGAGGCGTCATCACTTCGGGATACTCGTTGAGGAACTCCAAGATGAGGTGGATGCCGAAGGAGAGGTGCAAACTTTCGTCCCGCAACACCCAGTCAATGATGGTGCATAGCCCTTTCATGAGCCCTCGCTGCCGAAACGCCAACGCCAACGCAAAACCCGAATAGAAAAAGATGCCTTCCAGCACGACAAAGTAGCCGACGAGGTTGTAAAGGAAGCGCTGTTTGCCTTCCAGCGTGGAAAGGTCGTAGCTGTTGAGCATCGCTTTTGTCAGGCGCATCTGGAAGGCTTCTTTGGCTTGGACGGCGGGATGGTCTTTGTGCAAGTTGAAGACCCGCTCTCGGTCAACAGGCAGCGTCTTGATGACATACTCAAACGCCATCACATGGTTGGCTTCTTCCCATGCTTGCCGTGCGAGGTAAAGGCGGGCTTCAGGCGCCGTCACATGGGGATAAATCGCCATGATTAAGTTCGTCGTCACGAGGCTCTCCATCGGGTTGAAGAAGCCCAAAAGCATTTCAACGGCTCGCTTCTCTTCGTCCGTCAGCCGTTCGTTCCAGTCTTGCAGGTCATCGTGCAACGGCGCTTCTTCGGGGAACCAAGTGTTGTGCTTGGCTTGTTGGACATGGGCGTAAGCCCATGGGTAGTGCAACGGGAAAAGTTGCACGGGCTCTAAGGGATCGCCACCGACCAATCGCACTTCCGTCATCCGTCTTCGCCCTCCTTTACTGGCAAGACTCGCACGCTTCGCCCAACGCACACACTGCGCCGTCCGCCACGACTTCCCTTTGCGCTTCTGCGACCCACTTGGGTTTTTGCAACCGCTTGTTGACTCGCACGGTGGACGGCTCTGCTTGCATGCGGGGATTGAGGAAGCAGTAGTAGGTGCTCTTCAGACCCATCCGCCACGCTTTCAGGTAAACTTCGGCGATGTCGGAGGATCGGCGGGCGGTGAAAAACAGGTTTCGGCTGATCGCCATGTCCACCCACTTTTGGGCTTTGGCGGCAATGGCGAGGTAAGCGTCAGGCAGAATTTGAAATGCCGTCGGGAAAAGGCGTTTGAGGTCGTCGGGGATTTCCGCCACTTCTGCCAACTCCCCGCGAGCGGCGATGAGTTGCTCCCGCACCCGCTCCCATAAACCCCGCCGCTTCAATTCGTCCACCAACACGGGATTGAACTCCAAAAACTTGCCGCTGAGGGTCTGGCGGCTGAAGATGTTGGCGAAGTAAGGGTCAAGGCTGGTGGAAGTGCCCGCGATCAAAGCGATCGTCGCCGTCGGCGCAATCGCCATCACCGTCCCGTTCCGCATCCCTTCCTTCACCTTCGCCCGCAAGGCGTCCCAATCCAATCGTGCCGTTCGGTCCGTTTCAATCGGTTCGCCCCGCTCGGTTTCCAAGTCGGCGATGGTGTCAAGAGGCACACGCCCCTTTGCCCACTCGCTTTGGGCAAAGCGCGGGAAGACGCCCCGTTCCTTCGCCAACTCGTGGCTGGTCAAGATGGCGTGGTAGGAGATGAACTCCAGCAATTGGTCGGCGAGGTCAGCGGCTTCGGGGCTATCGTAGGGGATGCCTTTGCGCGCCAGCAACTCCGCAAACCCCATCACGCCCAAACCGATGGGACGGTTGAGCAAGTTGCTCCGCTTCGCCTTCTCGGACGGATACAAGTTCAGGTCAATCACATTGTCCAAGCCCCGCACGGCAACCCGCACGGTCTGAGCCAGTTTCTGCCAGTCTATTTCGCCGTCGTTACGAAGGTGCCGCGCCAAGTTGATGCTGGCGAGGTTGCAGACGGCGATTTCGTCACGGTTCGTCGGGAGCGCAACTTCCGTGCACAAGTTGAGGGAATGGATGATCCCGACCTCTTTGAGCATGGAGCGGGCGTTGGCGGCGTCCTTGAAGGTGAGCCAAGGATGCCCTGTCTCCATCAGAGAGGCGAGGATTCTCGTGAATAGTTCCCGCGTTCTGACCTTCCGCCACGCCCTTTGAGGCAATTCGCCCCGCTCGGCTTTCTCCGCATACTCCCGATAGCGTCGCGAAAATTCTCGCCCATAGCATTCCGTCAGGTCGGGCACATAGAGCGGGTCAAAGAGATACCAGTCGTCGTCCATTTGAACGCGTCGCATGAATTCGTCGGGGATGAACAGCGCCGTGTTGAGCGATGGCGTGCGCAAGTAAGGGTCGCCTGAATTACGGCGCAAATCCAAAAAGGCTTCCACTTCCAAATGCCAAGGCTCAAGGTAAACGCACATCGTGCCTCGCCGTCGCCCGCCTTGACTGATGGACTTGATGAGGGCGTCATACATGTGCAGGAACGGGATGAGCCCACCGCTTTTGCCGTTGATGCCCTTAACGGGTGAACCGACGGCACGGATTTTCGTCACCGCTGTCCCAATTCCACCCGCATACTTCGCCAACATCCCAAACTCGTAAGCCGCTTCCAAAATGTGGTCAAGGCTATCGTGAACATCGTAAAGGTAGCAAGACGCCAGTTGGTGGTGGGGAGTGCCGCTATTGAAGAGGGTCGGGGTGCTGGGCAAGTAGCGGAGCGTGGAAAACATCTCGTAAAACTTCAACGCCCATTCGTCGGGATTTGCTTCGTTGAGGGCTAAGCCCATCGCCACCCGCATCCACATCGCCTGCGGCGTCTCCATCACCTTTCGTGTCTCCACATCCCGCACAAGGTAGCGGTCGTAAAGGGTGTAAAGCCCGATGTAAGGCAACAAGTCGTCCCGCTCTGGAACGATGGCAGCCGCCAGCCGAGACAGGTCAAAACGCAAAAGGTCGGGATGCAAAACACCCCGCTCCACGCCTTCGGCGATGTAGCGGGGAAAGTAAGTGGCGTAATCGGGATGCGGCGCGCCCGTCGCTTCGTTGTGAATTTGCAGCAAAAGCAATCGGGCAGCGGCGCGCTCAAAAGCGGGGTCGGCAACGATGTTTTGGACGGCAGCAGTAAGGAGCGCCGACAAAATGGCATCGTCGTCCATGTCGTCCGTAAGGAAAGAAGAGGCATCGTCCATCAACTGTCGGCAGAGCGCTTCGGGTAACTTGGCTTGTCGCAGCCACGCCCACGCTTGCTCAACGGCAAACTCACACACCACCGTCATCACCCATTCACCTCCGCACGAGCAAAAACACTTCGTCGGCGCACCGACAAATCGGCAAGCACAAAGGCGGCGACTGCCTTGACGAACCCAATGACTGCCCAAAGCCTTAGCGGAGGTCACTGGCGTCGTCGCCCAGACCGCGAGGCGACGAGCGCTGAGGGCGGATGGGTCGGTCTTCGGGCTTCTGGATCGTCCTACTCGCCGCGCCTTCCCAGCGCCTGAAAGCGCCAGTGGCGTGTCGCGTCACCGCAGGTTGAGGTCGGCGACGCCCAGCGGCTTTCGTCCCCAGTTACCGCTGCGCGACAGCGCCGGACTTTCACCGGACTTCCCGCCACCCATCCGCGCCAATCCGTGACCACAAGATGTTGTGCTGGATGGCTTTGCCAGCCACGACATCTTGCGCTAGCAATTATAGCCAGCCCTGCCCGCCCGTCAATAGGGCATTTGGCGGATTTTCCCGCCACTTTGAGGCGATATAGGGAGCGCCTTTGAGGAAACTTCACCGAAGGGGAAGGTCGTAATCAACGGGGGCTAACTGACCGTCCTGAAACGCCAGTTTCCCTTCGCCGACGAACCGCAGGCGCTTGTCGGCAGCCGCTTCATCCCACAACCCTTGCGAAATGTAAAGGACACCCAGAGTGTTGGTGTCGCGGATACGGACGATGCGCGCCTTTTCAGGGTCACGCACCTTGGCGACTTCCAACGCCCACTCCAACGCTTGTCGGTCACTTTCAGCGACGACAGGGATGCGGTCGCGCTCAATGAAGCCGCTGGTGAAGACATTCACATGGGTGGCGTGCCAATCCACCTTGCTGATGAGCCGTTTCGTCGTGATGTCCGCCAAACCCAACCCAGCAGCGTTTCCGTGCGATTCGTCGGTCAAGTCCAAGACGACGATGACGCGAGGCATCGGATGTTTGGGTTCGTTTTCGCCTGTGATCATCATCCGCCCGATGGTTTTAGTGTCCATGCCCGTGCCTGAAATGTTTTTGCCCATCCGCTCCACGATGAGGACATCCAAGTGGTTGAAAGGGATTTTGGGACGGATGCGCTTCCAAAAACTGAGCAACCGTCGTTCGCCCGCTTCTATCTCGTCGGGCGGCAGGGCAACGAGGTGGGCAACTTCGTGGTAGCCGTTCTCAATGACCGCCAAACCCGCCAAGATGGGCAAGCGGCGCAAAATTTCCTTCGCCATCAAGTGGTGCTATGAGAGAAGGTCTCATGGGCGTAATGCGTAATGCGTAAACCTGTTCGTTGCTTTTTGGTTTTGCAGCATCAGATTGTGAGTTCTGTCGTGTTCGCCACCTTCACAATTTGCCGACCTCACGATTTGCCGAAAAGTTAGATTCGCACTCTTGACAAGCATTTACACCTTGCTGCAAAATCAGGTGCGACGATTGCTTTTGGCAGTCACTTTAAGGAGGTGGCTTGCGATGGCGATGGGAAACTTGCCGCCTTTTGAGGACAGGGACGCATACGGTGGCTTCTTCCCTGCCCTGCTGCAAACTTGGGTGGGTGCTTGTTTTCGCCCAACTGAGTTTTTTGAGTCGGTTGGGAACAGCCAAGACCTAACTCCTGCCTTGCTCTTCGGCGTGTTGGTCGGGTGGATTTCCGTCGTTGTCGGGGCAGCGTGGTCATTGGTTTTTCGAGCGCCTCTTGTCCCGATAATGCGACAGGAGGAAATTGCAGGGTTGTTGGCGGGCGGAGTTGCCAATTTGGTTTGTGCTGGTCTCTTCGGTTGGCTGCTTGTGCTGTTAGGCATTCTCATTTCGGGCGTGATTGTCCACCTCTTCCTAATGCTGTTCGGCGGGGCAAATCAAGGCTTGACAATGACCCTGAGAGTGATTTCCTACGCCTACGCGCCGCAGATTTTCGCTGTCGTTCCTTTCGTTGGTTGGTGTATCGCTTCAATTTGGATGTTAGTTCTGGAAATCATCGGTCTTGCTGCCGCTCACCGAACGGACACATGGAGGGCTGCTTTGGCTGTTTTGGCGCCGGTTATCTTGTGCGTTTGCGTCGTCGGAGTTCTCTATGGAGCAGTTATCGTCGCAATACTCACTGGGGCACATCGTCCATAGTCCGAACTTGTTTTTCCGTTGCC
>Ga0272447_1001752_pt1 | contig 12924 bp, 13 predicted proteins | sample YNPCB0133_FD_194589 | JGI IMG/M metagenome (GOLD analysis project Ga0272447, IMG submission 194589) | Hot spring microbial mat communities from Yellowstone National Park, WY, United States - YNP-CB-013-3 | ecosystem: Environmental > Aquatic > Thermal springs > Hot (42-90C) > Sediment | place... | reverse complement strand
GTTGGGAGCCGGTTGCTGCCCTCCCCCGGCCCGCGTAAGATAGCGGCGGAGGGGCGTAGCTCGAACGGCTAGAGCGCCGGTCTCCAAAACCGGAGGTTCCGGGTTCGAATCCCGGCGCCCCTGCCACCAAACCCGCTTCCTGACTGGATTCCGCCGCCTAATCCTGTCGGCCCGATCCCCACAGGACAAGCATTCCAGCCCCTCCACGCGTCGCCCAAGATCCGCTCAGCACAGCGCTTTTAGACGCACACGGAGCGCCGACCAACCCGGTTCAAGGGGAGTTGCCGCCAAATTGCCGCCAAGACTCGCTGCCCGAACACGTGTTGGGGTATTACGACCCCTCCTGGACCCTCTGGAGGGCCTCCCGGATCATCCGGTCCACCTGTGTAGCCAGCTCCTCCTGGGCCCCTGGCAGCTCGTGGCCGTAAACGTTCAAGGTCAAGGTGGGGGTGCTGTGGCCCAGGCGCGCGGCCACGGTGCGGACGTCGGCCCCGAGACGGATCGCCTGGCTGGCGTGGGTGTGCCTCAGTTGGTGGAACGTGAATGCCCTGGTGGCGCAGCGGAGCACAAGGTCCGCAAAGGCCTTCCGGAAGTTCGAGGGGTACCACGGGGCCCCGTTTGTGGCCGGGCACACCAGGTCATGGTCTTTCCAGTCCGGGCCCGCCTTCAGGCGCTCCTCCAGCTGGGTCTTACGGTGCCTCCGGAGGGCCTCCACCACCAGGGGCGGCAGGACCACGGCCCTGGCCTTCCCCGTCTTGGGCTCCTTGGGGCGGACCACGAGCTGGCCATCCACCCGGACCTCTTCCAGGCTTCTCCGTACCTGGAGGATCCCGCGGTCCAGGTCCACGTCCGACCACCGCAAGGCCAGGATCTCGCCCCGCCTGAGGCCGCACAGGGCCGCAAGGAGCACCGGAATGTACAAGCGGGTCCCCTCCGAGGCCCGGATGATCTGCGCCAACTCCGCCTCAGTGGCCACCGGAATCTCCCGGGGACGCACCCTGGGCGGGGAGACCGCATCGCAGACGTTCCGCGCCACCACCTCCAGCTTCACCGCGTGCTCCAGAGCCGCGTGGAGGGCCCGGTGGACGTGGAGAACGGTCCGGGGGTGCTTCCCGGCCTCCTGCATGGCCGCGTAGAGCCGCTGGATGTGGGCAGGGTGCAGCTGGTGCAGGGGAATCTTCCCTAGGTGGGGCTTGAGGTGCAGGCGGACGATCTCCTCGTACCGCTCCCAGGTCTTCGCGGCCACGCTGGGCTTCGCCAGGTCGTGGAGCCACCGGTCCAGCCACTCCCCGACGGTCACGCGGCCCGGGTCCACCAGGCCTCCGGTCGCCGCCTCGTGGAGGAGCCGGGCGAGCGCCCGCTCCGCGTCCTTCCGGGTGCCCCGGACGGTCCGGAAAATCCTGGTGTACCTGCCGGTGACCGGGTCTCTCCCGGCCCTCACCGAGACCTCCCAGCTGTGCTTCCCTCTCCTGCGAATGTGGCCGGGCATCCCTCACCTCCGATCAGCGATCCACGGGTTTGTGGGCTTGCTCACCCCCTGTACGGGGCGGCCGGTACATTTCCCGAATGAACCGCTCGAGCTCTTCAGGTGGTATGCGCCACCCCGCCCTCCCACCAATCTTCACGCCCCCCAGGCGGCCCGTACGTAGCCACCCCAGGACCGTGCTGGTCCGAACCCGTAACTTCCTTGCTACCTCGTCTGGCGTCAACATCTCAACCCTCGTCTACCTCGGGTTCCTATCATATATTCTAACTGACCTGCACTAACTTCGTCAAACGAACCCTAACCCAGGCCGCGCCGCCCCGCCTAAAGGCGGGACCTTAGTCCTTTCGCGAATGCACGGCCGCTAGGGATCCCAGATCATGGGCCATAGCGGCGACAGTGGGCTGCCGCTGCGGGCCGCCGTCTCCCCTCACCTGGCCAGCCTCAGAAGGAATTCGCCGGGGCCCCTCTAAACCTCCAGCAGATAGATCGCAGGAGGTGATCCCATGCGGTGGCGTCTGCCGTCCACTCGCCTCATCATTGGCGCTGCGTTGGTCATGGCCATCATGGTAGGTCTTGCACACCTCCCATCGTCAGGATCTCCCGACAAAGACTCCATCACCCAGATCCTCCTCCAGCTAACTCGCGACTCAGACGAATTATTTGATCTTGAAACGTCGCTCTTTAAACTTTTAACAAAAGCGCAACTTGGCGAGTTGACTCCCTCTGTGCTACGCCGCGAGCTGGATAGGCTAGACGCTAAGCGACAACATCTCTCAGACAGGCTCCTTAGAACACGGTTTACGGTACTAAGGAGAGAACAGCAGGCGATCCGGGCGGGACAACCGGGCAGGTGGCGGTACATATCTATTGTCGCGTCCAGGCTGGGCTCTAATGCCGATATACTGAGATCACTGTGGGAGTCTCTCTTCCTCCCCGTCACCATGCTAAAAGACGATGACGCCAACAAGCTACGGGAGATGCTGCTAAAGCAACAGGTTCTGTCGGACTGGGCGGTAAGCCGGAAATTCCTGGCGCTCAATCGAGATGTGGCCAACTTGGCTCTCAGCTTAGCAATTGACCTCGGCGGCAGGAGGTGAGGTGGATAATCGCGGCAATGTCGTGCTACCCAGGGGAAGATGGGGCCCCGCTAGTTGGCGGTCCCGAGGCTGCTCGCGGACGGAAGGCCCTCTGCCGGCCGTCAATACGGCCCGTAGCCCACAAGACCGGAGGCCTCTAAAATGCCGGGAGGTCGAACCCTAACCCAGCCGCACACACCCACGCGCGAAGGCGGGACCTGATCCCCTTACGAATCTACGGGCCTAAAGCCAGAGAAGGAAAAAGCCCCGCAAATGCCCCTAGAACACCCCAGTCTTGGGCGGGGCTATCTAGATGTATCCTCGTACCGGAACCCCGGCGATGTGGGCTGATTTTTTGGGGCTGCAAAACCCGGCGGAAGGCCAGCAGCCCCCTTGATGTGACCAAAATGTTGAATTTCGGCAATGCTAACCGAAAACTTAAGCTTTTTCCAACCATCAATACGCCTGACCTCTTGACGGGAACCCCTAGGCCTCGGCCGTTGGAAGGGATCGTAGGATTCGCCCGCCTGAGGGAAGGAGGCCCCAGAGGCTGAGGGCAACGCGCAGATTTAGGGGTCGGTCGGGTCCGGCTGCAGGTCCTCGCGGCGGCCCTGAGCCGATCCCAGGGTCTCCCGGCTATCGCCATCGCAAGTCGCGGCCACAGGCCAGTCCCAGGCAGGGCCGGAAGGAATTTGCTGGGGCACGTCGAAACCACCCAACGTAAGGAGGCGGCCCGCCGCCGGGGCGAGAGGATATGCCAGCGTATGAGTGAGATCCGGGCACAGGAAGCCAGCACCCGCGCCCTGACCACGCGTTGTTCCGTCGCGAGATCCTGCCCCTGCTGCGCACAATCCCCATCCGCCGTGGGGAGTACGTGCCGCACCCCAAGTGACGGGCTGAACTAGGAAGCCCGGGCGGGCCACCGGCCTTAAAGGAGCAAGCTGAGTGGGGGGGGGAAAGAAAGATGACGCGGGCTGCGGGATCTTTGGCGGCAGTCCTTCTCGCGGTGCTCCTTACAGGTTCGGGGGCCGCGCAGGGAGTCGCCGACCTGGTGGAGCGCGCAAGGCCCGCTGTGGCCATCGTGGTGGCGCGGACGGGGAGCGGTCTGAGTCAGGGATCCGGGTTCGTGTACGACGCTCGGGGGTTTCTGCTGACGGCCGCTCACGTGGTAGAAGGAGCGGGCGAGGTGGCGGTGCGGCTCCCGAACCGCCGCCCCATGCTGGCCGTCGTCGCGCAGACCAGCCGGTCGATAGACGTTGCGGCCCTGCGGGTAGGGGAAGAGGGACTGCCCTTCATTCCGCTTGCAGCGGGACGTCCCCGGGTCGGCGAGGAGATCGTGGTGCTTGGGTACCCCCTGGCGGACGTGATCGGAGTCGGCGACCTCACGGTGACGCGGGGGATCGTCAGCCGTGTCCTGGTGGATCAGGGCTTGCTGCAGTTCGACGCCTCCGTGAACCCCGGCAACAGCGGAGGCCCCGTTCTGAACAACCGCGGAGAGGCCGTGGGGATTGTCGCGAGCTGGCTCCGAGGGGCTGCGGGGATCAACTTCGCCGTCCTGAGTGAGACGGCCCGGGACGTGGCGCGGCTCGCGCTGCAGGTCCCGTTTGCCCCCACCACCCCGCCTGTCGTTCAACCGCAGCCGAGTCCCAGGCTTTCTCCTGCGCCCAGTCCGGCCGTGACGCCCGTCCCAGGGGAGTGGAGGTTGATCGGAACGAAGGGGCCCACGCCGCGCAACACGGAGCTTCGTACACCGGTCAACCTCGCGATTCGGGAAGCACGCTACCGGGTTGAGGCTGGAGTCCTGTACGTCCAGATAGAACTGTACGAGCGGCCCACGGGGGATGCCAGGATCAATGTCCTTTGGAGGTTACCCGGCTCCCAAACCCCCAGGTGGGTGCTTCTCTACCACCTGGCGAGCGGCCGCGTCGCTTTCGGGCGCTACGTCATCGTTGATGAAGCGCGCCGGCTCTGGAGTCTTGATCCGGTATCCGTATCGGGTGTCAGGGCCGGTATGACCGGCTCGTTCATAGACGTATCCGTTCCGCTCGCGGCGCTGCAGCTCGACAGTCCGGAACAGGAGATCCAGGTGGGCATATCCTACCTTGCTCCCGATAACATTTACCGCTGGGTGGATTGGCTTCCCTGGACCCGTATCCGCTTGTGAGCCGGCAAGACGGACAAGTTAGACTGGAGTCCACGATGAATTCCTGCCCCAGAGGATGGTCCTCCAACTGCTTGACGCTTTGCCTCCTGGCGCGCGTGAGAACAAGGCACGCGTAAAATGGGGCTGTTCCGTCTGCAACCACACGTGGATCGGGTTAGCGCCGACAGCGCGGATGAGGCGGCCTTCCTGCCCTCGTTGCGGCTCCTGGAAAGTACCACGTCGTAGACCACCTACCGAACGAGAAGCGCTGGGACGCTGTCCGAACCGCGGTTTTCGAACGTGACGGGTACCGCTGCCGCTGGTGCGGTAAGCCTACTACTCACCCGGTGGCCCACCACCTGCACTACCGCGACCCCTATAACCCTGAGACGATCATCACTCTTTGCGCCCATTGTCACTGGGCTCACCACCACCCAACAGAGGCTCTCCTGGAGACAAGGCGGGGGCAAGTCGCTGGGGCTGTCATCCTACTTCTGGCGATAGGTTTTCTGGTTCTCCTCTTCTCCGAGAAACAGATAGGCGTGGGAAGCGACCAGATCCCATTCAGTCGCCGCCCAGCTAAATGCGCGATTCTAGCCCCCTATGGGCTCAGGTGGGCAGCCACGCATTTTCACTCCGCGTTTGCCGGACGGCCATCTGTTTCTTTACGACCCCGCGTGACGTGTGCGCTCTCAACTCCGCACGCTCTCCGATCGCACCCCGAGCGTCGCGCTTCATGATTCCCCTCGCCGACTACTCTTCAAAGCTTCCTGAGGCACGTGTCCCAACGCGCATCGAGGTGCACCCACTCCCACCGGCATTATGCGCTCAGTCAAGAGCCACCGCCCTAATTCATTCTCTCCCATTCCAGCTTGAAGGCTAGTAGGCGGGAACGGGTTGGTTGGCCTCTTCGACAGGACGGCCTCCCCCAAGCCATTTGAAAGACCTAGGCGCCTCATGACCAGCACTGGAAGCCCCTCTACAAGTAGCGCGATTCGAAGGCCTTACTAAAAAAAACCAGCTCTGACGGCCATTTGCGGAAAATGGAAATCGCAAGACATCTGCCGGTTTTTAAGCGAATCAGTTAAAAAACCAACTCTGAACGCAATTCGGAGCTAGCTGTAGGCATCAGAGTTTGTCCGGGCTGGTACACCTATTCTGGAACCCTCCTCGCAGGAGGAGGTACTCCTCGTACATCCCCAGGAAATGGGCGAGGCGGAGATTCAGGGCCTCGGTCAGGCTCAACTTGTAGGCTCTCGCAGCGCCCCTCAGCCGACCCCAGGTTGCGCGGTCAATCCGCAGCGCGAGCCGGGGCCAGTGGCGGGTCTCGGCCGGACTGCCGGGTGGCAAGGCGCGGATCCCCTCTGCCCTCTCGAGGACCCGACGAACAAGTTCAGACAGCCTAAGCCCCCTCCTCTCCGCGTCCTCCTTGAGGCGTTCGTAGACAAGGGGGTGGATCCGGACCCACCTCGGGGCTCGCCATGGATCCTTCTGTTCGAAGTCTAGGTTCTCACTCGTCGAGACCTTCTTCATGTAGCTGTAGGTAGAACCTCTCCACCTTGAACGTGGTTCGGAACGGCTACAGTTTTGCGAGATCTTTCCAATTCTGCCCGCTTGTCACGAATTTGTGAAATCTCGTCTAGTTGTGTCCTTTTCTCACGATTTGTGAAATCCCGCCAAGCTCTGCCCTCCTGCTACGGTTTTGCAACATCATAAAGGCTGACGCTTCCTCGTCCTCGAGGTAGGGGTTGGGCTCCTCCACAGCCCTGGAAGTCACTAACCAGCGCCTCTCTCTCAAGCTTGTAGAGGGCCGCCGCTGTCTTTTCCTCCCACCACATCCAGGAGCTCCAGGACCCGGGTTGATCCTCGATTAGCATCCGGCGCTCGGACGCTGAGGTAAAGTTCCCTGGGACCCCGACCGTGGCCCGACCTAGGAGTCTAGGCACGGCCAATGACCGCCGTAATCTCTTGTACCACGATCCTGAGCATCTTTGCGTAGTGGGCGGCATCGTACCCGTCGTGCGGGGACCTGCTGACGATGCGCCTGCGCTTGTCCTTGTAGGTGTACGTCGCGACCTCGCCCTCGTTGAATCCAGCCTCGAGGAGGTACTTATCCGAGGCCGAGACCCTATGCGTTCGCGTGACCCAGTCCCAGCCCCGGCCTGAGGTGATCTCCCCTTCGATCTCCTTCGCATACTCCATAGCCGCATCCCGATCCTGGAGGATCCACCTCCGGAGGAACTCGCGGGGGAACTTGGTCCAGATCGCTTCCTTGTCCCGGCCCCTCCACTTAGCACCCTTCGCGGTTATAACACCGCCTTCCTTATCCAGCACAATATAATTCTTTCGGTCGCTCACGAACACGACGGAATCAGTCCACTCCACGTCAACGCGGAAGGGTTGAGGCAGGGCCTGCTGCGCGGCTGCGAGAATCTGCTGGGGATCGTGAGCACGGGCGACCACCCCGTCCGTGTCGGCCTCCACGACAGCGCCGCCTGCGTCCTCGATTGCGGCGATCATCTTCACGAGGATCTTACGACCTAGCTCCGTGACCCTCCGTGCGGCGTGCATATCGTTAAATCCATACCCACCCGTCCCATAGAAGCCGTAAAGGGAGTTCAAGAGGACCTTGAGACCCTCCTGGACGACCTTCGCCTCCTGGTCTCCCCTCTTGGCCCGCTTCTTGAGCCTCAGCCGCATCTCTGTGAGGGACCGGAGCCACGACAGGGCGACATTCTGAGTGTCCTTCCTGCTGCGGATTTTGTAGGCGAGCATGACCGTGGGATACAGCGAGGCCACGTCCAGCTTCACACACGGGTAGTACAGGCCCGGCCTGGAAACAACGAGGCCTCCCGGGTAGTCCTCCTTCTCGTCAGGGTCCTCGGTGCGCCCGTAGTGTCGCTCGAGAACCGACTGCCATATCCAGGCGGTGCTCCTCGTCACGATGTCCTCGAGGGGTAGTAACGTGAGCCGCGATATCACGAGGTAAGGCTTGACCAGACGTTCGTAGACTCGATACGTCTCACGCAGGTCCCCCTGGACGTACCGCTCAAGCTCCTCCGGTGTAGCCTCGGAGATCTTGTCGTGCGGGATGAGTACGCGGTCTGGTTCAGCAACTCCGAAGTCCTCCGCCACGCTCTTCAGGTCCTTGTGGGCACCCAGAGTCCTCGTCGTGAACTCGTACCTAGCCAGGAGGTGGAACGCGTCAACAATGTGGAGCCCTAAGTCGTTCTTGAACGGGACGTACTCGATGGAGTCGCTGCTGATGACGCCTGCTGATGCGGCCACCTTCCGTACGACCACCTCACCCCGTCCGTCCCGCTGGGGCCAGAAGGGACACTTCAGACGCAGTCTTTGCGACCTCATGTACAGGAAGGACAAGTCGAAGTCTAGGAAGTTATACCCGGTCAGCACACGGCCGCTAGGAGCGACTTCAGCGACTCGCTCGAAGGTCTGGGAGAGGAGAGCTCGCTCGTCGGCGTCCCGGAGGACCTCGCACACCTCCTCCCGTCCGTCCCGGTATAGGGCCAGACCTACGGCAATGACCCGATGCTGGTCAGGGTTTAGTCCCGTGGTCTCGATGTCCAGGACCAGGGTTGGAGGGATCTCTGTGGAGACCTCGGGCAGGTCCTGGTGGGGGATTGCCTCCACAGAGGTCCACCCGTCGAGGTCTCCTGAACCCACCACCTCTTCCTTCCCGTCCCAACAGAGGCGGACGGTCCCGTCAGGTTCCGCTACGGTCATTCGACGCTCGTAATTGCCCCTAGAAACCCAGCTCTCCGTCGGGGGATATATCTTCGTATCCCCCCGGCCGTCTCGAGGCTCTAAGGGGCGTTCTGGGCCATCGTCATGTCCGCCGCCTGAAGTAGATCCAGGACCCTCGGGGCCCCCCGATCCCTCACCTCGAGGATCCCAAGGATCACTCGAGGGATCCTCTGGGTCCCCACCCCCGAGGTCTCCTGCGGTGCCTCCCTCCCCACTTTTAACAGGCGCTGGGGGGTCGGTTTCCGTTGGGATTCCGTTCGCAGAACCCCCGCAAACGCCACGATCGCGCGAACGGCTTTCGTTCAGTACTGGCGCGGGTTCCAGCCAATTTTTGATTTCCGTTCTGCCGTTCGCGGGACTATCTACGAACGGAAAAACGGAATCGAAAGAACCGGCGGGGCGGGGGTCATCCCGGGGGCCATCACCCCTGGGGGCCAAACGGAAACGTAAAGGATCCCCACGCTTGCCGGTGCCGGATCGGGTTATCCGCCCCTCCCGCACGAGGAGGTCGAGGGCCCGGATCTTCGCGGCAGCCTCGCCTTGGACGCCGCTCAAGATTTCTGCCCGCGTCGCCTCCCCCTGAGTGTCGAGAAACTCCAGGATGGCGTCGGCCAGCTCCCCGGTTTGGACCTCAGCCTTAGTACCCGCTAGCTTGGGCCACCCGTCCGGTCCTAGGACCACCACCGATTCAGGTAGGTCCTGCCCCACCCGCTGGGTCGCAGCAAGCGTCCTAACCCCATCAGGCCCCCGTTTGAGGTGGAGGATCGTATCCGCAGTACCCGAGATCGATACAGAACCAAGAGGCGCATCTACCGGGTCGCGGCCGTCGGACTGCTTGGGCGCGTGATGAACGAGGAGCACGTGAGCCCCGCCCTCCCGGGCCAAGCGGAGGGTCTCCGTCGTAGCCTCCAAGACCGAGCTGTAGTCTGCCAGATCCCGTAACTTCTGGAGCCTCCCCCAGGTGTCTACGATGACGAGAAGGGGCCGGTGCTCCCGTATCCACGCCGCCACGTTGTCCATGGTGGCCTCCACCGCGACGTAGAGCGGGTCATCGGATTGTAGCCCCAGACGCTTGAGTGCCCGCCTTACGTCCTGGAGGCGGTCTTCCAAGCTCACGAGGATGACCGGTCCTTCTCGCACCTTCCGGCCGAGGAACGGTTGTCCTTGAGCCACAGCAACAGCCAAAGCGCGCGCAAACGTACTTTTTCCGACCTTGGGACGACCAGCAAGGACCGAGAGCCCTCCGCACAGGAGTAGGCTTTCTACGACCCAATCAGCGTTTTCATCGTCCTGCATCTCCAGGAGTTCGCGGGCTGTAAGCAGGCGGGGACCATTGTTCACTGGCGGTTTGAACGGAACCGCACCATCAATAATCGTCCGGACGTCCCGCCCTTCAACCACCGCGTCTGCCGCGTCCCAGCCCTGCGGAACGTTCTCCGGGGGCTCTACTATGTACACATCCCGGTGGCCCAGGCGGTGTAGCGCCTCTGCAATTCTCACCATGTGCCTGCGGCCACGCTCATCAGCGTCGGGCCAGAGCACGACTCCCCTACCCGGGCGCACGAGGGGACGAAGAGCGCTATCGGACGGGGTTGTGGCTGCCCCCGTCACGGTCCCGACGGCGATAATTCCCGCCGATTTCAGGGCGTCCCTGGCCTTCTCCCCCTCTACAACGACGACCTCTCGAGCATCCCCCACTTCGTGGATCCCATACAGCGGGAGATCCGCGACCCGAAGACCGCTGAGTCCAGGTCGTCCGTCCGGGAGTTCCCACCATAGGCGCTTGCTCCCGTCCGGAAGGTCCTCACGGACGTGGATCGCCACGGTGTTTCCCTCAGCGTTTTTGATTTCAAACCGGGTTGTCATGACGCCCGGGAGAACCCCCGCCCCCTCAAGCGCCTTCACGACCGGGTGAGGGTCGCTTGCACCGCAGTCCACGGTCACCCTGTTGCCTTCGACGCTCACAAGGATGCCGGGGAACCACTCGTCGTCGGGATGGAACGTCAGGCCGTCCGGCTTGCCGTCGAAAGACTCACCGACGGGAGAACGCCACAATGCCGCGCGAATCTTACGAGCAACTTCGTGGGCTTTGGGCGCGCTGATCTGGATCTTATTCCCGGCTACGACCAGACCAGCAGGGCCATCAAAGCCGTTCGCTTCGGAACCCTTCTGCTTCGGGTTGGACCAAAGCCCCCGTTTGCGAAGCGCGGAGATCACAGCTGCCTGCGGGCACCCCGCAAAACAGCGGACTTCGATCCGTTCATCGCGCGCCCGTAGGGAGAGGGAGGGTCTGGAGTCATCATGCGCGGGGCAGTGCGTCAGGCTCCCCGCCCTCTGGCACCTGCACCGCGGATCACTACAGCGGAGAGCCTCTCGGATTTTTTGAACCAGCAGCTCCGCCGACCAGCCCGTTGACGTGAACGCGCTGTTGTTGTATCCTCGCATAGGAGATCCTCCTCGCTGACCGCCGGTCTCCCCAGGTCTCGCCCCGCCGGCGGTTTGGTTTTTATCGCAGGTCGTCGTTCGGGCCGCTCTGCACGGCCTCCGGCGTGTTGCGGGAGCAGCTGCTGTAGCCAGGTCGTGGGGTACCCCCATCAAACCCCACCCCCACGTGAGCCGCCGGTCTGTTCCCCTCGCCAAAACCGATGGGCCCACCGTGCCCATCCAACCAAAGTTCCAAGGCTCGTCTCCGGATGAAGATCCTGCGGCCCGCGCGAACGACTCCAGGGAGGATGCCGCGAACCACCCAGTCGTAGGCCTGCCGCTTCGACACCCCAAGGATCTGGGCCACCTGGGGGATGCGAAGGAGCTCCGGTTCACCGCTCACGGTTGCCGCCTCCCTCGCCGCAGCAGCTGGATCGCGGCCCGCGGAACGCCCTCCCGCGCGAGCCGCTCCACGTCCTCCAGGGGGACGCGGGATGCCTGCGGTCCTAACTTCACGACGCGGAGAGCGCCAGAGGCCACCAAGCGATAAAGTTGACCCCTGCTGATGGCCAGGGCCTTGGCCGCGTCTGCGATCTTCAACAATTGCGTTCTGTGCTCGATCATTCTCACCACCTCCGGCCCTACGCTCCCATTCTGCAACCCACGCGTCAATGCTGAACCGTGGACAACAGTGGACAGCTCTTTGGGGGCCCCTGGACTCGGCCTAGCTAGGAGTGGTAGACTGTAGACGGCCGTGGACAACCTGACCTGGACCCTATTCTATGTCCCCATCCGGGTCCGCAAGCGGAGGGAGGGCGAGATCGGCTTCTCCCAGTGGGCACGCGAGGCTGAGGGCGTGTTGAGCCCCCTGCTCCACCGTCTGCGCTCATACCCGCCTGACCTCGAGCACGCCGTTCTTTTGGCGATAACTCGTGACCTGCGCGTAGGTAAGGTCCCAACCGAGCCCCAGGGCCTGGAGTTCGTCCTGAGGGCGGGCGGCCGTCAGGTCTTGCAGCCTTCCCTCGGGGCTGTGCTCCGGCTCCCGTGGGATCCTGAGGAACCCAGTTTCGTGGAGTCCTGGGAAGGCGTTCTACTACGACACGGGCTCCCGGTTCCCGTGGACTCCGCAGACCCCGACAGACCTTACATCCTCCGGGTCCCCATCGACCTCCTGTCCTGCATCCGGCTCCTCCTTGAAGCGACCCTCTGGGCCAGTGAAGGCCGCCCTGATGCTATGAGGGCCGCAATCTCCCTCTTCGCGCGGGCCCCACGGGCCTTAGGGTACCTGCCCCACCTGGTGGACCCCGGAGTGCGCCCTGAGGACCTGGCGTCTGCGGACCCGACAATGTCCGGGCTCCGGCAGGAGGATTTAACCGGTCTCGCGATTGCGGCCATCGCCGAGGAAGGGGATTGCAGGGGATTCCTCTCGATGGTCCACGGAGGGGCCTCGCGCTTCCTCAGTCCCCCAACCCGGCACGGCAGGATCCTGGCATGGGGCTGGTTCCCGCATCTCGCCCTGGTCCTCACCAGGGAGACCCCGCAGCGCCGTTGCAGGAGGTGTGGTGCCCCAGTCCCTGAGGGCCGCCGTAACTACTGCTCGGCCCGCTGCTCCGACACCACGAGGAAGGCCCTCTACAGAGCCAGGAAGAGGCCCAAGGCGTGAACCCGGCCCTTCACCGCCCGGCGGAGAGAAACGTTACCACGAACCGCGTCTGCCCCTCGCCCGTGACACCTCGCCAGACCCCTGGGCCCTGTCTTAGCAAAGATTGCCGCCAAATTGCCGCCACACGTCACGGAACGTGGGCTAAAATACGGGTACACGGGGTAACACCCGATGGCTGGGACCCGCATAAAACGTGAATTCCGGGGACGGCAGGGAACGGGGTGAAACAATGAGTTCGCACTCCAAAACCGGAGGTTCCGGGTTCGAATCCCGGCGCCCCTGCCACGGGTTTCCCCGGGGGTGTGCCCGCGAGTCCGGAGGCCAGTCCGTTCGGAAGGCGGAGTCGCTCAGGAGGTGGCGCCGGTGC
>Ga0272447_1001747_pt1 | contig 12957 bp, 12 predicted proteins | sample YNPCB0133_FD_194589 | JGI IMG/M metagenome (GOLD analysis project Ga0272447, IMG submission 194589) | Hot spring microbial mat communities from Yellowstone National Park, WY, United States - YNP-CB-013-3 | ecosystem: Environmental > Aquatic > Thermal springs > Hot (42-90C) > Sediment | place... | reverse complement strand
CCTACCCCTACCTCTACCTGGACGCGGCCTACTTCAAGGTGAACTGGGGCGGGCGGGTGGTGGACCTGGCCCTTCTGGTGGCGGTGGGGGTGAACGCGGAGGGCTACCGGGAAGTGCTAGTGGTGGAACCGGCGGGCGGGGAGCGGAAGGAGGCCTGGAGGAACCTGCTGAAGGGCCTGGTGGAGCGGGGGCTTCGGGGGGTGAGGCTGGTCATTTCCGACGACCACCCTTCCATCCGCCAAGCGGTGATGGCGGAGCTTCCTGGGGCCAGCTGGCAGCGGTGCGTGGTGCACTTTATGCGGAACGTTTTGGCTCATGTGCCGCAGTCGGAGCGGGGCGTGGTGGCCGAGGAGCTCCAGGAGGTGTTTGTGGGGCGGCGGCGGGGCACGGTGGAATCTCTGGCCCAGGAGTTCGTTGAGCGCTACCGGGACCGGTTTAAGCGGGCGGTGGAGGTGTTTGCCCAGGGTTTGGCTGCTTTCCCGTCAGGGAAACACGGTGAGGAGGCCCTGACCTACCTGGACTTTCCCGGGGTCCACCAGCGGCACATCAAGAGCACCAATGTGCTGGAGCGGCTTATCCGTGAGGTGAAGCGGCGGACCAGGGTGGTTGGGGTCTTCCCCGGCGAGGGGAGCCTGGTGAATCTGGCCACGGTGGTGATGCTGAGGGCCACGGAGGACTGGGCTTTCCGGCGTTACCTGGACATGGGCCCGCTTTGGGCCGCGGAAGAGAAACCCACAAAAATCGCGACTTGACCGGGCGTGGTACGCCGAGTTTCTCAAGCGCGACTTCCCGCGCGTGCCGTTGCCGCCTGACGGGGCCACCTTTTATGCGCTGGCGCGGCTGGGCAGCAAGCTGATTAACCTGCACCTGCTGCGCGACCCTGCGCTGCAGGAGCCGTCGTGCAAGTATCCCGTCCCGGGCAATAATTGTGTTGAACACGTGGCGTATGAATCGTCGGCACAGCGCGTGTGGATCAACAAGGCGCAATACTTCGAGCCTGTGCCTGAGGATGTGTGGAAGTATCGGGTGGGTGGCTATCAGGTATGCCACAAGTGGCTGGACGACCGCAAGGGTACTGCGCTATCGCTGGACGAGCGTCTCACCTACCAGAAGATGGTCACCGCACTAAAGCGGACGCTTGCGTTGCAAACAGAAATTGACGCGCTTGTGCAGTGGGCATGGGGCTGGTGAGGTAATCATACTGCTCTTCCACTGGTGGCCGAGGACGAGGGAGTCAGCATAAAGTGGTATTACCCGCTGGAGTGATCGGAGGCCCATTTTATGGGAATCTTCAGCATTGCGTAAGTTCAGTCCAAGTTTTGAGCTAAGCTACACTACTGCCTTGGCTCCTCAGGGGGGGAAAACCCCATTCGCAGGTAGTGTTCCTTACGCGTTAGTGCCGGATCCTTGTATATGTACCAACGGCAAGGGCGATCCGTATCGCAGTCCTCCATTGGTCGCATGGGTGGTTTGCCTTCGCGCATCCAAAGATACTCCATCACAATTGGAGAGTGAACCGCATACCAACTTACACCCACGCGTCCCCATGTCCACGGGTGTGGTTGCTTATTGCCTGCAGGATGCATGGGGGGTCGTCCGCTCTCGGGATCGCCTCTGCGCATGATACCGCAGCTCCCACAAGGATCAAGGAGCATCACATACCGATCAGGTTCCTCAATCAGACCCACATCGCCACGCCGGAGCGGCCCGCTGAGGTGTCCACGCATCCCTTCAACGCTAAGCTGGAGCTTTTCAAGTGGGCTCATTTCATTCCAACGCGAGTAACGGGGTTTCCATATGCGCAAATACGCTCGTTCTATCACGCCAAAAACGGCTTCTTCTCCATAGCGCTCGCTCAAATCGTGTAGCAAATCTTGAATCCAGGCCACTAAGGCATCGTGCAATGAGACCCAACGCAAACGCATCAGATTGGCAGCTTCACAAGCTATAGGAGCCTGTCTCCGGCTGCAGGCTTCAAGTGCCCGTGCCAGGTCTCCACTCGATGAGTTAAAGGTGCGCAGACCTCGTAGTAGTAGCGAGCCGCGCTGTCCAGGACTCGACCACCCCTCCTTTTCACCAACGAAAGCCAGAATCTCCTCTATCCAATTGTAAAGGGCTTCGCCAATGAGGCGCATTTCTTCCCAGAAGTAGGAGACAAGTTCTGACGCCAGAGCCCAATCATTAGCCCCCAGGGCTTGCTCGAAAAGGGTTTGTGTGGATATTCCCAGGGTATCCAGCCCATCCTGTCGGATACGGCGACCCAAAACTTTGGAGAATCCTATCGGATTATTCATACCTTCTCCTTCTTAGGGGTCCTGAGGAGCCACGTATTACAAGCTGCATGGGCTCTCGAATCATCTCATGTATGACAGCATCTGCAGGTAAGCTTGAGAGAAGCTCTAACCCACGTTTCCCTAACTCCTCCAGGGGCGTTTTAACCGTTGTCAGTGGGGGATCCAGGTATTCGACTAGTGGCACATCATGTATAGTCACTACTGACAATTCTGCTGGCACCTGCCAGCCAAGCTCTTTTGCTGCGTGCAGAGCCCCGATCGCCGAAGCAACATTTGCCACAAAAACAGCAGTAGGGCGGTGCTCTAGTTCATGGAGCTGCCTCAATGCGACTGCGCCTCCGTAATAGGTAAAGTCAGCCGTGACCACCCACCGTGGATCGGGATCAAGGCCCTCTTCACGGAGGCTCTGCAGATATCCCTCAAGACGACGCCTTGCGGTATCCGCATCCGCTGGCCCCGCAATGTGCGCAATGGACCTGTGCCCTAGGTCAATGAGATGCCGTACAGCAAGCTTGGCCGCGGCCTCATCGTCGAGAATCACATAGCGTTTTACTGAGGGAATACGCTGGTTCAGGAGGATCCAAGGCAGGCCCAAGCTATCCAGAGAATGGGCTAGGGACTCCCCTGCGCGTGCGTCTGCCACCAGAAGACCGTCTATTCTTCCTTCACCGAGGAGGTCAAAGTATCCCTGTAGGTAACGACCCACGGACCCTGTAAGTAAAACACACCGCTGGGCAGTAGCCGCAGCCTCGGCACCCTTAATGACGAGTGAGTATATCGGGTTAGCAAAGTCGGGTATCAACAAACCGTAAGCTCCCGCGCGCGCCGTACGTAAGCTGCGTGCTATCGCATTGGGGCGGTAGCCAAGTTCTTGGGCAGTTCTCAAAATGCGCTCGCGAGTCGTTTCCCTTATCTTGAGTGCGGGATCACCATTGAGCACACGTGACACCACTGAAGGGTCAACATTGGCACGTCTGGCTACATCAAGCAAAGTTGCTTTTTTAAAGTTACTTCTCATTTTTGTCCTCTTTCAAGGCGAGTATCAAGGGGCCTCCTTAACTATGGCATTACATGTTCTCTCCTTTCTTTGTTGTAGCCCCCACTAGACCGATTCTCCCCTATCCTACTCCAAGGGTTCGAAACCCGCCAGTTAGCGCCGTAAACGACGCCTTCACCCACAACTCCTTCTTCTACTACTGGAATCCCCACGAGCGCGTCCCTCCTTAAACCGCCTCTTCAGCACAGGATCGCTATATCCGCCTTTCGCCTCTGTCCCCGAAGCCCATCCATGAGAAACATTTTCTTTTCTTGGCTGGACAAGTTCAAGAATAATTTCGTCCGGGTCAAAAAAGTAGCAAGTATAGCCCCCTTTGTTAATACCAGCTGTTATAAGATTGGGCGGCGACACGAAGTGCACCTTCTTTTCTATCAAATAGTCATAAAAGCTAAAAATATCCTCGACAATAAAGGCCAAGTGTGCGGCACCGGGGTTACAGATACCCGGATCGCCTCTGCTGCCTCGCGGAGAGAGGTATTCTACAAGCTCTAGATGATGCCCCGAGGGACCTATCGGCTCACCAGGAATCCTAAATTGAGCCACGCGCAACCTCGCGTTGGGGTACCCCACTAAGCGACGCGTATAAGCATTATCCTGATATTGTGTGTGGATTAGGTGCAACTGAAGGATATCGCGGTAGAAGCTAATTGACCTCTCTAAGTTTGAAACCGTGAAGCTGAAGTGCCAAACCCCTCGCAAGCTCATTGGAGAGCCTCCCTTATGGCTTGTGCTATACTTGATGCACTGGGGATTAAAGCTGCTTGTAAGTGGGGTGCCGCAGGAATGCGGCAGTGAGGTACACCGATCCGTTTAATGGGTGCCTCGAGAGCGTACAGGAAGTTCTCCGCAGCCCATGCGGCCACTTCTGCCCCAAAACCCCCAAAAACATTGGCCTCATGCGCAATCACCAGGCGCCCGGTCTTCAAAAGGCTAGAAGCCAGAGTCTCAGCATCAAAGGGTACTAGCCAACGTAAATCTATCACCTCAACACTGGCCCCTTCATTTGAGAGCATGTCCGCAGCTTCGAGAGCATTATACAACATAGCCCCCCAGGTCACGAGCGTTACATCAGAACCAGGTCGGCGCACCCTAGCCCCACCGACAGATTGCACTGGCCCAGCCAAAGTAGCCTCTTCTCTGAACCGTCTGTAAAGACCTCTGCTCTCGATAATAATGGTAGGGTCATCGCTATAGACTGCTGCTACGAGCATATCGTATGCGTCTTGTACAGTAGCGGGTAGCCCTACCTGTAGCCCTGGTATATGCGCCAAAATAGCCTCGAGGCATTGTGAGTGTTGGGCACACGAACCTGGCAATGCGCCTTGCTGTGTGCGGACAGTGAGTGGAGCGGTTAGCCGACCCTGGGATATATAGCGGATATTGGCGGCCTGGTTTACTAGCTGATCAAGAGCTACTAGAATAAAATCGATCCACATAATCTCCGCAATTGGCCGCATACCCATCATGGCTGCGCCAACTGCAGCCCCCAGGATAGCTGTTTCACTGATGGGCGTGTCAAACACCCGATCACCAAAAAGCTCTCGTAGACCCCGAGTGGCGCCGAATACTCCCCCAGGTTCACCCACGTCCTCACCGAACACAATGGTGTTTGGCAACTCCTCCAAAACTCGCCGCAACGCGGCATTCACTGCCTCGACGTAGTAGTACTGTCCGGAATCTTTAACCATAAAGGTGCTCCCTCACAGCTGCTGGATCGGCAAGGGGTGCAGCTAAAGCCGCTTTAACGGCGGTATCGACCTCAAGACGGACTTCCGCCTCTATGGTATCTATAGCTTCTCGAGGAACCCCAGAGGCCAGCAATCGTTCTCGTAAGGCCGCCACAGGCTCAACTTTCCTTAGGGCATCGAGCTCCCCGGGGGCACGATAGGTCTCTGGATCCCCAACGTAGTGGCCTACCAAACGGGCTGTCATAGCCTCAATGAAGCTAGGACCACCGCCTTGTCGCGCCAGCTGTAATGCCTTTTCTACGGCCTCCATTACGGCCTCGGGATCATTGCCATCCACACGTTGGCCCGGTATGCCCAAAGCCACAGCCCGCTCGTAAAACCGGTCAGAGCGAACCATACGAGCAGTAAGCGTGAGCTCGGAGTAACGGTTATTCTCGCAGATGAAAACTACTGGAAGATCAAAGGCTGCGGCAAAATTCATGGCCTCGTGAACAGCTCCCTGGTTCATAGCACCATCACCAAAGGCGGAAATCACTACGCGGTTTGATCCTTGGTAGCGTGATGCCAGCGCTGCCCCCACTGCAATGGGTGCTCCAGCCCCCACAATGGAGTTCTCACCATAGAAGCGGTAGTCCGGCGCACTGAGGTAAGCTGAGCCAGCCCTACCCCCATTAGTTCCGGTAGCGCGACCCATCAGCTCGGCGAAGAGGGCCTCCAGAGGAGTTCCGCAGGCGATCGCCCAGCCGTGCCCCCGGTAGGTGGCGAACACGACGTCCTGGGGTCCCAATACAGCACAAGTGCCTACGGGGATAGCTTCTTGACCTATACAAAGGTGAACGGATCCAACAATGAAGCCTTCCAGTCTTAGCTGTAGGACCCTTTCTTCAAAAATACGAATACGTAGAATCTTCCGCAGGAGGTCCAGCTGAGCTTTATGGTTGTCAGTCCGATTGGTAGTCATTCGCCCTCCTCCGCAAAGCCTGCCACCCGTCTATCGCAGCTTGGCAGACTTGTTCAGCCTGGCCTAGATAGTCCTCTGGACGCAGGGGCAATGCCCCAAGCTGCGCCCTAAGCTCGGGAGATAGGGTCTCCATTAGAACCTCCGCTAAGGGCTGTTTTCTATTTCGCGAGGCTTGGGCCAGCTGGTACACCAACTCGTGCGCCGCTCCCTGCCCCAGGACCTTGGCCAACCGAATCATGTATGCCTCTGCCATAATTTGCCCACCGCTGGCTTCGATATTCCTAAGCATGGCCTCGGGAAACACTTGTAACCCTTCAACCACCTCTACGGCAACCCTTAAACAACCTGCCGTTAAACAGGCTATCTGAGGCACCACATGCCACTCTATCTGCCATTCTCCTGAGGCACGCTCATGTACTGCTTGCATAGCAAGGTGGAGGCTTGAGGCCAAAGCAGCCACTACGGCTGCCATTCCGACGATTCCCTCTGAGTCTATGGGGTTGGTCTTTTGAGGCATTGTAGATGAAGCTCCACGATAGTAACCGTTGCGCTCGCGAACCTCTCCTATCTCGGTGCGGGAGAGCTCAATCACCTCGCGAGCAAGGCGGGCGCATACACTACTAATGCTCACGCAAAAAGCTGCGAATTCGAAAATATTCTCGCGCGCAACATGCCAGGGTATTGGGCTTGCACTTAGGCCCAAGCGCTGTGCCATGAGCTGGCGCACTCGTTCGGCCTCATTTCCCAAAGCCGCTGATGTCCCGCTCGCACCGTAAAGGGAAACCTTGGCTACGTGACTGCGCACTTCCGGCAACCTCAGATAGTGGTGGGACACTTGGTAAAGAAATATGGCGAGTTTAGCCCCAAAGGTAGTGGGAACAGCATGCTGGGCGTGCGTGCGCCCAGCCATGACCGTAGTCCGGTGTTCATTCACACGCTCGGCGAGCAAGTCCCCCAAGGAGCTCAAAAGGTGCTGCAGCCGATCGAGAGCGCTACTTAACTGCAAGGCCAGTCCGGTATCCATGATATCCTGTGTGGTAGCACCATAATGCACGCGCCCACCTATACTGGGAGGCAAGGTAGCAGCAATCATGCGAACCAAGGGAAGAATGGGGTAACCCACGTTGCGCGCCTCGCGCCACAAGCGCTCGATGTCGATGTTGGAAAGTATCGCCGCCTGGGCAATTGCCTCCGACTCCTCGTGGGTCAACACCCCAACCTGGGCCTGAGCCCACGCCAAGGCAGCCTCTGCCTTAAGCCAGCTTTCAACTGTGTTTGACTCAGAGAAAACCTCATTCATCTGGGGATCACCGTAAAGGGTGATCAACAGTGAAAAAGGACCCCTAGCGGCAAACATCAAAGCTCCAACCCCCCATCAACGTTAATGGCTTGTCCGGTTATATAGGAAGCAGCATCTGACGCAAGAAACCCAACAACCCGTGCCAGCTCTTCAGGCTTTCCCGGCCGCCCTAAGGCAGTTCTTTGTACCACTTGCTCCAAATAAGCTTGCCCTGCACCCGGACCCATGAGCAGATCGCGATCCCTTACGATTTCATCCCACATCCGGGTGAGGAAAATTCCTGGGCACACAGCGTTAACCCGTACCTCGGGAGCTAAGGCAAGGGCCGCAGACTTGGTCAGAGATATCAACGCGCTCTTAGAAGCGGCATAGTGAGCTGCCATAGGGCGACCGCTGTGACCAGCTACAGATGAAAACAAAACTATTGCGCCCCCTCCGCTAGCCTTCATGACTCTGCCAGCGGCTTGCACAAGGAAGAAAGTGGCAGAGAGATTTATGTCCAGCATGCGCTGCCAGTCCTCCTCCGTCAGCTCCAAAAAGGGTTTCGTTTGCATAACACCGGCGCATGCCACTAGCACATCCAGTTGCCCAGTAGGTTCTATTACAGCTGCCACAAGTTTTTGTGCTGCCTCAGCAGAACTCAGATCTGCCGGTATATAGGGAACCTTTAAAATGCCTGAGGCCTGTTCCAGCCGTTCACCTGGTAAATCACTCAATACCACCCTGGCACCTAACCGAGCTAGAAGCTGGGCACAGGCAAAACCCAGCCCACCCGCCCCCCCAGTGACCAAGGCGACCTTCCCTTGTAAATCAACAAATTCAGGCATAAGCTATAACACCTCCTCCATGTCCGTTAGAGCTTGGTCAATTATAGAGACCATCTGATCTATCTCAGCTTTGCTCACGATGAGGGGAGGAGCGAGTAGCAGTACATTGCCGGGGTGAAGCATCAGTGTAATCAGGCCAAGATCGCGACACCGCTTTCTTAACCAAACCCCTGCAGCTCGGACTGAGCCGAAGCTACCTGCAACCTCGTCACCATTTAAGAATTCCAAACCATGGAGAAGCCCCACGTGGCGGGCATCGACAAAGCTGGGGTGGCGACTAAGTGAAAGGAGTTTCTGGTGCATGTATTCTCCTTTGGTTAGGGCCTGATCTACCAGCCTCTCCTCGTTTAAGATGCGCAGGTTCTCCAAAGCCACCGCACACGCTACAGGATGCCCCCCATAAGTGTGGCCATGGGTAAAGACATTGTCGCTGGGGTTCCCTTGGGAAAACACCTCCACTACCTTATCACTTATCAAAGTAGCTCCAATAGGCATATAACCTGAGGAAAGGGCCTTAGATAAAACAAGAAAGTCTGGTTCAACACCGTAGAGCTGCGAAACAAACATACATCCGCACCTTCCGAACCCAGTAATAACTTCATCAACGATTAGCAAAATCCCATGTTCATCGCAAAGCGACCGTAACTTACGCAGGTCTTCTGGGGGAGGGCAGGCCACAGCTGAGGCCGTGGCAACCGGGTCCACAATTATGGCCGCTACATGTTCTGGGCCTAACTCGGCCACCTTGGCGGCAAACTCCTCTGCCCCAGCAGTGTGGCGCGCCCCTAGACCCCAACCTTCCCCTTTAGCTGGTCCCATGGCGATTTCGCCGAATCGGTAGGGTCCCAGGTAAATGTCGTTCCGAGTTGAAAAGTACCGCCCATCGCAGTTCATGGCTCCAAAAGTGACTCCATGAAAGGCCCCCTGGCGCGTGATGATCTTACGCCGCTGGCGTTCACCACGAATATAGTGGTATTGAAAAGCTAACTTCAGAGCCACCTCTACTGCCTCACTGCCGCCAGGGGTAAAGAAAACTCGGTTAAGGTTTGGCTGAGAAATGCGTACCAACTCTGAGGCAAGCTCCATGGCCGGCTGGGAAGCATAGCGGAACACGTCAATAAAGGCTAATTCCCGCATCTGGCTAGCAGCCACTTGGGACAGCCGATGGCGTCCATGTCCTACAGCACAAGCTTCCAGAGCCCCTATGCCATCGAGGTACCGCCGTCCCTGAACATCTTGGAGCCAAACTCCTTCTCCCCTCACTAAGACGATGGGGCCTCCCTCCTCATACATGGCGTTAGGTTGGGTAAAAGGGAACCAAAGGTGCCTCTGCGGTAACCCGAGTCGACCTGGGAATTCAAGCATTTCTACCTCCTCATTCACTGACCAACTCATTCACTGACCAAGCAAAAGATTGGGCAAGAAGAGCGAAATCTGGGGCACATAAGTAATCAGCAACAAAACGCCGATTAGCACACCTAGATACGGCCACAACTCTCGCACGAAATCGGCGACTTTACAGGGTACTATGGAGCAGGCGGTGTACATGAGGGTACCTACAGGCGGGGTGAGGCCCCCAATAGTCAAGTTCAAGACCAGGATGATGCCGAAATGCACAGGGTCCACACCTAGCTGCTGGGTTAAGGGCGCCAAAATGGGGGTGAGGATGATCAGCAATGATGCCGACTCCATCATCATACCCAATGCGAGTAACCCAATGTTGATTAAGAGGAGCAGAAGGATAGAGTTACTGGTAACTTCAGTAATGGCTTTTGCAATAGCCTGGGGTACCTGCTCCCAAGCCAGTAGGAAGTTAAAGGCCCCGCCTGCTCCAAGGATCAGCATGACTATGGCAGTGGTGACCACAGCCTGACGGAAGATCGGTAGTAGATCGCGCAACTTGATTTCGCGGTAAACCACAAGGCCAAGGAACAAACAATAAGCTACCACAAAGGCCCCGAGTTCGGTAGGGGTAAATACCCCTATGCGCAAACCAACTATAATGAATATGGGTAGCAAGAGAGCCCAAAAACTCTCACGGAGTCCCTGGACCACCTCAGTAAAAGTAGGCGGGACCTCGCGGGCTCTACGGAGGCCGCGACGGCGAGCTATAATAGCATTGGCCAGCATTAGTCCGAGCATGAGCACTATGCCCGGCAAAATTCCAGCCATAAAGAGTTTGCCTACCGAAACATTGGCCAATAGCCCATAAAGGATGAGGCCGATGCTGGGAGGGATAATTGGAGCCAGAACCCCCGATACCGCCGCTAGCACAGTGGACATCCCACGGCTATACCCTTGCTGGATCATGGCTGGGGCCAGGGTTTTGGCAGCGATGGCCGTATCAGCATTAGCTGAACCAGACATTGCCCCAAGCATAGTGCCGCTAAGGACAGTCACTTGGGCCAGGCCCCCAGGGAGGTGACCCACAAATACGTTAGCCAATGCAAGGATACGCTTTGCGATACGAGCGTGGTGCATAATTGTCCCGGCTAAAACAAAGAAAGGCACTGCTAGTAGCGGGAAGGACTCGACACTACTTGTGACTCTCTGGATGACAATACTGTCTGGAAGTACTACCGAACTAAGAAAGTAAACAAGTGTTGGAAGAAGGATCGCAAAAGCCACAGGCATTCCAGCCGCCAGCAACAGCAAAATTGCTAGGAACAACGCAGCAATAGTCATACTTTCATCACCTTTCGATATCCACTTCCTTTACTTCCTCCAAGCCAAAGTCGAGGTTAACCTCTTGGTAGCTGGGGAACCCCCCTATGAGTGCACGCCAAGATCTGACGAAGCTGGAAAAGAGGTGGATGGCCATTAACCCACAACTCAACGGTACTGCCAGGTAGATGTAAGTGTAAGGCACATTAACAACGGGCTTAAGTCTATTTGACGAGGCTAGCGTGAGATCCCAACCAAGCTTAGCTATCACCAGAACGGTGGCCAGAAGCAGCACATAAACCCCTAGCTGAACCACCAATCGGCCCCTTATCGGTAGCATTTGCACGAAATATTCAATCCCGACGTGCAGGTGCCGGCGTAATGCACCAGCTGCGCCAAGAAAAACCTGCCAGACGAAAAGCAAGGTAGCCAACTCCCCGGCACCCTGAAGCGGGCGATTAAGGATATAGCGACCGCTTGCGTCGGCAAAAATCAAAGCCACCATCAGCCCCATTAGAAGGGCTGGGATAGTTTCCTCGACGAGAACGAAGAAGCGTTCGAAGAAAACAGCATAGAACATATCCTTAGCGCCCCTCAATGATCCGGCGAACACGGGCTACGAGATCAGGGGTTAAGCCAGGGAAGTTGTTGTAGAAAGCACGCGTGGCCTGGGCATAGGCTGGCAGGTTGGGATTCACGAAGGTTACCCCAACGGCCTCCAACTGTTTGCGGAACTGATCCTGTTGCTCGATGGTCATGCGGGACATCAGCTCACCACCACGGATGAATTCTTCTGTGAGGATTTGGCGCACGTCCTGCGGAAGGGTCTGCCAGTATCGATAACCAATAACCCATCCGGTAATTTGCTTAAAGTGACCCGTAAGGGTCACCATCTTGGCAGCCTCGTAGAGTTTCGAGGCGTAGAGCGTTGAAAGCGGGGCTTCTGCTGCGTCCACCACCCCTTGTTGTAGCGCGCTGTAGACTTCAGCCCATTCGAGAGTTACTGGGACTGCACCTAGTAACTTGAACGTTTCGATAAACACAGGGTTAGGAGGGACCCTAACCTTTACGCCCCGCAAATCAGCGGGACTAGGGAAGGCACGCCTCGAAATGATATGACGCTCACCGAAGTACCAGTTAAACGCTACTATGTGAAGGCCGGTCTGTTGTACTCTCCTGTTCCATTCTTCCATCAAAACCGATGTTACTAATCTTCTGATTTGTTCAACGTTATCGAAGAGGAAGGGCCCGCCCATAATGGCCATGTCGGCCACATACTGAGATAGATAGCCTGCGTCAATGTGGCCCATGACCGGTGCGCCGAGTCTGGCCTGCTCATAAGTGTCGCGGTTGCTCCCGAGTTGAGCAGCTGGAAACACCTGGATTTCAACCCGGCCATTTGTGCGTTCCTTCACTCGTTTCGCCACCTCTAGTGCCGCGATGTGTGTGGGCTCCGTAGGAGCTAACACATGCCCGATGCGTATAGTGATGGTTTGGGCCAAAACAGGGGCTCCTAAAAAGGCCAACGCCAAGGCCACTTTTACCAGCTTGTTCCTCATGACCGTCCTCCCCGACACCTGAGTAAAGCACCGAAAGATGGTTTACCAGCGTTAGGCAAACGTTTGTCTTAAACTCTAAGCCTCTCGGGCAATCTTGTCAAGTGATCCAGGTTACAATTTGGTTGAAAAGGCAAATGGTAGCGCACGAGCTGGGCCGCCCGCACCTCCCAGCGGCTTACCCGGCGCACCCGGAAGGGAGGTGAGTGAGAGGTTCTTCTCCCCGTAGCTCGTTGAAAACTGCCGGGGAACCTCGGCGATGAAGAAGAGGGTCACGTAAAGGATAGCTCCCGCCAGCCAGAGGACGAAGAGCTCAAGGGTGTTTTCTAAAGGGAAAAGGAACACATCAAGTTGTTCTCACGCAAAGCCTCATCTCAAAACTTGCATGCATCCCGGGGATGGTTATGCGTGGGGACCACTTGAAAGGGGCCACCTGGTTCCAGTTTTATGGCGGTAGGTTTATGCGAGCTATCCGAGGGGTGCAGGTCAAGTCGCGATTTTTGTGGGTTTCTCTTCCGCGGCCCAAAGCGGGCCCATGTCCAGGTAACGCCGGAAAGCCCAGTCCTCCGTGGCCCTCAGCATCACCACCGTGGCCAGATTCACCAGGCTC
>Ga0272447_1001745_pt1 | contig 12968 bp, 10 predicted proteins | sample YNPCB0133_FD_194589 | JGI IMG/M metagenome (GOLD analysis project Ga0272447, IMG submission 194589) | Hot spring microbial mat communities from Yellowstone National Park, WY, United States - YNP-CB-013-3 | ecosystem: Environmental > Aquatic > Thermal springs > Hot (42-90C) > Sediment | place... | reverse complement strand
GCACCGGAATGTTCAGCAGTTGGGCTACATCCAGCAGAAACGCAATATTCTTGACCAGCTGGGCCGCACTTGGAATACGGGAAAGGAGTTTATCCTGCACGTCGATGACCACCAAAGCACTATCGTGACTTTGCAAACATCGGGCATGGCTACTCATGGAGATGGTCCCTCGGGTAACGTATCGTGTGGGTACAACCCGTGACGTCGGGAATGACTGCACTTGCTCTCGTCTTCCTTATCTGAGTCCCCCCTTTGGGAATCACCTGCTCAGATATTCTCTGGAAAAGCGTGTGTTATGGGGACAAGAAGCGGTCAGGATTCGTTTATGTGCTTGTATGCTTAGTTAAAGATAGCTTATGAGGTTGGCGGTTCCACGGTGATGGAGGAGCGTTGTCGCAGCAGTGGAATCAGTTCCTGGAGTCGCTGACGCAATCTGGCCCAGTGTTCCGTGCTAAAGGTTTGTCCGCCGAAACGCTCGGCATAGTAGGTATGGACCCACTGGAGGGGTAATTCGGCATATGGGGCGAGTTGGGGGTCTTGGTGCATGCGAGCCGCAATACGTTCGGCCCACCCTGCCATTGTCTCACCCGCAAGGCGTGGGATTCCTAACGGCTTGAGCCCTGAAAACAGTTCGGAGCAGGGATGCCGAGGTGCGAGAAGTGTCTGTTTGATGCGACGTTGCCACCAGCGGTAGAGAATCGAAAGGACCACCAGTGCTCCCGCAGTCGAGCCGATCAGGGGCAACAGCCAGCGCAGGTAAGCTCCTAGAAGCCTCCAAGTCTGCTTCTGCTGCTCTGGTGTAAATTCGATCAAATAGTTGCGGAACCATTGTTGAAGCTCCTGATGAGTGCGTTGGGCCCAATGGCTGTCGGAGGAGATAACAGAGGAATCTTCAGAAGGAGTCGGATCCAGACTGAGCCACCGGCTGACGGGCCGCAGGCCAGGCTGTAATGGCGGTTGAAACTCCTCCAACAGGCACTCGACCCAGGCATGGGCATGTTCATGACGAACGAGATAGCGTCCCGGTTGATCTAAAGGCTCGCAGCCTTTGCAGCCGAGGATGAGCTGGGCGGGGATGCCTTGGGATCGCAGCAGAAGCACCAGAGCACTGGCAAAGCGTTCGCAATGACCAGCCTTGCTGTAGAACAGGAAATCCTCGAGGGGATCCAAGTCGGAACGGCTGAGTCGCAAGGTAGTGGTATATTGCAGACCAGCTTCGCTGCGGAGGTGTTCACAGAGGAGGCGGGCAAGCTGGCCATGATATTGTCGGCGGGGTCGCTGGACTACCGGATCCATCAGATCTGCTGGTAAACGTCCCGTCTGGATCCACCGGCGTACAAGATTATCGGCGTACTCCTGCAGACGGGGCAGAGGGTTTTGGGTCAATGCTCGCAGGAGGGGACCGGGATTCGGCTCGATGATGATGAAAGGAGGACTCAGATCCGGCAGTTCGGCGGGATGCCAGTGCTGCTGGTAGGGAAACTGTTCGGATCCTTCCCAATCAGCATAGAAAGTGCCATCTCCTAGCCAATGCCATGGGATAGGCGGTCCGCTTTTCGGCAAGCTGATAATGGGCACGGGTTGATGGGCACGCCAAGCCACGGGGTCGGCCAGAAAAAAAGAATGGTTTGGGGGACGCAAGTGAAAAGTAAGGAGTAATTGTTCCGGACCTAAGTGGGGAGGTCGCCAAGGTGTAGGGGTATGAGTCGCAGGCAGGATGGTAGGAAGACGGCTATCACCGGCTTCCCATCGGCCTGCGTTGTAAAGACGCAGCTCTCGTCCTCGCCAACGTTGTTCCGGAGAAAGTTGGCCGGGGGTACCATCTAGCCGTTGTACCGTAACCTCGAATAAAGGAGTCCTGTTGGTGTGCAGGTGGCCTGTTCGTGTCAGATCTAACATTTGGTCGGCGGCAAAGCCAATCTCAATACGGGGCTTGCCGAAGCTGGCAGGCGGTAGAGGGGAACGTGGCGTCAGTAGGAACAAGGGAATGGCAAACAGCAGCGCTGCTGCTACCGGCAGGATACCGTGGGTTATACCGTAACCTCTTCCCCATCCCGTTTTCGGAGCGGATGGAATATGTCGGATCCGAAGGTAAGGTTGACCCGGCAGTGGGGGTAACCACCCTGCAGAGCGAACGACATGAAGCAACCGCAGATTCCAGACGGCACAGAACACATAGATCAGGAGAAGAACAAACCCGACGACGTCCTCGATCATGGCCGCAGCCAGAGTAGCAGTTGCCAGAGCCAGACCGTGGAGCCACCAGTAATCCCCGATGTGTTTGTCGCGCCGCAAAAGCTTGGCAGGGAGCAAAACCATCGTCAGGGGACCCAGCAAAGCCACCAGCAACAAGGACCAATCCGTGTTGAGCAATTGAGGATGAAACCATTCCCGCCCCATACGCCAGGCGGCCCAGAGCAGGGTTAGAAGCCCAACGACCGCACCCAGGCGATTAGCTGCCGGAATGGATAAAACGGCCCAACGGGATTCCTTGTAGTACAAACCCACCAATGCCCCAAGGACCACGCCTGCCACCCCCGAGGTTTCCGGAAGAAGTGCATACTCGGCATAACCCAACGCTAGGCAAGCGCTGCCTAGGGTGGCATAAAAGCTTCGGCGAAAGGCGGCATACAAGGGCATGATAACTCCTCGGTAAACCAGCCCGGTATGGGCCAGACTGCTCCGCCATTTGTCAAACTGCTCCGCCATTTATTCCAACCAGCCTTCCCGCTGGGGTGTACCACGGTGGCAGTTGCTCCAGGGTTAATGGCACCAGTATTTGTGCAGAGGGGGCAATAGGGAGAGCTTCTGGAGAATACGCCGCGAGCGTTCCCTCCGTGGGAAGCAAAAGATGGATGCAGCGTACCTTTCGATGGATAGAAGCCCAGGGCCCAGGAGTGGGAGGAAAAGCAGCAGGGTCGGCTAACGGTTGGAGAATCTGACGCAGTCCTTGACCGGAAGGCGGTATGTCAAGGATATGGGGTGAATCGCCCGCAATTGTCAGAACCAGCGGGGCATGTCCGATTTGCGGCCAGAAATATGCTACTGTCGTTGCGAACGACAGAGCTGCTTCCCAACGTTCCGCCAGATTCTCAGGACCGACCGACGTTGGAGGTAGGAGAGTCAGCAGGACAGGCAGGCCGCACGTGGTGTCGTCGTATTCGCGAACCATCAGCTGACGTCGCCGGGCACTGGTACGCCAATGAATAGCTCGCAAGGCATCTCCTGGACGATAGGGACGTACGCCTCGAACCTCGTTCGGTTCCAGAGTCATCCGCCGTGGGGCAGTCTGTGTAAGCATCTCCCCTCCGCTGGCCTGAAGCTCCAACCAACGACGCAACTGCGGTACATCGATATCCCCCAGAGCGGGAAGCACAAACATTTCCCCGGCGGAAATTGTGGTCTCTCGGCGAAACCAGCCGAACCTATCGCTGTCCCTGACCTGCACCTGGATAGGGAAACGACCTCGCTGCCGAAGGATCGCCGTCCAGGAGATGCACTGCTGCTGAGCTGGGGGGACAGCCTCGAGATACCAGCGGAGTGTTTGCCCACCGATCTGCATCGCTACGACGCAATCGGCTCGCAACTGAGTCGCATTCGTGACCGTGATCTGTCCCCGGATGCGTTCTCCTGCAAACACGGTGGGCAGGGGGGACAGATGAGCCTGCCAACCGCATCGGCGTCGCCACAATGTGTAAATTTGCATGCATAACAATCCCAACATGACATAGGCTAGCAGCAGGACCGCGTTGAAACTTTTCCACCAGCCGACGATTCCTACCAACAGTGTGACACCAAGCCAGACTCCGCCTTCTGGGCTCAGTCGCCAATGAGTGCGACGTTCTGAAACAGGGATTGACGCGGGATGCATGCTTCTCAGATGCGTTTCGAAGGAAAAGATTTCATGAGGTGGTTGGACCTGCATGACAGATTACCTGGTCACATTCAGCAGATTACCTGCCCATCGATACCATTGTAAGCACTCTCCCCACAATAAAGGGGGATATGTCCGTACGAGGAAGCCAAGAAATTCGCAGGTTATTCGGGGTCAGGTTCGTACTTCAGGAAGGTACAGACAAACTCTGAAGAATCTGTTGGAGCAGAGTTTCCGCAGTGCCAGCTGAGACTTTGGCGCTACTCCGAACCATAATACGATGGGCCAGCACGGGGAGGACCAGATGCTGGACATCGTCCGGGATCACGTAGTCGCGCTGGTGGATTACGGCCCAGGCCTGGGCGGCCCGATATAAGGCCAGTGCGGCACGGGTGCTTGCTCCCAGAATCACTTCTCGATGCCGACGTGTAGCCTCAACAATATCCAGGATATACTCGGCAATGTCATCATCCACACGCACAGCACGCGTCACTGCCTGCAACCGACACACCTGCTCGGCTGTCAGAACCGCGGTAAGGTCCTCACCGGGTTCCCCGGCCCGGTGCTGTTGCAGAATCGCCCGTTCTGTAGCCCGGTCATGGTAGCCGATACGCACCCGTAGCAGGAAGCGATCCAATTGGCTTTCCGGTAAGGGGAAAGTCCCTTCAAACTCATACGGGTTCTGGGTGGCAATCACAAGAAAAGGGGGACCGAGGCGGTAGGTGGTTCCATCAACAGTGACCTGCCGCTCATTCATCGCTTCCAACAATGCGGACTGGGTACGAGGTGTGGCGCGATTGATTTCATCCGCCAGGAGCACTTCCGTAAATAATGGGCCAGGCTGAAAGACAAACTGGCCATCATGTTCGCGATAAAGCGTAACTCCGATCAAGTCGCTCGGGAGTAGATCGGGGGTAAACTGGATACGACGGAAGCGGCAGTCCAGACTCCGGGCCAGACTCTTGGCCAGCAACGTTTTGCCCACTCCGGGAACATCCTCGAGGAGCACATGCCCATCGGCCAGGAGGGCGGCCACAGTCAACCGCACCACTTCGGCCTTGCCCAGAAAGACTGTGCCTATGTTGGCGATCAGGCTTTCCAGGAGATGGGCCACGGGAGTGGATGTGTCCCCTGTTTCACCCATACCTGCCTCTTTCACCCATGCCTGCCTCACCACTGCAGCCTGCCGTGTGACCACATCATGATTCTACGCTGATCCATGACCGGAAGTTTTCTGGCAGCCTGTTGACACAGTCGATTTTGCACCAATCGACCTTCCAATCTCACGGGGAAAAATACAGGCCGAATCAGGAGGGAGAGTTATTCCGGGGCTGCTATAGGGTAGGGGAAGAATCCTTCGCAGAGCTTCACTCCAGCGGGGGTAATGGTTCGGAGCCAATACCGCCGCGCAAACCAGGTCGGCTAGGTTTCCGTTGTGCCAGGCGCTCCATCGCCTCCTGAAGATCGATCCGTTCTTCTTCTGCCTGAGCGGCAGCGGCAGCCTCTGCTTGCTGTTGGGTAATGCTTCGCATACTCAGGGATAGCCGGCGGTTTTCCGGTTCGATGCTCAGAACTTCCACATGAACCTGTTGACCAGGCTGGACCACGTCGCTGGTCCGCCGGACACGATGGGGAGCCAGTTCGGAGATATGGACCAGCCCCTCGATGCCCGGAGCCACTTCCACGAAGGCACCGAAGTCGGTCAGACGAGTTACCACACCGTTGAGTGTGGTGCCGGGCCGGATGGTTGAGGCGAATTCCGCCCATGGGTCTGTCGTCAATCGCTTCAGACTCACGGTGAGTTTGCGTTGTTCCCGATCCAGTCGGGTTACTACGACTTCGACCTCTTGTCCCACCTTCAGGATGTCCTCAATCTTCTCTACTCGCTGCCAGGCCAGTTCCGAGGCTGGCAACAGACCATCAGCTCCCCCCAAGTCGATGAATGCTCCGAAGGGGCGGATGCTTCGTACCGTACCTCGCAGGATCTGGCCTTCCTGGATCTGCGCCCAGAATTGCTCAGCTTGTCGCTGGCGTTCCCGTTCGAGTACAGCACGGCGACTCACGATGAGATTCCGTTCCGCGGGGCGTACCTCGATCACTTCCACCTTGAGGCGCTGATGGACCCAAGCATCCAGATCATCGACTCGCTGCAGATCGATCTGACTGGCTGGCAGGAAACCACGGATACCCGCGACTTCGACGATTAGTCCACTGCGCTGCTTGTTGACACCGACAACGCGTGCTTCCACCAGGGTATGGGGTTGCAACTGGCTCCAATCGCTGACGTGTTGGGCTGCCCCCTGACGAGACAGTTGCCAGAGGCCCTGAGTCGAATCGTAGCTTTCCAACCGGCACAGCACAGTTTCGCCAGGTCGTGGAATCTGTCCTTCAAATTGCTCCAGCGGAAGAACTCCCTGACTCCGTTCACCGGGAATATCCACAAACACGTCCCGTCCGTGGATGGCAACAATACGTCCCTCGATGCGTTGACCACGTTTATGAATGGTTTCGGCTAAAGTGCTGGATTTACCACTCTGAGATTCTGACGTTGGGAGGAGGCTTTTTTCCAGATCTACGCCAGCCAAGGCAGCTTGTAATTCTGCTTCTATGAGTGTGTCGAGTTCCCGGGGTTTCAGCGGTGCTGGCGCAGGTGGGGCCGTAACCATGGAAGAACTTCCGCCTGGGGCACGAGGTGAGGTCGGCAGGGGAGTTTCTCCCTCAACCGGCTCGGTGCCGGGTGTGTTTCGACGTGGTAGTTGGGGTCGGGGACCATGACGCCGGGGCGGACCAGGGTTGGGGGGTGGTAGCTTTTTCACCCGTTCTGCTGCCTGCGAACTGCCGACCGCCGTTTCAAGCTTCAGCTCGGAGGACGGCTGCAGCGGGGAAATCGCTTCTCCTGCCGCTGCGGGTGGGGCTGAGGTTGACGGCGCCAACGGTTGTCCTGTTGCGGATGTGACGGAAGAAATGGTCTCCTGAGTCCGGTGTACTTCCTCTGGTTCACTCATAATACTGCTCCTTCCGCCGTGAGACTAGGAGTGGTTTCTAAGGCCGACAACATCCCGGACCGGCGAAGTCGCTAGTCATATGGTACTGAGGGTAGGCATTTCCCATCGGTTCGGGACATTATTCGTCCAGAAACTGTCTTTTAGGGGCTCTGCTCCTTGCGGCACGTGATCACCACATAGCGGCACCATTGCCATAACCACGGCCAGCGTCGCAACAGCTTCTGTTCCAAGCGTTCGAGCCATCCTGTCCCTATATACCAGCCCAGACGCCGGATCAGGGTCAACAGTTGGAATCCCTCAACTTGGACCTGCACGAAGTGGCGACGCAGTGGGGCCAGGCGGCCCGAGGTCAAGGGACGCTCCTTTGGGGTGCGTTCCTTATGAGGATAAGGTAGATACCTCCGGGCTATTTCCAATAGAGGATTTCCCCCCCAAGGTTCGCAGAACACCGCCACCCCACCAGGACGCAGGATACGTGCCACCTCGGCAGCAGCACGGTGCACGCAGAGGTGATGCACAATCGCATGTCCCCAAACCCGGTCGAAACTTTCGCTGGCAAACGGCAAAGCTTCGCAATCTGCCTGGACACAATGTACGACAACGCCGTTGAGGGTGGCACGACGATGTGCTTCCGTTATATAGCCGGCCGAAAGGTCCACGGCAAACACTTCTGCACCCCGTCGTGCGAGCACCACGGCAGCCATTCCGTGGCCGCAACCATAATCCAGTACCCTCTGCCCCGCAACCGGTTCGAGATACGCCCAAGCTGTCCGCAGCCAGGTCTCATGATCCAGATAGGCGTCGTCTTCGACCCACCACTTCCGCCGGTCGTCTCCGAAAGTTGCTGCACGACGGGCCGCTTGCCGATCATGAAACTCTTGCTCATCCCATCCCGCTTCCATTCCGTCTCCTCAGAAGCGTGTCCTGAGTCTATTCTTTCAGAATACCTGCGGAACCGACTGTAACGTTGCGGTGGAGATTCTGTCCTCCCTCTTTGTGTCCATACCCTAAAATGATCAATCCCGAAAAGAGGAAAGCTGTGACGGGAAGAGGGTGAAATCATCCACAGTAGTAAAAAACCGTATCCATCCTTTCGGGGATTCTGCCCTGGTTAGCCCTACAGGAAGACCAGCCGTGACCGAGACCAATGTAGAACTCCTTCAAGCACGCTTAGAGAAACTCCGTCAGTTACAGGCTCTGGGGATCGATCCCTGGGGTGGTCGTTTCGACAATCCCCAGCCGATTGCGGAACTCCGTCGAATGCCAGCAGATTATTTCCGTGAGGAGCAACCCGGGCCAGCTGTCCGCGCGGCAGGACGGGTTCTGCGTTACCGCAGTGCGGGCCGACTTCTGTTTCTAGAACTGTGGGATCAGACCGGACGCATCCAGCTGATGATTCGTGTCAATAAAGTTAGTGAAACCGAGTGGAAAGTGGCTCAACTGATCGACTTGGGTGACATCATTGGGGTAGATGGTGAGCTAGGCAAGACAAAAACCGGCGAATTGACCATCCAAGTGACCCGCTTGACCTATCTCACCAAGTCCCTGGAGCCGCATCCCAAAGATGTTTTCGGTCTGGAGGATATCGAATACCGCCTCCGCCATCGTTATCTGGATATGATCTACACCCCTGATACGTTGCGACGGGCCCAACAGCGTGTAACGATCATCCGCACCATCCGCAGCTATCTGGATCGTCTGGGATACATGGAAGTGGAGACACCCACGCTCCAGGCTATCGCTGGAGGAGCGGCGGCCCGACCGTTTATCACTCATCACAACGCCCTCAATATCGATTTGTATCTGCGTATTGCTTTGGAATTGCACCTGAAGCGTCTTTTGGTGGGTGGCCTGGAAAAAATCTACGAGATCGGGCGGGTCTTCCGCAACGAAGGGATCAGCCCTCGGCACAACCCGGAATTTACCATGCTCGAGCTGTATCATGCCTACAGCGACTATCGGGGCATGATGGACCTGACGGAAGGACTCATCCTGGCTTGCGTCGATGCCCTCTATCCCACGCGGATCATTCCTTTCGGTGACAAGACGATCGATATGACACCCCCCTGGAAGCGGGTGAGTTACGCTGAGCTATTTCGCGAATTTGTCGGGTGCGAGATGACGGATGAGGTTAAGGTGGCCGCTGCCGCTCGAGCTGAGGGAATCGACACCACTGGTAAAGAGCACGCTGTCCTGGTTCATGAGTTGTTTGAGGATGTCGTGGAAGAGAAACTCATAGGGCCCGTCTTTGTTTACGACTACCCAGCTCCTCTTTGTCCGTTGACTAAACGCAAACGCGACAATCCGAACATTGCTGAACGTTTCGAACTGTACGTTCACGGTATGGAGCTTGCCAATGCTTATACAGAACTCAATGATCCCATCACTCAGGAAGAAACATTCAGCCAACAACTCGCCGGGCTGAGTGAGGAGGAATCCATGGCACGCATGGATCGAGATTTCATCCGTGCCTTGCGATTTGGTATGCCTCCCGCGGGGGGATTAGGTATTGGTATCGATCGCCTCGTCATGCTCCTGACGAATACACCCACCATTCGCGATGTCATTCTCTTCCCGCTGTTGCGACCCGAAGGCGTTCCTTCATCCCAATAGGGATACGCAATATAGTAGAAACTCGAGTTGGAACTGACGGTGTCTGCGGTGCGCGAAGAGTAGCAATCCTTCATCCGAATTCGGGTGTCCCTGATATGGCTCCCCTGGGATGAGATACGCGAGAGCCCAAGTTACGGGGATAGGATCAAGAGGAGGGGGATACCGGTCCTACGGGTGGAATGAGCGGATCAGCAGGCAGGAGGGGTGCTGGAACAGGAGGTAAGTTCTCGGGGTTGACACGAGGCGGTGTGGCTGCTCGGGGAGGTGGCGGCAGGTTCTGACCCTGCCGGCGCAATTGTTCGGCACGTTGGAGCAGTTCATCCCGATTGGGTTGTCGGGCTGGTTGCAGCTCGAAGTAATACCTGCGTACATCACGAATGGGGAAAGGCCAGAGTACCTCAGCAAAGAAGTCAAAGGGGGGGTAGGCATACCACGGAGCTACCACGTGGATGCGTTGGCGTAATGTTTCATAACCGGGATGGGAAAGGGTAATGGTATAGTATCCGTAGTATTCAAACGGTGTGTGGGCGGGAGCGGCTCCGAGGGGTTGCTCATTGATATACACTTGCGCATTAGGAACGTTGGCTTCAATGACGAACCGGCGTTCGACACAGCCGCAGCTGGCCAGACTCAAGCCGAGAATTGTCAGCATCCCCCGACTCATACGGTGCTGGCCCCCTGAAAAATTCCGCAGCAGCCTGGTCCTTGATTCCCACATGACACACGCTGCTGTACCAACTGGAACTTGCGAAATCAAGGCGGTTCCGCTCGCGATGGTTGACACCCGACGACAGATCCGCTAGGCTGCGGTACTATGAATCCAGTGGGCTACCGCATAGCTCATCCGATGAATAAGGTAAAGGAAAATATGGCTACGTCGGCGTATATCCGATGTTATCCTCCGATTTGTAATTCCAAGATATCCTGCAGATTTGTAGTTCCAAAATTTGCTGCAGAATCGATTTGGGATATTTTGCCCGCGCAGATTGCTTCCTTTTAGCGTATGATGACAACAACAGGGTATTGAAGTCGAGGGTTGTCCGTGTCGGCTTTCGAACCACCTCGTTATACCACCTTGACGGATGTGGGAGTGAAGCGCAGCCATAATCAGGATGCCTGCGCTGCCAAGCCCGCCGTTGACGCCGCTACCTATGCCAGTTGCGGCCACATTTTCATCGTTGCCGACGGGATGGGAGGACACGCCGTCGGTGAGAAGGCGAGCGTCAAGGCGGTCCGGGATATTCCGCATCTCTACCAGAAGCATGTCCACGAAGGAGTGGCGGTTGCACTTCGCCGAGCCTTTGCCGAGACGAACGCAGGCATCCATGAGATCGGCCAGCAAAATCCCGAATTCCGGGGCATGGGGACGACTAGTACCGCTCTCATTCTCCGTCCTGAGGGAGCTTGGATCGGCCATGTGGGCGATAGCCGGGCTTACCGCATCCGTGGCAACACCGTGGAACAACTCACATTTGACCACTCCTGGGTCTGGGAAATCGCCCGACGCACGGGTGTGGATCCAGATGAACTGGGTGATTTCAAAAGGAATGTCATCATTCGCTCACTGGGACCAGACCCGGAAGTGGAAGTGGACATCGAAGGACCCCACCCCGTTCAGCCCGGCGATGTCTTCCTTCTGTGTAGCGATGGCCTGACTGGCTTGGTGAAACCCGAAGAAATTGGGGCCATTGTCAATGTGTTATCTTTGGAGTCCGCCGTCCGCCTTCTGGTTCATCTGGCCAACCTCCGCGGTGGGCCGGACAACATTACCGTCATCCTGGTGCGTGTTCCTGGGGGACCTCAGGACGCCGATTCCCGTCACCGTTCCTCTTCTCCCTTAGCTCGCTTCCGGAGGACGCTTTCCCGTCACTGGCCTGTCTGGACGATCCTCATGGGTTCTGCAGCTGCTTTACTTTCTCTGCTATTCCATCTTCAGGAGCTGAAGACTGTTTCACTTCCCCTGTTCCTGTTGGCCTCACTCATTATTCTGGTGGGGATTATTGGTCTGGTTCATTCCATACTCCGTGCTCCTGCCGAGACCTCTGGGCCTGACATACCCCTCACAGACCCGGAAATGGAACAGCCGCGCACACTCAACATCTATCGTCAGCACGATTGCTCCATCACACCGGAACGCTTGAATCAGTTCTGTGAAATCGAGCAACAACTCATCACCACTCTCAAAGAGCACAACATTAGTGTGGACTGGGACACTCATGCCCAGTTGGCTGCACCTGCGGATGGAGATCTCCGGGATGCTTTTCGTCTTCGGTGTGAGGCGATTTTGCTTCTGGCAGACGCTTTCCACAAAGCTCGGCACAAACAAGAATCGTTTCAGCCATCCTGGACTACACCCAACCAACGCTGAGAGCACAGACCAAGTTTTCTCCTCGGCCTGTGCTCTCCAGGGTATCGCAGAGTGCTATATGCCACTTTGGCGGAGTCTTTTAGCGTGGTGGGTGTGGTGCCTCGTAGTCATCGGGTCATTTTCATTCTGCCATCAGACAACTGTGGCGATCTCTCTGAAGGAACAGCTGGGCTGACGATCCTCTCCACAGACTGACCTGCTTATCGGTTAGTAAATGATCGTGCCCTCGTGCACACCCAAGTTGTTGAGGAAGCCCTGGGCCGAGTCTTCCGCAACACCTGTAAACCAACTGCCGCCCTTGTACCAGCAGTCTTGAAACTCCGAGTAGGACCAGCATTTTTGTAGTCCATCTGTGTCCATGTAGTAGATAGTTCGCGTAGCTTCATCGATGCCATTTTGGAATGGCGCTCTTCACTGCCAAGGCAAATCTATATCAAATCACACACAGTTCGATCAGTAAAGTGTTTGTTGGCTTGCATCGGGAATGTATTGCAGGCTTTTTTGCAGAGTAAAAGCGAATCTCCCGTGATTGCCCTTCAGACAAGACCAAGGACCAGCCGAAAGCAAAGATGTAACGAAATGGAATCTCTTTCTGAGTTGGTGAGGCGGGAAAATCACGGGCCCGGGGTTCGTACTCAGAGTATGCTGTTGGTAGAAATCTCCGAGAGTGGAGAGAGCCGACTGTGGGACTCGAACCCACGACCTGCGCTTTACGAAAGCGCCGCTCTACCGGCTGAGCTAAGTCGGCCCACGAACAGCGATGGTCTCACCAGACCAGGTCTGCCCATGACAGCGGGAACTTCTGGAACAGTCACAATTCCTAGTTGATGAACCCTTCGGTTTCACTCCTGCACCCTCTCCGGCTTCGGAATTTTGCTCCACGTCGGGTGGACAGAGTGCAGGCTGGTGAATTTGAATGTGATGAGATTCTACCGCCTGACCCACAACGGGACAAGATGAGGGCGGGGGGCTGCAATTCAGCGATCCGTCCACGATTCAGTCTGAAGATTGAGGGCATGAAGTGCGTCAGCAGTGGGTGTTCCACGATGTTCTGGGGTGCCGGCGGTGATTCCGGGTTTACTGACCAGCCATCGTTACCAACCATTAG
>Ga0272447_1001744_pt1 | contig 12970 bp, 10 predicted proteins | sample YNPCB0133_FD_194589 | JGI IMG/M metagenome (GOLD analysis project Ga0272447, IMG submission 194589) | Hot spring microbial mat communities from Yellowstone National Park, WY, United States - YNP-CB-013-3 | ecosystem: Environmental > Aquatic > Thermal springs > Hot (42-90C) > Sediment | place... | reverse complement strand
GTGCATCGCTTTTAGGAAATCTCTGTTGGTTTTGAACTTTTTGAGCTTGTCCAAAAGGAACTCCATTGCCTCCACCGGGTCCATGGTTGCCAAGAACTTTCTTAGCACCCAAATTCTCTGCAATTCCCACTCTTCCAAGAGTAGCTCCTCCTTGCGGGTGCCAGACTTTTCTATGTTGATGGCTGGGAATATTCTTCTTTCCATGAGCTTTCTGTCAAGATGGATCTCCATGTTTCCAGTGCCTTTGAATTCTTCGTAGATCACGTCGTCCATCCTTGAACCCGTTTCTATGAGGGCAGTGGCTATTATGGTTAAAGAACCTCCCTCTTCAATGTTTCTCGCAGCGCCAAAGAACTTTTTAGGTCTTTGCAAAGCGGTTGCCTCTATACCACCGGAGAGAACCCTACCCGTGGAAGGAGTCACTGCGTTGGAAGCCCTGCCAAAGCGTGTCATAGAGTCCAAGAGGATCACCACATCCTGCTTTAGCTCCACCATTCTCTTTGCCTTCTCTATGACAAGCTCCGCCACCTGCATGTGCCTTTCTGGTGGCTCGTCAAAGGTAGAAGCTATAACCTCCGCCCCCTCTCCCACGATCCTCCTCATCTCAGTAACCTCCTCCGGTCTTTCGTCTATGAGCAGGATTATGAGATAGACCTCCGGATGGTTCTGTATTATAGCCTTGGCGATCTTTTGGAGGAGCACCGTCTTTCCTGCCTTTGGTGGTGCCACTATTAGACCCCTTTGACCCTTCCCTATGGGTGCTATAAGGCTAACTACCCTTGTGGATAGCTCCTCCGGTGTAGTCTCAAGCTTGAACCTTTCGGTGGGATGGAAGGGTGTTAGCTTTTCAAACTGAGGTCTTGCCCGGAGGACCTCTGGGTCTGGGCTCAACCCACACACGGACTCTATCCTAATTAAGGCTTGATACTTTTCTCTATCTTGCGGTGGTCTTGCAAAGCCTACGATCTGGTCTCCGGTCCTCAGTCCAAACTTTTTGATCTGGGAGGGTGCCACATAAACATCCCCAGGGTTTGGCATGTAATTGTTCTCCTGTTTTCTGATAAAGCCATAACCTTCGGGCAAAATCTCCAAAACACCCTTTATGAAGTTCAAACCCTCCAACTGGGCTTGGGCTTGGAGTATGTCCTCTATGAGCTCCTCCTTTCTGAGACCGGTGACACGCCTCAGCTCAAGCTCCCTGCCGATCCTTTGTAGCTCCGCAAAGGACATCTTCTTTAACTCTTCGTAGGAGTAGGTTTTCCTCTCCTGAACTTGGCTTTCTTCCATCCTTTGACCTCCTTATTATTTGCCTATGCAAAAGTTAGAAAATATCTCTCCCAAAAGCTCCTCCGTTGTAATACCACCCAAAAGCTCTTCTAAATAAAGCTGAACCTCCCTTAGGTATAGCATTAGGATCTCGGGCGACAACTCTTTTAAGTTTTTTTCCAGTATTAATTTTATAACACCCAAGGACTTTTGCAAGAGGTCTGCGTGCCTCAGAGAAATATAAAGTCCTTCGCCCACGCTCGCACCCAAGTTGGAAAGGACAGTGGTCTTTAGCTGTTCTATACCGCTTCCATCTTTGGCACTGACCAGCACAAAGCTTGGAAATAACTTTTTGTGTCCCTCCCAAAAGCCAAGGTCTGCCTTGTTTAAAACCACTATATGGTTTTTATCTTTCACGAGGGAGTAGATGTATAGGTCTTCCTCTTCAAGGGGCTCGTGGGCTTGAACCACAAAGAGTATAAGATGGGCGGTGTTTAGCTTTTGTATGCTCCGTTCTATGCCCATCCTTTCCACTGGGTCCTCAGAATGCCTGATGCCTGCGGTGTCTATGAGGTTTATGGGGATGCCTTCCAAGTTTAAGGGCTCCTGCAAAAAGTCCCGCGTGGTGCCCGGAATGTCCGTGACGATTGCCCTTTGGCTACCCAGCAGTTTGTTAAAGAGGGAAGATTTTCCCACATTGGGCTTGCCCACTATTGCTAAATTGACGCCTTTTCTCAAAAACTCTCCCGTTCGGACTGTGGCAAGCAATTCCTCTATCTTGGCTTTTATTTCCTCAAGCTGGCTTTTTATTTCCTCCTCGCTTAGGGTTGGAATGTCCTGTTCCTCAAACTCTATGCTTGCCTCCACAAAGGCACAGAGGTTAAGGAGTTTTTCTCTGAGGGGAACAATAAGCTGGGAGAGGTCTCCTCTTAGTTGTCTTAGGGCACTTTTTAGGGCAAGCTCGGACTTGGCGGATATTAGGTCTCCCACCGCCTCCGCCTGAAGGAGGTCCATCTTTCCGTTCAAAAAGGCCCTTTTGGTAAATTCACCCCGCTCCGCCATCCTCACACCGTTCTGAAGAAAAAGCTCCACCACCTTTTTTAATATCAAAGGGTTTCCGTGCAAAAATAACTCCACCATATCCTCACCGGTGTAGCTTTTGGGAGACTGGTAATAGATCATTATGCCCTCGTCTATGGGCTTTCCCTCCATGTCAAGGACCTTTACCAGATGGGCATATCTGGGCTTTGGCTTGCCTTTTAGCTCCACAAAGGGCAAGACCTTTTCCAAAACGCCCAGACCACTTAGCCTTACAACGCCAATGGCACTTTCTCCATAGGGGGTAGCTATGGCTACGATAGGTTCCCTTTGCTTCATAGTAAAAGCCAGCCCGGCGGGAGTCGAACCCGCAACCTTGGGATCCGTAGTCCCACGCTCTGTCCAGTTGAGCTACGGGCCGTCTATTTAAATTATAAGCGTGCCCGGGGGGACTTGAACCCCCGACCTTGGGTTCCGGAGACCCACGCTCTGTCCAACTGAGCTACGGGCACTATAAAAATAATTTAGTTCAACCTCAGCAGCAACCTCAAAAACAGCAATCGCCCACACCTGCTAAAAAGTAAATCACTTTTCAAGTTCTTTCTCTTCTTTTTTGCGTCTCTCGTATTCTTTTTTGCCTTCCAGTAGGTAATAGACGTGTATCACGATTTGTAGTATTACCGCCAACACTAAAAGTCCCAACGCAAACCATGTAAGCTTGGGTATCTTTGCAAAACCTCCAAAGCTAAGGTAGGCAAAAAGAAGAGCTCCTCCAGAAAGGAACGACACCCAAAAAACATAAAAAAGTGGAACACCCACTAACTGATCCCACCACTCTATCTTCGCTATCTTCTCCGTCCTTCCACGCATTATCTTCTGCTTGGCTAAGCTATCTCGTGCCTTTAGCCTATGTTCTATCCTCTTGAGAATTTTCTCCACACTTTCTCCCTTTCCCTTAGCTACACGCCTCAACAACTCCTCCCTCAACTTCTCGTCTTTGACCTCTTCCATAATCCTCTTTATCAGTTCCTTGTCATCCATCGCTATCTCCTCCCACAGTATTTAATTTTAGCAAAGGTTGTCTTGAAATTAGCCAAGTCCTAAGCCAAAAGAAAACTACTTAGCAAAACTTTTCGGTTAAAATATTAACTATGCCGATAAAATTTGGCACCGATGGTTGGAGGGCAGTAATAGGAGAGCAATTTACCTTTGAAAACGTAAGAAAGGTAGCCTACGCCCATGGGCTGGTGCTCCAAGAGGAGGGTAAAAAGAGGGTGGTGGTGGGCTACGACAGGAGGTTTTTGAGCAAGGAGTTTGCACAGGAGGTATGCAAGGTCTTTTTGACCCTTGGGCTTGAAGCTTACCTTTCGGAGGAAGAATGCACGACGCCCATGGTATCCTTTGGGGTAAAGTATCTGGGTTTTGACGGTGGTGTGATGATAACCGCCTCCCATAACCCGGGCAAATACAACGGCTACAAGATAAAGGAATCCTTTGGGGGCTCCGCCAGGGAGGAGTTTGTAAAAAAGGTGGAGGAGATTGCCAACCGCACGCAGGGGGTAAAGGTAGATAACAAAGAGCCCGAGCTTATAGACCTGAAAGGTCCTTACATTAAAAAGGTCCAAGAACTCATAGACTTAGGGCTTTTTGAGGAGGAGGACCTTTTGGTGCACGATGCTATGCACGGCAGTTCGGCGGGGCTCTTCTCGGAAGCACTCCTTAACACACCCTTAAGCGTGGTTGGCATAAGGACAAAGAGGGATCCTCTCTTTGGTGGGCATCCACCGGAGCCCATAGAGAAATACCTTGGACCGCTCTTTGATAAGGTGCGTGCCTTGGGGGCAAGGGTGGGCATAGCCAATGACGGCGACGGAGACCGCATAGCCCTCTGCGATGAAAAGGGAAACTTTGTGAATACCCAACTCATATATGTCCTTCTTTTGCTACACCTTTTAAAGAACAAAGGTTTAAAGGATGGCGTGGTTGTAAAGACCGTCTCCACCAGCTATTTGGTGGATCGGATATGTAGGGCGGAGGGTGTTAAGCTCTTGGAGGTGCCAGTGGGCTTCAAGCACATAAACGATGTTCTCTTTAGGGAAAAGGTCATCTTTGGCGGCGAAGAGAGCGGAGGCTATGGAATAATACACTTTTTGCCCGAAAGGGATGGGCTCTTTTCTGGGCTCAGCCTTCTGGAGCTCCTATACACCAAGGGAAAGAGCCTTTCCCAAATAGTGGAAGAGGTCTTTGAAACTTACGGCAGTGCCTATTACTTACGGCAGGACCTTCATGCGGAAGAGGAGAAGAAAAATAGGCTAAAGGAACTTATAAAAAATCCTCCCTCCCAGCTTGGTGGGTTCAAAGTTGAGGAGGTCATAACAAAGGATGGGCTAAAGCTCGTCTTTGAAGGGGACGGATGGCTCCTCTTGAGGGCTTCTGGCACTGAGCCTTTGATCAGGGTCTATGTGGAAATGCCCACCCAAGAGCAGGCAAAGGAAGTTCTAAAATCCGCCCTTGAGATGTTATAATTCAAAGGCAGGAGGTTATTGCCATGGGTCAAAGGATAAGTTTTAATGTAAATGGAGTAGAAGTTTCTGGCTATCTGGCGGAGCCTGAAAATCTGCAAAAACAAGCACCCCTTATTATGGTCTTCCACGAGTGGTGGGGGCTTGTCAAACACATAGAGGATGTATGCGACCGCTTTGGCAGGGAGGGCTTTTACGCCTTTGCCATAGACCTATATAAAGGAAAGACTGCGGACAACCCAGAAGATGCAGGAAAGTTGATGATGGACCTTATGCAAAACCGTCTGCAGGAAGCGGAGGACATGGTTAGGGCATCCCTTGAATACTTTAAAAAGGAAGACATAGGCTATGTGCCGAGGGTGGGCGAGTTTATGTTTGGTGCAACTGGATACTGCTGTGGTGGCACATGCACTTGGTATTTTGGCTCAAGGATAGAGGACTTTAAAGCCCTTGTGCCATACTATGGTCTATACAGGCTTGCGGAGATTGACTTTTCAAAGATAAAGGCACCAGTCCTTGCGGTGCATGCGGGCATGGACGCATTCATACCCCTCTCCGAGGTGATGGAAGCCATCCAAAGGTGCAACGAAAACAAAGTAAACGCCCAGTTTTTGATCTATGCGGGTGTGGATCACGCCTTCTTTAACGATACAAGACCGGAGGTCTATCACGAGGAGTATGCCAAGGATGTGTGGCTAAAGACCATAGAGTTCTTTAGAACTCACTTATTATGAACTTAAAGGATAGGCTGATCCTTGTTGTCCTCTCCATAACCTTTGCCTTTGCCCTTTATGTCTTAGCCATCTACAGAGAGGAGCCCGTAAGTGCGGGCTGGATTTTGCTCTGTGCCCTCTCCCTTTATATTCTTGGCTACAGGTATTACAGCTATTACATAGCCTACAAAGTTTTTGAAGTCTCAGACCAAAATCCAACTCCCGCCCACAGGTTTTACAACGGCTTGGACTATGTGCCCACCAAAAAGTGGGTGCTCTTTGGACATCACTTTGCGTCCATCTCCGGCGCAGGTCCCCTGGTTGGTCCTGTCCTTGCGGCACAGATGGGCTATCTACCGGGTGTTATCTGGATCCCCATAGGTGCGGTGGTGGCGGGTGCGGTCCAAGATATGCTCATCCTTACTATATCCATGCGGACGGGTGGTAAAAGCTTGGGTGCCATCGCAAGGGAGTATTTGGGCAGGTTCGGTGGGTTTGTGGTCCTCTTGGTTATTTATTCCATCCTTATCATTTTGCTGGCAGTTCTTGCCTTGGTGGTAGTCAAGGCTACCGCCATGAGCCCATGGTCTGCTTTTACCTCCTTTGCCACAATCCCCATAGCCATGCTCATGGGATTATACATGTGGAAGGTCAGACCGGGTGCGGTCGTGCAAGCAACTGTTATGGGTGTTTCCCTTTTGATGCTCTCTTTGGTGCTGGGTAGGTTTGTGGCAACCCATCCAACCCTAAGCAAGCTATTTACCTTCTCGGAGGTTCAAATAGCCTTCGGTTTGATGGTCTATGGCTTTTTTGCATCCGTCTTACCCGTATGGCTTTTGCTGGCACCAAGGGATTACCTCAGCACCTTTATGAAACTGGGCACCATAATCATAATAGGACTGGGCGTTTTTATAGCCAATCCAGAGGTCAAAATGCCCGCCCTAACTCAGTATGCACACACAGGCATAGGTCCCGTTTGGCAGGGTTCCCTTTTTCCCTTTTTGATGATCACCATAGCCTGCGGTGCGGTCTCGGGCTTTCATGCCTTGATATCCTCCGGAACCTCACCAAAGCTTTTGGACAAAGAGAGCCATGTTAGACTTGTGGGCTATGGTGGAATGCTGGGCGAATCCTTTGTGGCAATAATGGCACTCATCTCGGCGGTTTCTATGGAGCCGGGGCTATACTTTGCCATAAACAGCCCCGCAAGCATCATAGGAAAGACAGAAGAGACCGCTGCACGGGTGATCTCCTCTTGGGGGTTTAGCATATCCGCGGAGGAGCTAAAGAGGATGGCACAGCTAATAGAAGAACCAACCATCCTCTCAAAGGTTGGGGGTGCCCCCGCCTTTGCCTTGGGCATAGCCCTCATCTTTGCCCGCATAACAGGAGAAGCTCTCCTCTCCTTCTGGTATCACTTCGCCATACTCTTTGAGGTGGTCTTTATCCTCACCACCATAGACAGTGGCACAAGGGTGGGAAGATACATCCTTCAGGACCTTTTGGGTGGAGTTATCAAAAGCTTTAGGGATTACTCCAGCCTTTGGGCAAACATGACCGCCAGCTTTATAACCGTAGCCCTCTGGGGATATTTTCTGTATGCGGGTGTGATTGACCCATACGGTGGTATAAGGAGCCTTTGGCCTCTCTTTGGCATATCCAACCAGCTTTTGGCTACTACAGCCTTAACCCTTGCGGTCCTTTATCTTGCAAAAAATCGTAAGTTTAAATACCTATGGGTGGCTGGCTTGCCAGCCCTTCTGATGGCAATAAACACCATAAGTGCGGGTATCCTCAAGGTATTCCACCCAGACCCACGCATAGGCTTTTTAGCCCACGCAGACTCTATATCCCAAAAGGTTGCTATGGGAGAACTACCAGCGGGCATAAAATCCTTTGAGATAGCCCAAAGGGTCATAATGAACGACTACACCAACGCCTTTCTTGGGACTTTGTATGTAGCTTTGGTCTCTTTGGTAATACTGCTTACCCTTAAGGAAGTTATAGGCTCATGGCAAAAAAGTTAGTGGTTTTAGGCTCAAAAAATGATGTGTTCTCCTTTCTTTTGGAAGGAGATGAGGTTGTAAAGATACGAGTTGACAGCAAGGATAAAAAGAGGGTTGTGGGGAGCATCTTCTTGGGAAAGGTAAAAAGATTGGCAAGGGGCATGGGAGGTGTCTTTGTAGATATAGGTTTAGACAGAGAGGCATACTTACCCTTAAAGGGGGAAGAGTTAAAGGTTGGAGATTGGCTTTTGGTTCAGGGGGTGAGGGATGAACTGGGAGAAAAGGGCATAAAGCTAACCAATCGCATAAAAATACCCGGTAAATACATCGTGTATATGCCCGAGACCCAGGAGGTGAAATGTTCTTCAAAGCTATCCACCGAGGATAAGTGCAGGCTTCTGGGTCTTATAAAAGAAGACCTTCAGAATGAGGGAGTAATACTTAGGACTGCTTCAGCTAGGGCAAGTAAAGAGGACATCCTGAGGGAACTACAGCAATTGAGAGGGCTTTATCAAAACCTAAAGGCAAAGCTAAAAGGCAATAAAAAGCCTCAGCTTCTTTTGGAAGAATTGCCCCAACATTTGGAACTGATAAGGTCCCACTGGTCAGACCTTGAGGCGATCTTTTGCAACGATGTTTTGCTTTGGCATCAGATATCAAGCTTCTTGGAAGGTTTTGAGCGGTCCCTTTTGAACAAGCTTTACTATGTGAAAGATGCAGGTGCATTAGCATCATCTTTTGGTTTAAGAGAAGTCCTGAAAAAAGCCCTTCAAAAACGCCTATGGCTGAAGGGAGGAGGCTACATTGTAATAGAAGAAACCGAAGCCATGACTGTGATAGATGTAAACAGCGGAGACGCCTGCGGTGATACCCAGGAGGAGAACGCCCTAAGAACCAACTTGGAGGCGGTAAAGGAGATCGCCAAGCAGATCATCCTAAGGGACCTGGGCGGAATAATAATGATAGACTTTATAGACATGAAGGAGCAGGGCAATAAAGATAAGGTGATAAACGCCCTCAAGGAAGCCCTCGGAGAAGACCTTTGCAATGTTCAGATATACGGCTTTACCAAGTTGGGTGTGTTGGAGATGGCAAGAAGGAAAAGTGGAAAAAGTTTGACTCAACTGCTGACGGAAGACTGCCCTTACTGCAATGGCTCTGGCAGGGTAAAGGGAAACAATCTTTATGTCCTTGAGCTTGACTTGGATATAGAAAACAATGGCGCTGGTTTTGTGGAAGTATATGTGCCCAAGGGTAGAAAAGAAACAGTTGAAAGCTACATAAAGGCAAAAAAAATGGATCACGTAATTGTCATAGAGGATGAAAACTTGGATTACAATAAATATGAAATCAGACATGTTAGGTAGGTGGTTTTTTATCGCACTCATCCTGTCTCTTCTGTTCTCCTGTGCGAAGGTAACGGAAGAGAAGAGGGCAAAGCTGGCGGTGGAGCTATACTCGGAGGGAATGTCTGCCTATGGCAACAGGGATTACAAAAAGGCTGTGGAAAAACTCAAGGAAGCCTTGAAGTATCTTGAAAACCTAACCCCCGCACAGATAAAGGAGATAAAGTTAGCGATAGGAGAAAGCTATTATTTGAGCAAAAACTACGTGAATGCGGTGGTTTATTTTGAAGACTTCCTATTCAATTATCCAGAGGCGCCCGAATCAGAAAGGGTCCAATACCTACTCATAGACAGCTATATGAAGGTGGCACCCGATGCTTACAGGGATCAAACCTACACATACAGGGCAATAGACAAGGCTAAGGAGTTTTTAAACAGATACCCAAACAGTGCATATGCGGACAAAGTGTTGGAAGTGTTAGAAAGAGCTGAAAAAAGGCTTGCGGACCACGAATATCTCGTGGGCAAATTTTACGAAGACTATGGCTACTATTATTCAGCCAGCTTAAGATACAGAGACCTTCTGATAAACTATCCAGAACAGGTCCCTCAGGCGGAGGTTTTCTACAGATACATAAAGTCCCTTCTGTTGGTAGAAAGGCAAGCAGAAAGAAGGAAAAGAATATATAAAGGATGGATTGAAGAGGCAAGAAAGAGTTTGAACTCTGCAAAGGACGAGGAAGAGAAGAAAGCAATTCAAAAGAGGATAGCCTTTTTGGAAGAGCAAATCAAAAGATGGGATGATATTGCAAAAAGTAGTAAAGAGGAAGGTCTCAGGCTTATGGAAAAGTACAAAGAGACCTTTGGAGAAAACAGCTACTACAGGGAACTGCAAAGGTTGGCTAAGAGATAATGGAGCTTTTGAAAAAGATCGTCTCGCTTCTTGAAGAGAAGAAGGGAGAAGATATAGTGGTCTTGGATGTTTCTAAACATACAAACATAGCAGACTACTTTGTTATAGCTACCGCCAACTCTACCGTTCATGCCAGAGCTCTTACGGATTATCTGATTGAAAACCTGGGTAAAGAGGGAATACACCCAAACCATGTGGAGGGTTTGGAAAATGCTTACTGGGTGCTCATAGACTTTACGGATATAATAGTTCATATCTTCCAAAGGGAATGGAGAGATTACTATGACCTTGAGTGGCTCTATTCAACCGCCAGGAGGGTTGAGGTTTGAGATTTATTAAGCTTCTTTTCTTAATTCTTCTGATAGCCCTATTTTTGGTTTTTGTGTTTCAGAATGCCTTGATAGTGGAAATTTCTTTCTTTAATTACAAAGGCTATGCCCCTCTCTTCGTGCTGGTGCTTTTTAGCATCTTTCTTGGTTTTCTTTTTGCCTTTTTCTACTTTATGCCAAGGGAATGGTCCCTTAGGAGGGTTGTGGGAGACCTCAAAGAGGGTGTTGAGAGGCTAAACAGAGGACTCTTTTTAAAAGCAGAGCAGAGCTTTCAAGGAAATCCCTTGACGGAAACCTTTGCGTGCTATGGTGCCTACGAAAGGGAAGATATCAACAAACTTCTGAGCCTTTCCAGTCCCATCTGTGCCTTCATGCTTTTAAAACTTCACCATATAGAAGAGGCACAGGAGAAGTTTGAAAGGATTATAGAGCAAGAGCCTGAGAACCTCTTGGCATTGAAAGGGCTGAGGGACATTAACTTTTTGAAGGGCAACCTAAAGGATGCGGTGGAGCTTCAGGAGAAGGTATTAAAGAATTGTGAAAAGTGGGACAGGGAAAACCAAAAAAAGATTATGGCTGAATTGCTGGCAAGCCTTTACATAACTTCCAAGGACGAGGATCATGCGGAAAAAGCCTTTGACGTTTACAGAACTCCTCTAACTTACTCCGCACGCATACTTGCCTTCGCTGATTCAGGAAAGGAAAGAGACGCGATAAAACTCTTTGAAAGGAGCTTTGAGGATGAGTTTCACGACCAAATTCTGATGATTTTGCTAAGAAAAGAAGCTTTACTTACAAAGCTTATGGACATCATAGAAAGGCGAAGGGATCAGATAAACACGATAGTTTTAGCTTTGGTCTATTTGCGCCTGGGGCTTTTCTCCAAGGTTAAAACTCTTTTAGAGAGCCTGCCGGACTATTACAGAACTTTGGCTATATCTTCCCTCTCCCATCGGGAAGAAGACAGGATGTGTGCAAGGGTTTTGGAGGAGGCTTTAAAACCTTGGGAGTGCGTTTGTGGAACACGCTACAAAGAATACACACCCATGTGTGCAAATTGTATAAAATGGAATAAAATAGAATTAAAACCATAAAAGGAGGGATGTGCTATGTTTAGAGCCCTTTGGACTTCGGCATCTGGGATGACCGCCCAGCAAACAAACCTTGATGTAATATCCCACAATATGGCAAACGTTAATACGGTGGGCTTTAAGAAGATGAGGGCTACCTTTCAAGACTTGGTCTATCAAACCATAAGGGAGCCGGGGGCACCCACCTCGCCAACCACCAGAAACCCCTCTGGCTTCCAAATAGGCTTGGGTGCCTATGTGTCTGATACTTACGGCATATTCACGCAGGGAAACACATTTCAAACGGGAAACCAGTTGGATATAGCCATTCAAGGGGATGGCTTCTTCAAGGTGGTCCTTCCCGACGGAACCATTGCATACACCCGCAACGGTCAGTTTCGCCTTGATGCGGAAGGGAGGATCGTAAACCCGGACGGATATCCCCTTGACCCAGAGATCGCCATCCCCGCAGATGCCGTCAGCGTGGGCATAGGCGCCGATGGGACGGTTTCTGTGCTCAGGCAGGGTGCCAACGCAGTAGAGGAGGTGGGAAGGATCGAGCTTGCCAAGTTTGTTAATCCCGCAGGACTGAGAAGGATTGGGAACAACCTGTTTATCCAAACGGATGCCTCGGGAGAACCAGTCATAGACAACCCGGGCAATCAGGGTTTGGGAACCCTCCTTCAGGGATACTTGGAATCCTCCAATGTAAACATAGTGGAGGAGATGGTAAGCCTTATAATCGCCCAAAGGGCCTTTGAGTTTAACACAAAAGGGATCACCGCCGCCGATGAGATGCTTGGGCAAACTGCTAACCTGAGGAGATAATGGAAAGAAGGCTAACCATTAGGATCTGGTTGCTGCTGGGCTTGATCTTTTTGCTGATTATTTCTATACTTGGACTGAGCTATAGGATGCTTTCACTTAGAGAATCAAAAAACAAAGCCTTAGCCATCGCAGAGTTGGTCAGAGATACCCTAACCTCATACATGGTAATGGGTGTTATGGACAGGAGAAATGAGTTTTTGGACAGGATCAGGGAGGTTCCGGCGGTGGAGAGCATAAGGGTGATAAGGGGGGAGGCGGTCGTCAAACAGTTTGGTTTAGGTAGCTTACTGGAAACTCCACAGGATGACTTAGAAAAAAAGGTCCTGGCAGAGGGAAAAGTTGTTGAATTCTTGGAGGAAGGTATTGGAAAGGCTACCTACAGGGTAGTCATACCCTATAAGGCGGTGCCTGCAAAGGGCATCAACTGTCTAAAATGCCATCAAGCAAAGGAGGGAGAGGTTCTTGGTGCTATAAGTTTAACCATGGATCTAACCTCCGTAAGAAATGTATCGTTAGTCCTTCTTCTTACTTTGGGTTTTATCTTTCTCCTTGGAATGATCGGTGCGGGTATCATCCTAAAAAAATTCTTTCAACCATATGTGGGGCTTATAGAACAAATAAAATATGCAGTACAAAGGGCAAAGAACGGAGACTTCACTTCTAGGGTAGCAACTGAGTTGGAGGACGAAGCTAAAGATTTGGCGGACAATATGAACAGAACTTTTGAACATCTTGACGAAATACTTGGGGAGATAGAGAAGAAGGTCAGGGCTATGATTGGGTATGGCGTCCTTAAGACGGGGAATATACTGAGCGATACTTCCAAAATTGTGGATGAGCTACTGAAAATATACAAATTCAAGAGGGTAATAGAGAAAGATAAAACAAAGCAGGATGTATATAAACGCCTTATAGACATATTCAAAGAGTATATAAGCT
>Ga0272447_1001737_pt1 | contig 13034 bp, 8 predicted proteins | sample YNPCB0133_FD_194589 | JGI IMG/M metagenome (GOLD analysis project Ga0272447, IMG submission 194589) | Hot spring microbial mat communities from Yellowstone National Park, WY, United States - YNP-CB-013-3 | ecosystem: Environmental > Aquatic > Thermal springs > Hot (42-90C) > Sediment | place... | reverse complement strand
AAAATTTGAAAATACAAATGGAAGGTCATTTTTTGTAAGAGATAAGTTTCAAATTTATAGTTCTTCAAATAATGTTTGGCACACAGTTTATGTTGATTCAGAACCTAAAGATGTTTGGTTAACGGGCGTGCTTTATAAATCCTTTGAGACTAAATCTCATGTTGTTTCTACCCGTGTAGCTGAAGGAAATAAAGATGTTCAGCTTTCTCCAGTTGAAGAGGCTATGACCTCGCCGCAAACTATTGTCCAACAAGATGAATCTGAAATTTTAAGACAAATAATAAATTCTATAACAGAGGATTTCTGATTATATGTTTAAAGAGGAAGATTTAGTAAACGATTTAAAATTTTTGTTGAGGGCTCAGGGAAATAATAATGTTCCTGGCTCTTTACCAGATCCTTCTTATACTATACCTAAAATTGTTCTTAAAGAGTATTTGGAGTCTGTTTTTAAATCTCTTAATTTAAAGAACCCCCTCTTTATAAGCACCGCCTATCCTTCAGAGTCTTTTTTTTCTCAGGGGCAAACTCCAGATGGCAAAATGGGTGTTACATATAACAGAGGAATTTCTATAATTTTAAAATCTTCAAACATTCAAAGATATATAGGTTCTGCAATAAGTCAATATCAGGAAGAAGATATTCAAGCAATGCTTGAAAGGCAGTCTATAGATGTGGTTTATTGGAGCATTGACCCGCTGGATAGAGATAAGGGGGCGGATTTAGTAAAAAGATTACTTTTGGAAGGATTGTATTCTAAGTATTTTTTAGTTAAAGGAATGTTTATTTTTTATATAGATTCGTCAAGAGATGAGGATGAACCAGAAAAATTAGTTATTCCAACCTCAATGCTTTATAAGCATATCATATCTATCTCAACGTACAGGTTTATTTGGGGAAGAAGGAAAAATAGAGAAGGTTATGGAAGAATCGTTAGGATAGATGTTAGTGGATTTCCGATTTTTATACCGCAACAACAACTAAGCTACTTTAGTGGAGATTTTAACAACATACTTGATACAATAAATAGTAACAATTTTATACCAAATGTTGAAGCCCCGCCGCTACAATACATACCCAACGAAGTTCTTGAAAATGAAGAAACTTCTATAGGCTTCTGTCTTGTTTGAGAATTTTGAAGGTCTTTAACTTAAAATAGTTTTAGGAGGATAAGGTATGGCTATTAGTGTAAATTTTGATGGCAGATTAATAAAGCAACTAGGTGCTTATGTAAAAACCGACCTTTCTGCTGTAAGGCAGGTAAATGGAACAGCAACGGGCATAGTTGCTCTTTTAGGTTTAGCGGAGGGGGGTGAAGTAAATACCCCTTATAAAGTTCTCTCTTATGCGGAAGCGGTTGAAATTTTTAAGGGTGGGCCTTTGGTAGACCACATTAAAGCGGCCTTTCTTGGTGGGGCCGGAGAAGTTTTTGCTGTTCGTATAGGCTCACCAACACCGGCTAGAACAGATATAAGAGTTTATCAAAACGAAGACAACTATGTAAACTGGAGCTTCACTTCTATTGAGAAATCTTCTAGGTCAAACTCTATTTACGTTTCTTTTGAGCTAGATACATCTTTTACTACTTCTACCTTAGACGATTATTTAATACTAACTATTACTCAAAAACATCCAGATTGTAGCTTGACTAAGGAAACATACATATTCCCAAGAAAGCTTAAAGAACCAACTGTACTTGTAAGAAGAGGAGACAGACTATTCTTTGTTGATAAGACGATAATTAATGCCGCTTTGGCTTCGGGTGCAAACTGGAAGCAAGCTCTTGTTAGCCTTCTAAAGTCTAACTTGAATAATGATGATTATGTACAAATATTTGATGCCACTTCTGCTAGCCCAGTAAATGTTCCGCTTGGTCTTGTGTTATATGAAATTTTATATGGAGGCCTTTGGGGATTTAATAGATCAAGGTTAGTAAAAACTCAGCTTGGCTCTGTAGGTGATTTATTCGCAAATACTCTTCTGTTTTCTCCTCTTTCTTCCCTAAATACTCTTAGCACCCTAGCTTCTGCTAATACAAATCCAAACGACTTGTTTACGGCTCTTGTAGGCAATAACGTTGCAATTAATAACTTTAATGTAGAGCTACTACTAGATTCAACACTAAATAGTCATATACTTTCTAGTGGTATTTTCTCTTTAAGTGGTGGTACCAACGGCGATGATGGAACTGGGTTTTATGGTTCCGCCCTTTCTTCTTATCAGCAGGTATGGACTTCTGGACTTTCTTCTCTAGAGGGGGAAGAAGTCAATTTTGTTGTTCCTGCCTATAGATTTTCTAAAAATACCAGTCTTTCTGGAAGACTTTCATTCTTTGAAACCGTTGCTTCCCTTGTTTATGCCCATGTTAATATACAATCTCAAGTGCATATTAGAAAGAGAAGAGTAGCCATTTTCGGTCTTCCCGCCCCATCAGAATCTGAGTCTTATACCTCTTCCGAGTATCTTGAGACACAGAATATAATTAAAACTGCGGCAAAAATGTTTGGTGGATCCGATAGAGTTCAAGTTTGGGTGGGTCCTTTCTATTCTCCAGTCTTCTCTTCTACTGGCAAGAAAGAACTGTTGGGCGGGGAGTTTTTAGCTTCTTTTGCCGCTGGAATGCATGCCAACAGAGAACCCCAAGTTTCTTTAACCTTCTTGCCTATAGCGGGTATAGGATATGAACCCCTATATGATTGGAAGTACACTCAAAAAGATGATCTCATTTCCAATAGAATAGCCTTTGTAGAAAAAGTTAAAAATGCTTTTGGCGCTACTGTTTATAGAATTCATCACAATCCAACTTCTTGGACTGGCCCAGTAACTGTTGGTTACCAAGAAATGGTACTAAGAAGAATTGACGACTTCTTAACTATGTACTTATACAAGAATCTTGAAAGCCAATTCGTTGGAAGACCCTCTTATGGAAATAGAACCGCACAAGATATACAATCCTACACAGAAAGCTTGCTTGCTAGGGTTGTAGATAAACAAATTGCCGCCTTTAAAGACGTTAAAGTTACTCCAAACGAAAATAAAACTGTGTACTATGTTGAATTTTTCTTCCAACCCGTCAACGAAATCAAGTTCATCTTGGTTACTATGAAGGTATCTTTTGATCTTACCTAAGGAGGATAGAATATGGCGATAAGATTTTCTTCCTATGCAGTTTTAAAAACCCTTTCTATAAACAGTTTGATGGAAACTCTAGACGCTAACAGTTTTTCTGAGGCCGTGTCCAAAATTTTGTCTTTTTTGGATAACCCAAACGAAGTTTTTCAAAAAATTGCCAAAAATGGGGATGTATGGAATGAAACATTTTTTAAATCTGTAGGATTAGCCGAAAACGTTTCTATAGATGAATCTTATAATGCAAGGCCCGTTTGGGGAATTGGAGAACCAACAAACCCAATAGTTGTTCCTAATAACTACTCGGTTTCAATTTCTATTTCTAGACTTACTTTAGATACTTTAAGTGTTAGAGAAGTTACTGCGTTGCCGGATTATTGGTATGCGCCAAGAGTACAGGCTAAAATTGAAAGTTTTCTTAGTGGCGTTCCAAATGGGAGAGACGTTTTAGATTACCCCTTCTACACCTTTTTGTTTGTTTCTTCTATAGAGGAAAGATCTAAGTACCCCTCCAACCCTGTAAATATTTTAGGAGAATTACTAAATAGAAGATTCTATTCCTTTATGCCGTCCGAGTATTCTCAGCGAATAACTTCTGGAGATTCTATTATTATTACGGATGTTAGAGGAACGGGAAAGCTACTTAATCTTCGTGGGCTTATTGAAGAACTTTCAGGAAGTGTAAGCTAGAATAAAGTAGGAGGCTTAATATATGGCAATACCCCTTAAAACTTCACAGTTTGCAGAACTATATGTCATAGGCTTAAAAATGAACAACTCTACATTGGAGAATAATGACCTATTAGACAACAACCCAACAAAAGTTCCAATTCCTGAGGGGGATACTTATCAATATGAAGTGTATAAAGTTGGATTGGCCACAAACCTAAGAATTAATGAAAACTTGGGCTCTAGAACCAGGACAGTTATTGGCACACCAATACCTCTTATGGTTCCGGGATTTTATGACGGCTCAATTTCTATGGAAAAAGTTACTTTGGATTTACACTCTTTTAAGAGCACCGTGGGAATGAACCCCCTAATAGCATTTAACCCTAATATCTATAAAACTACAGGCGATGCATCTTATGTTGCTTATGTGGATGTAAGCGATTTAGAGTCCAAACTACCTAAAATTAATACTGCCCTTGTTAATCCCGGTAACACTGAACTTTTTACAGTATCTGGTAAGTCTTTTCTTATAGATGATGCATATCTTCCACCATTTGTATTTTTAATTGCCCTTAAAGACAAAATATTGAGAGGAGAAGTTAGCATAAATACTGGAGTTTTTGTTGCAATGCTTAGAGATTTTTCTATAACTCTAACTAGTGAGAATGTTATTATTGCAGAAAACGTTACGGCTGTGGCAAGGCCACTTGGTAATAGCGGATGGTTCCAGGTTCTTGGCGACTTCTTTAGAACTTCTCCAGCCTTTGGGTATTCTTATGCCTCTCCCCACAGGTAGTAAGTATTTGTATAAACCTCCCCAAATTAGCGGGGAGGTTTTTGTTTTGTAATCATATGAAGATAGAGCCTTTGAGGCGCTTATGATAAAATAAGTGCGTGAAAGAAATAAAAATTATCTATATAGAAATAGGGACAGAGTATTACATTCTTTCTATTTCTCTTGGTGAATTTTGTTTAGATAGACCGAGCGGCTTTGATTTAAAATCTTGCAAAAAAAGTATAAGTAAGATATTGGGGTATTTTAATAGCTTTTTAAAAGAAAAGTCTATATCTGCACCTTCCGCCTTAGAAGATAAATTAATTCTTTTAGAGTTTAAAGATAAGTATCTTTCATACGCCTCTCTTTTTTCTGATAAAGCTTTTATTGAAAACCTGGAGGAGATGAGGTATGCTATTGTCTAATAATGCGCTTTTAAAAGCCGGGTATCCGAACTCCTATATAGACGAAGGAGATATAGTTCCTTTAACTTTTGGAGAAACTTATGAGTTTGGAAAAATTGTTCCATCTGACGAAGTTTTTACTGTTTTGAGACTTTTAGAGGTAGACTCTGCAAAGCTATTTTTTTCTAAGACCCTTGATATTTATGATGAAAATGGATTTCTTTCGGAAGAAAAAATTAAAAATCTTGATATAGCAAAAGAGTTTAAACAACACTTTGATATAGAAGTTGTTGAAAGCGCTCCAAAATTTGCTTTAATAGACGTATTTGCAGTTTTTGAAATCATTAAAAATTTAGTTCTTTTTTCAAGAATAAAGAAAATAAGATTTGTAAACCATTTTGATATGGACGACACTCTAAAGAGAGTTGCAATTACTGGTATTTACACAGACGATGGCAAAAACTTTGAGTTTATTATTCACCAACCCTATCATAATTATATGATTGCGCCCGTAGTAAAACATGTAGCGGGAACAGATTATGGGCTTTCTTTATCTTCTCTATCTACTGCCAAAACAGCAATAAAGGCATTTTACAGAAGAAGCGCTATTGTTTTCCAAGAACAAATAATCAAGTTTTTAAATGTTGCTGGTTGGAAGAGAAGAGAAGCTATTAAAGACGAAGAAATTGAAGAGTACGTTAGGTCATCTTCTGGATCTTCTTGGTATTACAGAAAAGATGTACCAAGAATATCTGTTTTATCTGCCTATTCTCCAGAGGAAGATTTTGTCGAAACGATGACCTATTATTATACGCATAGATTTTACTTAAAAGAGGCCTTTCCAGAAAGATTTAAAGTTTGCGCAGAATTAGAAGAGCTAATTAATAAATCTTTGTAATTTTTGTTCACATGCTAAAATATGTATATAGGTTATGCTTAGGAAGGTAATACAACTTCGTAGAATTGATACAGGTGCGGAAGCTGTAGTAGTTGCAACAGTAGATAAGGATTCTGTTGAGTATAACGTTCTTTCGGAAAACGAAAATGTTAGACAAGATTTGAGGTCTTTGTTAAAGAACTTTATTTTCAACCTTTCTCCCACAAATTTTAACAAAAAACTTGTTTATAAAGCAAAAATAAGCATTCCAGATACAAAAGAACATTTAATAAACTTAATAGATCTTTTGTCTTGGAACGGCTATGCTGTAAAGCAAATTTCAGACAAGACAGTTGAAAAATCGGCGCTTGGGCTAGATGAAGATCAAGACGAACACACAAACCTAATTGAGAGAACTTATCCAGTTCTGCCTATATTGTCCTATTATTTGAAAAGCCTTAAGGAGCAAGAAAGAAATAAAGAAGTACTAAAATCTTTTTCGTTTTCTTCTGGGGAAAAGGATTATATAAAAACTATTGGTGGCAAGCAGTATTTGATTAGAGTTCCACCCGGTTTTATGTTGGAAAACACCGAAACTGGAAAAGTGTATTTGCCGGGACAATTTGTTGGCCAGATACCTATAGAATCTTTAGGTCAGAAGTACTTAGTTATTCCTATACAACAAGAGGGAAGAGAACTTTCTGAAGACGAAAGAAAAGTAGCAGAAACTGCCTTTAATAACTTAAAAACTTTTTTGGTTAAGAAACTAAGCGACTTATTTAAACAAGACCCGCAACTAGAGAGCGAATTTTTAAAGAGCGGGTTCAGTGCAGAGTTCTTAAAGAAAATTGTAGATAGTTTGGACGAGAACGAGAAAAAAGAGTTTTTTGATAATCTAACAAAACTAGAAAGCATTGTTGGAGAAAACCTTCCAAATATTGTTTCTTCCATTCTTGAGGAGATTGAAAATGTTAGTGAAGAAAAGCAAAAACAAGAAAAGGAAGATACTTCTGTAAGCTATGAAGATATAGTTGATAGGTTGGCTACAGAATTAAATATTCCAAAAGAGAAAAGGACCAAGTTATCTAAAAAATATGTGCCATATGAAACAATTTTGAGAGAATTATTAAAATATGCATTAAAAGAAAAAAGTGTTTCTAAGGAAAATGTAGCCGAACTGTTTGACAAGATATCTATAGCTGAAAAAGCGCAAAAGTTTGGAGTTATTGCTAGAGATAACAAATCCGGCGATATAGTTCTAGTTAAACTACCAGACGTTCTTCAGGATGAGGAACTTGAAAGCGATCTTTTGGCATCAGGAAACGCTAGAGTATTTGAAGACCCATTTACAAAAGATCCAAGTCTAGTAGATGTACTTTTAAAGGATTATCTTTTCCTTTTCACAGACAAAGTACCTATTGTAAGCGAAAAAGGAAGAATAACCGTAGACAACTGGGATGCCATAAAACCATACCTGAACTTCCTATTTAACGTTCTTTTGAGAAATATAGATGCCGCCACATCTAGAAATGTTAGAGATTATTTGCGTGAAACATCGTCAGTGTTCGCAACTAACCCAAATCTTTCTGAGGGTAGTGAACAATATCACGGAAGAAGGTTACCAGAATTTCCTGGCGATGCTTTAAATTTATTGATTGATAACCTAAAGGAGGCAGGAGTTAAGAGTGTACCAATTTCTCTAATGCTCGGTTTTTCTTCGGGAGAAGAACTTAGAATCAAAGAAGGATCTTTAATAGATAAACTTATTAAAGAAGGCATATTAACAACTAACGAATCTGGGATTAGAGAATTTTTTAAAAATTTTTCAGAAAAACTTAGGGGCCTTGAACAAGACCTTGAACAAGTGAATAGCAGGCCTGCGAATCCCTCTGAAAGGGCTCAATCACTAGACAAGATTATTAGAGATGTGTCCTTAGTTCGTTCCATCCTTTCTCGGGGGGCCGTAAGTACAGGCAGACTTGAGGATTTCTTAAAAGGGATGGATGAATTTAAAAAGTTAGTGGCCCGTGGAGAATATGTTCGTGTTTTACATAGTTTTGGTGATGAAGATGCGAGAGCTATAACAAAAGAATTTATTCAAAAACAGGAAGAATTTGCGGATCAAGTAGAGGCAAAAGTTTACGGAGTATTTTTTGATGGACGGAATATATATTCTGATTCAGAAATAAAAGATAATCTAAAAGATTATGTTGACTACCTATTCCGTGAAAGAGGAGCAATATCTGAAAAAATGGCGTTACAAATAAAAAAGGATGTAGATTTAATTTTTGGACAAAACGGAATAGTAAGAAGCTCAAGAATTACCTTCCTAGGACTAACTGGTCAAAACCTTGAAGAAAACAAAAGAGCTTTTTCTAGAGTTATATCTATTTTAATTCAAAACCCATTTAAAAACGAGTTTGAAAAGTTAAACAATCCATCGAAATTATCAAAAGAAAATTTAGATAAACTTATAGAGGAGGATGCAAACAAAATTTTAAATGGAAGATTTTTAAATAGCTTGGTAAATCAGAAAAATAGTATTTATCTCTACCAGTTATACGGAATTGTATTCTCCTTGAACAAGGCGCTTAATAGACACCAAGGAGGATTTTCTGAAAAAGTGGGGTCTATTCTATTTTGGGAAGGAGGACTTGGGAAAACTGTTACCCAGGTAGGTACGATTATTCTGGGAAAGGATTTAGGAATTATACATCCAGATAAACCAGTTTTGGTTTTTGCTCCAGAAAACGTTATTGGAAACTGGGTAAGGGATGCGCAAAATGTTTTTGGACTTTCTGGAGGATTTATTGTTCCAAATGCTGATGTTTTGGTAGTTAGAGATGTTGATGTTAACAAAAGGGAGGCTTCCTATAAACTTCTTACTTTGTTTTACTCTTTAAAGCAAATTGAACGCAAAATAAGTGAACTTGAAACGCAAGGGGCGAATTTACTAGATAGAAATTCAGAAAAAGGCAAAGAGTACCTAGAATTAGTAAAGAAAAAGAACGAATTAGAGTCAGCGTACAGGGAATTAACTGGAGCGAACGTTCCAAGAAAATTACCAGATATGGTTATTGTTGGTACTTACAAAACCCAGAGAGCGTCAAAAGAAACTACTGCTGATAGGCTTTTTAGCAACGATTCAAGAGCGTTGATTACAATGAGTAAGCCAGTTAGAATAAAATCATTAGCTATTCCATATGCCAATCAAAAGCAAGGATATTTTTCTCCAAACATTAGAAAAATTGTTGACGTAAACCTAACTTTAAACGATAGCGTTTTTGGGGGTATGGTAATTGACGAGGCTGGCATGGTAATGAACCCGGCAACTTTACGGCATAGAACTATGGCGGCTATCAAATCTGGTATTACATCAGACACGAACAAAGGCCTTGTATGGTTGCTAAACGCCGAGGAAGTGTCTACTTCTCCCCTAAACACCGCCGCATTGTTAAACTTGACTCACTATTACGGAAACATTTTGGATCCAAAGTCTGTTTATCTATATAAGGTTGGCGGAAGAAATATTTATCTATGGAAATCTGGATCTCTTAGGGTTTTAAGAGCCCTCTCTTCAAAATTAACAAATGATACAATATATGGTCAAAAAATTAAGGGATATATAAAATCAGAAGCTGACGGTGTTTCTTCTAAAAAAGTTGGTGCAGTTATTGGAGAAAAAAATGCTTTATTGGAATTTGATATTCCCCTGGTAAGTGATAATTTTAACAATGAAGAAATAAGAGTATTACCCCACTCAGAAGATGTCATGTTAAAACCTTTGGTTTTACACACGGCTCTTGATCAAGTTACTAGAGCTAAGGCATTATCTGGCGAAAGAGATGTTGCTATAACAGCACCTGGAATTTTGTATTCTCCAAAAGGAAGGGGTAAAGGATCTAGAGCAGGATACAAAAGCAATAGCGAGATTGATCTTACTTACTTGTCAGAAAGCTACAGACCAGCATTTCTCCAAATGCAACGAGAAGCGTTGTTAGGAATTTTCCCTAAGGATCGTGCTTTTGAATATGGGTTTGATAAAACAATGAACATAAAGGTTCCCAAAATTGACATTGTTAAAGAGATTTTTGGTAGCACAGAATCTGAAGACAAAAAAGATAAGATTAGAGAACTTTATAGAAAAGTTGCAGAAGGTCAAACTGAAAGTAGCACAAAAACTGTTCGTGAACTATATCTTGATATAGCTTCTAGTATGGCTACTCACCTGTATGGAGTAGCAAATGAACAGGAGTTTAGACAAAATTTTGAAAAGGCCCTGGATAAGTTGTTAGAAGGTTTGAGGGTATCACTAGGTTCTGCTGGAATAACTATTGAAGATTTATCTACTACTCTTAACAGAGTTGCCGGAATTGAGTTTAGTCCATTTTACGCCAAAACTAGTGATGATAGAATTTATGGTCTCACAAGTAAAGATATGATTTATTTCCCTAACTATGCTGGTGTTGTAGGGAGGGGGGATGATTTATCTGCTGATGTAGAAGATGTTGACGATATACAGCGCCAAGAATCCCAAGAGGATCAAGGCGTATCAATGCTTGGCGTAGGTCAAAGAGATGAAGAGTTTAACTTGCGCAAAAACTTTATTCGTGCTAGAAATATGGCGATGTCTGCCATCTTTAATATCGCTATGAGGCACGCAAAGAAACTTATTGAGCTTGATTTAGATTCTGATGAACCTCCATTTGAAATAGAACTGAAACGCAACGGAGATGAAGTATATTTCCGCATAAATTATTACGTAAAAGAAGAGGGAGAAAGGAAAAGGGTTGAGTACGATCCAGCTAACTTCCAATCGCCATTTAATTTATCCCAAAAGAAAGAAATTAAGCTACTATTAGAGTCCCTTTCTGATCCCAATACCGAGTATGACCTCGAAGGAGAAACAATTAAGTTAGACCCCCATACTTTGCTTAGTATGTTTGTCAACTTTTATCAAGATGCGAACGTTTACGAAAATAATAAGGACAAGCTTACTGATGCTTTCTCCCTATCTAATAAACCAGTTATTGGTTTTGAACACAAAGCCATAATTCTTTCCCCCTCTAGAAAGCACGCATCATCTATTTATAGGTTGGCCAAAAATCTGCACGATCCAAATGATACTGCAGTTGGAGCGATTATAGGTGGAACCCCAGTGGAAAAACAAGAACAGATTATTAAACAACACACAAATAGACACGGTTTAAAAACAATTACCGTTCTAACTACGAAGGCCGCCGGTCGTGGTTTAAACTTGCCTTCTTCAAAAACCTTAGTTTTCTCACCTTATTCTTATGAAGAATTGCGCCAGGCTTCAGCTAGAGGTGTACGTAGCGCCCAACTTTTTACAGATATCTCCAAAGAAAGAGAAGACATAGAAGCTAAAAAGAACCTTTTGGCAAAACTAAAAAGAAACAAAGCGAAGCCAGAAGACATTAAAAAGCTTGAAGAGGAAATAAGAGAAAAAGAAAAGTATCTAGAGTCTTTAAACGTCAAACAAAGAACAGTACTAGATGCCGCAACAGTATTTCCAGTACTACAAAGAACAGTTTTAGCAACTTTGCAAGATGTGGCTAGTAAACCCAAACTACCATCGGCTAAGGAAATTCAAGGAAAGAGAACTGCAACAGAATTGGATGAAAGAGAAAGATCTGAATTGCACCTACTTGCAGAGCAAATAAACACTTGGCTTGGATTAGAGAGAACAGAAGGATACTTACGTAGGTACATGACTCTCCTTTCAAGGGTTAATAAAGGACAACAAGGAAGAATTTTGGGTGCGTTAGAAGGGTGGCTTGGAGGTTTTGAGAACTATAGTACTATCTCCGATGATTTGGCGGCGCAAAGAGAAAAAATAGTTGAAATGTTTAAAGAAATAATGCAAAAACGTGCAAAATCTTCTAACTTAACTGATAAAGAGATAGAAAAGCTTGTTCATGGTATATTCATCTGAGGAGGAATAGCCTATGTATTTAGATTCTGAAAGAGAAAGCATTGTCAAAGAGTTTGTTTTGATATTTTTGAATAACCTACAGCCTTGGGAAAAAGATAAAATCATACATTCTTATCCACGTTTATTTGAAGATGAAGATGGGGAAGAGTTTGAGAAGTATATTAGAGATATTCAGATGTTGTCTTATCTTTTTTCTGAGGATGATTTGGATGACGAAACAATTTGTGCAATGATAGATCATATATCCGATAATCCAGTAATTGATAATTTATTTGGAGATGGTTTATATAGGATATATAATCAAAAATGCTTATAGCGTATGAATAATAGCGATAATGTAAGATACACAGAAGAAGGACCAATATATACATATGTGCCAGATGGGTATGTAATTTATAACCCTTCTGGAGAAAAGAAACATGGACCCTTAAATCCATATTTTCCTGGAGAAAAATTACCAGGTAACGGCATTTTGATCGATGATGTTGAGTGGGTTTTGCAAGATTATGATTCGTGGTATGCAACTTATGGAGAATTGGCTATTAGAAAACCCAGAGAAGAACTTACTGAACAAGAAGAAGAAAAACGAATTGAAGAAGCCAAAAGAAAGCTTAACCAACTTTTAGAACAGGAAAAAGGCAAAGAGGAACAAGAAAGTGATATTGAAATTAGTTTTGAAGACGAGGAAGAGCAAAAAATAGAAGAATCAGAAGAAGAACCAGATGAGGTAAAAGAAAGGGAAGAAGAGGGGCTAGAAGAACAAGAAAAAGAAGGAGAAAAGCAAAAAGAAAGCGAAGATGAAGAATTAGATGAAAACTTGGACTTTTTAGATGAGTTTGAGGAAAGTCTTAATAATTTTTTAGAAACTTTTGATATTGATGATATTTTAGAAGAAAAAGAAGAAGGTGAAGAAGAGGACTGGATTGATATAGATATTTCTTTTGAAGATGACGAAGATCTTTTAGAAGAACCTCAAGAGGATATTCAAGAAGAATTTCCAGAAGATATTTTCCAGATAGATGAAGGGGAAAGAGAAAGGTTAGCTACTCTTAAACTCTTAGAAGACTCTAGGAACGCTATAGGAAGAATTCTTAAGCGGTTTGATGAGGCGCTTAAGAAAGATTATTTTGTACCACTAGATAAGCTGGTAGAGCAGGACCAATTAGAAGAAATTTTAAGTTGGGTAAAAATAGCAGAAGAGCTATATAAAAAATTAGACGA
>Ga0272447_1001728_pt1 | contig 13108 bp, 11 predicted proteins | sample YNPCB0133_FD_194589 | JGI IMG/M metagenome (GOLD analysis project Ga0272447, IMG submission 194589) | Hot spring microbial mat communities from Yellowstone National Park, WY, United States - YNP-CB-013-3 | ecosystem: Environmental > Aquatic > Thermal springs > Hot (42-90C) > Sediment | place... | reverse complement strand
AAGCAAGATTAGCGCAGAGGGCAAGGCCTGGTTTCCGAGCGATGGTCTCTTGCAGGCGCTCGAATCTGGTAAGCCCCCTTGTTTGGCTGTGGGCAGTTCGCGCGAGGTCTGGGAGGCAGATTTACAATCAATTCCACCCGACTTAGTGGAGGCATTGCACCATGAGTCAGGAACTGATTCTCCATCGGCTCAGGAAGCCTCCTGATGAGTTGACGCAACACGAATGCCTGTGGCTAACTCAGCAATTTGGAGAATTAGCTTACTGGTGGTTGCGCCCGGAGGTGTTAGCAAAAGCGAGTGGTGACTTAATAAGGTCCGCGCGCTGGAGTTTAGAACCCCGTCCCAACGGTTGTGCTATTTTGTTTGCTCAGACTGATGCCCGCCGGTTTCCCACGCTTCGGGAAGCATTCCTGTTACCTCTGCAGTGGGCCTGGGAAACGTCCGACGACTCGCGGTTGCCCGACCGTGTGCGACAACTCGCAGAAAATATCCGTCAACAACTCGCTCACGCTCCGTCCGATGATTTCAGGAAAAAGGCGGATTTTTCGCGATGGGGATTGCAACTGGCGGTGCACATCGGCAATGCGAACATTCTGCACACACTCGCTGCCGAATTACAGTTATCGCCGAGTTCCGGTTGGGGTTGGTTATGTGCGAGCCTAATTGCTGCGGAACAGATACGCCAGACTCAGGAAAACAATGCACCTTCCCTACGACATGACGTATGGATCACCGCCGAATGGAACGACTGCAGCGGTATAGATGCAGTCGGTTGTCTCGAAGAAAAACTCCGAGCGGCCAGTTGGCCACAGAGTGGCGTTAAGATTTTCTTTGTACCCGAAAGTCAAATCGAATACGCTAGGCAATTGTTGCCGGAGCAATCGCTGCTTACCATTCAAGGCTTGCCGCAGGGCAAATCTGATCCGGTGGAAGCATTGCGCCCGTGCTTATTAGAACTGGAAGTGCCGCCTCTGCCAGACGGTCCGATAATATACTTGCAAGCCTATTACGAGCGGCTCTATAGTCGGAATACCGATCGTGCTAAGCAATACTATCGCCAGCAATTACTCCCCCGAGTTATCGAACGGCTCCGGCAGCAATGGCAGGAAAAGAATGGGACCATTTCCCACCTGGTTACAATATTAAGCGACAATCCGGAGTTAGTTCACATCGCCATTGAAAGCATCGGAGCAAGCCGATGCCTGGTACTGGCAACCAGTGATAAGCGAGCTGCAATGCGCGAACTAGAAGAGATGCGAGCATCGGCACAAAGGCCCTGCGAGGTTATCTGGAAGATTTATAAAAGCACGGATGAATTGTTGCGAGAGTTAGAACGGGAAGTCCACACGTTTGTCCAGGGTGTGCCTGCCGAGTTGGTTGGGCTTGATCTCACGCCAGGCACCAAGGAGATGACCCTGACTCTGGCGCTTCGAGTGGCGCAGCCGGAACACCGACTCCTGTACTTGCGGCACGAACGCAAGAGGCAGATGGTGGTACCCTTTACAGAACAATGGATACTTTATAATCAGCGACGGCCCTAGTAACGAAAGATGGGTTTGAAAAAACATAGGCACATAGTCGCTGAAGCAGGTGGACAAGCTAACGTTCCAGTACCATTATGCGATGGCAGGGCAACTGAGTCGCCAGGCTCAGGATAGCTTGCTCGACTATTATCGCTGGACGCGCCGGGTAGAGCAATGGGCGGGAGGACTGAGGCAGTGGGCAGCTATGATTGAAGCGGTCGAGGAAGTGATGACGGCGGACCCGGACTTCGTACGGGCGCACGGTGGTTCGGTGGTCGAGTTATTTACACGCGTTCGTCATGACCTAGAGCCGGTTTATCTCGATATGTGCCAGACACGCGTACCAAAATTAGTCGGCCTGGGCGGCCAGCCGCGAGTCAGCGAAGTGCTGTTTCCAAAAGGCCTGGTGCCTTTAGAGCCGGACGAAGAAGTTATGCCATTAGGGGAATGGTTGGCGAATTTGTCGCAGCAGGTATGCAGCGCTCACACACGAGCGCTACGACTTTACGTACGCTCCGTCAGCACAATCCTGGCAATACAGGAAGAAATCGAACGGCGCTGGGTGCGCCGGCAACGGCCTACTTCCAGCGGGTGATGGCATTGCCGTGCCGGCGCAGCCTAAATCCTGTTGCAGCCTGAAGGGACAGACATTTTCCAAGTCGGAATGCCGGTGCCAGGTTACGGGAAGTTCAAGTAAATTACTGGCCCACTGACATCATCGCGCTTGACTTTATCCACACCTGCGCCACCATCCACCGTACTTGCCGCACCAAAATTCACATCGTCCAACCTGATCTTATCGTTGCCGTTTCCGAGGAGCACAGTTACGGCACCGACAAAATTGCTTTCCTCAATTTCAACCTTGTCGTTGCCCAAGCCGGTGTCTATATTCGTTAGTCCCGCAACGTTTAGTTCCTCAATCTCAATGCGGTCGTCCCCATCGTTAGTGAGCAACGTAGCGTTGCCTCCGACGGCAACGTCATCTTCAATTTCGATGCGGTCGTTCCCGACATTGGTAAAAACAAAGAGATCGTTGCCGACAGCGACATCATCCTCGATCTCGACGAGGTCGTTGCCTGCGCCACCAGTAACAGTAACGTCACCAGTAACCGAAAGCTTCTTCAGGCGTGCACTGTCATTACCGTTGCCCAAATCTATAGTCAAATCACCTGCTAAGGTGCGACCGCGAACACTCACGCTATCATTGCCATCGCCGAGAGCAATGTTGATGTCAACAACTCCAGCAAAACTGGTACCACCCGCGATGGCGGTACCCTTGGTGCCTTTGAGCGTTACGTTGCCGTTGCTGATACGAACCTCCAAACTGTTCGCCTGAGCGTCGCCCGTCAAGGTGAGCACGCCGGCAGCGAAAGCCGTGGTTACCGTACCGGCGGGCAAATCGCGAGCTTCCAGAGACTCGACCTGCAAATGGGTGTTCCGGAGCATCTCGGCTCCTCATTATCCTGAGCGAGCACTTCCCATGATGCCTTGCACCAATTACGCAAAGGGAGGAATTTCCAGGTCGCTGTTCGGTGGGAGTTTATACAAGAACGGCAAGGTTGAAAAAATTTTTCATGCACGCAAATAGACAGGAACTGGTAACATGAGCTAGCCGTTGGAAACTCTTGCGACTGGTTCAGATGCCTCGTCCACGTAAATTAGCACGCAAGAAACGTTGTCCTTGCTGTCGCAATCGAGGGCCAGTTTAACCAGCTCTTCGGCAGCTTTTTGCGGGTCTGTGTTGGCGGTAATAACCTCGGCGAGTTTTTCGTCCTCGACCACCCCGGTCAGGCCGTCCGTGCACAGTAGGAAGCGGTCACCTGGCCGCAGATACACGACTTTGACGTCTGGCCCGTCTGCCACTTCCTTCGTACCGAGATATTTCCACAACCGGTTGCGAAAGCGATGAACGCGAGCTTCTTCGGCCGATAAGACCCCGGCTTCGACCAGCGCCTGAGCGATGGAATGGTCAACCGTCAGGCATTCGATTTTGCGATCGCGTACAAGGTAGGCACGACTATCGCCTAGCCAGCTTACGAACAGGCAATCGTCCCGCAGCGGTGGTAACCAGACCGCCAACACAATGGTGGTGCCCATGTTGCTGTATTCGCGGTGAAACTGCCCGAGCTCCATGATCTCTTCGTTGGCGCGAACCGCTGCCTGGCGGATAAGTTGCTTGACTTGCTCAACATTCTGCACCTGGCCATAACCCTTTTGAAGTTCCTGCCAGATTAAATCCGTGGCCATTTCGCTGGCTTTCTCACCTGCCAGCTGACCCCCCATGCCGTCCGCCACCAGACAGGCCAATAACTGACAGCGACCGTTTTCCTGCACCTGCGAAACGAGAACACGGTCTTCGTTATTCTCGCGGTAGTTGCCAATATCTGACTTCTGGCCAATAGACAATGCAAAGGACATCGTTCGATTCTCGCCTAGGCGCTCGACACGAGGTGCCGAATAGTGAACACCGTGATGGCGACCTGGCCGACTCGTTTTTCCTGGCTAGCGCTAGGGCCGGCACACCGTTTCTTTACAAATTATACACCAGCCAGTTTCCGCTTATGGCCAGCCCAGCGGTCTGAAGTCCGGCCCCAATCGCAGCTTAGTCCGAAAGTGCGCTTTAGGCAAGCGGTGCTGTTTATTACACGGGAAGCAGAATGAATGCAGCACGGATCCAGAAATACTGGCGGAATCACCCGGCCCAAGCTAACTACCGAGTGTTGTCCCAACCAGTATGGATTGCGGAATGATGCCGTAGGCACCTCGACGGCATGCCCAGGCAAAGCCGACCGAACAGCGGTTTGCCGTCACGATTTGCACTCGATCACGGACTGAAAGCGCGTCAGTGCCAAACGGGTATCCGCGTCGAGAAACCTGGCCCCAATCAGCCACACCAAGCCGCTCAGACCGATGAAACCAGTTACCAGCAAAAAGCCGACCTGCAAATTCGCAAGGTCGGCTACGTATCCGATGACGGCGGGGGAAAGCACATCGCCGAGGGCGTGAATGATAAAAATGTTGATCGCGAAAGCAGAAGCTCGGATGGCCGGGTGGGTTACGTTAGCCAGCACCGCATTGGTGGGGCCGGTGTTCAGGAACAGGAAAAAGCAGCTGCCCGCCAAAAAAGCCCAGGCTAACGGGAACGGTAACCACAACGAAGCGAGGAAAAGGGGCAAGGCTAAAAACATTCCGCAGGCCGATACACCAAAGTATGCACCGCGGAAATAACGCTGAGCAGCATCGCCCAGCCAGCCGCCCGCAAGAGTGGCTAATAGTCCGCTGGCAGCGATGATGGCGCCGAAAATTATGTTGACCTCGTCGAGCGAAGCGGCTTGTCGCTCCAGGGCTAAATAGCGTGGCATCCAGAAGGCAATGCCGCCCACGGCGAAAGTCATCGCGGTCATCCCCAGCGTGCAGAGCACGTAAGAGGGAATTCGCGCAAGAACCAGATAGTCTCGCCAGTGTATTTTCCGAATTGTCGCGGCTTCGGCGTCGGTATCGCCACCCGTGAAGCGGTCCGCCTGGCCCCGCCGCGTTTCAGGCATCAACAGACACAAAAGCGTCAACACTAGACCTGGCGGAACAACAGCGTAAAAGGCCCACCGCCAGTTGCCAGTCAACCAGAGCATAGTCCCGCCTAACAGGTACCCCAGTGCACTTCCCACAGGAATAGCGGCATAAAAAAGCGACAAAGCTCGTCCGCGCTGAGCTGTCGGATATAGATCGGCAATCACCGTTGGCGCTACCGGCCCGTAGGCCCCTTCGCCTACGCCTACCAGGCAACGAGTGACAAACAGAAAGGCATACGACCAGGCCCAACCGGAACCGCCACTGGCCAGTGTCCAGAGTAGTGCTCCCAGTGCTATCAACCACCATCGAGATACGCGATCTCCCAGCCAGCCAAATACCGGAGCCACGACCATATACGAAACCATGAAAGCCGGCATCAGCAAACCCATGCGAGTCTTCACAAACTCCTGCGGTTGGTCGGGTGGAAAAAACGTACTGGCGATTTCCGCTTCGACGGCTGCCACCACGTAGCGGTCAATGTAATTGAACAAATTGAGCAGCACCAGCAAAGTCATGGCAGCAACACGCCAACGAAACGTGGATTGTGGCTGAAGCTGCTCAGACATTCGCCAACCTCCTGGGATAGCAGACCGTCAGGCCCGCTGGAGCGCTGTTATTGAGAGGCCTCATTGTGATTCAGTATTCCCGAGTCGTCGAAATGCGCTTTTGTGTGCCGAAAGTCAGAGTTACTTGAAGGCGTCAGGACGATTCGGCATCCCTGGAGCCTGCGGTTGGGGCAAGTGTTACCAGCACCGGTACACCGCGTCCGAGGTTTAACCGATGGGCCGCATGGCCCTGCACCACGGCAATTTCCAGCCAGCCGCCACTCGACCATAAAGCCACGACTTCACCCGGCGAGGCCTCGCCGTAGGTGCGAACCCAACGCGGTCGGATACCGAGTACCTCAACCTCGACAATCGCAAGGCCGGGCCAATCATCGCGGTGCATGTTAGTCAACAGATTGCCGAAGTGATCCACGAACACCACTTCACATCGCACCCGGTCGCCTTCTCGTTGTGGTTGCGGAAAGGGGAGCTGAACCGGGTCTGTGACGGCGTTGCCCAGTTCGATTGGATCGAGGCCGTTGGCCAAATGCCCAGCCACCGGAGCAAAAATGTCCCGGCCATGGAACGTGCTGCTAACGACCGGGCGGAAATAACGCGAGTTGCTGATTTGGAGGATGCGTAACGCTGGCCGACGCCGCCAGAGCAACGTACACACGCCGTTGTCAGGTGCCAGCAACCGCTGCATTGCGATGGCGGGTTGACGTTCGCCGCTCTCTTCGGGCCATTCCACATAGAGCAACCGACGACTTGTACCCACGCCGGGATCCACCACGACCACGTGAATCGTCCCTGCCGGGAACCAGGGCACAGCTTCGCTCAGAAAAAAGGCGGCATGCACCACGTCTTGCGGTGGGATACTATGGCTCAGGTCTATCAATTGGGCTTCGGGACAAACGCTCAGTATGCTTCCTTTGAGCGCGGCGGCGTAGGCAGAATCCTCCCCGAAGTCGGTGGTCAGCGTGATAATCGGGCGTGGCATAGCGGTTTATCTGCGGTTGGCCAATCGTCTGTATTTTTGGGGAGCCTTTGCGACAGGCGCGCCGGTCCGTGTTTTCGGGTAGCAATTTACATGCCGGCCAATTGCACCGACAAATTGTCATCGTTGTCAAATCAGCCTGCTGGTAGGATAAATACAGATTTCACCCCAATATGCAACAGGAAAGGAAAGGTAATGTCAGCGCAGCGGTCTGCTCATCAGATAAGTACCTCGCGACGGCGAGTGGGCTTATGGCTCATCGGTGCTCTGGGCGGAGTCGGCACTACCGTAGCGGTTGGCCTATCTGCCTGGCGACGCGGTTTGATAGACGCCACCGGCCTGGTTACTGCCTTACCGTTATTCCGCGAGCTGGACCTGGACGCGCCGGAAGCGTTCGTCCTGGGCGGACACGACATCCGGCAAACTACCTGGCAGCAAACGGCCCTGGAGCTACATCAGCGGGCGGGGATTTTTTCCAGCGAATTGCTGGCCGGCTGCCGCGAAGATTTGGAAGCATGGTCGGCTAACATTCGTCCGGGAACGTTGCTGCATGTGGGGGAAACGATTGCGGCGCTTGCTGATCTCCCCAATTTGCCTTGCCATGAAACGCCACGTCAGGCCATCCAGCGCGTGCAACAGGATTTGCAGAACTTCCGTCAGACCCACCAACTTGATCAGGTGGTGGTGGTGAATGTAGCCTCGACCGAACCGCCATTTTCGACAACGGAAGTCCACCAGAGCTGGCCACGGTTAGCTGAACGTCTGGCGGAACGCCGTACCGATGCGTTGCTTCCAGCCAGCAGCATTTACGCTTTAGCCACCATTGAATTGGGCTGGCCCTACGTCAATTTCACCCCGTCGCTCGGCGCGAGCTTCCCGGCGGCCATTCAATTTGCCGAACAACAGGGAGCAGCTGTTGCCGGTCAGGATGGTAAAACCGGCGAAACCTTACTCAAGACCGTCCTGGCGCCGATGTTTGCCCACCGTCATCTACGCGTACTCAGCTGGGTTGGGCACAACATTTTCGGCAACCGCGACGGTCTGGTGCTCAACGACCCACGGAATAAGGAGTCGAAGATTCGCACCAAAGATCAGGTGCTGGCCCACATCCTTGGCTATAAACCCCAAACCCTGGTCAGCATCGAGTACATCGAGTCGCTCGACGACTGGAAAACCGCCTGGGATCACATTCACTTCCAGGGTTTTCTGGGGGTGAAAATGATTTTGCAATTCATCTGGCAAGGTTGCGATTCAATTCTGGCGGCACCGCTGGTGATTGATCTCGCACGCCTGGCCTTACTAGCCCAACGTCGAGGCGAAAAGGGCATCCTGCGGCATCTTGCCTGTTTCTTCAAAAACCCTATGGGCGTCCAGGAACATGACTTCTTCCGTCAGTTCGCCATGCTGGAAAATTACGTTACCAGCGCTATCGGTCAGCCGACTCGCTCAGCGCAGCCCCACAATTGAAGCGTGGTCGCACAAGGCCGTTCACCCGCGCAATACGATGAATCGCATATCTCAAAAGGATCACACCTTCTCCGTTATCAGTCGGCGGAGTTCCTGGGCATAGCGCGGAATCGCCTTCATCGGTTCCTCAGCAGCCTCGTATTCAAGGGAGATGTAACCGCGATATCCCACGCCCCGAAGAATGCCTAGGATTTTCTGCAGGTCGGCTGGTTCAGGGGGTTGCCGTTTGCCGCTCTGTGTACGTGTGATTTCGGTTTTGATTTGGCAAACCACGGCATAGGGCGCGATTTGTGCCAGTTCCTGATAAGGGTCTTCGCCGTGAAAATTGCCGGTGTCCAGATTCACGCCGAAATATTCGTGCTTGACTTCCCGGATAATAGCCAGCATTTGCTGGGGTGTGCTGGTGATGCCACCATGATTCTCCAGGGCCAGATAAATGCCATAGCGGGCGGCATGATCACAGCATTCCTGGATCGCTTCGATACACCGCCGCCGGGCGTTTTCCTCAGTGTCGCCTTTGGGGACGCTCCCGGCAAAAATGCGAATCGTCTTGCCACCCAGGACTGAATAGCGTTCGATCCACGCCTTGACATCGGCAATTTGTTTTTTCAAACCTGCCGGGTCGGCCACGCAAAAATTGTTGCCCACTGCTCCCCCGCTCACATCCAGACCAAGCCGGGTACAACGCCCTTTCAACCGCGCCAGAAAGGCAGGCGACGTGTCTTTGAAGTAATAAGCGGTCGGCTCTACCGCGTCAAAGCCCCACTGGGCTGCTAAGTCCACGTAGTCCTCCAGCGAAATCGCTGGCTGCCGCTTGCCACTAAAGTGGTCCCGCAGACTGTAACCGGCCAGACTCAGCCGAAAATAAGGCTTTCCGACCCGCTGAATGGGTTCGATAGCCTGTAAGCCAACCGTGCCTCCACCAGCCAGGGTTCCGGAAGCGGCCAGCACCGCCGTACCGGTTAGCTGCAGCCATTCACGACGAGTGTATTCAGCCATTTCGCTCACACGGACTTTCTCCGAAGCACCTCGGCCAGACATAGGCAGCTCCTTTTGTGGGTCTTTGAGGCTTCTTTTACAATAGCACCTGCAAGGCACCCAGAACAGGGCGGAGCCAACAGAACATAAACGTCCTGAGCCCATGCGCAGCCACTCGCTCCTGGCTGAGGTCAGCAGGACCGGCAAACTTTGGTACGTCCAGCCGGCCGACTGGACAGACTACGTTCTGCCAAGCTCCTGGTGGGATGTGCTTATCGGGCTGGGCGTGTTTGCGGTGTCGTTCGTTGTCAGTCTGGCCACGGTGGTCTGGGTCGTACTAAAACTGCCGGCGGATTACTTCCGCGACCCGCCCGAACATAATCGGCCGGGTACCAGTGCAGGCAGTTTCCCGACCAGGATTGTCATTGCCCTGGTGCGAAACTTGCTGGGGCTGTTGCTGGTGGTTGTTGGGGTGATTCTGAGCCTTCCGGGCATCCCAGGTCAGGGACTGCTGACGATCATTCTCGGTCTGATGCTGATGCAATTTCCTGGCAAACGCTACCTGGAAAAACGGTTCTTGGCCCAGCCACGTATTCTTGAAATGCTCAACCGCATTCGACGCCGTTATGGTCACGAGCCCTTCCTGCCGCCGGAGTAAGCAATGCCGTTTACGTAACTGCCTGGTTTAGAGCCGCCACAGCTGTATTATCGTCCGTTGCAAAGTCGATAAACGCCTTAGCGGGGCAGACATTGTGGAATGTGAACCGGCGGCAGAGGCTGCGGTTGGTGAACCAATGTAACGTTTCCCCGCTGCATCGCCGCACCGTGATGAGCAGGAGCATCGCATACCTGCAACAGTCGAATGCCCGGCCGTGGTGGCATGACCGTCCACGTCGCTGGTGAGGTATGAATCTGGAACGTGGACACACAAGGTGGCACGAATGGCATCAGTTTCACCGTGGGCGGACAGAATGGGGCCAGGCTAATGGATGGAGCCGGTGGAGCGGTCGTGAAACTTGCTGGTGATTGCGTCGCCGGATGGAAACTCGGTGATGGTCGGCTGAACACACCAGCTTCCTGTGGCGGCTCCTGGAGCTGGGTAAACAACCGCACCGGTGGACGCATCTGGTCGGGAACCGCTGGGCAGTGTTGAGCCTGACCAAGCCAGGAAGTCGGCTCTGCACTGAAGACGAACGTTGTGCATCCCAAAAGTGCACACAACCAAACCCAACTAATCCCGCAAGGCCAGCGAGGCATGCAATTCAGGCCCTCAATTCGACAGTTCTGTTTTACGGTCCGCCAACATTTGTTGCAAACGGGCAATAATCGCGGAATGCATCTGACTGACGCGGCTTTCGCTCAGGTCGAGCGTCTGCCCGATTTCCTTCATGGTCATTTCTTCAAAGTAGTACAGGATGAGAATCAAACGTTCATTGCGATTAAGTCCCCGGGTGATGAGCTTGAGCAAATCCTGGTTGTGGAGCCGGCGGGTGGGATCCTCAGCTTTTTTATCTTCCAGAATGTCCACCTCGCGGACGTCCTTGTAACTGTCCGTCTCGTACCATTTCTTATCCAGGCTAATTAGACTGACGGCATTGGTTTCCTGAACCAGGGCGTGGGTCTCCTCTTCGCTCAGCCCCAGATGTTCGGCCAACTCTTCTTCCCGGGGTGGCCTGCCGAGCTTGGCTTCCAGTTCCTTGCGGGCTTCTTCCAGCTTACTCGCTTTGGAACGCACCAGGCGTGGTACCCAATCCATGGTTCGCAGTTCATCGAGAATAGCCCCGCGAATGCGTGGTACACAGTAGGTTTCAAACTTGACGCCCCGTTCCAGGTCGAACGATTCAATCGCATCCATCAACCCGAAAATGCCTGCGCTAATCAGGTCATCCAGGTCAACTCCATCCGGTAACCGTGCCCAGATGCGTTCGGCATTTACCCGCACCAGCGGTAGATAATGCTCAATGAGCCGGTTGCGAAGTTCGATACTGGGATGAGCACGGTATTCGCGCCAAAGCTGCTGAATGTCTTCCGTAACCTGGGTGGCCATTCCATCCTCCCTGACCCCGAGCCCCCAGGCGAACCAGCGCTTCGACCGGAGAATTTGGCGGACGCTGTCCTGCCTCGGTGGGCATAGCGGCGAGCAGCACCTGTTCCCCTAGGCAGATGCTGCTTGGCGCCCACTCGTGCCCAGCCGCATTCCCCTGCTCACCGGCTCGAAAAGCGCCAGCACGCCTGTACCCCGGATAGTCCCCCGTTATGGCAAGGCGAATTTTTCCCCGCAGCTGTTATCGGCAAGTCCCGCCGCGGAAATGCAGGAAATTCCCAACTCGTGCGAACCGGCCTCGGCGCTGATGCGTGAAACTCCGTCCCCGCAGCGTTACCGGTTTATTCGGACCTGTTTTCCACGCTCAGCAGCCGGCCCGTCTTCCCTGCATCCGGGCGAGCGTCGCCAGAGTGGTCGGCCATGTAGCCAATCCGCAGCGTTCTGTCCAGACCAGTGGTTCCTGGCGGCCATGCGAATAACCTCTCCCTGCTCTTGTCCGGTATAATGGTGTTGCCATGAGCAAGAAGGTGTTTCTGGAGACGGTCGGCTGCCAGATGAACGTGCTCGATAGCGAGCTGGTCGCTGCCACTCTGCGCAAAGCCGGCTACCAGCTGGTTGCCGACCCGAAACAAGCCGACGTCATCTTGTTCAACACCTGCAGTGTTCGCCAGCACGCCGAGGACAAAATCTATTCCGCTCTGGGCCAGTTACGCCGACACAAGCAGCGCCATCCTCACAAAATCATCGGCGTGTTAGGTTGCATGGCTCAGAAGGATCAGGAGCTGATCCGCCAACGGGCACCGCACGTGGACATCATTTGCGGGCCCGGCCAGCTGGGGAAACTTCTTTACCTCCTGGAAGAAGTCGAACGCACCAGGCAGCCGCAGCTGGCTGTCAGCTTGGGCCGCGCTGATGCTCATCGCCCCGAAGTCGAACGCAGTTTCGAAAGCTACGATCCACTGCGCGAGCCAGAGCTGAGGACGAACCGGTTCCAGGCCTATGTCCGCACCCAGTTCGGCTGTGATAAGTTTTGCACTTACTGTATCGTGCCCAGCGTTCGCGGACCGGAACAGAGCCGACACCCCGATGAAATTGTCGCAGAAGTGCGCTTCCTGGCTGACCAGGGTTGTAAAGAAGTCACCCTGGTGGGCCAGACGGTCAACAGTTACCACTACCGTTTTGGCGACGGGCGAATGGTGCGCCTTTCCGATTTGCTCTATCGGCTCCACGACATTCCTGGCATTCGCCGCATCAAATTCATCACTAACTTCCCGCGAGATATGACCGATGACCTGTTGCAGGCGGTACGCGATCTCCCGAAAGTTTGCCGCTACCTGCACGTGCCCGCACAGTCCGGATGCGACATTATTCTCCGCCGAATGAAACGGATGTACACGGTCGCTTTTTACCGCGATATGCTCGCCCGCTGCCGCGAAACCATCCCCGGCGTGGCTATCAGCAGTGATTTCATCGTCGGCTTTTGCGGAGAGACAGAAGAATCTTTCCAGCGAACCTGTGACTTGGTGGCTCATGCCGGCTTCAAAAACAGTTACATCTTCAAATACAGCCCTCGTCCCGGTACGAAAGCGTTTGAGCTTTATCCGGACGATGTCCCCGAGGAAGTCAAACGCCGCCGCAACAACGATTTGCTTGCCATCCAGGCCAAGGTAAGCCTGGCTGACCACCGCCGCTTTATCGGTCAGACGGTGGAAATCCTCGTGGAAGGCCCCAGCAAGTGGGCTTACAAACTTTCCAACCAGACTGGACACGATGCTGGTCAGGCCTCGGACTGGCTGCAACTTACTGGTCGGACCGGTACCGATCATATTGTGGTCTTCGACGGCCCAAAGAATCTCATTGGCGAATTCGTTCAGGTTTTCATTGAAGATGCCAGCCCCTACACGCTTTTTGGAAGACTCTCCAGCCCAGTGCTGGCTGACAACGGCGAGAAAACCAAACAGGGGATGCTGCTCGAGCCGATCAC
>Ga0272447_1001727_pt1 | contig 13123 bp, 10 predicted proteins | sample YNPCB0133_FD_194589 | JGI IMG/M metagenome (GOLD analysis project Ga0272447, IMG submission 194589) | Hot spring microbial mat communities from Yellowstone National Park, WY, United States - YNP-CB-013-3 | ecosystem: Environmental > Aquatic > Thermal springs > Hot (42-90C) > Sediment | place... | reverse complement strand
ATCTCAGCGATGGATTGTGCTTCAAAGTAATGCGCTTTCACCACGTCCTGGTACTTAGGCGGCAGCTGATTGACCGCACGGCGGACGTGTTCGCACTCATCACGCTGAGTAACCGCTTCCATCGGGTTTTTCTCGCAGCTAGAGATGTTTTCCAATAGGTAGGACTGGTTCGATTCCCAAGTCCCCTTCTCCAGGGTCTCGGTTGGGTCATTGTGCGCTGGGTGCCATCGGGACCGTACGCGGTGATGCTTTTCTTTTTTCACATAACGATAAGTTACATTCCTGGCAATTTTTTTGATCCAAGAATGGAATGAATTTGTATTTTTGAGCTTATTCAGATTCATCCAAACAAGTAAAAATGTATCTTGAATTACGTCCTCAGGCATAATATTACGTGAACAAATATCTCGTATATGATTTCTCAATACTTCATGGTAATAATTGTACAATTTTTCGAATGCCTGTCTATCACCCTGTTGAGCCTGCTCGACGAGGACTACAAAGGATTGCTCCATGGTTCTATCCTGAGTTAGGAAAGGTTTACAACCATTCGGCGTTGAGCCACCAGCGCTCAACGTGCGCAAAACCCAGCCTGCTCCCGCCGCGGAACCGGTGCTTCCCGTCTCCGCGGTCCCCGCTGTCTGCGGTGGTACCGAAGTGAAAGCTCACCGTGATGCACCTGGCCTGGTGTTGCACCCCAAACCAATACGGAGCTCCACACCAGTACAGGGCTTCACCCCAATACGGAGTTTCACCCAAATATGGAGTTCCACTCCACTACGGAGTTTCACTCCAATACGGGGCTTCACTCCGGAGTGGAGTTCCACCCCATTACGGAGTCCCGCTCCAATACGGAGCCAGACTCCAATACAGGGTTTCATCCAATACGGAGTTTCACTCCAGTAAAGAGTTACCTCGGTACGGAGTCTTAACTCAAACTAACTAGATAATTATCTATCTAACTAATCAATCCTATACATGACAAATAACTGTGACGATAATTAGCCAATTAGGCTAATCATTTAGTGGAAATGCATGAGCAGAAGTGAGACTAAAGACATAATCATAAGCATTCCTTGAGGGTCGGCACGGTCGTCAGATACAGGGCGAAACAGGATCGGCAAGCGGAAGTCCTCCCGGAGTCTATGGGGTACCAAGGAATCAGTCACCGCAACTGGTTCCGGTGTAGCTGTATTCAATTCCAATAACGTAAGCTGGTTCATGCTGTCTGGTTCCACGGATGGGGGGAGATTATTGCTTTCCCCGGTTATCATCACTTCACAACAACATAACAACTTTACACTTCATGGGATCGTCATTTCGTAACAACTTTACACTCATGCATACTCCCCTTTTTCATAGCAATGCTATCATATAGTTCGATGCGGAGCGGTGGGATTATTCCCGTTTTCTTCGTTTTTTTGGCCCCCACCCCCTGCAGTTTCTCGCATCTGACCAACCACAATATTCTCGTTCGCAGGTCGCCGGCGCATATTTGGGGAAAATCGAGGTTTTTTCGCCGGTCTCCCATCTTCAGCATGTCGATCGTCGTCGTGGTTATTTGCCCTCCCAGGTTACGTTGGAATCGATACTCAATAGCCGATCATTGACTCCGAAGAGTTCTCCCTGAATATGACCCCGGAACGTTCGCAGAGGTTCGCCATTTTTTGGCAATTTTTGGCATTTTTGGGGCTGGCCCGTTTTTGGGGATCTGCGGGGTCTTCGCCGACGGCTTGCTGATGAATCGAAGATGCCGGCGTGTTCGCACCGGTTTTTAGGTGCATTTGTGTTCAGAACGGTGGTGATGTGGGGTAGCTGTGTTGTGTTGGGGGCTGGTGTGCCATGTGTGACAGTCGGGTGGCAAACAGATCGAACCGGAGAGGTAGGTAGCGGAGAAGTCGGGTTGGTGTCTCAGGCGTGACAGCCGGGTGGCAGGAAATGGAGCCGGAGGGAACGGTGGTGGAAAGGTTTGACGGGCTATTCCGGCAGGGGTCGGCCGTGGGTTTCAGGTGCCAGGGCGATGAGGAGGAGCCCGAAGAGGTAAACGGCGGCGACCAGGGCACAAGCCTGGGCGTAATCGTTATGGAAGGCGGCGAGGAGGTTGGCCATCTGCAGGTTACCGGCGGCGGCGATGATCCGCCCGAAGTTGAAGCCGAAACCTTGACCGGTGGCCCGCACCGCGGTGGGGAACAGCTCCGGCAAATAGAGAGGCAGCCAGCCGTAGAAGGCGGCCGAAACCAGGCTCATCAACGCCGCCGTGAGCAGGAAGGTGGTGCCGTAGTGATCATTGAGGCGGTAGAAGCTGACCATGGTGAGCAATGAGAGCAGACAGAGGGCGGCATAGACGGGTCGGCGTCCCCACGGTCCACAGATCACCGCGGCGAGGAAACAACCCAAGGCAGCGGAAAGGGAGGAGATGATCTGGAGCAGCGGCTTGGCATCCGGAGTATCGCCGCCGGGCAAGGTGCCGACCCACATGTACATCCACATCAAGCCGGCCCAGGTTCCCAACAGCGGCACACCGCTCAGTCCTGCCCCCAAGAGCATCCGCAGCAGAACAAAGCGGCGCTGCACCGGTGGCAGTCCGCTGCGGAGCAGATAGCCCCGCGCCGGATAAAGATACCCTCCCACTACCAGGAGCAAACCCACGAGCGAGCCGAGCAATCGCACCGGCAGAGCAACCGAGCCGGCCGGCACAGCCCACAAGGCAATCACGCCACAGGCCGCCGCCGTTCCTAGCAGCACGCCGAGCAGGTCCCGTTCCGACCAATGAAAGGCTTTGCCCGCTTGCCGCTGCTGTTCCCATTTGTCCGACTCGGGAACCAGCAGACGGATGAGCAAGGTGAGCAGCGCCGGAATCGCCCCCAGCAGGAAGAGCAAGCGCCAGTAGCGGTGGGCGGTGAGCGCTTGGGTCCAATCCTGGGGAAGTCCCAGCGTCAGCAGGCTTTGTTGAATCTGTTCCGGTGACAGGTGGTTGAGGGCGTAGGCCATCGAGCCGCAGATGGTGTAGCCCAGATTGCCAAAAGCACCGATCAGTCCCGCCAGGAGAGTACGGGAGGCGCCTGGCCACAATTCCATGACCAAGGCCACTCCTAAGGCCCATTCGCCCCCCATGCCCAAAGCCCCGAGGAAGCGGAGGATCGCCAGCCAGGCCGGTCCGGATGCGGCCGCACTCAACCCGCTGCAGAGCGAATACAAGAGGATGCTAAAGGTCAAAGCCCGCACGCGACCGAATTTGTCTCCCAAATATCCGAAGAGGACGCCACCGGTAGCCGCCCCGACTAGAAAGCAGGCCAGCACCACGCCATACCAGAGGTCTAAGGCGGCTTGTTCCGCCTCCGCCCCGAGCAACTCCCGCAAGGCATCCCGCCCCACTAGGGGAAACAAGCCCATTTCCATACCGTCGAACATCCAGCCGAGCAAAGCGGCAATGACAGCCAGCACGCGTCCCGTTCGGCTTGTGCTCATCGGGTGATCCTCAGAGTGGCTCCTGGACATGGGTAGAGCGGTTACCGATCGCGGGGGGTTACGGCGGGGACGATTCCCAAGGGTTTACGCTTGGGGATTCCCCATCGGGGGTCGATTCTGGCCCGTTTCTGACACCATTCTGGCCCATTTCTGACAAGGTCGGCACTCGCCACTCCCTCGGCAAGGGGCCGCGACCTGGACCGCCGCCACCTGGACCGCCGCGACGGAGACATCCTAGAACATCCTTCATGTTTGACACTCTCTTGCACTCGTTCCCGGTGGTGGTGGAATGGGACGTGGCCTGGGGGGATATGGATGCCTACGGCCATGTCAACAACGTGGTCTATTTCCGCTATTTCGAGCAGGCCCGCATTGCCTATCTGGAGCGGATCGGCTGGCTGCGTCTGAAAGAGGAGCAAGGCTTGGGTCCGATTGTGGCCTCCACGTCCGCCCGGTATCGTAAGGCGCTCGTGTATCCCGATCATCTTTGGATCGGGGCCAAGGTGGTGGAAGTGCAGACGGATCGGGTCCGCTTCGTCTATCGCCTGGTAAGCCAGAAGCATCAGGCCGTGGCGGCGGAGGGGGACGTTATGGTGGTCAGTTACGACTACCGCCGGGGGGCGAAAGTGCCGATTCCTCCGGCGATCCGTTCGGCCATCGCAGCTCTGGAAGGGGACAGCAGCGGTACGAGTACAGTCGATGGACCGGGCGATGGACCACCGCCACCGGCAGCCGACCCGTCTGCCTCAAGGTGAATGTTTTGCAGGCAAAGTTCATCGTGGGGAAACGGAAGATGGTGGTCCATCCCGTTGGGTTCATCTCGGCCTGCGGAAGGAAATAATTCAAGCGGTGGACCGAGCCGTGCGACGACGCCAGCCGACGTATCCGGCGAAGGCGTGGTCGATCCAGGCGTGAGCCGAGGCTTTCTGGGCCGTGAGCCGGCAGGGGGCTCGGTCGGATTCTCCGGAATCCTGGGCAGGTGGCGAGGCTCCGGTTGAGCGGGTGGGCTTCTTTCGGCGTTGGCTTCTGTCACGACTGGCTCCTATCGCTGCAGGGGGGTGTTGATCCTACAACAGCAGCGAGAGGTAGGGGAGACTGCCGGGTGGAATGTGGAGGAGGCAGGGAACAGACCGAGCGGAAGGACGAAGGCCACGGTGTCGGACGCCGGTGGGCGTGGAGAGAAGTGAGAAGAGGTATGGTGGGTCCCGGGGAGGTGGAAGACGTGAAGGAAGGTGTAGGGTGTCCCGGGGAGGCGTGGCCGGTGGTGGTGCCCTCGAGTGTGGAGGAAGCCGGCGCGGTGATCCGAGAAGCCCGGAGTCGCAAAGAGGGTATCTTTCCTCGGGGGAGAGGGACTCAACTGGAGGTGGGTTATCCGCCGAGTCGCAGCGGGATCATCCTGGAGACCACCGCCTGGCAGCAGGTGGTGGATTATCCCTCCCGCGACCTGACGATCACGGTGCAGGCGGGGATCAGCGTGGGGCAGTTGCAGGCGGTGTTAGCCGAACAAGGGCAATGGTTGCCCGTGGATGTGCCCCAGGCGGTGACGGCGACCTTGGGCGGTTCTCTGGCCGTGAACGTGAGCGGTCCGCGGCGGTACGGTTACGGCACCTGGCGGGACTACGTCATCGGCATCCGCTTTTTGCAGGACGAAGGTGTCGAAGTCCAAGGGGGTGGCCGGGTGGTGAAAAACGTGGCAGGTTATGACCTGATGAAGCTGCAGATTGGGGCCCTCGGCACCCTGGGCGTGATCACGCAGGTGACATTGAAGGTACGGCCCAAGCCGGAACGGTCCACGGCGATCCTCTTCGGCTCTACGGCGGAGGAACTGGGACCGATGCTGGACCTGCTCCATCGCAGTGCCACCCGACCGGTTGCCGTGGAAGCGATGAACCAGGCCACGTGGGACGCGATGGGACTGCCCCCCAGCCGACCGGATACGCCCTGGCTGATCCTGGTAGGCTATGAGGAAAAAGCCGTCACGGTGGACTGGCAAGTGCGAACAGTGCAGGAGGAGGTCCGCCGAGCAGGGGTGTCCGCGGAAGGGATCGAGCTGGCCGAACCGGAGGCTCTGTGGCAACGGATCACCGACTGGCCCAGTCAATCACCGCGTCCGGTGGTGGAGAAGGTACGTGTGCGGCCCAGTCGAGTGGCAGACGCTCTACGGCAAGCGGCTCAGACGGAGGACTGGGTCCACGCCCACGCCCTCAGCGGCATCCTCTGGCGACACCGCCAGCAACTTCCGCACCCGGAAAACACGGACGAAGACCGCGGCATCCTCTGGCGTGTCCCGCCGCAGAGCAAAGGGGCCCTCTGGCTCTGGGGAGCAGACCCGCCCGCTTCCACCTGGGCCTTCCTGCGGGAACTGAAACGCACCCTGGACCCGGACAACGTCTTCAACCCCGGTCGGCTCTTCGGGGACCTGTAACCGCCGAGGCGGAGAGCCGGCGGTGCGGTGGCGCATGCCGCTGGGACCCACCGCGTCCGCTTCTTCTCCACAGGGGACGGTGGAGCCGGTTCGCCACCGTTGCGGCCTGAAGATCAAGGGTGGAAGAAGCCCGAGAAGAGGCGGGCACAGCAAGGATTTTCCCCGGCGGGAACCGCCCGCATCCGCAAACCTGGGAGGATGGCAACAACCATGGGAATGGAAGGGACGGTCGCGGTGGCTTCGGTCAGGTCCACCGACGGTGGCAACGTCACGACAGTGCAACGTCAGGCGTTGCCTCTGCTATCGTCCTCGGGGATATCCGAGGAGGGTGTGCGTCCGCATTTGGATTACGAATTGGTGCTGGATTGCGTGCATTGCGGCTTGTGTACGGCCAGCTGCCCCACCTACGTGGAGACGGGTCATGAGGCGGATTCGCCACGCGGGCGGATTTACCTGATGCGTCAGGTGCTTGACGGCGTGCTGCCGTTGGATGCGGATGTGGAACGGCATCTGGATTTGTGTCTGAATTGCCGGGCGTGTGAGACGGCGTGCCCTTCGGGGGTGCAGTACGGTCGGATTCTGGAGCCGTTCCGGCTGGCGATGGCGGAGCGTTCCCCCGGTCGGCAGGTGCGGACCCTCTCCCGGTGGCAGCGTTGGCTGTTGTTCCATGTCTTCCCGTATCGTTGGCGCAATCGCTGGGTGCTTGCTCCGGCTCGGCTGCTGCAATGGACCGGCCTGGATGGCTTGCTGGAGCAGCTGGGCTTGCTGCGACTCCTGCCCCGCTCGCTGCGGACGATGCGGGAGATGCTGCCGCCGCTGGAGCCGCACTATGGTTCATTACCGGAGGTGTTGGAAGCCGAGGGTCGGCGTCGGGCCCGGGTGGCCTTGTTTCTAGGCTGTGTGGCCGATGCCCTCTATCCCCAGACGAACTACGCCACGGCGCGGGTGCTGCAAGCCAACGGTTGCGAGGTATGGATTCCGCCCGCTCAGACCTGCTGCGGGGCCTTGCACTACCACGCGGCGGAAGAGGCAGCGGCCCAAGAGCTGGCAGCGGTCAACTGCCAGGTGTTCGGGGCGATGGAGGGCGGTCGGCTGTCCGAGGTGGATGCCATCATCACCAACGCCGCCGGTTGTGGGGCCCAACTGAAGGACTACGCCCACTTGATGCAGAACACCCCTTATGCCGAGGCGGCGGCCCGCTTCCAGAGCAAGGTCCGTGATGTCCACGAATTCCTCGCCGAACTGGGGCTAGTGCCGCCCCGCTATCCCCTGCCCGTGCGGGCAACCTATCACGATGCCTGTCATCTGCGGCATGCTCAGCAGATCGCTCAGCCGCCCCGTGCCTTGCTCCAACAGATTCCGCAGCTGGAATTGGTGCCGTTGCCCGAGAGTGAACTCTGCTGCGGCGCAGCGGGAAGCTACAATCTGACCCAGCCGGAAATGGCCGCCCGCCTGGGAGATCGCAAAGTGGACCGCATTCTCTCCACCGGCGCCCAGGCGGTGCTGACCGGCAACGTCGGCTGCTTGATGCAAATCACCCGCCACTTACGCTCTCAAGGAAGCCGACTATGGGTGGCCCATCCCATGGATGCCCTCTGGGCTGCCTACAGCGGAGACTATCCGCTGGCCGTGTCGGAGCTTCTGGCCGCTGCTCGTCGATAACGCGGGGGAGTACGTTCGGCCACGGGGCAGCTCCACTGCAGGTCCATTCCCCGCGGGGGATGCTCAGGAACGCGGTAGGCAGAAGAAAAGACGCAGCCGTCCTCAGCAGGCAGTCGAGGAGCGGCTGGCCGAGAGTTTGGCACCAGGAGTTGGGTCCGGAGTCGGCGGTCCGGACCGTCCCGGCAACCGACAGCTCCGTTTTAGCGGCGACGAAACAGACGGGCGGCACCCAGCAGAGGCAAGCCCAAGGCGGCCAGAGCCAGCGTCGCAGGTTCGGGCACTTCCGGCGGGGGATTCTGCGAACCGGTCGGCGTGATCGTTTCCGTAATGTTGTTGTCAATCACCCCGTCGGCTGCCCGCGGGTTGGTCGCCGTGAAAAAGCTGATTTTGCTCGTCGAATAGAGCGAAGTGGCCATGAAGTTCCCCAAGGTGAGCTGACCCGCAGGGATGGTCGGACCGTTGTAGGTCCAGGTCAGGTTGACAATCCCCGGGTCATCCGTGGGACTGAGCAGGGGCGGGGTCTGACCGGTCATGTGCGTCGAGACGCTCCAGTACGCCGCATAGCTGGCATCCGGACCTGTGGCGCTGACCTTGGCCGAGCCGGCGATGTACCCCTCAAAATCGTAGATGGTGAAATAGTCTCCCGCTTTCAACTGCATGTCGGTAGGTAAGACGATCGAGTAGGTCCAGCGGAAGTTGCCCGCCTCCGGATGCACGGATACGGAGACCGGCAGCAAGCCGGCGCGGGCCTGTCCCAACGTCAGTGCCAGCATGGCCAGACCGGCTCCCAGAATCGCGATCCGGCGTGGATAACCAAAGTTCTGCTTCATCAAACTGATCCTCCGTGTCAGGCGACTCCTTGGTGAGTACGATCCGTCCCTCGGATCGTCGCGGGTTCCCGTTCGCCGTCTCCCTCCGTCGGTGGCGAGCGGGGTGGCTTCCCAACAGGTCTCCTATTACTCCCTGTCGGCGGAGCCTGTCAACGGCAATTCCCTCTCGCCCGGCGCCCCCGGCAATCCCCCGTCGGCTGACCCTCAACCCCACGGTGGGAACGGGGTGACCGGCGACGCCAGAAACTCAACAGGGGCAGACCCACGGCGGCCAACACCCAGGCGGCTGGTTCTGGGACCGGCGGCGGAGGCGGTGGGGCCTTCGGGGTCGGCACCGTCGTCGGCGTAATGTTGTGATCGTTGCGGCCATTGACTACACCCGTTCGGGCGGCAAACCACGAATCCTTGGTGTCCGGATAGATCGACAAGGCCCAGAAATTCCCCAAACCGGTCTGAGCCGCTCCCAGAACAGGTCCGTGATAGGTCCAGGTCAAATTCGGAATGCTGGGGTCCTCCGGCGGCAACACCCCGGGCGGTACCGGACCTGCTCCGCTGCTGGAAAAACTCCAGTAACTTGCGTAAGGCGTGCCCCCCACACGATCACTCCCGGGGACCAACCCATCGAAATCGTAGATGGTAAAATAGTCGCCAGGACGCAGCAGTGCATCGCTCGGCAGCACGATGGCATAGGTGAAACGGTAATAGCCCCCATCCGGCAAGACCGAAACACGCACGGGAAGCAAGCCCCCCTGCGCCGGTGTGGCCACGAACAGGGCGAGTACAACCCAGCCTGTCAGCCAGATGCCACTGAGTAATCTTTTCATCCAGTTTCTCCCTGAGTGAACCATTCAGGCATTCCCTTCCAGCGACCGCAGGGTAGCACTAGATTGCGCCACAGGTCAAGGGAGACTGCGTCGGCTGGAAAAAGGCGGAGGAAACGGGCAGAATCAGGGACTGGGTCTGGGGTCCGAAGAAGGGGGCAAAAGGGACGAGGCCGTCGAGGGCGAAACCCCGGAAGCTGGGGCAGGAAGGATCAGGGGCAACTGGGCGACAATCGTGTCCCGCTCCAGGCTCGGCCATGCCTCCGTCGCTTCCGGGCTGCCTTTGTCCGGCGGTTGAATGATCAACGGCTTGATCTCGCCACTGCGCAGGTCCACCACAATACACGTTTTGGGATGGGCCCGGAACAGCGCGCCAGGATTGGCTACCAGCGTCCGACCGGTGCGGTGCTGCTCCCGGATGTGGGTATGCCCGTAAAACAGATAGTCGAAATAATCCGCCGCTTCCAACTGGCGTAAATGGCGTCGCTCATGACTGTGCAGCCAGGCGATCCGCTTGCCGCACACCTCCAGCACCCCGAATGTCTCGTAGGACACGCCTCCGATCTGCTTGATGGCTGCGGCCAGCTCCTTCCGTCGGCGATCCCAATTCCCGAACACAAAATAGGTCGGCACCGGACGAAAGGCTTCCACCGCCGCTACCGACTCGATGTCACCGCAATGCAGAATCAATTCCACCTCCTGCTCCTGGAGACGGCGCACCGCTTCGGCGATCGCTTCGTAGCGGTCGTGTGTGTCGCTCACCACACCAATACGCATACCGTCCCCCAAGAGTGCCGGAAACCTTGCCTCTTACTCTCATCTTAGGCCACTCTAACATACTGCGGTACTGCCGGGGAGTTCAGTTACCCCCTCCGAACCGTTCCCGACTCAAACTTGCATCATGTCCCGCTTTCCTCCACCCGAGAGAGTAGGTCCGTAACACGGTCCCGGGAGCTGGGGCCTCCAATCCGTACCATTTCCCGCTTCCTTCTGTTCCTCCAGGCCAACAGGAATCTGTGGGAACCGTCCTGGCTCATTTGCGTGGGCCGGTCCGGATTTCCTGGGCATTTGCGGGTTTTCGGGGCATCTACTGGCCAACGCGATTTTGCTGGGAGCATCCCGGCTCATTTCCGTGGACCGGTCCATCTCTCCGTTTCTGTAGGCGAACAAGAACATGCCTGAGAGATTCCACACTTCAAGTGGAACCGTTGGACCCGTCCCACAGTTCCCCAGAGATCATCGGTCACGATTTTTGGGTGGCCAGAAATACTGACCTGGACGGCACGCCTGGGCCGATCCAGAATAAAGATCAGGTAGTCATCAGTTCAGTCCATGAGCCGCCGATTCGAGCAGCAACACCGGGTTGGTTCTCAGAGACCCACAACAACATCGGATTTGGTTCTCAGAGACCCACAGGACGACTGGGAACAGGATGAAGTATGGCCCAGCTGATCCGCGAAGTTCGGGATGGAATCATGGCTCGACCCGCTTTCGGCGGGGATTGGTGACACCGGAGAACGCCACGGATGGTCCTCACCCATGCTGAGTTCGAGGCGATATTAGCCGATACCTCCAAACGAATCGAAGGGATATTACCTGGCAGCCAGACGAGGATCACTCGCCGTGCGTGGAGTTCAGAGCCGAAGTGGCGTCTTCTGCCGGCTGGCCGCTTTTCGTGCGCGGCAGTTACAACCCCTTGATCCCAGCGCTGTCGTATGCTTTGATCCTGAAGACGGCTGGGCGGATTTATGCTCTTGATCTGGGCAAGGACCATCATAATCCGCAATGCGACTACGTCGGCGAGAAACACAAGCACCGCTGGACGGAGCGGTTTCGAGATAAACAGGCGTATGTTCCCGAGAACATTACCGCGGATGCGGCCGATCCGGTGGGCGTTTGGCGCCAGTTTTGCACCGAGGCCGGAATTACCCACTACCCACCAGGGCACCCTGCGACCGCCTCCACCCGTGCAACAGGAGCTGTTCTGATGTCGGCACCATCCATCTGCGAGGAATTGCGCCAGGGATTGGGGGCGCTATTTGTTTGCTCCGAGCATGGTCAGTACCAACGCATCCGGACGCCTTACCTGTATCCGGACGGCGACGTCATCGATCTTTTTTGCAAGGCGGACAATGATGTCCTGACGATCACGGACCTGGGGGAGACGACACGCTGGCTGCGCATGCAGACCATTTCCCCGAAGCGATCCGTAAGGCAGAGGGCCTTGATTGAGGATGTCTGTCTGACGCATGGCGTGGAATTTTACAAAGGCATGCTATTGGCGCGTTGCCGCCCGGGTGAACCGCTGGCCTCGGTCGTCCTGCGGGTGGTCCAGGCAGCGTTGCGGGTCTCGGACCTGTGGTTCACGTTCCGCACCCGAGCGGTGGAGTCCGTTGCCGACGAAGTGGCCGATTTCCTCACCGAGCGGCAGTTACCCTTCGACCGCGACGAAAAACTCGCGGGCCGATCCGGGCGTGCTTGGACCGTTGACTTTCATGTGCGTCCGCCTAGCCGAAGTTCGCTGGTTTGCATTCTGAGCACCGGCAGCCGGTCCGCGGCGCGAGGTATCGCGGAACACGTCCTGGCCGTATGGTACGACTTGAACCACCTGGCGGTCGGCCCCGAAGCCCTGCAATTTGTCTCCTTGTTCGATGACACGATGGACGTGTGGAGCCCGGAAGACTTCCGCCTGCTGGAGGACCTTTCCACCATCGCCCGCTGGTCGCAGCCCGAAACTTTGATCGAGACCCTCACGGCAGCGTAACAGGACGGTAATCGAGACCCTCACGGCAGCGTAACAGGACGGTACACGGATGGCCACGCAATCGTCGATCGAGTGGACGGAGATGACCTGGAATCCCGTCACGGGGTGCAGCAAGGTCAGCGAAGGGTGCCGGCATTGCTACGCGGAACGCCTGGCCCGGCGCTTGCAAGCGATGGGCAATCCCCGCTACGCCCACGGCTTCCGGGTCACGTTGCACGAGGACCTGCTGGACCTGCCCAAACAATGGCGTCGGTCGCGGAGGATCTTCGTCAACTCCATGAGTGATCTGTTTCACGAAGATGTGCCCGAAGAGTTCCTCCGACGGGTATTTGACACGATGGTGGCCTGCCCCCAGCACACCTTCCAAGTGCTGACCAAGCGCAGCCGGAGATTGCGTGACCTGGCGGGGCGGCTGCCGTGGCCGCAGAACGTCTGGATGGGCGTCAGTGTGGAAGATGAACGGGTTGTGCATCGTATCGATGATCTGCGTCAAGTACCGGTGGCCGTGCGGTTCCTCTCCTGCGAGCCGCTTCTCGGGCCGCTGGACCATCTGGACCTGCGGGGCATCTCCTGGGTGATTGTCGGGGGTGAATCCGGTCCGGGGGCACGGCCGATGCGCATGGAGTGGGTGGAAGCGATTCTGAAGCAATGCCGCAAGGCGCAGGTGGCGTTTTTCTTCAAACAGTGGGGCGGGGTGCGCAAAGACCTCACGGGGCGCCTCCTGCACGGCCGGACTTACGATGAACTGCCCCTGATCGACCAGTAGCTCCAGACGTGAGAGGAACAACAGAAGCAGCTTCAAAGGTGAACGGAGCTGCCTCGGACATAGGGGGAACCTCAGTCGTGACAGATGCAGCCTCGGACGTGAGAAGGTACGTCTTTAGCCGAAGGGAGTAACTCAACCCCGGCGGTGAGCTGAATGACCCAAGCTACCCCAACTCGCACTCCTGCGGGAAGATGGGCCCATGGCGTTGCCACCGGCACAACCTGGCGGAAGTCACTGCCTACAACTAAATGGCTACGTAGGAGGAAGAGGCGGTCGCAACCGGTCAGGAGGCTTGGGTGCGGCGGTAGGCCCGATGCAGACGTCGGACACCTTCCCGGATCTGTTCCTCGCGCGCCACGCCGAAACTGAGGCGGCAGGACTGATGCG
>Ga0272447_1001726_pt1 | contig 13143 bp, 10 predicted proteins | sample YNPCB0133_FD_194589 | JGI IMG/M metagenome (GOLD analysis project Ga0272447, IMG submission 194589) | Hot spring microbial mat communities from Yellowstone National Park, WY, United States - YNP-CB-013-3 | ecosystem: Environmental > Aquatic > Thermal springs > Hot (42-90C) > Sediment | place... | reverse complement strand
CCCGCGCAGGCTTTGGCTGCCGCGCAGGTCGTTCAGGTAAAAGCCGGCTACAGCGCCCTGTGGGGCCAGTGCAAGCAGGTTCTGGGCCGAGGCGGAACCAAGCAGAAGCAGTAAGCAGATCAGGCGAGCCATACGCCCATGGTACTCACTCGCTTCAAGGAGGGAGCGGCTTTTTACCCGAAAGATGCTGGCCAATTATCGCTGCACAGCCGTGGCTTCCCATTCCAGAAGGCCACTGCCCCTACAGAACCACGCGGGCTGCTAGGAAGGCCCTAGGCTCCCTTTTGTCGTTCAGCAATTACCTTTTGCGCCAGGTTGGGGGGCACCTCGGCGTAGTGGGAGAACTCGAGGCTATATGCACCGCTTCCCTGGGTAAGCCCCGAGAGGGTGCGGCTGTACTCGAGCACTTCCACCAGGGGGGCTTCCGCACTAACCACCGCCAGGGCACCCTCCTGATCCATGCCCAGGATGCGCCCCCGGCGCGACTGCAGGTCCGATATAATATCGCCCACTTTATCCTGGGGTACGAAAATCTTGAGGGTGTAGATGGGTTCTAGCAAAGTGGGGCTGGCCTGGGCCACCACGTTTCTGAAAGCGAGCTGAGCGGCCAGTTGGAAGGCCATGTCGGAGCTGTCTACCTCGTGGTGGGAGCCATGGTAGACCACCGCCCGAAAACCAATGACCGGATAACCAGCCAGGGGCCCGCTTTTGGCGGCTTCCTTGATGCCCATCTCCACCGATTCCATGTATTTGGTGGGAATCACCCCGCCGGTTATCTCCCAGACGAACTCGTAGTCGGGGTGGGGTTCCAGCCTAAGCCACACATCGCCATACTGCCCGTGCCCGCCGGTTTGTTTTTTGTGCTTGCCCTGCCCCTCGGCCTTCTTGCGGATGGTCTCGCGGTAGGGAATCTTGGGAGGCCGGGTGATGATTTTTACCCCGTAGTCGGCCAGGCGTTCTTTGGCGGTCTCGAGGTGCAGGTCACCCATGCCCCACAGAATCTGCTCGCCGGTTTCGGGGTTGCGCTCGAACTTCAGGCTGGGGTCTTCTTCCAGCAGTTTGCGTAAGGCATCGCCCAGCTTGGCCTCGTCACTGCGCGACTCGGGGGCAATGGCCACCATCGCCACCGGGTCAGGTAAGCGGGCCGAGGGAAACTCAGGGCGCTCCCCCTGCCAAAGCGCCATGCCTTTGTGCAGGTGGTCGGCCTTTGGCAGGGCCAGAATGGTTCCGGCCTCGGCCTCCTCGAGCTCCAGCAGCTCCTTGCCCTTGGCGGTGTAGATATGGGCCAGCCGAACCGTGCCATTGTCCGACTGGAGGGTGTCACCTACCCTGACCTTGCCCCGGTACAACCGCGCAAAGGCCACCTGTCCCATAAAGGGGTCGACCTGCACCTTGAACACCTTGGCCGCAGGGCTGCCCTGGCCCCAGCGCTCCTCGGGGGAGGGGAGGGCCTCGAGGAACAGGTCGAGCAGCATATCCAGCCCGATGAGAGCACCCGAGGAGCCAATGGCTACCGGAAACACCTGGCCTTTGCGCACGGCCTCATGGAAGGCCCTAGAGAGGGCTACTTCCTCTACCTCCCCGCCCTCGAGGTACTTCTCCAGGAGTGCTTCATCGGTCTCGATGATGGCCTCACGGGCTTCACTGCGGTACTTTTCCACCTGGGCCTTCTGGTCTTCGGGAATGCTGGTTACCACCGGGCGGCCTTTGTCATAGCGGAAGGCGCGGTCGTGCAGCACATCAATCAAGCCGACCCACTGCCCGTTTTCGTACAGCGGCAGGTGGGCCGGGATGATGTGCCCGAGGGTGGAGCGCAGGTCCTCGAGCAGGGCAAAAAAATCGCCTCCTTTCTCCAGCTTGCTTACCACCACCATGCGCGGCAGCTCCAGGCGTTCGGCCACTGTCCAGGCCCGCTCGGTGCCAATTTGCACGCCAGCCTCGGCAGATACCACCACCACTGCCGCGTCAGCGGCCTCCAGCGCTCCGCGAATTTCGCCTACAAAATCGGCATAGCCTGGCGCATCAAGTAGGTAGATCCAGTGCCCCCGGTAGATGATGGGCAGCACCGCCGTACGAACCGAGACCCGGTGGGCCTTCTCCTCGGGGGTGTAGTCTGAGGTGGTGTTGCCTTCCTCCACCTTGCCCATGCGGTCCTTGCCCCCGGTAACGTAAAGAAGCGCCTCGCCGAGGGTGGTTTTTCCGCTGCCGCTGTGCCCTACAAGGGCTACGGTGCGAACCATGGTTCTCCTCCTTGTAGCCTCTAGTATAAAGCCTGCGGGCGGGGCTTGCTTTGCAAAGTGTTTTCTTTGAAACCGAGGGCTATGCTAAACTCGCTTCTCGCTTCGGCGGCATGGCAAGAAGGGAGGAAGCCCGCCTATGATCGAATTTGCCACCAAGGCCTTTGTGACCTTTTTTGTGCTGATAGATCCCATCGGCCTAATTCCTCTGTTTTTGGGGCTGGTAGGTGCGCGCAGCTACCAGGAGCAGAAGAAAATCGCGCTGCGTTCGACCTTGGTTGCAGGGCTTTTGGTGCTGGGTTTTGCCTTGTTGGGCGGGGTGGTCTTGCGCTATCTGGGCATTAGCCTCGAGGCCCTTAAGGTGGCAGGAGGGCTGCTTTTATTCAGGATTGCCCTGGATATGATCAATGCCCAGCTCGAGCGCGAGACCGATGAAGAGCTAGCCGAGTCGCGGCTTCGGACTGATGTCTCGGTTTTCCCCCTAGCCATTCCGCTGATTGCCGGGCCCGGTACCCTGGCCAGCGTGCTGATCCTAACCGGGACAGCCCCCGGGGGGGCTTGGGGCTTCCTGGTGGTGCTGGCTATGGCGGCGTTGGTCTTGTTCATCACCTACTGGTCGCTCAGGGCTGCGCTCAGGTTCTCCAACCTGCTGGGGCGCACCGGCATCAATGTTGTTACCCGTATCCTGGGGATCTTGCTAGCAGCCCTGGCGGTGCAGTATGTGGCCGATGGGGTGCGGGTGCTGCTGGGGCTAACTTGATGCAGCTACCTCCGATATGAACCTCACCTTGAAGCCTGGTCAAGCCCGACCAGATGCGAGGGCGGCTTCTGTTGTGGCCTTGGATGAGGGTCCCAGCAAAAAGAACGAATCATCAATTGTGGATGGCTGCGAGGTTTGGTCTGCTGGCAGTCCAGGTGGCTCATGTGGACGCACCCAGCAGCTCGCGGGCGTGCTCGAGGGCCACTTCGGAGTAGCTTCCTGAGAGCATTCGGGCCAGCTCACGCACCCGTTCCTCGCCCTCTACCAACTCTACCTGTACCCCAGCCTCGTTTTTGACCACACGGTAGTGGTATTGGGCTCGAGCCGCAATCTGCGGTAGGTGGGTTACCACCAGAACCTGACGTTCGCGGGCCAGCCGGGCTAGCCGCTCAGCTACCTGCCAGGCTGCTTCACCCCCCACCCCAGCGTCTATCTCGTCAAAAACCACGGTTTCGGCCTCGCTGCCGGTTAGCAGGGCCAAGGCCAGCATTACCCGTGACAGCTCGCCACCCGAGGCGGCCTTTTCCAGAGGGGCCGGACCCAGGCTGGGGTTGGCCGAAAAAAGCAGCTGGATCTCCTCGAGCCCGTCCGGGCCTGGATGCGCCAGCGCTGTCAGGCCCACCTTAAACTCCGCAGCCGGCATGCCCAGGGCCCGTATCTCTTCGCTAACCTTGTGCGAGAGCGCCTCTGCTGCGCGAAAACGGGCCTGCGAGAGCTGCTGGCCTACCTGCAGAAGGGTCTGCCAAGCGCTTTCTTTCTGGGCATAAAGTTGACTCAGGCGGTCTTCGGCTCCTTCTAGCTCCAGCAGCTCCTGCCGGGCAGCTTCAGCGTACGCCAGAATGGCTGGGATGCCTTCACCATACTTGCGCTCGAGCCTCTCGATAAGCGCCAGACGGGCTTCCACTTCGTCAAGGCGCTGGGGGTCGGCCTCGAGCCCCTCCAGGTAGTCTTCTAGCTCGCGGCTCACAGCCCGCAGCGTGTCCAGGGCGCTCTCGAGGTCGCACCTCAGATTTTCCAGCTGGGCATCGAAGCGACCTGCTGCTCTTATCTCCCTTAGGGCCAGGGTAACCAGCCCCAAGGCATCCCCCTCCCCGCTCAGCGCCCCGGCGGCTGCTGAGACCCGCTCACGCAGGGTCTCGAGGTGGCGCAGGCGCTCAGCTTCTTGCCTAAGCTGCTCCTCCTCCCCCACCACCAGCCGGGCCTGATCGATCTCGGCGGTTTGAAAGCGCAGAATATCCAGCTTGCGCTCACGTTCGCGTGCGGCAGTCTCCAAACGCTCAATCTCGCTCAGGATAGACTGATGGTGTGCGTAGGCCCTTTGGTAGCGCGTTAGCAAGTCTGGTTCGATCTGCGTATCGAGCAGCCTGCGCTGGGCTTTGCGACTGAAGAGGGCCAGGGCTGCGTGTTGGGCATGAATAGCTAGGTGTCGGGCTGTCTCCTCGCTTAATTCCCTTAGGCTTACCACCTCTCCCTCGATGCGGGCGGTACTGCGGCCCTGTGTAACCTTGCGCGAGAGGCTCTTGCCATTGATAAAGGCCGTTACCAATAGGGTGTCGGCCCCAGGGCGCAGCAGGCCCTCAGCTTTTTCACCCAGCAAAAGGGATAAGGCATCTACCAGCACGCTCTTACCCGCACCAGTTTCGCCTGTGAGGACGGTCAGCCCAGGGCCAAACTCCAGCGCCACCTGTTCCAGCACGGCCAGGTTCTGCACCTCGAGGCGTTCTAGCATACTTTAGGGTACTATATTAGTTTTTGTTTTTATCAGAATGAGCCAGATTGTGCTGGCTGCAGTCGGAAAAGGACGGGTTTATTCAGTGATGCCTATCCCGTTTGAGCCCCGGAGCGGTAAACAGCCAAGGCGAACGGGCTTTGCTAGGATTCGCTAGGTCAGTAGCGCTTCAAACTCTTCCTGTAGGGCCTGTGCGGCTTGGACGGTGCGGCCCACCACCAGGATTGAATCCTCGCCCGCAATGGTTCCCACAATGTCGTCGCGTCGGAGCCGGTCAATTAAGAGGGCGATGCCCGAGGCGTGGCCCTCTGAGACCTTAAGCACCACGATGTTTTCTCCCCGGTCCACGTCCCGTACAAAGGTGGGGAAGATGCGCCGCAGCTCTTCTAGAACATCCTCGGTTAGCTCGAGGTGGGCCAGGGCGTACTTGTGCTTTCCTCGTCCGAGCGGAACCCGTACCAGCCGCATTTCGCTAATGTCTCTGCTTACGGTGGCCTGGGTTACATCGTAGTTCATCTTTCGCAGCCGCTCCACCAACTCGGCTTGGGTGGAGATGCTCTCCCGGCTGATGATTTCTTGGATGGCTCGATGCCGCTGTTCCTTGCTAGCCATAGCGACTCCCCGAGTACCGAGTTGTGATTATACAGGGCGGGCATGGGGCTTTACAAGGAAATAGCTTTTGTCTAGGCTTTAGTTTTCAGCCAAAGGCTTTTTCGTGCATGAAGATGCAACCCAGCGGGGCTATTCTGCTGCTTGAGCGGCTTCACGTGGGTACATCTGATCGAGAAGTTTGCTCAGGCGGTCTTCCGCGACCAGATTCTCACCGATTGCAAGGCGTCCGCTCTTCAGTTCCTGCATGGCCCAAGTAACTGCGTTCGGGTCAGGTTTTTCGCCCTCTAAGGTGCGCATGCGGGGGTACTCTTCGGGGCTCAGCGCCGTGTTCTTGAAGTTGTAGCGCAGTAATTGCTGGGCCCGCTTGGCCGCCACCACGGTCAGGCGGTACTTGGAATCGGTGAGGGTCAGCAGGGTGTCAATTCCAGGTTCTGCCATAGGTACGCCTCTCTACAAACATTATAGATTACAACACAGGCCTAGATTTATTTGCCTGCCTCGCCAGAGGCTCGCCTTATGTGCTCGAGTTCGTCGAGCTCACTTTCCAGCACAGGGTCCTTTGAGAGTGCGCGAGCGATAGCCTCGCTCATGCGAGGCTGCAATAGCCGCTCAGCCTGTATGATAGCGGCGAAGTCGGAGACCGCCTTGTCGAGCTGATCGTTAACCAGCACATACTTGAAGCGGTGAGCCATGCGGATTTCTTCTTCGGCCCGCTCCAGCCGCTTGCGAATTTTGCTCAGGCTGTCGGTACCGCGCACCAGCAACCTGCGCCGCAACTCGGAGAGGGAAGGTGGGACGATAAAGACCAGGATTGCTTCTGGCATGTTTTGCTGAACCTGCAAGGCACCCTGGACCTCTATTTCCAGCAAAACATCCTGCCCCTTGTTGAGGGCCTCCTCAACAGGCTCCCTAGGGGTACCATAGTAGTCATCTACATACTGTGCCCACTCCAAAAAACCGTTTTGTGCTATCGTGCCTTCGAACTCGGCCTTGCTAACAAAATAGTAGTCTATCCCATGGCGCTCGCCTGGCCTGGGTGGGCGGGTGGTCATGGAGATTGAATAGTACATACGGTGGTACTCCAGCAACCTTCCGCGGATGGTGCCTTTGCCCACCCCCGAGGCCCCCGTCATGACAAACAGATTCCCCCGAGGCATAGCTGTGGCATCCTATCAGAGCCAGGGCTCTAGCGCTACCTGTTTCGCGCAAGGTTGTAGCGCGCACCCTTGCGTCCAGGCTGCTGGGGCTTAGACTAACCCCTGGCTATGTGCGGACGTTTTCACAGGGGATGAGATGACACCAGACTGGGTTAAAGACGCGGTTTTTTACCAGATTTTTCCGGATCGCTTTCGCCTGGGGCAAGGGCCAGCGGGGCACCCCGCGCCGAACCAAAACGCTTTCGAGGCCTGGGAGGCCCCGCCTACCCTGCGGGGTTTCAAGGGGGGCAACCTCTGGGGTGTGATCGAGAAGCTTGACTACATCCAGGAGCAGGGCTTCAACGCGCTTTACTTCTGCCCAATTTTTTCCTCAACCGCTAACCACCGCTACCACACCAGCGACTACTTCCAGGTAGACCCCATTCTGGGGGGTAACACAGCTTTACAGAAGCTGTTGGATGAGGCCCACCAGCGTGGCATGAGGGTAATTCTGGATGGGGTTTTCAATCACTGCGGGCGATCTCACTTCGCTTTTCAACACGTTATGGAAAACGAAGCGGCCTCACCTTACTGTGGCTGGTTCCACATCCAAAAATTCCCTTTGAACGCCTATTCCAGACAGGCCAACTACGCGGCTTGGTGGAACAACCCCGAGCTGCCTAAGTTCAATACCTCCAACCCCGAGTGCCGGGAATACCTCCTCTCCGTGGCAGAATACTGGCTTCAGTACGGCATAGACGGCTGGCGGTTGGACGTGCCCAACGAGATTGACGATGAATTCTGGCGTGAGTTCCGCCGCCGGGTAAAGGCCCGAAACCCAGAAGCCTACATCGTGGGTGAGATCTGGGATGATGCCAGCCGTTGGCTGCAGGGTGATCAGTTTGACGCAGTGATGAACTACCCCTTGGGGCGGGCGATTCTGGGCTTCGTAGGTGCGGAGGTGCTGGACAGGGAGCTGGCTGCCAAGAGCGGGTTGGGGCGTCTGGAGAGTCTGGGGGCCTTGGCCTGCCACCACCGCCTCGAGGACCTCTTCCGCCGCTACAGCTGGGAGGTCGTGACCGCTCAGATGAACATCTTGACCTCCCACGACACTCCGCGCATCTATAGCCTTCTGAGGGGCCAGCTCGAGCGGGTGCGGTTGGCTTTCGCCATGCTTTTCACCCTACCCGGTGCACCCACGGTCTACTACGGTGAGGAAATAGGCATGGCAGGGGGTCACGACCCGGACAACCGCCGGGGCATGATTTGGGATGAGGAACGCTGGCATAAACCCCTGCAGCAGACCATCCAGCAGATGTCGGCCCTGCGCCACTCTAAGCCAGCGCTTCGTCGGGGTCGCTACCAGTACCTCTACGCCCACGGCTCCCACCTGGCCTTTGCCCGCACTTTTGAGCACTCCAGCCTAGTAGTGACCATCAATGCCGCTTGTGAACCTTGGCGTGTTAGCATTCCACTGCACGGGCTATGGCCGCGGGGTGAGCGAGCTATAGACCTGTTGTCGGGCAAGACAGGTTGTTGTGTGGGTGGGTATCTCGAGGACGGCCTTGTGGAGCCTTTCAGCCTGGCCGTGTGGCAGCCCCTCGAGTAGCCCACCTGCCCAGGAATCCTACGGGGGAGCCTTGCTATGCTGAAAAAACCCGAGTGAAACTGCGACCGACAAAATCTGCTTTTCGGTGCTCCCTCAGACCTCAGTAACCTGCTTTGTTTTCTGTAAGGCGCTGCTCAACCCTTGTCGCTATCGTACAACCGATAGTAGTATCGAGCGCAGAAACCCCCATATATTGTAGCTACGTCCTGGGGGCTCCAACCCAAGTTTTGGAGGATTTGTATGAACAGCTTCAAACCCGCGCTTTTTGACGACCATGCTCAGGCCATCGCCAAGCGTCAGTATATGCAGCCCAGTGATGGGGACATATATGGAATGTTTCGTCGGGTGGCTGCCTGGGTGGCCTCGGCGGAAAAGTCGGAGCAGGACAAGCAATACTGGAGTGAACAGTTTTACCAGTTGATGGCCTCTAAGCGTTTTTGCCCGGGAGGGCGAGTGCTGGCAGGCGCGGGAACCCGGCACGGTAACGTTCTCAACTGTTTTGTGCAAGGGGCGACCGAGCATAACCCCAGCAGCTTTGAAGGCATCATGGAAGTGGCGACCAAGCTGGCTTTGGTGACCAAGGTGGGTGGGGGCAATGGAGTCAACCTGGACCCCTACGTTTCCCGTAAAAACGCTGGTTCGCGCGAAACCGTGCGCGGCTTTGCCTACATTGCTGCCGACCATGCCGACGTCGAAGACTTTATCAGGGGTAGGATGCGCCCCCCCATCAATCCTGATGGTGAGAAGGAAAGCATCGCTGTGCGCAACTGGACCCGGGTGGTCTATGGCCTGCTAAAGCCCGAGCTGGCGGCGCTGGCCCGGCGCAACGGAGTGATGACCGTGCGGCAAAAGCCTGCCGATGTGCTGGTCGTGCCCGACGATATGCGCGGTATCATCGAGGCTGCCAAAACCGCCCTGGGCTTGGTCTTGAAGGGCCAGGAACCCCACGTGGACTTTAGCAGCCTGCGCCCCGAAGGCGCGCCCATCAAGGGCAGCGGTGGAACCAGCAGCGGCCCGGTGAGCTTTTTGGTAGAAATTTTCGACAACTTTTTGGAGTGGGCCAACCTCGGGGCGGAAAAAGCAGGCCCGGTAGCTACCTTACGCTACGTGTATGCGCCGGTGCTGCGGGTGGTGAGGCAGGGCGGCACCCGCCGGGGGGCGGGCATGGCCACCCTCTCCATTGACCACCCCGACCTGCTGGACTTCCTGACCGCTAAAGACCTCGACCGTGAGGCCAGCGAGGGCGACATCTCTACTTTTAACATCTCGATTCTGGTCACCGAGGCCTTCTGGCAGACCCTGCAAACCGATGGGCTATGGGCGGTAGAGCCTACGGAGGTACCGGGCAAGTACTACCCCTGCCCGATGCAGGAGCCGTACACCGGTACCCTGCCCGACCTGCCCGAGCGTGCCCAGGATGGCGCCCGCCCCATTCCGGTCTACGGGGGGAAAGTGCCTGCCAGGTGGCTCTGGCACGAGATCGCCTGGCACGCCTGGGCTACGGGGGAGCCGGGCCTTATCTTCGTGGACCGCATCAACGAGCTTTCAGCACTGAAGCACCTAGGAGAAAAATATGTGATAAAAAGTACAAATCCCTGCGGAGAAATCCCGCTCACCGTGGGTGAGCCCTGCGACCTAGGGGCTATTAATCTGGCTGCTTACGTGGAAAACGGTGGGTTCAACTTTGCTGAGTTCCGCAAGGATGTTCGCACCGCTGTTCGCTTCCTGGACAACGTGCTGGATGTGAACGTGTTTGCCCTCGAGGACAACCGCATCGCCAGCCAGACCCTGCGCCGGCTGGGCCTGGGGGTGATGGGTCTGGCCGACATGCTCATCAGGATGGGCCTGCCCTACTCCTCGGAGGCGGGCCGCCGGGTGGTGGCCCAGGTGATGAACGTAATGCGCGAAGAGGCCATTGCCGAGTCGGAGCGGCTGGCGCGGGAGCGGGGGGTGTTCCCGCTTTATGAGCAAAACCGTGCTGCTTTCGAGGCGCTGGGGATACGCCCACGGCGCAACGTGGCGCTGCTGACGGTGGCCCCCACCGGCACCACCAGCATGCTGATGGGGGTCTCGAGCGGCATCGAGCCGGTATTCTCCCCCTTTATGTGGCGGCGCATCGGGGGTGAGTACAAGGCCCTGCTGCACCCCTTGTTCGTAGAGATGATGGAGCAGTTCCCGGCAAGTGGGATATTTGAGAAGGACGGGGCCTGGGACTGGGATGCTATCATCGAGGCCATCCAGGCCAACCACGGCAGCGTGAAAGGCCTGGAGGGTATCCCCAGCGCCATTGCGGCGGTGTTCGAGGGGGCCCATGACGTGTCCCCGCTCGACCATGTGCGGATGCAAGGTGTGGTGCAAACCGCCTTCGATGCCGAGGGATACGCGGCTAACTCGCTTTCCAAGACCATTAACCTGCCCAACCAGGCCACGGTGGAAGATGTGAAGACGGCCTATACCGAGGCCTACAAAACCGGATGCAAGGGCATCACGGTCTACCGGGATGGCAGCCGCGAGCATCAGGTGCTTACGGTAAAGAAGGATGAGGACAAGAGCCAGAAGACTGTGGTAGTACAGCCGGCCTTACTGGATGTTCCACCTCATCCAGAACCCTCGGCGCGCCCAGTTTTTGAGCGTGCAGGACGGCTGATCGGCTACACCGATATGGTCAAGCTGACCGCAGCGGACGGCACCCGTCGCAGCTTTTTGGTAACGGTGAACATGCAGGGTGAGCACCCAGTGGAGGTGATTCTCACTTCGGGCAAAGCGGGCGATGAGGCCAACGCCGATAGTGAAGCGCTGGGCCGCGTCGTCTCCAAGGCCCTGCAATATGGCGTGCCGGTGGCTGAGCTGGTGAGAACCCTGCGGGGTATCAACGGCGGTCTATATGGTAGTTACCAAGGCCGCTTTGTAACCAGTAAGGCTGATCTGATTGCGGTCGCGCTGGAAACCACCAGCAAGACCCCGATTGCTGAGGCTAAGCGCAGAGCTGCCCAGAGGCCCTCAGGCGCGGCTTTGCTATCTCGAGAGCAGGCCGCGACGGCGTGGGCGCAGGCGCGCTTGTCTGGGGTAGGTCTTGGCGTTTGTCCTGTGTGTGGTGACACTAACTTGGTGTATGAGGAAGGTTGTGCCAAGTGTTACAGCTGTGGCTACAGTAAGTGTGGTTAGGAAGCAGCTTTGCTTTTTTCTCCTGCTGGACGGCCACTTGAAACAAGCCGCCGCAGCTATTATGATTACTAGTTGGCTGGTGAAAGGCCCAGGCCGTCTGGACAAGATAGCGTTTGCCTCTCAGACGGCCAGTTGGAGGGTGTGGTCATGTACGCGATCATCAAGACGGGTGGTAAACAGTACCGCGCAGAAGTGGGCAGCAGGTTGCGCGTGGAGAAGCTCGAGGCCAACCCCGGCGATACCCTGGAGTTTGCTGCATTGATGCTAGGCGGTGAGAAGACTGTAATCGGCAACCCCACTGTGCCCGGTGCCAAAGTAGTGGCTGAGGTGCTCGAGCACGGCAAAGGGAAAAAAGTGGTGGTGGCCAAGTTCAAGGCTAAAGTGCAGTACCGCCGCAAGCGGGGCCACCGCCAACCCTACACCGAGATTGTGGTGAAGGAGATCCGCGCTTGAGCAGGTATTTGGTGACTGGCTAAGGGGAGAATTGTATGGCACACAAGAAAGGTCTGGGTTCAACCAAAAACGGGCGTGACAGCCAGGCCAAGCGCCTGGGGGTTAAGCGCTTCGAGGGCCAGCTGGTCAGGGCAGGCAACGTACTGGTTCGCCAGCGTGGCACCAAGTTCCGCGCGGGTGCAGGTGTGGGCCAGGGCCGCGACTATACCCTGTTTGCGCTTATTGACGGTGTGGTCGAGTTTGCCGACAAGGGCCGTATGGGCCGCTTTGTACGGGTGAGGCCCCTGGAGGCAACGCCAGCGGGTGACTAGCGCTTTAGTAGGCCGAAGGCAGAAGTCGCTGCTTCTGGCCTTCGGTTTTTCCTTATGTTCAGGGATGTGCTCGAGATCAGCGTGGCTGCTGGACGCGGGGGCGACGGTTGTATCAGCTTCCGGCGCGAAAAATACATCGCCAAAGGCGGCCCTGACGGCGGTGATGGGGGTGATGGGGGCTCGATTATCCTGCGTGCCCTGGGCCAAGTGGACTCGCTGTCCAACCTTTCCAAGCGGGTCTACAAGGCCGAGAACGGCCAGCACGGGATGGGTAAAGGGCAGTTTGGCAGGTCGGGGAAAGACCTGGTCATTGAGGTGCCGCGGGGGACCCGGGTCTACGATGCAGAGACCGGTGAACTGCTGGCTGACCTGGTGGAGGAGGGCCAGATTCTGGTGGCTGCCCGGGGGGGACGGGGGGGCTGGGGCAACGCCCGTTTTGTGACCCCCACCCGGCAGGCCCCCCGCTTTGCCGAGGCCGGTGAGGAAGGGGAAAAACGTCGGCTTCGCCTCGAGCTGATGCTTCTGGCCGATGTAGGTTTGGTGGGTTACCCCAATGCCGGCAAGAGTAGCCTTCTGGCGGCCCTAACCCATGCCCATCCCAAAATTGCCAGCTATCCTTTTACTACCCTTTCGCCCAACCTGGGGGTAATTGAGCGCAACCTCGAGCGCATCACCGTGGCCGACATCCCCGGCATCATCGAGGGGGCCGCCCAGGGCCGGGGCCTAGGGCTGGATTTTTTGCGCCACATCGCCCGGACTAGAGTTCTCTTGTACGTGCTCGATGGCACTGACCAGCCGGCGCAAACCCTGCGCACCCTACAGGCCGAACTGCGGGCTTACAACCCCGAGCTCTTAGGGCGCCAAGCCCTGATAGCCCTCAACAAAATAGACCTGCTGACCCCAGAAGAGGTGCAGGCCCGGGTGGATGAGCTGAGCCAGATAGGCCTGCCGGTGCTGCCCATCTCTGCCCAGACCCGCGCAGGCTTGTTCGAGCTGGTGGAGGCCTTGTTTGCCCTGGTACAGGCCGCGCCCAAGCCTGTGATGGAACAACCCAGGCCCAGGCCCGAGGCCTCCGATTACATCAAGGTGACCCAGGTGGAAGAAGGGGTGTTTGAGCTCGAGGCTCCCCAG
>Ga0272447_1001725_pt1 | contig 13144 bp, 13 predicted proteins | sample YNPCB0133_FD_194589 | JGI IMG/M metagenome (GOLD analysis project Ga0272447, IMG submission 194589) | Hot spring microbial mat communities from Yellowstone National Park, WY, United States - YNP-CB-013-3 | ecosystem: Environmental > Aquatic > Thermal springs > Hot (42-90C) > Sediment | place... | reverse complement strand
GGCCAGGGTGCGGGTCCGGACCTTGCGGCCCTCCCGGTAGCTCTCCCGCAGCAGGATTGCGGGAGGCGACCCACGGTTGGGGATAACGGCCACGTACATGCCTTCAATCTGCCATATCACTCCATTTTTGTCAAGAGTCTATGCGAACTATACATGCCTACACACTGCAGCCCGGGAACGGCCCCGAAACCTGACATCGCGGCACTTTCAGCCCTCAACGCGGCGGGAACTTCGGCCTAGAAGGACTTACCCGCGTTCCGTCCTGTTGTCCTTCCGACCGGTCCACACGCCTTCGGGGTCGTACTCCCGTAACACCTGGAGCTCCTGGGGGGAAGGCTCCGGGGTGGGGCACGCGTCCTCCGCCACCCGGACGCGCCAGCCCGTGTGCTCCAGCACCTCTTCCAGGGACTGGGTGGGGTGCCAGTGGTGCAGCACCGCCTCGCAGGTGACGGGGTCGAAGCGGAACACCGCCCGGTCCGTGATCACCGCGCTGGGGCCTCCCCGGGGAAGGCCCATCCGCTCCCGCCAGCCCGGCCCGTCCCCGTAGCCGGGCGAGGTCCGGAAGTCCACCCGCTCCACCAGCCGGCGCCGGTCGTGGGGGAGGATCACCACCAAGCGCTTGGCCAGGGACGCGATGTCCGCGGCCCCTCCGCTTCCCGGCAGCTTCACCTCCGGGCGGTCTGGATCTCCGATGTAGGAGCTGTTGACGTTGCCGAAGCGGTCCACCTGGGCACCGCCGATGAAGCCCACGTCCACGTCGCCCCGCTGCAGGAGCCCCATGACGTTTCCCATGCGGGTGCACCACACCGCCCCCACGATGTTCGGGGTGTCGGACATGGTGTACAGCAGCTCGGGAGTCGGGCCGTCCCGCACCACGCCGTTCTCGAACACCCCCACGGACCGCGGGGCGTGCAGCCGCTTGGCCACGCAGTAGGCCAGAAGAGGTAGGCGCATGCCCACGAACACCACTTCCCCGTCCCGGATCTCCCGGGAGGCGGCCACCACCATCAGTTCGCCCACGGTCCAGTCCCGCACGGCGTCACCACGCGTAGTCCACGGGCGCGGCGGGCGCCGGATGCACCCGCCGCAGGGCGTCCCACCGGGGGCCCAGCCGCGCCAGGTAGGCCTCCCGGTCGGGCACCTCCCACACCCACTCCGCCAGCCACCTCCGGAACTCCTCCTCCGTGCGGCTGCGCCGGTGGTACTCCTCGTAAAACGCGTGGTCGCGGCGGTAGTAGCCCGGCACCGGGGAGGGATGACAGCCGCCCGGACAGTGCACCACCGCGGAGACCTTGAACCCGGGCACCAGGACGCGATTCGGGTCGCTGCGGATTACCTCCGGCTCCACCACCTCCTCCGCCAGCAGCACCACGTGACGGGAAGCCAGGGCTGCCTCCTCCGTCACACCCAGGTTGCCCCACACGTGGGCGTTGCCCTCGGGGTCGGAACGCTGCACCGCCAGGATCGCCACGTCGGGCTGGATGGCTCGCACCAGGAGGAGGGGCTCGCCGGTCCAGGGATCCGTGGAGGTGTGGAAGGCCTCCGGCCGCCGGGGCACGTCGCTGCCGAGCAGGGAGCGGGTGGGCAGGCACGGCACGCCCAGGGCACCCGCCAGCAGCCCCAGGGAAACCGCGAAGTTGGAGTAGTCCCACACCTCCACCCGCCGGGGCACATCCTGCTCCGTGGCCCTGCGGTATGCGTGACCCAACCCCGCGGACACGTTGCCCACCCACGCCGCCACCACCCGGGCCACACACCCCGCCCCGATGAGCTGGTCGAAGAGGGCGTCGGAGATGGGCCCTACCAGGGTAAGGTGGCGGCGGCCCTGCCGGATGATCTCGTGCCCCGCGGCGAAGGGGATCATGCTTTCCAGGCACGTGCCCATCACCACCGTGGCCCCGTCCGGGACGAAGCGCGCCACCGCCTCCGACAGGGAGAGCAGCTTACCGTCCCGCCTCGGTGCCACCCGCCACCCCCTCCTTCGAGACCGGCGGCGCGGAAAGCCCCGCGCCCCGGGCGACAGGGCCGAGCCAGCGGCCCGCGAGCTTTTCCGCCAGGGGCACCACACCCTGGCGGAACAAAAGGAACAACACCACCAGCAGGGCCCCGTACGCCAGCACCGTGAGCTGGCCGAAGGGGCGCACCACCTCGTCCACCGCGCTGAACAGGGCCGCCCCCACCACGGGCCCCAGGAGGGTCCGCACCCCACCCAGCAAGAGGGCCACCAAGACTGGGATGTCCACGTGCCCCACCGTGTACACCGAGGGGCTGATGAAGCCGTTCAGGTCCGCGTACAGGGCTCCCACCAGCCCGATCAGCCCGGAAGCCGCCGTGGCGCACGCCACCTTGTACCGGGTCACGTCGATCCCCGACAGTTCCGCGCTCACCTCGTCCTCGCTGAGGGCGTGGAGGGCCACGCCGTGCGGCGAGCGAAACAACCAACGGTAGCCCCCCAGGGAAGCCACCAGCACCGCCCAGAGGGCGTAGTACGCGCGCCGGGGGTCGTCCCCCAGCCCCACCCCGAGCCCTCGGGTCACGATGCCCGTCTCCCCGTTGGTCAGCTCCCGCAGGCCCAACAGGAGATTGTGCATCATCAGGGAGACCGCCAAGGTCACGATGCCCACGAACAGCACCCCGAACCCGCGCCGCACGCCCACGTAGCTCAAAAACCCGCCCGCGGCCGCAGCGGCCACGGTCGCTAGCCCCACCGCCACCACCGCGGGCAGCTTCAGTTCCCGGACCAACAGGACGGAGGCGTAGCCCCCGAGGCTCGCGAGGGCCCCCACGCACAGGAACAGCTGGTTGGTGTGGCCGAACAGGAGGTTGAAGGCCACCGCGTAGGAGGCCAGCGCCAGCATGAGGGTGGCCAGGCGCATCTGGTAGGGGCTCCCGCCCACCGCCAGGGGGACGGCGGCCAGGACCACGGCCACCGCGGCCACCGGGAAAACCGTGCGGACCCACGGCGCGTTCATGGCCAGTACGCCAGGAGCCCCTCGGGCCGCACCAGCAGGGTCGCCACCGCCACCGCCAGCAGGGCGATCCACGTGAGGTACGTGCCCACCCAGTAACTCAGGGCCGCGTTCACCACGCCCAGAAGCAGGCTCGCCAAGAAGGTGCCCGTGAGGCTGCGCACCCCTCCCACCACCGCCACGATGAGGCTCAGGATGGTGAACTCGGGCCCCATGTCCGGTCCCAGGAAGGAGAAGAAGCCCTGGCCCACCGCCGCCACGCCCGCCAGCAGCCCGCTGAGGAACAGGGTCACGCTGCGGGCTCGGTCCACGTCCACCCCGCACAGCCACGCCCCGGCCTCGTTCTGGATGATGCAGCGGATGGCCTTGCCCAGCCGCGTCCCTTTCAGGAAGGCCAGCAGCAGGCCGAAGGTGGCCAGGCTCAGGGCACCCACGGCCAGGCTGGCGGTCCGCACCGTGATCCCCATGACCTCCACGGAAGGCGTGGCCAGGCGAAGGCTCAAGGCCACGTTGGGGTAGCGGAAGGTGTAAAACCCGTCCAGGGCGAAGGAGGCCCCCAGGGTCAGGATCAGGGCCAACAGCAACCGCTCCTCCCCCTTCCTGCGGTACGCGGGCTGCAGCAGGGTCCGGTCCATCCCCAGGGCCAGGAAGCCCGCGGCCAGCACGCCCACCACGCCCGCCACGGCGGGGTGCTGGCGGGCCTGCACCAGGAGGGCCGCCACCAGTCCGCCCGCCACCGCCACCTGCCCGTGGGCCAGGTTCAAAACCCCTCCGAGCCCGTACACGAACACGATCCCCACGGAGAGCAGGGCCAGCTGCAAGCCCAGGACCAGCCCGTCCAGGATTACCCCCACGGGTCAGGCCCCTCCCAAGTACGCGCTGTGCAAGTGAGAGCTTCCCCGCAGGTCCGAGGAGTCCCCTTCGAAGGCCAGGGTGCCGTTCTTCAACACGTACACCCGCGAACACAGGCTCAGGGCGGCTCCCACCTGCTGCTCCGCGAGGAGGATGGTGACCCCCTGGCGCCGCAGGAGGTCCAGCCGGCGGTACAGCTCCGCCACCAAGCGCGGGGCCAAGCCCGTGGACGGCTCGTCCAGCAGCAGGAGCTTGGGCTTTCCCATGAGGGCCCGGGCGATGGCCAGCATCTGCTGCTCGCCCCCTGAGAGGGTACCGGCCCGCTGCGACTTCCGCTCCGCCAGCCTGGGGAACAGGTCGAACACCGCCGCGAGGCGCTCCCGGAGCCCGTCCGGCCGCGCGTAGGCGCCCAGCTCCAGGTTCTCCAACACCGTCAGCTGCGGGAACAGCTCCCGCTCCGCGGCCACGTACGCGATGCCCCGCCGCACCACCTGGTGGGGACGCAACCCTTCCAGGGACCTGCCTTCAAACCGCACACGACCCCTCCGCGGCCGCACCAGGCCCACCAGGGCCCGGAAGAGGGTGGTCTTGCCCGCCCCGTTGGGGCCCAGCACCGCGGTGGCCTCGCCCTCGGCCACCCGCAGGCTCACACCTCGCACCGCGGCCACGTCTCCGTAGCCCGCCCAAAGGTCGTGCACGTCTAGCATTCGCCTAACCCGCCTCCGCAGGCCGGAACTCCACGCCCAGGTACGCCTCCACCACCGCGGGGTCCCTCGCCACCTGCCCCGGAGGCCCCTGGGCGATGACCGCCCCGTGGTCCAGGACCACCACCCGCTCCACGGTACCCAGCACCGCGTCCATCACGTGCTCCACCCACAGGATGGCCACACCCCGCTCCTGCCGGACCAGGCGCAAAAGGGCGGTGCACCGCTGGATCTCCACGGGGTTCAGCCCGCTCATGAGCTCGTCCACCAGCAGCAGCCGGGGCTGCCCCGCCAGGGCCCGGGCGAGGTCCACCACCCGTTTCTCCTGGGTGTTGAGCTTGCCCACCGGTTCTCCCCGCCGGTCCGCCATCCCCACCAACTCCACCGCCTCCGCCACCCTCCGATCCACTTGAGCCGGAGTCAAGGAGTCGGGGGACCCGAACAACGCCCCTACCCGCACCGTCTGCTCCACCGTCAGGTGGGGGAACAGACGGGGGATCTGCAGGACCCGCCCCACGCCCCTACGCACCACCGCGTGGGCGGGCAAGCCCGCAATCGGCTGCCCGTTCAGCTCCACAGCCCCGGCGTCAGGCCGCAACAACCCGCACACCACGTTGAGGAGGGTGGTCTTGCCCGCCCCGTTGGGACCGATCAGGCCCACCAAGCCTCCAGGCTCCACCTCCAGGTCCACGTCCCGGAGAGCCACCACCCCTCCGAACCGCTTGGTGACGCCCTGGCAGCGCAGCAGGGCCTCACTCCGTGGGGACATACGGCTGCACCAGGCCGCTGCGGAACTGGTACTTCTGGGCCCACCCGCATCCGGGGCAGATCCCGCCTGTGGGCTCGCCCCGTTCGATGGTGAAGAACACGATCCGGACTTCTTTCATCTCCCCCCACTCCGTGTACGACAGGGGCCAGGCGTACCCTGGCTGCACGAAGCGGCCCTTCCGGATCACATCCGCGATGGCCCGGGGGTCGGTGCTCCCGGCCTTCTTGGCCGCGTCGGCCACCATCTTCGCCATCACGTAGCCGGAGAAGCCGCTGTTGTCGAAGTACCGCCGGTACAGGCTGTAGTACTTGGCGGCCAGCTGCCGGAAGGCGGGGGTGGTGAAGTCCACACAGGAGTAGTCCAGAAACCGGCCGAGCACCGCCTCTCCGCCCCGGGTCACCATGAGCTCGGGGGGCAGTACGGAGCCGATCGCCTGCTGGCGCATCCCCAGCTCCGCGGCCTGCCGCACGATGATGGGGTTGCCGGGCGGGTGACCCGCCACGACCAGCAGCTGCGGGTCGAAGGCCTGCAGCCGCCGCAGGTAGGGGGTGAAGTCCGCGGCGGTGACCGGGGCCACCTCCGTCTGGACCCGCACCCCCGGGAGGGAGGCCACGTACCGTTCCATGGACTCCCGGATGGCGTGGCCCCACGCGTAGTCCCCGATGATCTGGCCCACCCGGGCGTGCTTGGCGTGCTGCACCATCGCCGCGATGGCCTGCACGTACATGGGCGCGGCCGCAAGACACGTGCGGAAGGTGTAGCGGCTGTTCTTGCTCAGAATGGCGTGGGAGCCCGCCATGGTCAGGAACAGGGGCACCCGCAGGGACTCCGCCTCCCGGCTGGCCGCCAGGGCCACGTCGCTGCTGATCACCCCACCCGCGGCGCTGATGCCTTCCCGCTCCACCAGGGCCCGGAAGGCGCTGATGGCCTCCGCGGGGCTGTTGCGGTCGTCCCGCTCCACGAACTCCACGGGCCGGCCCAGCACCCCGCCGGCCTCGTTGAGCTCCGCCACCGCCATGCGCATGCCGTCCCGGGCGTTCACCCCCCAGAAGGCAAACGGACCGCTGAGGGAGCCCAGGAAGGCGACCTTCAAAGGTCTGGGCTGCGCCCCGCCCAGCCCTGCCGGCAAACTTACCGCCAGCGCCACCGCCACCACTGTCAGAAGGCTGCGACCCCGCACCTGCCACCACCTCCTTCCTGTTCTCGCGAACACCGAGGCGTACCTTCCCACACGGTCAACTTCTGCGTCATGAAGCAACCGGGCCAGAAAAGCTGGTCCAAACCACCCCCGGAGACTACGCGCCTCCCGCCGCGGCCCCCGCTCGCTCCCGCAGCTTGAACCGCTGGATCTTCCCCGTGACCGTCTTCGGGAGGTCGTCGGTAAAGGTCACGAAGTGAGGGTACTTGTACCGGGCCAGGCGCTGCCTGCACCACTCCTGCAGCTCCTGGCTCAGGGCCTCGGAGGGGTTGATCCCGGCCTTCAGCACCACGTACGCGCGAATCCGGGTCAGGCCTTCCACGGGCACTCCCACCACCGCTGCCTCCTGCACCGCGGGGTGCTCGATGAGGGTGTTCTCGATCTCCACGGGGGACACCCACAGCCCGCCCACCTTGATCATGTCGTCGCTGCGGCCCTCGTACCAGTAGAAGCCATCCTCGTCCATCCGGTAGCGGTCCCCGGTGTAGAACCAGCCCCCGTGCAGGCTGCGCTTGGTCTTCTCGTGCTGGTGCCAATACAGGGCCAGCTCGCTGTCCCCCCGCACGTACAGGTCCCCCACCTCCCCGGGGGCCACGGGCTGTCCGGTGTCGGGGGAGAGGATCTTCAGCTCGTAGCCCGACACGGGCTTGCCGGAAGACCCGGGTTTGAGGGCCTCCGGAGTGTTGGAGCAGTAGATGTGGAGCATCTCCGTGGACCCCACGCCGTCCAGGATCACCAACCCGAAATGCTCCTTCCACCGGTGGAAGATCTCCGCGGGGAGGGCCTCCGCCGCGGACACGCACAGGCGCACGCTGGAAAGGTCGTAGCGGTCCGCCCCCGGAAAGTTCAGGATGGCGTTGTACAGGGTGGGCACCCCGAAGAACAGGGTCGGCCGGTACCGCTGGATGGTCTCCAGCACCCCTTCGGGGGTGGGCCGGCCCGACCGCAGGACGGTACTGGCTCCCGCCCAGTACGGGAAGCTCAGGTTGTTGCCCAGCCCGTACGCGTGGAACAGCTTGGACGCGGAGAAGGTCACGTCGTCCTGAGTGATCCGCAGGACGTGGCGGGCGTAGGTCTCGCACGTGTACAGGATGTCGTGCTGCAGGTGGACCACGCCCTTGGGCCTCCCCGTGGACCCCGAGCTGTACAGCCAGAAGGCCATGTCGTCCCGGTGCGTGTCCGCGGGGCTCAGCTCGCCCTCGTGGGCGGCCACCAGTTCCTCAAGACTCCACGCACCCTCCGCCCTGCCCCGGGAGACCACCACCGGAGGCGGCTCCGGGGCCGTGGCCACCGCCTCCCGCACGGTCGGGAGCAGCGGCAAGTCCGTGACCACCACGCGGGCGCAGCTGTCTTGGAGGAAGTACGCGTAGTCGTCTGCGCGCAGCAGGGGGTTGGTGGGGATGGGGACCGCACCGGCTCGGATAACCCCCAGGAACGCCACGGGGAAGGCCGGGCTGTCGTCCAGGACCAGCAACACCCGCTCCTCCCGCCGCACCCCCAGGGCCCGCAGCGCCCTCCCGAAAGCACACATCTGACGGTACAGCTGCCCGTACGTGAGCTCCTGGTCCTCCCACCGGAGGCAGACCTTTTCGCCGAGCCCCCGTTCCAAGTTGCGGTCCAGGAGTGTGCTAGCGTTGTACCTTTCGGGGACCTCCACGGCGACCGTCAACCCGGCTCCCCCCCGAGCGCCCGCACAACCACGGACTTGGTCTCCATGTAATAGTCTAGCGCTTCCAGCCCGTGTTCCTTCCCGAACCCGCTCTGCTTGGTCCCGCCGAAGGGGAGCTCGTCGTAGATGCGGTTCACGGAGTTGACCCAGGTGTAGCCCGCCTCCAGCCGCTCCGCAGCCACGGAGGCCCGGTGCAGGCTGCGGGTCCAGATGGAGGAACCCAGTCCGTAGGGGGACGCGTTGGCGCGGGCGATGGCCTCCTCCAGGTCCGCCACCCGCCACACGGGCAGCACAGGCCCGAACACCTCCTCCTGTGCCACCCGGGACGCGGGGTCCGGGTCCAGCAAGACGGTAGGCTCGTAGAAGAACCCCTTCCGGAAGGCCGGGCCCTCCGGTGGACAGCCTCCGAAAAGCAGACGGGCGCCGTGGTCCAGGGCGTCCTGGACCTGCTCGGAGATGCGATGGCGCTGCCGGGCGGTGTGCAGGGGCCCCATGTGAACGCCCTCCTCCAGGCCCGGGCCCAACCGGAGCCGGCGGACCTTGGCCAGCAGCTTTTCCAGGAAGGCTTCCGCCACCGCCTCGAACACGTACAGGCGCTTCACCGCCACGCACGCCTGTCCGCAGTTGAAGAACCGGCCCACGCTGGCGGCGCTGGCGGCGGCATCGAGGTCCGCGTCGTCACACACGATCATGGGATCGGACCCGCCCAGCTCCAGGGTCACCCTCTTCACGCCCTCCGCGGCCAGGGCCATGATCCGCTTGCCCACCTCCGTGGAGCCGGTGAAGGCCACCTTGCGCACCAGGGGGTGGCGCACCAGGGACTCCCCCGCCTCCGGCCCGGTGCCCGTGACCACGTTGAACACCCCAGGCGGCAGGCCTGCTTCGCACAACAACTGGGCGATGCGGAGAGTCGTGAGGGGGGTGGTCTCCGCGGGCTTGGCCACCACGGTGTTGCCCGCCACCAGGGCGGGGCCCAGCTTGTTCCCCAACAGGGTGGTGGGAAAGTTCCACGGCACGATGGCCGCCACCACCCCCAGGGGCCGCTTCAGGACCAAACCGTAGGCGTCCTCGTCCAGGTTGGGGACGTAGCCGCCCCGCAGGTTGCGGCCCAACCCCGCGTAGTGGACCAGGGTCTCCACGAACCGACGGATCTCCAGCCGGGCCTCCCGCAGGGGCTTGCCCTGTTCCAGGGTGAGGCTGCGGCTCAGCTCCTCCAGGTGGTCCAGCACGTGGTGGGCGGCCCGGAGCAACAAGTCCCCGCGCCGCGCCCCCGGAACCCTGGACCAGCTCTGGAAAGCTTGGTGGGCGTTGCGGACCGCCAGGTCCACCTCTTCTTGCCCCGCCAGAGGGACGGTGTCCAGCACCTCCTCCGTGGCGGGGTTGAGAACGGGAAACCGGTCCCGTTCCGTCCGGACGAACTCCCCTCCCACGAAGATCTCCGCCACCGGCTCACCCCCTCAGGCTCCTGGGAGCATATTTCGAAAAGCCCTCGGCAGCTCGGACGGGGAACCCCAAAATCGCGCCACGTTTCTTGGGGTAGTCTAGCCGCCGCGGAACCGCGGTGGGCGTTTCTCCAAGAACGCCCGGATCCCCTCCTGGGCGTCCTCGCTGCAGAACAGGCCTTCCACCAGCTCGCGCTCCAGCCGCAGCCCGTCCTCCAGCGGCCGATCCAGGCCCAGACGTACCGCCAGTTTGATGGCCCCCACCGCCCGGGTGGGGCCCTCCGCCAGCTTGCGGACGTACTCCGCGGTGTCCTCCGCCAGCCGGTCGGGGGGGGTGAGCCGGTCCAAAATGCCGTACGCGTAGGCCTCCTGGGGAGACAGGGTGCGCCCCGTGACCATGAGGTCCAGGGCCCTGCTCCAGCCCACCAGGCGCGGCAGGCGCTGCGTGCCGCCGTTTCCGGGAAGCAGGCCCAAGGTCACCTCGGGAACGCCGAGGCGGTACTCCCCCTCCGCGCCGAACCGGAGGTCGCAGGCCAAGGCGATCTCCAGTCCGCCCCCCAGGGCGTGGCCCGCGATCTGCGCCACGAACACCTTGGGCACCTGCGCCAGCCGGGCCAGGACCCGGTGGGCGTGCCGTACCAGGTCCATGTTGCGCTCCGGAGGGTTCTCGGAGAAGGCCTTCACGTCCGCCCCCGCGGAGAAGAAGCGGTCCAGGGCGCTGCGCACCACCACCGCCCGGACCTCGGGGTCCGCCTCCGCCTGCTGGACGCAGCGGTCCAGCTCCTCGATGAAGGCCGCGTCGTAGCTGTTGGCGGGCGGGCGGTTCAACGTCACGTACCCGATCCGGCCCTCCCGCGTGAACTCTACCGCCATCTTCCTCCCTCCTTCGGTGCTGCCGTGACCCGTGGTTTCGAACGCCGCGAGGAGCCTGTCCGGGAAAAGCCCCCCGTGGGAAGACGGACCGGGGTGGTCTAGCCGAGCCCGCCCACCACCACGGACTTCAGCTCCACGTAGTAGTCCACCGCCTCCACCCCGTGCTCCTTCCCGAACCCGCTCTGTTTGGTCCCTCCGAAGGGCAGCTCGTCGTACCCGTAGTGCACCTGGTTCACCCACGTCATCCCCGCCTGGAGCTCCTCCGTGGCCTTGTGGATCCACCGCACGTTGAAGGTCCAGATGGAAGACCCCAGCCCGTACGGGGAGTCGTTGGCCAGCCGGATGGCCTCGTCCATGTCCCGCACCCGGAACACCGGCAACACGGGCCCGAACACCTCTTCCTGCACCACCCGCGAGTCGTGGGGGACGTCCACCAGCACCGTGGGCTCCAGGAAGTGGCCGCGCTCCCGCCCCTCCGGGACGCGCCCACCGTACGCCACCCGCGCTCCGCGCCGCAGGGCGTCCTGCATCTGGTCCAAGACCTCCTCCCGCTGGCGCGCGGTGTGCAGGGGGCCGAGGCGGATCTTGGGGCGGGGCGGCTTCACCCAACCCTCTCCGGGTTCGTAGCGGCTCACCCCCGCCAGGAGTTTCTCCAGGAAGGCCTCGTACACGTCCTCGAACACGTACACCCGCTTGGCCGCCAGGCAGCTCTGGCCGCAGTTCCAGTACCGGCCCACCAGGACTCCCCGCACCGCCTGGTCCAGGTCCGCGTCGGAGCACACGATCACGGGGTCCGAACCTCCCAGCTCCAAGGTCACCCGCTTCAAGGCGGGGCCCGCGATCTCCATCACCCGCCGGCCCGTGGCGGTCTCGCCCGTGAAGGCCACCCGCACCACGTCGGGATGCGCCACCAGGTGTTCTCCCACCACCCGCCCCGGTCCCGTGACCAGGTTCAGCACCCCCGGGGGGAGGCCCGCCTCTTGCAGGAGGCCCACCACCCGGGTGGCCGCCAGGGGGGTGGTGCTGGCGGGCTTGACCACCACGGTGTTGCCCGCGATGAGGGCGGGGCCGATCTTGGTCCCCATCAGGGTCAGGGGGTAGTTCCACGGCACGATGGCCGCCACCACCCCCAGGGGCCGCCGGACCACCAAGCCAAACGCGCTCCCCAGGGAGGAGGGGAGGGGGACGTAGCTCCCCCGCAACTTACTCGCCAGGTCCGCGTAGTACTCCAGGCCGTGCAGGAGATGGTTCAGCTCCGCGAGGGCCTCGTGGGTCGGTTTCCCCTGCTCCCGCACCAGGAGGTCCGCGATTTCGTCCTGACAGGCCCGCACGCGCTCTGCGCCCTTCCGCAGCAACGCCGCCCGGTGTTCCGGGTCCGTGCGGGACCAGTCGGGGAAAGCGGCCTTGGCCGCGGCCACGGCCCGGTCCACGTCTTCCGGGGTAGCCTGCGGGACGGTGTCCACCACCTCGCCCGTCGCCGGGTTCAGGACCTCCACCTGGGAGCGGGAGGAACTGTCCACCCACTCCCCCGCCACCAGCATCTTGGCCATGCCGTCACCTCCTCAGCGCCCTTTCAGGTGCCGCGCCTCGGCCCGCACAGCCCCCGGACGGGGTTTCCGGAAATCGCACAGCCGCCCTCGGGGTGGCTACCGGCGGATCACCTCGAAGGGGCTGCGGCACCGCACGCAGAGGTAGGCGTGGGTGAGCAGCTGCGGGCCGAACTCGCCCACCCGCTCCACGTCCTCCGAACCGCACCAAGGGCACCGCACCGCCCCTTCGGGCTCCGGACCCGCCTGCTCCGCGTGTCCTCCCGCGCCTCCACCGGCACCCTCCCGACCCCAGACCACGCGCGCCACCGGTCTAGACCGGCCCGGTCCGCCTTCCCGCGGGTTTTCCACGACGGGCTCCTAGCCCGCGCCCGCGGCCTGCGGGGTACGCAACCCCACCGCCTCCAGGTGCGCCCGGACCTTCTCCAGGAATCTCGCCCGCAGCTGCCCACCGTCCGCGTCCACCAGCGCCGCCGCCTTCAACGCCCCCAGCCCTTCGGTGGCGCCCCGCAGCCAGTCCAGCAGTTCCCCTACGCGTTCCGCCAGCAACGCCTCCGCGGCCGGGCGGAAGGCTCCCCGCGCCAGCGCCCGCAGCCTGCCCCAGGCGAACACCGCGTGAAAACGCTCCTCGTCCACGATGCGGCACGCCCGCCGGGCCAGCTCTCCGTGGGCGGAGGACGCCGCGCTTTCCAGGGCCGTGGTCAGGGCGGTGTCCGTGACCGCCAGCCCCACCACCAGCTCCGGCCAGGTTTCCCAGGGACGCGTCAGGAAGGCGGGGCAGAACACCTGGGCCCGGTCGTGCTCCCGTTCCAGCCCTCCCAGGCTGAGGGGGGAGGGCAGGTCCGCCAGCAAGGGGTACAGCACCCGGGCGTGCCCCAACTCCTCCTGCGCCACCGCCGCGCAGGCCACCGCGCTCTCCAGCTCCGGAGCGCCCACGGACCACTCCGCCAGCCGCCGGCCGAGGAAGAACTTGCTGTCCGCCAAGCAGACCACAAAGCGCGCGAGGGCCTCGGCCACCGGCCCTGGCTCAGTCCACACGGCTCGCAACCTGCCCCTCCTCGACCCCTCCCGTCCCCGGGCGCACGACCCAGTACACCTTCCCCACCGGCACCAGCACCAGC
>Ga0272447_1001724_pt1 | contig 13145 bp, 8 predicted proteins | sample YNPCB0133_FD_194589 | JGI IMG/M metagenome (GOLD analysis project Ga0272447, IMG submission 194589) | Hot spring microbial mat communities from Yellowstone National Park, WY, United States - YNP-CB-013-3 | ecosystem: Environmental > Aquatic > Thermal springs > Hot (42-90C) > Sediment | place... | reverse complement strand
TCGATGCATTTCGCACCCGATGGTGTATAGTAGAAAGTATGGAGGTCAAAACGATGAAACGATGGACACTGTTCGGGCTTATCGGATGGCTGGCTTGGACACTCGCCAGCCCGCTTGTCGCGCAGCCGTTCACCTATCAGGGCTTCCTCAAGCAGAACGGACAGCCCGCCAACGGCAACTACGACTTCTTATTCGTACTCTATACCACACCAGCGGGGTTTGTTCAGGTGGGCGGCGCCCAGTCCTTGGAAGATGTCCCCGTCCAGAATGGCTTCTTCACCGTGCAGCTGGATTTTGGCGCGGTGTGGGATGGCTCAGACCGCTATCTGCAAGTGGGCGTTCGCCCAGGCAATAGCACAGGAACCTACACAGGACTGATGCCGCGCGTGAAGATTACACCTGCGCCCTATGCGTCGTGGGCAGCGTTCGCGCAGCGTCCGTGGCAGACATCGGGCAGCAATATCTTCTACAACGACGGGAATGTGGGGATTGGCACGAGCAGTCCCCCAGTACGCCTATCACTGGGCAGCGATAATGCCAACACGAAGCTGGCAATCTGGCATGGTACTTCCGCCAGCCAGGTGATGGGCTTAGGCGTCGGACCCGCGCAGTTTCGGCTGCACCTGAACAACTCGAGCGACCGCTTCTCGTTCTTGAACGCGCCAAACGGCAGCGAAGTGATGACCGTTCGGGGCGATGGGAATGTCGGGATTGGCACGAGCAGCCCTGCGGCACGATTGCATGTGAACGGCGGTGATGCGCACTTTACCAATAACAACACCACGCTGCAAATCCTGCCAGGCAGCCTGTTCGGGCAAAGCCAAGCAAACGCCGCCACTTTGGAGATTCCGGGCAATGGCACGCTGGGCGTGTGGGATAACTTGACGGTCACAGGCACCCTACGCACTTACGGCAATCTGCATGTCGGAGGCAACTACTTCTCGCTCGGCGGTGGTACCAACCCTGTCTACAGGCGCGTGGATGTTGTTGTGGTACCTTTAGGCGGCAACGCGTATGTCGGCGCTTTATACACAATGGGTCCCAACGAGCTTAGGAATGTGAGCCTAAACTGGTTGTCCGACAATCCATATAACGGTTATGTGGGGGTTCACGATGGAAGGGGTGCTTCTCAGGCAGAAATGTATGTCGACGGAAATGGAGACGGAGTAATTACGGCCCGGTGGAAGTTCTTCCGTGAACCTGACCCTGACGACCCGACCCGCGACATCTGGTACGGCTGCATCGAGGGTCCCGAACTGGCGATGTATGTGCGCGGCACGGCGCGGCTGGTCAACGGGCGCGCCCGCATCGAACTGCCCGACCACTTCCGCAAACTCGCCGACGAGCAGGGCATGACCGTCCAACTCACGCCACTCTCCATCGACTCCAAAGGATTGTGCGTCGTGCGCAAAGGCTTAGACGGCATCGAGGTGGCAGAACTGCTGAACGGGCGCGGCAACTACGAGTTCGATTGGGAAGTGAAAGCCGTGCGCAAGGATCACCGCGACTTTCAAGTGTACCGACCGTGGGACGAGGCGCTGCCTGGCGGTACTGACCCTGCGGAAGCGTGGCAGGCACGCCTCAAGTCGATTCAGGAGCGCCAAGCGCGCCAGCAATCACGCACAGACACCAAGGGGGTGCAGCGATGAGACGGCGCGGGTTAATTGCACTGACGCTCCTGACGCTCACAACGCTGCTGGCAGCTGCCGCGCGTGCGCAATCCGGCGGCGGGTATGACCTGAGCTGGTGGACGATCGACGGTGGCGGGGTCACCTTCGCCGCGGGCGGAACCTTCAACCTGGGCGGCACGGTGGGGCAGCCCGACGCCAGTAATGCCCTCACAGGAGGCGTGTTCAGCCTCACGGGCGGCTTCTGGTTCACGCCTGCCTGCGTCGCCCATAATGGGGATGTGAACGCCGACGGCTGCATCGACGATGCTGACCTGCTTGCTGTGCTGTTCGCGTTTGGCAACACGGGCAGCAATCTGGGTCGTGTCGATGTGAACTGTGATCAGTCAGTAAACGACGCCGACCTGCTGCAAGTGCTGTTTAACTTTGGCAGCGGGTGCTGAGTGTGGTTGAGGGTAAGGGTGCGGTCCCCGCACCCTTATCAAACCGAATCGTGTCACACCTCTTCCAGCGATGCGCTTTCTGTCGTGAGGGTGAGCATGCCGACGCCGCCGGGGAACATCACGGTGATGAACTCTTCCGAAGCGCGCACCACGATACCGAACCCGTGCTGGGGATGGCGCACGCGCTGACCGGGCAGAAACGATGGGCGTGTCGCGCTTCGAGCGGCGGCTTGGGGCGCCGTACCGAACATGAGCTGATAGAGCGTGGGCGTCTCCAAGTCTTTGAGCGCTTTCAGGAAGGGAGATGGCTCGCTATAGCGGCGACTGCCGTAGTAGCGGCGCGACTGGGCAAAAGTGAGGTGCAGCTCGTCCATCGCGCGGGTCATGCCCACATAGCAGAGGCGCCGCTCCTCCTCGATATCGGCGGGTGTCTCCGAAAGCGCGTGCGGCAACAGTCCATTCTCCAGCCCCACCAGAAAGACCACAGGGAACTCCAGCCCCTTCGCCGTGTGCAGGGTCATCAGCAGCACCTGATTGCCCCGTTCACCCAGTGTGTCGGCATCGGTCACCAGCGCCACATGCTGCAGGAACGCCATCAAGGAGGTATCGCCCAGCGTCTGCTCCGTCGTCTCCTCAAATCGCTGCACCACATTCAGGAACTCGCGCACATTCGCCGCGCGATCCACCGATTCGGCATCCTTGCGCTCCTCCAGCCAAGCCAGATAGCCCGTGCGCTCAATCAGTCGCTTCACCAGCGGGGTCAGCCGCTCGCGCTCGGCAAACGCACGCAAATCCTCTATCAGGGCGACAAAGCCCTGAAGGGCACGAACCGCCTGCGTCGGCAATCGGCTCAACAGGTCGGCGTCTTGCATCGCCCGATAGGGGCTGATGCCGCGCTCAGCCGCATGCAGCTGGACGGCTAACAGGGTCTGCTGCCCGATTTTGCGGGGCGGTGTGTTGATGATGCGCCGCAGGCTCACCGCATCGTCGGGATTGACCACCAGACGCAGATAAGCCAGCAGGTCTTTAATCTCTTTGCGATCGTAGAAGCGGAGTGCGCCCACGATGCGGTGTGGGATGCGTTCGCGCAAGAATCGCTCCTCGAAGACGCGTGACTGCGCGTTCGTGCGGTAGAGGATGGCGTAATCGCCGTAGCGTCGCCGTCCCAGATAGACCTGCCGCTGGATGTATTCGGCAATCAGCCGTGCCTCTTCCTCTTCGTCGCTGACAGGGGTGAGGGTGACGGGGATGCCCTGCACGCGGTCGGTCCAGAGCCGCTTGGGTGCGCGCACGCGGTTCTGGCTCACAATACGAAACGCGGCGTCCAGAATCGGCTGTGTGGAGCGATAGTTGCGCTCCAGCTTGACCACCTTGGCGTCCGGGAAGTCGCGTTCAAAACGCAGGATCAATTCTGGCTCCGCCCCACGAAATCGATAAATCGACTGATCATCATCCCCCACTACGCAGAGATTCCGATGGGCATCTGCCAACAGACGCAACAATACATACTGCGCATAGTTCACATCCTGATACTCGTCCACCAGAATGTAGCGGAACTGCTGTCGATAGCGTTCCAGCACGCGCGGCTGCTCGGTAAACAGGCGGATGGTGGCAAGCAGCAGATCGTCGAAGTCGAGGGCGTTGGTGGCTTGCAGGGCTTTCTGATAGCGGGGGTAGACCTGCGCCACGATGCGCTCGAAATAATCGCTCGCCTGCGCCGCGTACTCATCGGGCATAATCAGTCGCTCTTTGGCGCGGCTGATGGCGTTGCGAATGGCGCGCGGATTGAACTGCTTCTCATCCAAATCCAGCTCAGTCAGCACCTGACGGATGAGATCGAGCTGGTCGCTTTCGTCATAGACCAGAAAATTCGGTGGGATGTCGATGGCGCGTCCGCTCTCGCGCAGGATTCGCGCACAGATAGCGTGGAAGGTACCGACCCACAGCCCCCGGATGTCCATTCCCAGCAGGTGTCCCAATCGCTCCTTCATCTCGTCGGCGGCTTTGTTGGTGAAGGTCACCGCCAGAATCTGGCTGGGTGGCACTTGGTGCGTATAGATAAGATTGGCGATGCGGTGGGTGATGACGCGCGTTTTGCCGCTACCCGCGCCGGCAAAGACCAGCAGCGGTCCGTCTTTATGAAGCACCGCCTCCAGCTGTTCAGGGTTCAACCCATCCAGCATCATCGCCGATTAGTGTACCCCACGCCTATCAGGTGGGAGCGAGGTTCACTGAGTGGAGTAATTCGCTTTGCCTGCCAGCTTTTTCGCCCGCCGCATGTCGCTCGCGATTAATGATTCGTTAATGATAGAGGGGTTCCGGATGTGTCATAATAGGGTGGAACACCCAAACACACAGAGGAGGCGGAAATGATGCAAATGATGAACAGGCAGATGGTCAATCAGATGGTCAATAGGCGAGGGGCACTCTGTGCCCTTGCGTTGAGTTTCGGGCTTGGCATGGTCACAAGCGGCTTGGGGCAATCCCTGACATGGCTTGGCACCTATGATAGATACGCGGAGGCTCACGGTGTCTCTGCTGATGGCACCGTCGTGGTCGGTTGGGCAGGAGTTACCGCAACCCATATCGCCTTCCGCTGGACACCCAACCCGGGATGGCAGAACATCGGCTCGCCTACAGGGTCGGACACCGAAGCATGGGGCTTGTCCGCGGACGGTCAGGTTATTGTTGGTGTGACATCCATCGGTGGCGGGGTCTATCGTGGCTTCCGCTGGCGGAACGGCACCTTTACGCTGTTTGGCACCTTCGGTGGACCCACCAGCTGGGCTTGGGCTGCCAACCGGGATGGTTCGGTGATTGTGGGTGCCGCCGAGCTTAGCAATGGATTCAATCGTGCCTTCCGCTGGACCCAGGCAACTGGTATGGTGAACCTGGGTACTTTGCCTGGTGGTATCCGCAGCGTGGCACGCGGCGTCTCTCTGGACGGCGATGTGGTCGTCGGCTGGTCAGGAGACGGCTCAGGCATTCACCATGCGTGGCGATGGGAGAACGGCACCATGACCGACATCCACAACCCCGCTTTCGGGCAAAGCGAGGCAATAGGAGTATCGGGGAATGGACAGGTGGTCGTGGGCGCATGGGGTCCCCCATCCTTCACGCCTGCCCGCCCGTTCCGATGGACCAGCGAGACTGGAATGGTGGACCTGGGCACACTGGGCGGTGCTTGGGGTGAAGCCTGGGCGGCGAACGAGGACGGGGGTATCGTCGTCGGCTGGTCCGAGGTTGCCCAGGGCAACTGGCATGCCTTCCGCTGGACCGAAGCGGGCGGGATGGAGGACCTCAACATCACCTACGCCAGCCTGTTGACCGACGGCTCGGTGCTGCGATGGGCTTCCGCCATCTCACCTGATGGACGCTATATCGCGGGCAACGGCACGCGTCCCGACGGGCGATACTACGCCTTCCTGCTGGATACGGGACCGCGCTGCACCGCGCACAGTGGCGATGTGGATAATAACGGCTGCATCGACGACGCCGACCTGCTCGCCGTGCTATTCGCCTTCGGCAATACGGGCAGCAATCTCGGTCGCGTGGATGTGAACTGCGACGGAATTGTGGATGACGCCGACCTCTTACAGGTGCTGTTTAATTTTGGAAATGGCTGCTAAGCTCTGTTGGGCGCCCCTGGAGTGGTCAGAAGAGGAGAGTGAGACCATGCGTACAAACAAACTCTGGCTTATCGGGCTTGTTGTAGGTTGTCTAACGGTAAGCGGGCTTGCGCAGACCGGCTACCCTGAGAGTGAGCCGAACGACACACGCGCGCAAGCGAACGCCTTCACCCTGAACCCAGGCGACTGGATCGAAGGAACCAGCTGGGTTCCAAGTGGCACGGATCCCGACTACTACCTGGTTCGGACCGCGACGGCAGCACCTGCCATCTATCGGTACCGGCTGGTGCTAACCTCCGACATCGTGGGGCACACGGGCGAGATTCGAGGGCAGGGGCAGACACCTGCCGCCCCCGGTCCCTGGCCCGGTCCTGTAGGAACTGGTAGCGGTGTAGAAGGTCGAGTGCAACGCTCCTCTACCTCCACCGACCCACCGCGTTTTGTGCAGTGGTACGGTTTCGGGCGAGGGGAGCAGATTTACTATCTCGTTTACGGCAGCTCTGCCACGACGGACCCTTACCGAGCAACGCTGGAGCGAGTGGAAATCACCCCCACCGATCTGGGCAGCTTTCAGCCCGGCACCATCACCATCTCCACAATCGGAGGCACAAGCCTGAATACCGATCTCTGGGTTTACGACGCCAACTTCAACGCCATACCGGGCTATGGGAACGACAACGAGAGTACCGATGCAGGTGGCACTGGCAGCACGAACCAGTCGCTGTTGGTGCGTAACTATGCCCCCGGCGTCTATTACCTTGCGCTCACGCGGTGGGACCTGGTGAATGAACAGGGCAGCCCTTGCGATGACCGCTTTCGCACGGGCGGGATGCTCTTCCCTGAAAATGCGGGCGCCGTTCTGACCTCCGCGTCAACCACGACCTCCGCCTCTTTCACCTTCACCCTCACCGATAGTAGCGGAACCCACTCCTTCTCCTTCACTGGGATGGAGGCTTACGAGATTAAGTGGTTCCGTTTTGAAGTGGTACCGGAACCTACCAGCGTTCTGGCGCTCCTGACCGGGGTAGGCTTGCTGGGTTGCCGTCGTATGCGCAGGTAAGCCATGACCCGGAATCGGATTGCGGTGACGGCTGCGAGCCGTCGAAAGCCTGAGGCAACAGGGCATCACCCTGTTGCCTCCCCAACAGGTGCCTTTGACCAGAGTCTGCAGGAACTCCATGAGACGCCACGAAATGCTTGTGGTGTGATTAAAGCGCGGCTGTTCGGCGGGTTCCATGTGGAGGTAGCGGGGCAGCCCATCCTACGCTTCCGCACACGCAAAGTGGAGTTGTTGCTCGCCTATCTACTCCGCTACCCACAGCCCCATCCCCGCAAAAAGCTGCTCCAGCTCTTCTGGAAGGGCGTGCCCCTCGACGCTGCCCGCAACAACCTGCGCGTGACCCTCTCCTACCTGCGAGCGCAATTAGAACCGCCCGGCGTGCCCGCCCACTGCGTGCTACTCGCCAACCGCCACACCGTCGCCCTCAACCCCGAATTCATCACCACCGATGTCGACCAGTTTGAACAACTGCTGCTCCAAGCCAGCCAAACCCCTGACCCCCGCCATAAACAGCACCTGCTGGAGCAAGCTGCCCGACTCTATCAAGGCGACTTCCTGCCCGACTATGACGAGCCGTGGGTGGTCGCCGAACGGCAACGGCTGCGCCAACTCTATGAGGAACTTTGTCAGCAGCTGCCCGCTGAGACCACCCCGCCCGCGCCCACCTATGCGCGCTACATCTCCACCACGGCGCCGCCAGAAGGGCTGGGCGTTGTGCTGGGGATTGAGGCGACGGCACCGCTGTCCACTGCCCAGCGGGCGTGGGCGAAGCAGGTGATACTCGCTCAGCGGGGTTATGTGCTGGAGATAGGCGCGATGGGCTTGCGCGCCTTTTTCAGCGGGTGTCGGGGTCTGCTGAAGGCGTTAGCGAGCCTGCGCGCGCAGTGGGACGGCTGCCATTTTGCGGTGGATGTGGGCGAGGTGCTGTATCAGCAGGGGCGGTATAGCGGGTCGCCGTTGCGGGTGGTGGAGCAGTTGTTGGCGGTTGGCTCGGCGGGGCAGCTGCTTTGCACGGAGCGCGTGGCGATGCTGTTAGAGGGGGTACGGGGGCGGGAGGTGCCACCGTTTCGGTTGCGCCATTTAGGCTGTTATCGGCTGGGGGAGCGAAGTGAAGGGGTGTATCAACTGGATTTGGCGGGTTGGGAGCGGGACTATCCGCCGTTGCGGGCAGCATCGCCTCTAATGGCGGTGTTGCCGCGGGTGCCGACCCGCTTTATTGGACGCGATGTGGAGCTGACCCAGCTATTGGCGGGGTTGGAGGGGGGAGCGGGGTTGTGGTGGACGGTGGTGGGGGCGCCGGGCGTGGGCAAGAGCCGCTTGGTGTTGGAGTGTGGGCATCGGGCGGAGGTGTTATTTGGTCCGGCGCGCTGGTGGGTGCGGCTGCACGGGGTGGAGGATTCGGTGGGGGAGAGTTGGGCGCGCGTGTTGGGATGGGAGTGGCAGGGGTTGGAGCCGTTTGGGCAGCGGCTGAATGCCCTGTTGGGCAGTCAGCGGGGGTTGTTGCTGCTGGACACGCCCGTTCGGTTGACAACGGGTCAGCAGCGGGAGGTGCGCGCGCTCTTGCAGCAGGTGTCTGGTTTGAGTGTGGTGATGGCGGCGCCGGCACCGTGCGGGTGTGAAGAGGAGCAGCTCTTTTGGTTGGAGCCGTTGCCCGTGCCGCCGGAGGGGGTAGTGGAGGTGGAGGCGTTATGGCGGTATGGGGCGGTCCGACTGTTTGTGGATCGGGCGCAGCGGGTGTGTGCCGATTTTCGGTTGACGCAGCGGAACGGGGTTCAGGTGGCGCAGTTGTGTCGCTGGGTGGAGGGGCTGCCGTTGGCGATAGAGTTGGTGGCGTCGCGGGTCGGCAGTCGGGATTTGGAGGCGTTAGGGGCGTGGTTGCAGGGTTCGTGTGCGTGGCAGCGGGGTCGTCCGGTGGGGGCCCTGAGCGGGTCGCTGCTGGCGTCGTTGCAGATGAGTGTGGAGGGTTTGGAGGCGGAGGCGGTTCGGTTGTTGGCGTATGTGAGCGTGTTTGTGGGGAGTTTCAGTGAGGGAGGGGCGCAAGCGGTGTATGGGGGTTCGGTGTCGGGGCTGTTGGAGGCGTTGGTGGAGCGGTCGTTGGTGCAGCGGGTGGGGGAGCGGTATCGGTTGTTGGAGCCGGTGCGCCAATTTAGTTGGGCGCGGTTGCAGGAGTTGGGCGAGGCGGAGCCGGTGCGGGCGCGTCATTGGGCGTATTATCGGGAGATGGCGTTGCGCTATGGGGACAAGGGGGGCAGTTGGGGGTTGTTGGAGGCGGAGCGGGCAAATATAGAGGCGGCGTTGGCGTATGCGGTGGTGCGGGCGCCGGTGGAGGCGTTGGAGTTGGGGGTAGCGTTGGCGCCGTTTTGGGAGAGTTGTGGGAGTGGGGAGCGGGTCTATCGGTTGTTGTGCGGGTTGCCGGAGCGTTTGGCGGAGGTGGAGGCGCGGTTGCAGGCGGCGCGTTTGGCGATTGGGTTGGCGGTTCGGCGTGGGGAGATGGAGGAGGCGGGTCGGTTATTGGAGCGGTATTTACCTGAGGCGGATGCGGTGGGGGGGTTGGTGGCGGGGCGCGTGTGGCTGGTGGCAGGGTTTTATAGGTGGGTTCAGGGGGACTATGGTGGGAGTAAGGTGTATTTAGAGCGTGCGGTGGAGGTGTTTCGGGGGAGTGGTGCGTGGTTGGACTTGGCGGAGGGGTTGCTGCATTTGGGTGTGGTGTTGTGGATGGAGGGGGATTTAGCGGGGGCGCAGGGGGTGTTGGAGGAGGTGCTGGAGTTGGCACCGTATGAGACCGCGCCCCACTTGCACCTCAAGGCGTTGAGCAACCTTGCCAATGTTCTCTATCAAGCGGGCAAGCGGCAGCAGGCGGAGGCGTGCATCCAAGTGACCCTGCAGCGGGCACGCGAGCGAAATGATCAGCGCACCGTCGCGATCTCGCTCAACAACTGGGGTGTCTGGCTAAAAGAGCAGGGGGAGTATGCCCGGGCACGCGAACTCTGCATGCAAGCGCACGCTATCTGGCAAGCGCTACCTGACTGCCTTGGGGAGACAGCGGTGTTGAATAACCTTGCCGATATCGCGATGCAGGAGGGGGATTACGAGACGGCACACCAGATGTTCCAGCGGAGCCTTGAGTGTGCCCTACGCTATCGCATTCACTGGTATCTGCCTTCGATTCTACAGAACATCGCGGAGCTGGCGCTTCGGCAAGGCGATTGGCAGCAGGCAAGTCGGTGGCAGCAGGCACGGCTCTATGTCAGCCTCCTCTACGAACAGGAGCGCCATGTGGCATCAACGCTGGAGGCGCTCGCCGCGCTTCGAGAGAGTTTGCCCGTGGAGCTGCCCGAGTCGGTATGGGAGCAGTTGCAGCGGGATAGTGCCGCGATCGATAGGGAATACCTCCTTGCCCAGCTTCAGCCGGTGGCGCAAGCGCTGTTGGAGGGTAGTTAGCGTCCCGTATGTCCGAAACCGCCTTCGCCCCGTTCCGAGTCAGGCAGGTGGTCGGTCTCGTCCCATTCGATGTGGGCAACCGGTGCGACGATGAGTTGGGCGATGCGGTCGCCCCGCTGAATGGTGAACGGCTCGCTGCCCCAGTTGATTAAAATCACGGCGATTTCGCCGCGATAGTCGCTGTCGATGGTGCCGGGGCTGTTGACCATGCCGATGCCATAGTGGAGGGCAAGCCCGCTGCGTGGGCGCACCTGCGCCTCGTAGCCCGGTGGGAGGGCGATATGGACGCCCGTCGGGATAAGCTTTCGCTCGCCGGGCATTAGCACCACCGGCTCTGATACTGCGGCATATAAATCGACCCCTGCCGAGCCGGAGGTGCGATAACTCGGCAGGGGCAGGTCGCGCGCCTCCGGCTTTCGCCAGATGGCGACACGAACGCGGCTCAAAACAACCTCTTGCATGGGGTTGCCCTTATTTTTCGACCTGCTCTTTGCCCTCTTTCACGGCGGGCGGGATTTTGGGCAGGCGCACATAGAAGGTGGAGCCAACGCCCACCTCGCTCTCCACCCAAATCTGCCCGCCATGAATGACTTCTACGAGATGCTTCACCAGATAGAGACCCAGCCCCGTGCCATACTGCTTGCGTGTGTCGCTGGTGTCCACGCGGTGGAACTTCTCGAAGATTTTGGTGAGATGCTCCTTCGGGATGCCCATGCCCTGGTCGGAGACATAGAAGATAATATGTTCCGGGTCCTCCTCCCAGGCTTTCACGCGGACTTCGCCGCCGTTCGGCGAGTATTTGATGGCGTTGCTTAGCAGGTTGGTGAGAATCTGGTCCAGCTTGTCCTCGTCGGCGATAAGGCGCGGCAGGTCGGGCGGCACATCATGGATAATGACATGCTTGCTGGTGGCGGCGCGCTGGATGGTGACCACCTTCTGGGAGAGTTTGTAGAAGTCGACCTCTTTATAGATGGGCTTGAGCGATTCGCCCGCTTCGATTCGGGCGATGTTCAGCAGGTCATTAATGAGGCGGGTGAGTCGGTCGGTCTCCTGATCGATGATGGTGTAGAATTCGCGCCGCTCTTCTGGGGCGAAAGCGTCCTCGGGGTCCATCAGCAGGGTCGAGATGAAGCCCTTGATGGCGGTCAGGGGCGTGCGCAGCTCGTGTGAGACGGTCGCCACAAAGGCGGACTTCATGCGTTCCAGGTTGCGGATGTCGGTGATGTCGTTAAAAATCATCACGGTGCCCATCGGCTTCTGGTCTTCGCCGCGCACGATGGCGTTTTGCACCTGATAGATATGTTCCTTGCCATCGAGTTGCACCGTGAGTTCGATAAGTTCGCCTTCTCGCTCCTCTTCGAGGGCGGCGCGCACCATGCTGCGCACTGTGTCGTGGGGGATAATCTCTTGATAGGGTTTACCCAGCACATCGGCGCCCAGCCCGAAGATGAGGCGTGCGGCGGCGTTCATCTGGTTGATGCGCCCGTTCTGATTGACCAGCAGCAGTCCGGCGCGCAGGCTTTCGATGGTATGCACCAGTTCCTCTTTCGCCTCCAGCACCGCCTGATAGAGGCGCATGCCGGCGATAACGGCGGCGGCGTTGCGCGCCATCCGCTCCAGCAGGCGTACATCCTCGTCGATGAAGTGCCCACCCCGCATCTTGTTGAAGGCATGCAGCACGCCGATGGTCTGCCGGTCGATGACGCGGTTTTCCTCGTCGCGCTTTTCCAGGATGAGCGGCACGCACACAAGGTTGCGGATATGGAACAGGGCAACATTCTCCTTCACGGTGCGGGGGTCGCTGATGGCGTCATGCACGATGATAGGCTTGCCTTCACGGAACACCTCACCGGAGACGCCCTGCGTGGCGCGGACGCGCATCAGGTGCAGGTCGTCGTCGCTGATGCCATAGGCGGGCGCATAGGCACGCAGCTCGCCCTCTTCCGGGTCATACAGCATGAAGACGACCTTTTCTGCTTGGAGAATGGCGCCGATCTGACGCACCAGTCGGCGCAAGGTCGCCTCGTAGTTGGCAGGGCTTGCCACCTCTGCCGCCACGGCTTCCGCGACCCGCCCGCCATTTCGCATCTGGCTCTCTAATTCGCGCAACCGTGTCTGCGCCTGGTCATATTCTGCCTTGAGCTGATTATATTGCTGCAATAACTCCTGATAGGCTTGCTCCCAGTTCATCGTTCTCCTCGCTGACTCTATGGATGAGTACGACTCTATAGTCTATTATAGCACATGTCGGGTTCCCGTCGAACCGCGCAACGGTATGGGTTTAGACCGCATCGCGGGGGGGTGTGTTTTGCACCTGATTGGCACTAAGCAGCGGTCGGATTAGTTCGAGGGGGATAGGGAAGACGACGGTGGAGTTGCGCTCGCTGGAGATTTCGACGAGGGTCTGCAGGTAGCGCAGTTGGAGGGCAGCGGGTTGCTGCATGATGCGTTCAGCCGCCTGCACCAGTCGCTCGGCTGCCTGATACTCGCCTTCGGCGGCGATGACCTTGGCGCGTCGCTCGCGCTCGCTCTCCGCCTGCTTCGCCATCGCCCGCTTCATCTCCTCGGGCAGCGTCACATCGCGCACCTCCACGCTGGTGACCTTCACCCCGAACGCCTCCGTCTGCTCGTCGATGATGCTCTGCAGTTGTTGATTAATTTTATCGCGCCGCGCCAGCAAATCGTCCAGTTCCGCCTGCCCAATCACGCTGCGCAGGGTGGTCTGGGCAATCAAGCTGGAGGTCTGAATGTAGTCGGTAATCTGCACCACCGCATCTCTCGGATTGACCACTTTAAAAAGCACCACCGCGTCCACCGTCACCGACACATTGTCTTTGGTCACGGCTTCCTGACGGGGCACATTCATCGTCACGATGCGCGTGTCGACGATCCGAGCCACATCGATAATCGGGATGAGAAAAATCAAGCCGGGTCCCTTCACCGC
>Ga0272447_1001723_pt1 | contig 13155 bp, 12 predicted proteins | sample YNPCB0133_FD_194589 | JGI IMG/M metagenome (GOLD analysis project Ga0272447, IMG submission 194589) | Hot spring microbial mat communities from Yellowstone National Park, WY, United States - YNP-CB-013-3 | ecosystem: Environmental > Aquatic > Thermal springs > Hot (42-90C) > Sediment | place... | reverse complement strand
CAGTTTTCCCAGCTTCCGACTGCTCTCCCCACCAGGAGCTGGATTTCTAGGAGACAAATGGAGAGGAGAACAAGGGGGCCTCTGCCCCCTACAAGTCGTCAGGATAGCCTGTCGGACCCAGTCCGGGCTCCTCCCCTCGCTAGCCCGATCACCACTCAAGGGAGGGACCACTTGATCCCCCGGCCCCTTGAGGAATGGGGCAACTGAAAGCCGTGGCCCTACTCACCCTCCAGGCCCAGGCGCCGCAGGGCGTCCCGGGCGGCCTCCCGCGTCGCCTCCCGTTTGCTGGTCCCCCGGCCTTCTCCCACCACCTCCTCCCCGATCCGCACGTGCACGGTGAAGCGCGCCGCGTGGGGAGGACCCTCCACCGCCACCACCTCATAAACCGGCGTTCGGCCCCGCACCGCTTGGCTCCACTGCTGCAGACGCCCCTTCGGGTCATGCCGCTCCAGGCCCTCGAGGGCCTGCGCGATGGCCTCCGGAAGCAACCGGCTCAGCAGGGCCTCGGCTGCCACCAGCCCGCCGTCCAGATACAGCGCCCCCAGGAGGGCTTCGAAGGCATCCGCCAGGATGGAGGGCCGGGTCCGGGTCCCCTCCGCCTCTCCCTTGCCCAGCCGGAGGAAGCGGCCGAGCTCCAAGGCCTCAGCCAAGGCTACGAGCTGCTCGCCGCGGATCAGGGCAGTCCGCAGGGCCGTGAGGCGTCCCTCCGGCCATTCCGGGAAGCGGTGGAACAGCTCCGCGCTGACGACCAGCTGCAGCACCGCGTCCCCCAGGAACTCCAGCCGCTCGTTATCTCGGATCCCCTCCCCGGGGTGCTCGTTGACATAGGAGCGGTGGGTCAGGGCCTCCCGGAGCCGCTCGGGGTTCCGGAACGACCAGCCCAGGCGCTCCTCCAGGAGCCCAAGGGGATCTTCAGGGGAAGCGGGAGGCGTCGCTTCCTCCCGGACCGTCCCGGTGGATCCAGAGGGCGCCTCCTCCGAACGGGTGAGGGACGGAGAGGGCTCCCGCCGCCATCCGGGGAGGTTTCCCAAAAGGCGCTCGATCCGGCTACGCAGGACGCCCATCGAGGAGGATCCTCCTTCGGAATCCGAAAATAAATGATTGGCGCGATATCTCAACGAATGCTCGCCTTGCCTGGGATCCGGGAGGCGCGCCCCTCATCAAAACAAAAGGGGCAGATCCTGGATCTGCCCCCAGTTTCCTCAGAGAGCGGGCGACGGGATTCGAACCCGCGGCCTTTGGCTTGGGAAGCCAACGCTCTACCACCTGAGCTACGCCCGCCTGCTTTTTCTATTTCAAATTTAGCCGGTCCCTGCCGTTCTGTCAAATCCACTTCCTCGGGCGGAAGCCAGGGGGGGCACCATAAGACTGCGCCCCCGTCATGCGCCGCATCCGCGGCCGCCTCAGCGCTTCGTCCGGAAGCCCAAGACAGGATAGAGCGGGCGCCAGCCGACCAGAGAAGTGAGGATGAAGACGACCGCAACGATCAGCCGCACGATGCGGTCCCAGCCCGCTATGTTCACTGCCCTGACCCACCTCCTGTGCACAAGGACGTTCAGTCCTGATCATCAGGGTGATGATGGTGGACATGACCCGCGGCGACGGCATGGCGCATCCGCTCCCAGGCCGCTGTGGCCTTTGCCATCGCCTCCGGATCCATCACCTTCATCAGCTCGTTGATGAAATAGCCCTCCGGCACAGCGCCCTCGATGTGGATGACCTCGTTGATCACCGTGCGGGGCACCCCATAGACCCCGTAGAAATCTGCCAGCTCCGGGAACTCCATTGCCTCGATCGCATCCGCGCGGATCCACGGGCTCTCGAAGGCCGCCTGATGGGCCAGCCGGACCATCCGCGGGCAATATGGACACGTGGGCGTGACGAAGACCTGGATGTGGACCGGCGTCTGGATCTGGGCCATGCGCTGACGGCTCGCCGGCGAGAGCCCTGAATCCCGCGCCCCTACCATCCGGATGTCCTCGATCAGCGAGCCGAACTCATAACCGGACGGGATCCCGAAGTAACGGATGCCGTAGTCCTGGTCCCCCTCGATGACCACGGCCGGGACCTTATCGATCCCATAACGCTCCGCCACCTCCCGGTCCGTGATCCGGTTGTGGACCTCCAGGCAGATACAGTCGGAGAGGGCGGCCACCTCCTCCACCAGCTGTCGGGTCTCCCGGCAATAGACGCAATCCGTGTGCTGGAAGAAAACCCGCAACCGCACCGGATGGGGCAGATCGGCCAGCAGCCGGCGGACTTCCTCCCGGGTGCGCGCGTCCAGCAACGCCATACGGACCTCCTCCAGGGTAAGATGCAGGCCCCAGCCCGCCGCCCTCTTCGGGAGACCGGATGGGGAGGGCAATGCCCCCCATCCTCCCCTGTCGGAGGGCTCGATGGCGCGGGCCATCCGGGACCCATGCGGGCCCCGGAACGGGCCTTTCACTTCTTTAGATGCCGGAGCCTCTTGGAGGTGACATCGAGCTTCCGTGTGGGGACTCCGCCGAGAAAGCGGAACGCCAGGGCCGTGCGCGGGTCTTCGGTTTGTGATATAATTAAGCCTGCAAATGGGGGCGAAATGGGCTCGACGGGGGAGGCAGATCGTCGGTGGCCGGTCGGGGCCGCTCGGACCCTGTGAACAACCCGAGCAAAAAACAAGTGCCAACCGCAATTACGCGGCTCTCCCGCTGGCCGCCTAAGCCAGCGCGAGGGGACGGTCCCCCGACGAGGGGACCCGCTCGACCGGACCCATCGCCGACGGGGCTGGCTCGGGTGTGACAAAGTCGGCGTGCGGCGACCCGGCGCCCCGGAGGGTCGCCTAAGACCGAAGGGGCTAGCCGGCCGGGGACCTTGCCGGTAGGAGGACCAGCTGGCGAGAGAAAGAACCGGATACGCCGGTAGGCACCGGCGGTGGAATCCTCCGGACGCGGGTTCGATTCCCGCCGCCTCCACTGAAGCCGGGCGGGGCCTCAGGGGCCTCGCCTGTTTTTTTAGGACCGCGCGCCCGGGGTTTCGCCTTTGCCGCATCTCCCAAGCAAGCCGTCTGGACGCTCGCATGGGCGTGACCGATTACTACGTCTGGCGAGAGTTCGAGGATCGCATCGGGAACGAGCGGATCCGCTGGGCGGGCAAGCCCGGCCTGGAGATCTGGAGCCATGTGGACCCAGGGGTTGCGCTCATCGCCCAGGTGATGGAGGTTGGACCCCAGGATCACGTGCTGGATCTCCACTGCGGGGTGGGCTGGTTGGGGGTGCTGGCCGCCCGGCGCACCGCCGGCCGCATCGTCTTGGCCAGCGACCATGGCCTCGCTGTGGAAGCCGCGCGGCGCACGATGGCCATGAACGGCCTGGAGGACCGCGCCCTCCTGATCCACGGCGATGGGATCCCCGGGCTCCCGCCTGAGGCCTTCGATGTGGTCTTCTTGAACATCCCGAAAGGGAAAGAGGTCGCCCAGCGTCTGGTGCGCATCGCCGCCTGGGCCCTGAAGCCGGGCGGGCGCCTCTACCTGGCCGGGCCGAAGCGGGGTGGGATCGAAGGGATCATTGCCTATGCTGCGGATCTGTTCGGCAAGGCCCCGGTGTGGGCCTACGGCGGAGGCTACCGGGTGGCCGTGGCCACCCGCCCGCCTGACCTCTCCCTCGAACCTCCCGGGGAAGATTTCGTCGAGCACGAGGCCACTGTCCGGGGCCGAACCTGGCGCTTCTTCACCCGACCCGGCCTGTTCTCCTGGTCTGCCCTGGACGAGGGAACCCGTCGCCTCATCGAGCAGATGGAGATCCGCCCTCAGGACCACGTGCTGGATCTGGGGTGCGGGTATGGCATTGTGGGGGTGATCGCCGGCCACGAGGCCCGGCAGGGGCGGGTGGTGATGGTAGACCTCAGCGCCGCAGCCCTAGAGGCCAGTCGGCGCACCCTCTCCCTCTATGAGCTGCCCCACGTCGAGGTGCGCCGGAGCGATGGGATCGACGGGGTGCGGGGGGAGCGCTTCGATGTGGTGGTGACCAACCCGCCGATCCATCAGGGGTTCGGGGTGGAGCGAGAGGTGGCCACGCAGTTCGTCCACGATGCGCCTGCGGTGCTGCGACCGGGCGGGCGGCTGTATCTGGTGGGAGCTGTGGTGCTCCCCTACCGCGCCCTCATCGAGCAGGCCTTCGGGAACGTGGAGATCCTCTTCGACAATCGGCGCTACCGGGTCTACCGGGCCATCCACCGGCCCCGCCGGTTGCGATGAGCTGCCGAGCGGACTGCGACTATGACGATTTTCGCTCGTGCCCTCGAAAAACCAAACGCAGAGGGGTTCCGGTGAAGGGATAGCGCGCCCGGATCCGGTTCTCCAGATAGCGCTCGTAGGAGAAGTGCACCAGATCGACATCGTTGACAAAGCACACGATGGTCGGGGGGTCGGTCCGAGCGTGGGTCACGTAATAGATCCTGAGGGGCTTCCCTTTCCGTGTCGGAGGGGGCTGGGCCTCCAGCGCTTCGCGGACGAGCCGGTTCAACTCGGAGGTGCTCAGGCGCACATGGCGCTCCCGGTAGACCTGCAGGGCCAGGGGGAGCAGGGCCGGGACGCCGTAGCCGGTCTTCGCCGACGTGAAATGCACTGGCGCGTAATCCAGGAACTTCAGAGTTCCCCGGACGTGCTGGACGAACTCCTCGGGCTTGACCCGAGGCCGCCCTCGTTCGTCCAGCAAGAGATCCCACTTGTTGACCACCAGGATCACGCTGCGGGCCTCGTCCACCACCATCCCCCCGATCACCGCGTCCTGATGGGTGATGCCCTCCGACGCATCCAGCACCAGGAGGACGACATCGCTGCGTTGGATGGCGCGCAGGGCCCGCAGGACGCTGTAGCGCTCGATCCCGGGCCGGATCTGGCCCCGCCGACGGATCCCGGCAGTGTCGATGAGGGTGATCTTTTTCCCCTTCCACTCGATGGGGGTGTCGATGGCATCCCGCGTGGTCCCGGGGATGGGGCTGACGATAACCCGCTCCTCCCCTAGGATGGCGTTAAGCAGCGAGGACTTCCCGACGTTGGTGCGGCCGACGATAGCGATACGGATCCCCTCTTCCTCCTCTGCCTCGGCCAGACCCGGCAGGGCCGCCACGATGGCGTCCAGCAGCTCGCCGATGCCGGTGCCGTGGAGGGCGGAGATGGGGTAGATCTCCCCCCAGCCCAGCCGGTAGAACTCCACCGCCGCTTCCCGCAGTTCGGAGTTATCCGCCTTGTTTGCGGCCACCAGCACCGGTTTCTGCGTCCGCCGCAGGACCTCCGCCACGGCCTCGTCGGCGGCGGTGAGACCGGCCTGGACGTCCACAACCAGAACCAAGACGTCGGCCTCGGCAATGGCGATCTCGGCCTGGGCGCGGATCTGGGGAATGAAAGCGGCGGAGTCCTCGGCCAGAGGCTGGGCCGGCCGGAGGCCCGCCTCCGTCTTGGGGGGCAACACCTCCAGCCCGCCTGTGTCCACCAGGGTGAAGACGAAGCCGTTCCAGGTCACCTCGCCATGGAGGCGATCCCGCGTCGTCCCTGGGCGTTCGTCCACCAGGGCCAGCCGCTGGCCGATCAGCCGGTTGAACAAGGAGGACTTCCCCACGTTGGGCCGCCCCACGAGGGCGACCATCGGCTTGCGCTTTGCCATATTTCAGATCACAATCCGCTGGAAACCCGCGCGGGGCGTTCCCCTGCAGGGCACAGGATCAAACGGGCTGGGGATCCGCCTGCGGCGTCCCCAGCCCTCAAGCCTTCATTATAATAGCAACATGAACTGAGGGGCTGGAGCCCCTCATCCCGGTGGGAGGAATCCATGCGCGAGATCACCGTGGCAGCCGTGCAGATGGACGCGCGCCTGAACGAAATGGAAGACAATCTGGCTCGCATGGCGGAATGGATCGCCCGAGTCGCCAGCGAGCAGCGGGTCGATCTGATCGTCTTCCCCGAGCTGGCGACCACGGGTTACGAATGCGGGGCCCGTTTCACCGAATGGGCCCAGCGGATCCCTGGTCCCTCCACCCACCGCATCGCCCAGCGGGCCAGAGAATTCGGCGTCTACGTAGTGTTCGGGATGGCGGTCCGGGAGCGGGTGGAGACCATCCTCTACGACTCTGCGGTGGTGATCGGGCCGGACGGAGAGAACCTCGGCGTTTATCATAAGGTCCACCTGAAGGGGGAGGAGCGGTTGCTCTTCCGGGGCGGCTACCGATCCCCTGTTTTTGAGACCCAGTTCGGAGGGCTGGGGGTGTTGCTGGGCTGGGATCTCCTGTTCCCGGAGGCTGCCCGGGTGCTGGCCCTCAGCGGGGCGGAGCTCCTGGCCGTCCCGGCCGCCTGGGAGCAGCCCTTACGAGAGGAGTGGCGGATCCTGACCCGGGCGCGGGCGTTGGAGAACACGTTCTTCCTGGTGGCAGCCAACCGCGTCGGCAAGGAGGTGACCTACGAGTTTGTCGGCGACTCCATGATCCTCGGGCCGCGGGGTCAGGTCTTCGCTTCCTTGGACGAGCCAACGGAGGGTTACGTGGTGGCCCGCATCGATCTGGAGGAGGTGCGCCGCCAGCGGGAGGAGCTCCAGGTCCTCCAGGCCCGCCAGCCCAACAGCTATCGGCTCCTGGCCAAGCCGTATTGAGCCGAGGCCCGGCCGCGCGCTCGAACACCAGGCCTGGATCCTGGATCAGGTAGGAGCGGCTTCAGCCGCGACTGGCCGTCTCGAAGATCGGAGGTTTAGGGCTGAAGTCCCCTACACAAACCAATGTCTGTGGAAGCGGCTTTGGCTGCGACCCATCACGGTCTCGAAGGCGGCAGGCTCAGGGTTGTAGGTCGCGGCTTCATCCGTGACTTCTGGAATTATTGAATGAGAAAGGTTTGGGGCTAAGGCCCCTCCCACAAAAGACAACTTTCGTAGGAGGCTTTCGCCTTGACCCTTGCCTCATCGAAGGCTGAAGTTCAGGGCGAAAGGCCCTCCTACAAATACCGATTTCTTGCGAGTGAGGATGGAGAATGGGCGCGGAGCGATGGCGGGTGTGGGCAGAGCCGATCCTGGCCCGGCTGGCCCGTGAGCTGGATCGGCTGGGGATCCACCCGAACGCGGTGACCGTCCTCAGTTTCCTGCTGAGCCTGGGCGCCGGGCTGCTGGTCGGACTAGGGTTCCGATGGGGCGCTGCAGCCCTCTGGGCCCTCAGCGGGCTCTGCGACGCGCTGGACGGAGCGCTGGCGCGCCTCTCGGGCAAGGACTCCCCAGCAGGCGCTTTCCTGGACTCCACTCTAGATCGTTGCAGCGATGGGGCGATCCTGCTCGGCATCGGGGCGGCCTGGCAACAGGCCGGTGCCCCGTGGGGCGGCTGGGTTGCCGGGTTCGCCCTCCTGGGCGCCTTGATGGTCAGCTACACCCGAGCCCGCGGGGAGGGGCTGGGGCTCTCCCTCCGGGAGGGCTTCTTCACCCGGGCGGAGCGCTTCTTCATGATCCTCCTGGCCCTCCTCACCGGCTGGTACGGGCCGTTGCTGGTGCTCTTCGCCCTCCTGGCTTATCTTGCTGCGCTGCGGCGGGCTTGGCAGGCGCTGCAACTGCTTCGCACCCGCTCTCTTCCTGAGCATTCGCCATGATCCAGGCGGAAGGGCTTCGCAAGACCTTTGAGGACATCGTCGCTGTGGAGGAGGTCTCCCTGGAGGTGCGCCCCGGGGAGATCGTGGCCCTTCTGGGCCCCAACGGCGCCGGCAAAACCACCACCGTCCGGATGCTGGCCGCGCTGCTGCAGCCGACGGCCGGCCGGGCCCTGGTCGCTGGCTACGACGTCCTGCGCCAGCCCGAGGAGGTCCGCCGGCGGGTCGGGCTGCTGACAGAGCTGCCCGGCCTCTACCTGCGGATGACCGGCTACGAGTATCTTGCCTTTTTTATGGATCTCTATGAGGTCCCTCGCTCGCTCCTGGAGCAACGGCTGGAGGCCTGGCTGGACCGCCTGGAGCTCCGGGGCGCCCTCCAGCGGCGCATCGCCACATATTCCAAAGGGATGCGCCAGAAGCTGGCGCTGTTGCGCGCGTTCCTCCCTTTGCCGCCCGTGTTCCTGCTGGACGAGCCCACCTCGGCCATGGACCCGCAGAGCGCCCAGGTGGCCCGGGAGATGATCCGCAGCCTGGCGGGGGACGGCCACGCCATCTTGCTGTGCACCCATAACCTCTACGAGGCCGAGGCCCTCGCCCACCGCATCGCCATCCTTTGCCGCGGCCGGATCGTCGTGGAAGGCACCCCTCAGGCGCTGCGGGACCGCTTTCTGGGGCCGCCGGTCTATGAGCTGCGTCTCGCCGCGCCGTCGGGGCAGGCCCTGGAGCTCCTCCCGGAGGGCCTCGCCGTTGTAGAATGGGGAAGTCACTGGGTTCGCTACCGCGCGTCGGATCCAGAGCGGGAGAACCCGCAGGTGTTGCATGCGCTGCTAACCCATGGCGTGCCGGTGGTCTCCCTGGCCGAAGTCCCCCGTCCCCTGGAGGACCTTTACCTCCGCATCTTGAACGGGGCCGCTCCGCCGGCATTACGGGATCAGATCGGCTGAACGGAGGAAGGAAGCACATGCTTCTCACCAGCAGGAAGATCGAACTCCCTCTTTCGCTCCAGCAAGGGCAACGCTGGCTGCGAGGGACATGGGTGATCTTCCGTCGGGACCTGCTGGATATCCTGCGGGACTGGCGGTTGATCTCGCCCCTAGCCCTGCTCCTGTGCATCTTTCCGGTGCTGGCCCTGCTCTCCGCGGAGGCAGCGACCCGCTATCTGGCCCAGTTCGGCGCGGAGCTGATCAGCGAGCGCCTGCTGCCGTTCCTAGCCCTGGCGACCGGCTTCCTGCCCCTGACGGTCTGTCTCATCATCCCCCTGGAGACCTTTGTGGGGGAGAAAGAACGGCGGACCCTGGAGCCGCTGCTGGCGGCCCCGGTGAGCGATCTGCAGCTCTATATTGGAAAGGGGCTAGCGGCCCTCATCGTCCCCACGGTCACCTCGCTGCTTGGGGTGACCATTTATCTGATCATCCTGGCCGTGCGGCGCGCCCTCCCTCTAGAGCCGGCGCTGGTCCTCTCCCTCTACGCGATCCTGAGCATGCACGCGGTGGTGATGGTGGCGGGGGCCATTGTGATCTCCACCCAATCCTATAGCGTCCGGGGAGCCAACCTCCTAAACAGCTTCATCATCCTTCCCCTCTCAATGCTGCTCGTCTTGGAGTCCTCCCTCCTCTTCTGGGGCAGCTACCGCTTGCTGGTGGTCATCCTGTGCATCCTGCTCGCCTACGCCGTCCTGCTGGTCCGAATGGGGGTCGCGCTGTTCAACCGGGAGCAGCTGCTCAGCGCAGAGTTCGACACGCTGGACTTGCAAGGAATGGCGCGGGAGTTCTGGCGAGCGCTGCGGGCAGGGGATCCCGAGGGATGGCCGCGAAGCCGATGGGATTTCCTCTGGGGTCCGATCCGCCGCTCCGGGGGGGCGCTGGCCACCCTGGCCCTCCTGGGAGTGATGGGGTTCGTCCTCGGATGGTCCCTGACGCCAGAGATGGCCTCCCGCCCAACGGAGACGATCCTGGAACAGGTGAGGTCTGAGTTGCAGAACCTCTTGGGCTCGTTAGCCTTTCCGCTGACGGCGTGGGGGCTCTTCATCCACAACCTGCGGGCGGTGCTGGTGAACGCCCTCTTCGGGACCTTCAGCCTAGGTTTGTGGGTAGCCTTCTATCCGGTAGGGTTAATGGGGCTCGTCGGGACGCTGCTCCGAACGTTCTTTGCCGTCGATCCGTCGCTGGGGATAGCGGGGATCTTGGCTGTGCTCCCCCACGGGCTCATCGAGCTGCCCGCTGTTGGCCTGGTGTTTGCGGGCACGTTACGCCTGGGCCTGACGCTGCTCACCCCGCCGCATCCCCGGAGCCTGCGGAATCGCCTGCTGCTGGCCCTGGCGGATTGGCTAAAGCTCCTCGGGATCGCAATCCCGCTGCTCCTGCTGGCGGCCTGGATCGAGGTCCACGTGACCCCTTATCTGGCTCTCCGATGGCTCGCCGCCCGGCTTCCCTAAGCCGGCTCACGGGCGACAGACCCGTTCCCCTGTCCGGTCGGTGTGGACGCAAAAGGTCTCGCCGCGGGCTTCCATGAAGACCACGTAGCCCGGCGTGATGATCTGCGCATACGCCTTCCCCGGCTCCGGGCATCCCAGAGCAGTATCCGGCCAGTCGATGGGCTCCCATGCGATGACCCGAATTGCCTCGGGGGGAAGATCTAGCTGCACGGCCAGGAACCGGATCGCTGCCATCACTGCTTCCGGATACGTAGTAGGGGTTGAGGTGGGATATGGTGCGCGCTCCATCCCCTCCCCCAACCATTCCCGAATCGGGGCCAGCGCCGCATCCGCCGCCGCCGGAAGCTCCCCATCGTGGAAGATCGCCCTCCGGATCTGCTCCCCCTCCTGAGCTGTGACCGAGTAAGCGAAGCCGTCCACGACCGGCGTGCCCACCTCCTGATCCAGGAACGGACGGAGGCCTTCCACCGCCCGGGCGACCGCATCCGAGGTCGTCTTCCAGCGAACCTGAAGACGGTTTTTACGGTCCAGGAAATAGAGCGTGCCGTCCGCCATCGCCATCAGCTCGTGGTCCATCCCGGCGATGCCGCCCGTTCGACGGACCCGCAGGAGGACGCGGGCCGGCAACCCGTTCCACATTTCCCCTTTCTTCACCTGGATGTAGGGTTGACCGTGCGGGCTCAGTTGGACCTGTCCGTGCAGCCGAAGCAGCGTTTCGGTGGCCTCCCGGTCGAACGGGCGAAGGGGGATGTCCTGCATCGCCTCCTCCCCGGCGGGCACGATGTAGATGCACCCGGTCGGGTCGGCGACGGCAACGTCGCTGCGGGTGAGAGGCGGTCCCACCCCTGCTTCCCCGAGCAAGTCCCACCCTCGGTAATAGGCGAGGATCGTCACCTCCCGTCCTTGGTAGCCTGTTGGATCTGTGAGGATCTCGCCGATGGGGGTGACAGACTCCCAGAAGGCTGGCGTGGGGATGATCAGACCATTTGAGGGAGGCACGAGCGGCCTCGGCGCGCAGGAAGCTAAGAAAAAGAACAGGCTTGTCAGGATCCCTTTCCTCATCACTCTTTCCCTCCCGGAGGCGGACGGTCTATGTTCTAAAGGATGCTTTCTCCTAAAGTAAGACGCCTGGGCGTTCCCAGAGGTTCCGACAGGCTCTCTTCGTCTCGTGCGGAGATCTACGGTGAGCGTTGCAGGGAGGATCTGAGAGGTCACGGCGCCCAGAACCGACCGAAGCCCAGGGCGGCGGCGGCCATGGACCCGAAGAACAGGGCGGCACTGAGGCCCAGGAGGAGGAAATCGTGGCGCTGGAACCGCACCTCGGTCAGCCAGGTGCGGCGTCCCACGCCGAAGGCCCGCAGGTCCATCGCGTCGATGATGTCCTCGGCGGCCATCAGGGCGTGGAGGGTGACCGGCACCACCAGGGGGGCGAGGCGCCGGATCTGGGCGATGGGGCCGCCGCGGGCGCTCTCCAGCTCATACCCCCGGGCCCGCTGGGCGTCCATGGTTTGCATGGCGTCCCGTCCCAGGGTGGGGATGAAGCGGAAGGCCAGATCCATAGCGTAGGCGATTTTGTCCGACAGGCCTAGGCCCCGGAAGACCACACCATACCGGGAGGGATCCAGGGTGTAAGTGAGCAGGATGGCAGCGGTGATCACGGTCCCCATCCGGCACATCTGGCTGAGGGCAAAGAAGAGGCGCTCCACCGTAATGGGGATGGCCGGAGTCCATCCGAGCAGGGAGATGGGCAGGGTCAGGCGGGCCAGCAGCCGCTCCGTATGATAGAATTCGAAGCCTCCGCGGCCGGTCAGGAAGGTGATGAAGACGAACACAGAGGCCACAAAGCCGGTGAGCAGCCAGGCCCGGCGGGTTTCCCGCCAGGTTAGCCGGTTCAGCCGGAAGTAGAGGAGGGCCAGGCCCCACAGGCCCGCCAGCACCCGCACATCCCAAAAGAAGAGAGTGGAGAGCATCAACGAGAGGGCAGCAAGCAGACGGGCCCGTGGGTCGAAGGCCTCTAAGAAGCTGCCCCGTCGCCGGTAGGGCCATGTCACCAGCACCTGACCCTCCCCGGAGAGACGTGGAATCCCGGGCTTATGCCACCCCGGCGCCCCGGCCCAGCTGCTGCTGCAGGGCGTTGTAGGCACCCACCAGCAACGGGGTGAGGATGGCCACGTGGAGGATGTTGGGCCCCGCCGCGGGCACGAACTCCCCGAGCAGGGCCACGGCGGGCGGATAACCGTTGATCCAGATGTCGGCGATGGCCGCGAAGCCGATGCCCACAATGTTGGCCACCGCCCCCCAGACGATCACTGAGGCCAGGGCGATGTTTCCTCCCCAGGCGAACCGGAGGACCAGCACCAGCGCCGCCGCGATCAGCGGCACCCAGCGCATCAGCGGGCTGAGGGGTCCGCCGAAGAAGGGGCTCTCAATCTCAGTGGTCAGCGCCCACAGGGTCAGCACCACGCCCACCACGGCCACGAGGCCGGTGAGGAGGTTCAGGGCCCGCTCACGCCCCAGGATCACCGGCAGCCCGGCCACCAGGCCAACTAAGCCGTTCCCGATGTCCCAGGCCGGGAACACCCCCCATCCGGTGAGGAAGTCCCCCAGGATGTTGCCCACAGCCCCGGTGAAGAAGCCCACTGCGGGCCCGAAGACGTAGCCGAAGAAGATCGGGAAGACGATGGCGGGGCGCAGCGCCACTTGGCTGACTGAGGGAACCACGAAGACAGTGCCATTGAAGAGATACGAGAAGACGCCGTAGAGGGCGGCGCCGATGGCCATGTACACCACCTCACGGGTGCCGATCTGCCAAGCCGGATGGTCCGCAGTGGCAAAGTACACGATGTAGACCAGCACAGCCCCGATGGCCACCCAGAGCAGCCAGCCGAAGCCCTGCAGCCGAACCCCCTGAGGCCCGGTCATCAGGCTGGCCAGCCCCATCAACAGGACCACCACGATCAATAGAACCAGCCAGGTTAGAGCTTTGCGCACCATGGCTTCCTCCTGTAAGGATTCGTGCTATGTATTAGGGTGGAAGATGGGCCTGAGGGGAGGAGGCCGGAAGAACGCCATGGATGTGGGCAGAGAAGCCCCCTCAAGGAGTTCCTCTCCGGCCTCCTTCCAACCCCGATGA
>Ga0272447_1001721_pt1 | contig 13194 bp, 11 predicted proteins | sample YNPCB0133_FD_194589 | JGI IMG/M metagenome (GOLD analysis project Ga0272447, IMG submission 194589) | Hot spring microbial mat communities from Yellowstone National Park, WY, United States - YNP-CB-013-3 | ecosystem: Environmental > Aquatic > Thermal springs > Hot (42-90C) > Sediment | place... | reverse complement strand
CCCAAGGATTGGTGGCCATCTTAGCCCTCCGGAGCGCCGGAATGGGAGGAGAAGCAGAATGGAACCGGGCCTGGAAGGAAATCGGCCTGGCCGCTTAAATTCTCCGACGATTTTGGGACACACCCGAGGTAGACGTGCAGTTGCAGCGGGTGCCATGGCCGGTGGGGCGAGTGTGGGGAGACCGGGATTACTGGTGGTGGTCTTTCGCAACCTGCTGGACAACGCCCTCAAGTTCACGCGGGCGGGCGATCGGGTGGAAGTGCGGGTTATGGAAGACGGGGAATGGGCTGTGGTGGAGGTGGCGGACACCGGGCCAGGCATCCCGGCGGAGGAGTTGCCTCACATCTTCGAGGAACTGTACCGGGGGAGTAACGCCCGGGGCATACCCGGGAGCGGGCTGGGGTTGGCGCTGGTGCAGCGGATTGTGGCCCTACACGGGGGGGAAGTGACGGTGCGCAGTCGGGAAGGGCAAGGAACGGTGGTAAGGGTGCGGCTGCCGCTGGCACCGGAGACATAATGCTTCAGATCTGATACATAGCATTTAGAGGTTGTTACGGGCCTGTAACACGGTGGAACATAAGGCGTGGTAGAGTAGGAGTAGGCTTAAATTACGAGGAGAGATGAGTGATGAGCAATATGTCGTTCCTCTGCCATCCGATTGGTAAGATATTATTTGAGAAAAAACACCTTTTTCTCCTTACGTTGTTCGCATCCTTCCTGCTCGGCTGCGGCACCTTCGACGTCGAAGCCCGTCTCATGCGGCCGATGGAGGCCACCGTAACCGCACAGGCCGCCTTCACCCCCACGCCCAAACCCAATCTGGGCAAGCTAGCGTATGTCCAAGGCGGCAACATCTGGGTCCAAGCCCTGCCCAACGGTGAGCCCCGGCGCCTGACAACTGACGGCCGCAACCATGCCCCTCGCTGGTCCCCCTCCGGCCGATGGCTGGCCTTCCGCAAAGGCGACTACCAAGTCTGGATTGTGCGCGCCGACGGTGGGGCCGCCTACCCCCTGGACGGAGGCGCGGCGGTGAGTGCCTTCGCCTGGGCGCCGGCCCAGGACCGCCTGGCCTACGTGGCCGGGGGCAGCGAGTTGCGCGTGGCCACTGCTAATGGGGATCAATCGATCACCCTAGTTTCCCCGTCGCCCGGCGTCGAGATCGGCCGGATTGCCTGGAGCCCGGACGGCGTCTGGTTGGCTTATGAGCAGCGCGAGCTGGAAGCCAGCGGGCCGCCTACGATGGGTCTTTGGAAAGCCTCGGCGGAAGGGGGCGAGCCGGTGCGGCTCTATCCCAACGCTCCAGCCGACATGGGCGGCCTCATCCTCCACGGGTGGACCGGCGATGGGCGTTCCCTGTTGGTCCAGAGCGACATGAACTCGGCGTCCCTGCTGGCTGACGGCGCGCCCCTCTACGCCCTGCCGGCGGACAGCGGTCCGCTCGTGAACTTGGCCGAAGCCGTGCTGGCCTACGCGGATTTCATCGCGCCCCGTCCGGGCACCGACGAGGTGGCCGTGGTTGTCGGCGGGGGGCGTGAGGCGTGGCAAAACAAGTAGCTATCCCTCGTCCGTGCGTCCACCGGCGAGGGAAGGCTGTTGACTCCTCCCGATCAGGCGATCTCCGCACCGGCCTGGTCGCCGGATGGCCAGCACATTGCCTACACCGCCATGCCCGCAGCGGAAGGTCTGGCCGGTGGGGAGCCGGCCCGCCAGGCACTGCTGGGGCGGCATCTGTGGGTCATCAACGTTGAGGATGGCCAGAGCCAATCGCTCACCGACGATCCGGCCTACCGCGATGAGCATCCCCTCTGGTCTTCCGATGGGCGCCATATCCTCTTTGCCCGCCTGGACGACCAAAATCGGGCTTCCGTGTGGCTGATCTCCGCCGATGACGGCGAGCCCCAGCAGGTGGTGAGTGAGCTGACGCCAGCCCCCGAATGGTTCGGCTACTACGGCCACCTCAACTGGGACGATCTCCTGGATTGGTGGCCCAACACGCGGCATGTCGCTCGCGTCCCGGCGCCCACCCCGCCGGGGTCCCCATCCGAGCCATCCCCCTCGACCCCACAGATTGTCGAAACCTCGGCTACACCTGTGGCGTCCACATCCGCCGCCTCGACACAGACCCACAACGGTTTTCCCCAGTTGTATCCGGCACGATACCCGTGCCCACTGCTGTTCGCTCCTACCATGCCGTCCTGGAGCAGCTCAGCCACGCGCGCAACGGCGACGCTCGCTGGCGGGTGGAACGCTGGTACCAAGCCCCGGATCGGTTCCGCCAGGAGGTGGACAAGCTGGAAGGGCCGCCATCGGCCGCCGGGGACCGCACTTTCGTGCGCAACGGAGACACTGTCTGGCTCTTCATTTCCGACGAGAACCGGGTCGTCATCAGCCGGCCTGCTGACCCGAGCTTCGGTCGGCCGGAAGCGGTTCCTGCGGGAAACGGGAGTGGTGCTGGTCCGAGAAGAATACGCTCCTGACGGCACCCTGGAACAGGCCGTGCGCACCCTAGAGGTTCAGTTCAACGTGGACCTGCCTGCTCACCTGTTCACATTTGAGCCACCGGCAGGGGTTACGGTGGAGGATCAGAGATGAGGCCTGAGATCCCTCTCTCCCTCCTCGCAAGTGGTTGCCAATGCCAGAAAAAGACTCGCTAAAAGGGGGAGGAGAGCTCCCCCGTGGGGCGAGGCGTCTCGGTCATCACCCAAGCCGTGGACCACGGTGACACGTGGGTGCTCCCACGCGCGATGCAGGGGCCGCCCTCCCGGCGGGCCCGGGGCCCAGCCGACCGGAGGGACCTGGAGATCGCCGAGGGGATGCGGGGGCACGAAGGGCCGGGCGGGCGGCTGGCGGATGGGGGCTTCGGGTCGGAAGCACTGATCGAACGGCGGAAGGCGCGCGGCCGGTGTCTTCTCGTTCCGACCTGGCAAAATCGCCCTCGGCGAGGGATTATGAACTCCAAGCTCCCCTTTCACCCAGCGATGCGAGCCAAAGCTTTCGCCCCGCTACCCTGTTTTCGATGGCACAGGGGTCGAGACGGACGCTGCTCTCACGAAAACAGCTTTTGGTAGGAGGGGCTTTCGCCCCGAACCTTCGCCTTCGATGGCACAGAAGTCGCGGCAAAAGCCGCTCCTACGAAATGGATTTTCCTGTAGGGGGGCTTTCGCCCCGAACCTTCGCTTCGATGGCACAGAAGTCGCGGCGGAAGCCGCCCCTACAAAAACGGCTGTTGTTAGGAGGGGCTTTCGCCCCGAACCTTCGTCTTTGGTGGCTCAAAAGTCGCGGCGAAAGCCGCTCCTACGAAATGAATTTTCGTATAGGATGGGCTTTCACCCCGAACCTCTATTTTCGATGCCTGCGAGGCCACAGTGGAAACCGTTCCTGCAACCCAAACCGTGTCTTCTCGATCCTGCAAGGGTCGCGGCGAAAGCCGCTCCTAGGGGATGAATTTCTCGGAGGAGGGCTTTTGCCCCGAACCCCGTCTTCGATCCCGCACGGTCGTGGCTCCTGCAGGCGCGGGACGATCACCGGGAAAGGCCGGTGGAGCCCCAGGGGCGGCGGAGGCCGCGACGGTGACGCCAGCGCCACCAGACTCCCACCGGATACCCACACATCTTCGCGATGTCCCCCCAGACCCGGATCAGCGGCACCCACCCCAGCATCCGGATCCGATCCTCCCAAGGGTAGCCCTCCCAGAGCCGGAAAAGCCTCCGGAAGGGGGTTCGCAGATACAGCGCGCCCCCGAGGAGATACCCCAGGGCGAACACTGGATGCACCCCCAGGCTGAGCCCGGCCAGCAACGGGACCAGACCCAGATAGGTGCCGTAGCGGATGGCATGGCGCAGCCGCCACAGGTCCGCCTTCCCATCCCCCCGCGCATATCGGTAATACTGCAAAAAGAAGGCCCGCAGGGTCGGCCGGGGGCGGAAATAAACCACCGCCTCGGGGACGAAGGCGAAGGGACCGAAGCGCTCATAGAGGGCGAAGTCGAAGATCAGATCCTCGCAGTAATCCAGCCACTCGGGGTAGCCGCCCACCGCCTCCCAGGCGGACTTCCGGAAGGCCACGGAACGGCTGGAGGGCCAGAACCGCTCGGGCCGGATGTCCCGCAGCTCGGGCAGCACCGTGGCCGCCATGGCCACCTCAAAAGGCGTTCGGGGATCCGGCAGGAAGAAGCCAGCCGCGACCATGGTCTCCGGCCGCTCCCGGAAGGGGCGGAGCAGGTGACGCAGCCAGTCCGGATGCAGGCGCACCCCGGCATCGGTCACGGCGATGATCTCCCCCCGGGCGGCGGCGATGGCCCGGTTGCGCCCCTGGGCGATGTTGGTCCCCGGCGCCTCGATCACCCGCAGGGGCAGCCGCCGCTCTGCCCGAAGGCGCTCCAGGGTCCCATCGGTGGACCCCCCATCGGCGATGACGACCTCGTCGGGCGGATGGGATTGCGCCGCCAGGGAATCCAGAAGATCCTGGATGGAAGCGGCTTCGTTTTTGACCGTGGCGATCACGGAGACCGCTGCCATGTGCAGAAACTCAGAGGCTTTTCGCTCAGGGGGCGGCCGCTTCCAATGAGGCGGAAGCCTGGAGGGCGGCGAGGCCTTCCCGGATGGCGGCCAGCATCCGGCCACGCACCGCCCGGACAGCGGCGCGGATGGCGTTCCCGACGGCCTTAGGGTCGGAGCGGCCGTGCCCGATCACCACCACCCCGTCTACCCCCAAGAGGGGCGCCCCGCCATACTCCCGGTAATCCAGGCGGCGGAGAATCTCCCGAAGGCTGGGGAGCAACAGCAGCAGGCCAGGGGCGGCCAGGAGCAGCCCCGGCAACGCCACCGCCAGCCCGGCGCGGTCCAGGGCGCCGTCGGTCAGCTGGGCTCGGAGGAAGCGAACCAGGAAGCTGACGAACCCCTCCGTGTGTTTGACCACGACGTTGCCGGTGAAGCCATCCGTCACCACCACCTCGGCAGCTCCCCGGGGGATGTCCTTCCCCTCGACGTTGCCGATGAAGTTCAGCCCGCTGGCCTCCAGGCGGCAGTAAGCTTCCCGGACCAGGACGGAGCCTTTGCCGGGCTCCTCCCCGTTGGAGAGGATCCCCACCCGGGGACGAGGCCACCCGAGCACCCGCTCGGCGTAGACTGCGCCCATCATCGCGAACTGCACCAGATGCTCGGGCTTCGGGTCGGTGTTGGCGCCGATGTCGAGCAGCAGGCAGTGCCCCCGCAGAGTGGGATAGGGGGTGGCCAGCGCCGGCCGGTCGATGCCGGGGATCCGCCCCAGGTGGAAGAGGGCTGCGGCCATCACCGCCCCCGTGTTCCCCATCGAAACGAAGGCGTCCGCTTCCCCAGCGCGCACCCGCCGAATCCCCACCACCATCGAGGAGTCCTTCTTCTCTTTCACAGCCATCGTATGCTCGTGCATCTCCACGACTTCGGAGGCGTGGACGATGGAGAGCGGGAGGCCGGCCGCACGACGGCCCAACGTTGCCCGGAGACGATCCTCCGGGCCGACCAGAAGGATGTGGAGATTGGGGATCTCCCGCAGCGCCCGCAAGGTGCCTTCCACCGGGACATGGGGCGCGTGATCGCCTCCCATGGCATCCAACGCGATCCGCACGGTCATGTTCCGAGACACTCCCATGGGGAAAAATACGGATCCGGCCTATCCTAGACCTTCCAGGAGTTGCTCCACCGCCGCGGAGAAATCGATCTCCCGGCGCATGAGCTGATCCACCAACCCATCCAAGCGGGCACGGCCGACCCGCTGGGCGATGCGGGCCCACAATCGCTCCCGGGCCCGGGCGGCCAGCTCCTCCGCCACCCGCCGCCGACGCCGGGCCTCCCCTTCCCCGCTCTGCTCCAGATACATTCGATGGCGCTCAATCGCCTCCGCCAGCTCCGGGATCCCCTGGCCAGAGAGGGCGACGGTCTGCAAGATGGGAGGGGTCCAGCCCTCTATGGCCGGCTCCACCTGCTGGATGGTCATCGTCTGTCCGTGGTGGCGGATGACGGCAGGCTGGCCCAGGGAGAGCATCGTGCGCAGGATGTGCAGGGTGGCGGCCGCGCCCTCCCGGTCTGCCTTGTTGACCACCAAGATGTCTGCGATCTCCAGGATGCCTGCCTTGATCGCCTGGATGTCGTCCCCCAGGCCAGGGGCCTGGACCACAACCACTGTGTCGGCCGCGCGGGCGATGTCCACTTCCACCTGGCCCGCCCCCACCGTCTCCACCAGGATCCGCTGGAAGCCCACGGCGTCCAGGGCCCGGAGGACCTCCTGGGTCGCCCGGGCCAGCCCGCCCAGGCTGCCCCGGGTGGCCATACTCCGGATGAAAACCCCGGGGTCCATCGCCACATCCTGCATCCGGATGCGGTCCCCCAGCAGGGCGCCGCCGGTGAAGGGGCTGGTGGGATCCACGGCGATGATCCCTACGGTCTCCCTGCGCTCCCGATAGGCCCGGGCCAGGGCGTTCACCAGCGTGCTCTTCCCGGAGCCGGGGGGGCCGGTGATCCCAATCACATAGGCGTTCCCGGTGTAGGGGAAGAGATGGGCGCTCAGCCGGGCCGCTGCTTCCCCGCCTTCCTCCAGCAGGGAGAGCATCCGCGCCAGCGCCCGGCGGTCCCCCACTCGGGCGCGTTCAAAGAGGGCGATCGGATCTCCCATGGAAGGCTTCTCTCCCGCTCAGGGTGCCACCGGCTCTCCGGCCGCCTTCAAATCCTCCGGCCGGATGCCAAAGTGATCGCAGATGAACCGCACGATGGACTCAGTGCTGGCCCCCGGCCCGAAGACCTCCTGGATGCCGGCGGCCCTGAGGGCCGGCACGTCCTCCTCTGGGATGATGCCCCCGGCGATGACCAGCACATCGTCCAGGCCGCGCTTGCGGAGCTCCTCCACCACGCGGGGGAGCAGCGTCATATGGGCGCCAGAGAGGATCGAGAGGCCTACCACATCCACGTCTTCCTGTAGGGCGGCCTCGGCGATCATCTCCGGGGTCTGCCGCAAACCGGTGTAGATGACCTCGAACCCCGCGTCCCGGAGGGCCCGGGCGACCACCTTGGCCCCCCGATCATGCCCGTCCAGCCCCGGCTTGGCGATCAGCACACGGATCTTGCGCCCCATGGTCCGCCTCGCCCGATGGGATGGATCCCCACTTCCATTGTAACGCAAGGGGGATGCGGAAGTTCACCCCTACGGAACAAGTCGGACCCCGAGGGATCCAGAGGAGGGGAGCCGATGGGCGATGAGGATCAGACGGTGGGAGTCGCTCCACGGTGGCCAGCAGGTGACGAGGGTCAACCGCTCTACGGCCGTCGCGCGGATCCAGCGGACGTTAGCCTCCTCGACCGCAAACGGCGGGTCCCGCTCCGAGAGGATGTGGCGTTCGACGACCTTGTGTTCCCGCGCGCTGCCGACCGCATCGATCCGGATGCGTGCCCTAGGGGGGAGATCGATCAGACAGCGGAAGACCGCCTTGGCGATGTTGGGGCGCCCGTTGAGCATCAGGTTCCCGGTCTCGCTGACCCAGGCCGAGGTCGAGATCCAGCTGGCCGCTAGCGCTTCAGGGGCGAGCCATTCCCAGTAGCCGCGCCCCGCTATGAGGGCGATCCGTAACGGCATAACCGGCATGGGCACGTCCGGCCCGATGGCAGGGACCGCGATCCGCAAGGGGATTCCGCGGGCCAGCGTTTCCGGACGCGAAAGCGTCAGCGCTACGGGCGACGCCGTCCACAAGGACGCCGGGGATGGAGCGGGCCCGACCTCCGGCGCCGTCACACCGGCAAGCGGTGCGGATCCCTCCTGGATCGCCTTCGCCATCCCCAGCAGCACCCCCGAGCAACACGGATCCCGGATGCAGCCAAGCAGCGGCCCGAGGATGAGCGTCCGCGCTATAGCCCGGGCTCCCCACTCCCAGTCGGGCATCCGGCATCCTCCCCAGGGGCCGAATGTGGAGCCTATCGCCGGGTCCACGAGCGGGAGCGTAACCCGAGGATCAAGAGGCCGCCGTCGATCCCTAGGACGCAGGCCGTCGGAAACCATCGAGAAGACTCCTTGGATCCCCCATGGGCCCCAGCAGCTCCTCATCCAGCTGCTCCGTGGGACGCGGAGTGGGGGAAAACGGCACAGGCAAGGGAGGGACGGCCGTGGCGGGAACCGGGGCATCGGCGTGGGCAGGATGGGCGTTGCAGTTTGTTGTCTACAGGATCTGCCGACCGGCAGCCGTTGACGCTCTTGGAATAGGGCGCTTCCTCATGGGGTCCAAGGGAGAGGCGAACTGCCCGCTGGAGACGCACCAAGGGCTGGGGAAGCGATGCGGATTGCGGAGTCGCTTGCGCCGTCGTGAGATTGGACCGCCTTTGCCGCACGCATTAGAATGAGTTCAGTGGTTCGAAACCCATGGATCCTGCGATGTGTCCGGGACCTATCCTGAACGCTTCGGGAGGCGATCGATGACAGTGGAGCGCTTCGGGGCGGTAACCTTCCGCGGCAAGCCTTTGACGGTGATCGGGGAGCCTCTCCGGGTGGGCGACGTCGCCCCTGACGTGGAGCTGGTGGCTCCCGATCTGAGCTCCTTCCGCATCCGCAGCACCGATGGCAAGATCCGCATCCTCAGCGTGGTGCCCTCCTTAGACACCGGGGTGTGCGACGCCCAGACCCGGCGCTTCGACCAGGAGGTGGCCCGCTTCGGGGACGAGGTGGTCCTCATCACAGTCAGCGCGGATCTCCCCTTCGCCCAGCGCCGCTGGGCTGCCGAGGCCAACGCCCAGCACGTCCTCGTGGCCTCCGATCACCGAGAGATGGCCTTCGGCCAGGCCTACGGGACCTGGGTTAAGGAGCTCCGCCTGGAGCAGCGCGCCGTCTTCATCCTGGACCGCGACGGGACGGTCCGCTACGCTGAGTATGTCCCCGAGATCACTCAGCACCCCAACTACGATGCGGCCCTTGAGGCGGTCCGCTCCCTGCTGGGCCAGCCGGAGCCCCGTTGAGGGGAAGGGCTGCGCCTTCGAGGGCCATGCGCCCCTATGCCCGGGGGGACGGCGATATGCGTCCCCCCTCTTTCCGCCATGATCCCATCCGCCCCATTGAAATTAAAGGGGGCGGGGGGACGTGCTATGCTGAGAAATTGGCTTCAGACGGAGGAAGCGGTAAATGGCCGTGGCGAAGGGCAAGATCATCGTCCGGGGCGCCCGGGAGCACAACCTCAAGAACATCACCGTGGAGATCCCCCGGGAGAAGCTTGTGGTCATCACTGGCCTCTCCGGCTCCGGCAAATCCAGCCTGGCCTTCGATACCCTCTACGCCGAAGGCCAGCGACGCTACGTGGAGTCCCTCTCCGCCTACGCCCGCCAGTTCCTGGGGCTGATGGAGAAGCCGGACGTGGACCAGATTGAGGGGCTCTCCCCAGCGATCTCCATCGACCAGCGGGGGGCCTCCCACAACCCCCGCTCCACCGTGGGGACGGTGACGGAGGTCTATGACTACCTCCGCCTGCTCTTCGCCCGTGCGGGGATCCCCCACTGCCCCCGCTGCGGCCGGGAGGTCCAGAAGCAGAGCCCCGAGCAGATCGTCGAGGCCATCCTGTCGCTTCCGGAGAGCTCCCGCATCATGATCCTGGGCCCTGTGGTGCGGGGCCGCAAGGGCCATCACGGCCCGGTCTTTGAGGAGCTGCGCCGCCTGGGCTTCGTCCGCGCCCGGGTGGACGGGACGATACGGGACCTGGACGAGCCCATCGAGCTGGACCGCTACAAAATCCATCACATTGAGGCGGTGGTGGACCGTCTCATCGTGCGTCGGGACGGAGCGGACCGCTCGCGGCTGCAGGACTCGGTGGAGACGGCCCTGCGGCTGGGGGACGGCCTAGTGATCGTGCACAACGCCTCAGCAGAGCCGCCGGAGGACCTGCTGTTCAGCGAGCACTTCGCCTGCCCCTACTGCGGCATCAGCCTGCCTGAGCTGGAGCCTCGCCTGTTCTCCTTCAACAGCCCTAAGGGTGCCTGCCCGACCTGCGAGGGCTTGGGAGTGCAGCTGGAGCTGGACCCTGACCTGCTGATCCCTAACAAGGATCTCTCCCTGGCCGAGGGGGCTATCGTGGCCTGGGGCGGGGCGGAGGAGGGCGGCTACTACTGGCAGCTGCTGGAGGCAGCCTGCCGGGCCTTCGGCATCCCCACCGACGCGCCGGTGCGCGCGCTCTCCCCGCAGCAACTGCATCTGCTCCTCTACGGGGCTGGGGAAGACGCGCGGATCCCGGTCCGCTATCGAGCCCGGGACGGGAGCTGGCGAGTCTACGAGGCGCCCTTCGAGGGGGTGATCCCCAACCTGCGCCGCCGCTACGAGGAGAGCACCTCGGACTACTTCCGGGCACGGGTGGAGGGATGGATGAGCGAGCGGCCGTGCCCGGCGTGCAGCGGAGCGCGGCTGCGGCCGGAGGCCCTGGCGGTGACGGTGGCCGGGAAGAGCATCTACGAAGTCACCCGTATGTCAGTGGCAGAGGCCGTGCGATGGGTCGAGGCCCTGCGGGGGGACAACGAGCAGCCGCCCCTGCTCTCCGAACGGCAGCGGGCCATCGTCTCCCAGGTCCTGCAGGAGCTGCACAACCGGCTGCACTTCATGGTGGACGTGGGCCTGGACTACCTGACCCTGGACCGGCCGACGGCCACCCTGTCGGGAGGGGAAGCCCAGCGCATCCGCCTGGCCACCCAGATCGGCAGCCAGCTCACCGGCGTGCTCTACGTCCTGGACGAGCCGAGCATCGGCCTGCATCCACGAGACAACGAGCGCTTGATCCGGACCTTGAAGCGGCTACGAGACCTAGGGAACACAGTGCTGGTAGTGGAGCACGACGAGGCCATGATCCGAGCTGCCGACTGGGTAATCGACCTGGGCCCGGGGGCGGGGGAGCACGGGGGCTACGTGGTGGCCCGGGGCCCGGTGGAAGCCATCAGGCGCCACCGCCGTTCCCTCACTGGGGCCTACCTGGCCGGACGGCTGATCATCCCGATCCCAGTCCGTCGGCGCCCCGGAGACGGACGTTTCCTGGTCGTCCGGGGGGCCCGGGAGCACAACCTCAAGAACATCGACGTCTGCTTCCCCCTGGGCCGCTTTATCTGCGTGACAGGGGTTTCGGGCTCTGGCAAGAGCACCCTGGTGGTGGAGATCCTCCACAAGCGCTTGGCCCAGATCCTCCACGGGGCCCGCGAGCCGGCGGGCGCCCACGAGGCCATCGAGGGCGTCGAGTTCATTGACAAGGTCATCCACATTGATCAATCCCCCATCGGGCGGACGCCTCGCTCGAACCCAGCCACCTACACTGGGGTCTTCACCGACATCCGAGACCTCTTCGCCAGCCTCCCAGAGAGCAAGCTGCGCGGGTATGGGCCAGGCCGCTTCTCCTTTAACGTGAAGGGCGGCCGCTGCGAGGCATGCGAGGGCCAGGGTCAGATCCGGATCGAGATGCAGTTCCTGCCTGACGTCTTCGTGACCTGCGAGGTCTGCAAGGGGGCCCGCTTCAACAAGGAGACGCTGCAGGTCCGTTACAAGGGGAAGAGCATCGCCGACGTGTTGAACATGACCGTTGATGAGGCCTATGAGTTCTTCGAGGCCTTCCCGGCCATCCAGCGCAAGCTCCAGACGCTGCGGGATGTGGGGCTGGGCTACATCCGGCTGGGCCAGTCGGCACCGACCCTCTCAGGGGGCGAGGCTCAGCGGGTGAAGCTGGCCAAGGAGCTCTCCCGCCGCCCCTCCGGGCATACCCTCTACATCCTGGACGAGCCCACGGTGGGCCTGCACGCCGCCGATGTGCACCGGCTCATCGAGGTGCTCCAGCGCTTCGTCGACCAGGGCCACACCGTTATCGTCATCGAACATCACCTCGACATTATCAAGGTCGCCGACTGGATCATCGATTTGGGCCCGGAGGGCGGGGAAGGAGGAGGATCCATCGTGGCCGAGGGGACGCCGGAGGATGTGGCCCGCGTGGAGGCCTCCTACACTGGCCGGTTCCTCCGTCGGGTCTTGAGCGGGGACGTTGCATCCCCTAACGGGCGACGCCGAGGAAAGCGCTGAGCCGTGCGGAAGGATATTGATAACAAAGGAAGCCGCGGCGCACAGCCAGCGTGTCCTCCGGATTGGGGGTCTTGACAATGCCCCAGAATCAGGATTCCGGCGGGATCTCCGCGGCAGGGGCCACGCGCTCCCCGCGCCCGGTCACCAGTCCGATCCCCGCCTGTTTTGCCATGACTTCGCAGCTAAGATCCACCCGGATTCCGTATGCATACACCAGATACGGCCCGGGGGCGCCCGCGGCAGCGAGACGCTTACGGAACCCCTCGGATCGCATTCGGTTCGCCCATGCCTGAATGGCACGAGGGCTCTGGCGGGCCTTGGCCTCCACCACCACCCACAGGATGCGCTGATCCGGCGCCTGGACCGGGATCACTGCATCGATCTCGCCCTTCTCCCCCTCCTCATAGGCCGACAGGATCAGAGGATATCCGGGGCCAATAGGCCGATATCCTTTTTGTTCCAGGACCCATCGCACCATTGCCTCCGCCTCTTCCTCCAGGGTCGCTCCGAACATCGCTTTATAGGACTCGAACTCCCGCTTCAATCCCTCCAAATCGCTCAGCCGACGTTCCACTCGCTCTTGTGTCCGGATCAGAGCAGCCATCTGCTCTTCGGTGCGGGCTTGGGCCTCCATCAGCCGGGCCATCGCCTCCTCCAGGCGGCCCACCCGCTCCTCAGTGCGGGCCTGGGCCTCCGCCAGCCGGGCCATTGCCTCCTCCAAACGCCGCTGCCCCTCCTCCAGGCGGTCGACTCGCTCTTCGGTGCGGGCCTGGGCCTCCATCAACCGGGCCATTGCCTCCTCCAGGCGGCCTACCCGCTCCTCGGTGCGGGCCTGGGCCTCCGCCAGCCGGGCCATTGCCTCCTCCAGGCGGCCTACCCGCTCCTCGGTGCGGGCCTGGGCCTCCGCCAGCCGGGCCATTGCCTCCTCCAAACGCCGCTGCCCCTCCTCCAGGCGGCCCACCCGCTCTTCGGTGCGGGCCTGGGCCTCCATCAGCCGGGCCATTGCCTCCTCCAGGCGGCCCACCCGCTCCTCGGTGCGGGCCTGGGCCTCCGCCAGCCGGGCCATTGCCTCCTCCAAACGCCGCTGCCCCTCCTCCAGGCGGCCCACCCGCTCTTCGGTGCGGGCCTGGGCCTCCATCAGCCGGGCCA
>Ga0272447_1001720_pt1 | contig 13201 bp, 11 predicted proteins | sample YNPCB0133_FD_194589 | JGI IMG/M metagenome (GOLD analysis project Ga0272447, IMG submission 194589) | Hot spring microbial mat communities from Yellowstone National Park, WY, United States - YNP-CB-013-3 | ecosystem: Environmental > Aquatic > Thermal springs > Hot (42-90C) > Sediment | place... | reverse complement strand
CCAAACGGCTAGTAAACCTTAGAAAAAATGTGGTAGACTACCTCTCTCACAAAGTAAGAGAGTATAAGAGAAGAAGTAGTAGCAAAAACCAGGAAGAAAAGAATGTCAAAAGGGTGGTCCATAGAGACTTTTCCTCCAGAGACTTTTTTAGGTCAATGAGTGATCCAAAAGCAAGCCCTTTTTTGAAGGAGAGACCATAATCTACCTCCAGAGTCATCCTACAACTGGTGAAGGTGGGGAACTGCCAATTTCACAAAAGAGCGGAAGAGCAAGATTAAAAAAAAAAACAGCTATAAGAGCCAAGAAGACCATTAGGAAAAGAAGGTCGGTTTGGGCAGTCCACGGAGACCTTTCCTCCAACGACTTTTTTAAATCAACTATAACCTCAAAAGCAAAGTTAACAGAAACAAGGAGGACCAAGAACGAAAAAGCTAGAGTTACAAAGTGTGGACTAACGAGGTTCCCCAATGAGTTTCCTGATAAAAACCAGTACACAAACATCAGAAAAAGGATAAAAGAACCGAATCCCCAAAGTAGTTTATAAAAGAGTTCCCTTGAAGAAGCGTTCACCGCCTACCTCCCAGAACCCATCCTACCATCGGAAAGGAGGGGAGTCAAGTTCCCGGGGAGGGTGAGGCCGAAGAGGGAAAGAAAAGAGGCCACAGAGTTGTAAAAGAAAAAGACGGAGAAAATGACTACGCAAACCAAATCAACGGCTACGTACCACGGCATGTCCCTTAGAGAAGGCCAAGCCCGAAGAACCGACTTTGAGAAACAAAGAAGGATGTGACGAGAAACAAAGAAGGATGTGACGAGAAACAAAGAAGGATGTGACCACAAAGGAAGAAGACGATGGAAGAAAGAAGTAACTTCAAAGACCAATGAATGATAAAGGTATCCACTATCACTATCCACACCTCCTCTCAGGAAGTCATAAGGAGGTAAGAGAGCAAGAAGAAGAAAAAAGACAGGGCGAGAAAGAAAAGGGGAACGGCGAGAGAGATCATCTCCTTCTTGCAAGGAGCGGGGACTAGAACGCCGTCAACCTCTACTTCCACCACCTTCTTCTTCCCAAGGGTCAAAAAGTCAAAGATCAGGAACCAGAACAAAAAGGTAGAAGCCAACCAACCTACGACAAACACGAGGCCTAGAAAGACCCTTAGTACCTCAAGGACCTCTTGGAAGCTTCCTGTACCGGTCAAGCCCGCCATCTTCCACTCCTCCTCTGATGACAAGTATACGCCAAAAGCATTGAAAAGTCAATAAGCGGACAGAGGAGGGGGAGACGGGTGCAGAGGAGGAACGGGTAACGCCTGGTATAATCATAGCGAGATGAGCGCAAAAGGTCCTCTAAAAAACTTTGACATAGTCTTCCTTGAAGACCTATACAAGGAAATAGAAGAGAACGATAATCTATTCTTCATAAGGCTTAGTGAATGTTACTATAAACCACTAGATGGAATTTTTAACGAGTTGAGAGGAAAAAACAGGAAAGAATGCTCAGATGGAGTAATACTTTACCTATCAAGCGAAAAGTCGGGCGAAGTTTATTTGCAGTACAACTTTAAAAGGAAGGATGGGATTTCTGAGGAGGTAATGTTTAGCGATAAAAGTGAAACCTTTTCCTCGATAGCAGATAGCTTGTACTATATCCTAGACTTTAATAGGTCTATACACTTTTCCTCAAGAAAAACTCTCGTAGAGAAAATGGAGGAAAAAGGAACCGAGGTTCTTCAAAAGCTTGGAGTAGAGACAAAATCCTTGTTTGAAAAATATGGCAAAGGAAACATATTCTCAGTTGAAGTAGAGAAAAATCATAAACTGTCAAAGTATCTGTGGGATAAAGAAGAGGCAAGAGAAAGAATCCCTTCTTACTTCAATAGACCTGGTCAAAGAAAAATGAAAAAACTTGAGGAGGCACTTAGAAAAGCCGCAAAAATCCCTATTTATCTCACGGAAAGGGGACCTTGGGGTAAGACACACACTACTATTGAGGAAGAAATGAGGGAAACGCTGACAAAAATGAACACAGACTCTGGAGCTTTGTACCTTCCTCTTCCTTTCTCCTTTTCTGCAGGGAAAGACTCGGTATTCAACACAAAGAAAAGAATAAAAACAAGTAGTGGGGTACTAATAAGAAAGCTTTCACCAATAGCAATAACCAGTCAGACTTTCTATGGTTACCCAAACAAGAGCAAGAACGCCCAGATAGTAAAAATGGCGTTCCTGCACAGGTACGGGGTTTACAGGCACGAAGACAGGGACTTTGGAGATATAGACGTTCACCTCCTTGAGCCCATACTAATTGTTGAGTACGCCGGTGGAGAGGAAATGCCGTTTGAGGTTATAACCTCTCAAAAGCGAGAAGGATCAAAGGACGAGAAGTACAAGGTATTTCTTATAGAAAAACCAAAAGGGCTTGAAGAAAATACCGAAGAATGCAAGAACAAAAAGAAGATAAAGGTTAAGTACAAAGGAAAAATAGACTTAATAGGGAGGTATGACACAGACAACCGGGGGGTCCTGGAAATACTGGGCGGCTTAAGAATAGAGACTTCTGGTTCGTCCATTGTAGAGATAGACCTAGAAAAAGGAGAAGCCAGAGAAGAAGAGAGTCAATATTGGCTAGAGGCAAAGGAAAACCACTACAAGCTGTCCGAAGACATACTAAACTGGGCGTTGTACAGAACAAAACCTTCGGCACTTGTTCAAACGCCCCCAGCGCCCCTAGCCATACTCCAAGTTTTAAGAGATGTAGCTAAGGGGTATATACCAGAAGAAAAGGAGAACAAAGAGATACCTGAGGAGTACTTAGAGAGTTTAAGAAGAAGGTACTACTGGATATACCACCTTTTCTATGATTGGTCAAGAAAAGTAATAAAGTCAATAAACATGGATTCTCATAAGTTACCAAAAGAACTTGAAGGAGTAAAACTTTTAGAGAAAAAGGTAAAGGAGAAACTAAGAAGGAAGGAGGAGCTTCTTGATAGAGCAAACACTCTGTGTATCAGCTATGGGGAAGGAGAAAAGTTCACAATAAACATCAATTTTGAGAATCTAAAAAGATTGCAATACTCTTGGGGAGAAAAAATATCACTACAGGGGATAACCCCACTAAATATAAACTTGCCAATATGGTACATCATTGATGGAAGAGAATATCTACTACTTTTCCCAAAAAGTGATGAGGAAAAACTAAAAAGAATGAGCGAAATAAAGTCAATAAATATAGCAGTAGACTACAAAGAGGAACTAAAGTCAAAAGTAAACATGAAAGTAGAGACAAACAGAGAACTTGACATAGTGTCCACAGAGTTTGAGTTTTGCGATGGTACTAAGATATCAAGCAGATCGAGGCTAATAGTCTTGAACGAGGTAGACAAAATACGAAACAGGATAGAGATATGGTACAACCAAGAAGAGGTAACGGAGAAGTTAAAAAACTTGGCCAAGAGCTTGATGGGAACACGTGCCAGAAGGCGTGGGTAGAAAACTAGTGCTCGTCTTCATCTTCTTCATCGTTAAAGAAAAACTCCCCAAAAGAGACGATAACCGGAACGCCCATCGTTTCTGAGCCCAAAAGCTTCTTTGAGGTCCTTTCCACCCCGCCGTTGGACTCTATGGCTTCGGGGGTAACGAGGATGGCCACCGGTCCCGGGCTCTCTCCTCCTTTACTATTTCTGAGGACGTAGTAGGCCACTTGTGTAGGAAGAAGGTGCGCCTCCCAAGGCCAGACCCCGTAAACGCTGATGTCTTCCTTTGTCTCTCCTTTAGAGGTTATGGGAAAGAAGAGCGCCCCTTCCTCCTCAAGCTCCTTGTCAGAGACGGATATACCGAAAAGAGCGGGATCGGAGGTCACGAAAACCTTGTCCAAGTGGTAAAGAAGTTCAATGGAGGAAAAAGTGGGAAAGGTCATCTTCCCCTCGTTAAACAGGGAAAAGACTAGTACCACGGCCTTCCCGCCACTAGAAAGAGCGTCCTCCCTATAAAGCATCATCGGAAGGACATACCCTCCCTCAAGAAAGGTGCCGGGAGAAAGGTCCTTACCGGGGGCCCATGTGGGAGCGGTCAGGAAGGCCACCCCAGAGAAACCGGAAGGAGACAACAAGTCCTCCAAAGCGTCCTCCAAAAGCTCGTAGTAAGCGGGTTCCTCGTCATCGGAGAGGTCCAGGGAGGAGTAAATCTCCTCTAGCCGTGATATGGCCTCGGGGTAGCTCGAAAAGTCCTCCCGGGTAAGGGGCTCAAAGAGGTTTCCGTCAAAGGTCCTTAACACTACAAAAGACAGGTGGTTCATAAAAACATGATACATGATTTGGGAAGAATGAGAAAAGGCCGGGCAAGGGATGGTCCGGCCAAAGGAGGGAAGAGGCTACGCCTGCACATAGGAAGATGAAAAATACAAGAACCGGGAAAACCCCTTGGGACTATAAAACTAGGAAAGGCCGGGAAAGTCCCGGCCTTTCCTGATCACCTAACCGCTAGGATTAGACGATCCGAATCTTCTGGACGAACTCGGGGGCCACCGTCTCCAGACCGGCGGCGTGCGCCGTGACCAGGTTCTGGAGCATGGGGTTGGGGGAAGCGCTGGCCCTGACAGTCATCACGGGTAGGAAGGGAGCGTAGACCACAGGGGCCTCGAACCAGGACTCGCCACGGTAGCCCACGATGACGACATCGTCTGCGAGGATGGAAGGAGGAGCATAGTAGACAGGGGTGCCGTCCCAGTACCCGACCAGGTAGGGACCGGTGGCGTTCTTGGGCTGGCTCCGGAGACCGAGAGTGGCGAGAACCACACGGCCCTTCACGCCGGTCACGATGAAGGACCGGGCGGCGGCACCGCTCCGCTTACCGATCTCGGTTACTGCCGTCTCGATCATGTCCAAGAAGGTCAAACGATGCTCGGCGGCAGAAACGCCGGCAGGGGGAGTCTGGGGCCAGGAGAGGGCGGTCCAAGTGCTGGAAGCCTGGTCAAGCAGGCGCACGGCCCGAGAGAGAACGGCGGCGTTGATCTGGGTAACCGCATCGTAGACGATGTCCTCTGCGAAGAGGCGGCCAAAGCGCTGTTTGATCAGGTGCTCAGTAACGCTAGAGAACTGGCTGTAAATGGTGAAGAACTGAGTCTGCACCAACTTGCTCCTGAGTTCCCAACGGAACCCGGGAAGGTTAGATGGAGACTCTACAAGATTTTGATGGAACGTGACTACGATGGGAGGTGGCGTAGAAGAGGACACGAGAGAGGCATCAACAGTAAGAGTAACCGCCCCGGTGTCGTAGTTCACCGTACCATAGACCCCGTTACCCAGAATGTTGCCCTCACCATCGTCAATGGCCCTAGCCGTGGTACCTACCCGAACGCTCAGGTAGCGCTTGCGGAGGGGTCCAGGAAGGGTGAAAGAGTAGTTGGTGGTGTTCTGGACGGTGTTAACCGTCTGGGTCCGGACTTCGCTGTAGTAGTCGGGGTCGGTGTTCAGGATACCGAAGGCGTTCCCAAGCTCTTCACCGGCGTTGATAGCGCCACGGGTGGTGGTAGCCACCAGCTTCCGGTAGTAGATGATACCGGCTTCCTCGGAGAGGGGCTGTACGGAAGCCACGTCAGTAATGGGAAGAGTGGAGTACTGGAGGGCCACCAGCCCAAGCCGAGCCCGAATAATGTCACCCAGAGCGTCCCTGGTAGTGGCATCGGCCTCCAAGATGGGAAGCATAGACTCCCAAGTGCGGAGGTAGCGGCCAAGGGCCACCTTGTCGTAGGGAGAAAGGCCCTTCTTGAAGAGCTTCTGGCGGAAGTTTTCGGCCAACTCCAGGTACTGGGCATACTTGGGGTCCTTCTCGTAGGTCTTAGCCTCTTCCAACAACTTTCCTTCTAGAAGATCGTTTGATAGCATTTCTTATAAACCCAAACCTAGAATGTTGTCTCAAACCTAATACATATTATAGCAAAACCAGATTATTTTGATTACCCAAGTCTATCCAGAAGTCTCTTGAAGATGTCAAGATCAGAAGAGTCTTTGCTATCGGAGCTTTCGTTGGTAGAGCTTTCTTCAGATAGGCTTTCTTCTTTAACCTTGACCATGTTCTCTTGGTCTTCTTGCTCTTCCTTATCCTCTTGCTCCTCCTTCTCTTTTTCTTCTTCCTCATCATCCATGTCCTTGTCCATTTCCTTGTTGGGCTTTTCTACCATTCCTATAGGGGGTTGGACAGCGATGCCGCCCTCCTCTCCCTCCTCAAAGAGCTTTTCTATAGCCTCCTCGATAGAAGAAGACTTGGACTTATTCCCTCCGCAACCGCAACCCTCCTTCTCCTTGCCCTCAAAGACCTCTTCAATCTTGCCCTCACGAAGGAGTTGGAGAAGTTCTCCAACGGTCATGTCTCCGATACGCTCAAGGTCTAGGTCCTCAAGGTCCACGTCCTCGTCAGCCCCCTCATCATCGTCAACCCTCTCATCATCGTCAAGGAGGGCAGTAACCAAGAGAGCCAGAAGTTGCTTGACGGTAAGATCGCTCACATCAAGCTCCTCCTCTTCATCGTCTTCCAGTTCCTCTTCAACATCTAAATAATCATCCTCATCTTCATCCTCATCGTGATAAGACTCAAGTAGAGCCTCCGCCTTCTCGTAGAGCTTGTTCAGGGCCTCGGAAATCTCAGATACGGGGCCAAACTCTTCCTCAAGCTTCTTGAGATCACGAAGCTTTTCCTTGGCCTCCTCCAAGGGACCAAACTCCTCCTCAAAGGCGCTAAGGTCGTTAAAGTAGCTTATAAATATTTCTGGATCAATGAGAGTTCCATCCTTAAGCCTAATAATCTGGCCCTCGGAGACATCTACAACGTCAAAGTCTATGGAGCCGGAAAGCTCCTCATTGAGGGTTTCTTTCATCTTCTCCCTGTCCATTACAAAAGGTAAACCTAGTATATCCCATAGACACTTTACCACACCATTATAGCAAAATCAACGGTTTAACGGAAAAGGTTGTCCAAGAAGTCGTTGGAGAGGGTGGTTTCCTCATCTTTCTTGCTTCCTTTTTTAGGCCGGTTCTTTCCAGCCTCCTCCTCGGAAGATGGGGTCTCTCCCTCTTCAGGACCCTCCTCGCTCTCTTCGCTTCCCCCAGGGAACCCTCCTTCCTCTGGGGAAAGTTCTTCCCCTTCTTCAGGAGGTGTTTCCTCCTCTGGTGGCAGAGAAAACTCCTCTTCGCCACCGATCTCCTCCTCTCTAGAGGATAGGGATTCAGTCTTAATCAGTTCATCCCCTAGAGTAAGGGGATAGAAAAGCTGGTTTAGAATCCTCCCCATGACCTCCATGTTCACATAGTCCGAGGAGCGGTCACGGACATCGGCGATGGAGAGAATGGAGCGGGAGATAGAGTCCATGACGAAAGAGGCGAGTTCAAAGTAGTCCCCCATCTGGTTCTCAAGGATTCCAGAGACCTGGATTGGGAGAATAGAATATTCCCCACTAATGCGAATCTTTTTGAAATAAATCGCCTTAGAAACAACGACCTCGGCTAGGTCAGCGATGGCCGAGCGTATCTCGGTAATCATTGTGTAGTATTGAGCTAACTTGTTGCGGTCAGGCCCTTCCCCTCCAGTTTCCGGGACTCCAAGATAGGAGGAAGGAAGGGGTATGGCATCGGCCAGGGCCTGTTTAAAGTAGTTGATTGTTTGAACGTCTATTGGGTTTGGTCTAGGAAGTTCCCTAGGCTCCAGGGAGCCCTTGTCCCCGAATAGAGGGATAACCCGCCACTTAGCTACGGAAGTAATGATGTCCTGAATGGAAACCGGGCCTCCGGCGGTGGTATTGGAAGACGTTTCCACGCTGGCATTGAGAAGACGCTCATACTGTCGGGCAATGTCAAAGGCCTCTCCTATGTTAGTTGGTCCCTCTGGGAAACGGGCGTATACTAACTGCCCAGCGGCCACGTTTAGAACCTGGTTTATGGGTAAAAGAGTTTCTATGAGCCTTATGGTGTTTATAAGGTTCAAAATCTCGATGCCGATGATTCCTTGACCGACATATGCGTAGAAGGGGTACTCATCTTCTCCAAGTACAGGGAGCTTGAGAGGAAGGTATTTCACTCTAAAGATTATGGCTTTGTCCTTCATGGACTCAATGTCATCTTTAACGTTGGAGTAAACAACAATCTTGGACAACACCCCCCTCTGATACACAGCACGCCAAGAGATCTGATCTAAAAAGGTCTCATCTAACTGGAAGTTTTCATCATCAAAAAACAGCAGGTACTCCCCTAAGTAGAGAGTGGCATCAAGTATCTCCTTTACTATCTCAGATAGTCTTGTTTCTTCAAGGGTTTCTATTATTTTGTTCTTTACACTTTCACTACTAGCGTTTATGACGATAGGTAGCCCAGCGGGTAGGTGATTGTTGTCAACGAACTTATAAAAAACATCGTGATATATAGACTGCTTTATTATTCTAAGCATGTAGTGGTCGGCTAGAGAATCGTGAAAGGTCTTGACCGCCTTTTTACTCTGTATGGACGGAAAAAGCGCCGAGGCTATAGCTTGGTTTATCTGAGACTCTGAAACTTGGCTTGGCAAAGGAGTTTTACCTACTTTTCCATAGTTCATGGGAGTATAGTAAACCCTGGGTTCATCAATACTCAGACCCAAGGCCGTCCTTATCCTTCGGTCAAAAAGTTTAGGGTTTAGCCTAGGTCCTGGAGGTGGATACATATCTTAGAACATGATACTACAAAAAGTGGTTGTAGGAGAAACTACAATGACCACGCTTCAAATGAGGATACACGGACTCTCCCGAGTTAGAGTGTGCTATAATATAAGTATATGCCAAAAGAGGCGATTTCCAAGGAGGAAAACAAACCAAAAGCCAGGTTGAGGAACAGCCTGGCGATGCCCGCTCCTAAAGTACAAGGAGCCTCCCGGGCTTCTCAAAGGCCAGGCTTGAGCCTTAATCAGGCCGTAGGGCTGGACCGGCCCGAACTCAAGCCTCTGGAGAAGGCGATGACCTTCGATGAAGGAGGAAGCCCTCTTCTTTAGAAGAGGGAGGAGGTCACACTCTGTTAAGAAGAGACTCAAGGATAAGAACATCGTCCTCTTCTACCTTCCCGTTCTTGGTATCTGAGAGATGAGGATTTACTTTGGACTCAACGGCAACGGACTCCAAGGTTTCAGCGTGGCGCTTTTTGCGTTCCTGAAGTTTCTCATCCATTCCCTTAGACTCGGGGAGCTTGGAGCGAACCTTGGAAACATCCCATCCGTTTGACTCAAGTAGCTTCCTGGCCTTAGAAGGAGAGACCCCAGAAGAGGAAGAAACAAGCTCCACCTTAAGGGATTTTATCTCCTCCTCAAGGGAGCGCACCTTATCTACCAGATTCTTATACCCTTCATGGAGAAGGACCAGGTCAGACTGAGAAAGGGAAGAGGTGGCTTCGGGAAGCTTTTGTGCAGAAGGGCCGGCGTAACTCTCAAGACTACGAGATTCCCCACCGGGGGCGTGGTCAGAGGTGTAGGCCTCCCCAGGTCCAAGCTCAATCTGTTCCACAACCTGAACAAAGGACTGTAAATCCATTTCAGAAAGTCCCTCGGGAACTGGGGTGAAATCAACCGAAACCCCCTTGGGGACTTCGGTTGCTTCGTTGGTTTCTTGGATCATTTCTATAACCCCCAAACCTAGTTCTTTATGAGCCTCATCTAAAACGGGGGACTCTTGTATGGGGGAGGGTTCATCGGATATAAAGCCCGATGGAGGGCCATCGTATCCAGAGACGGGTTCGTCTTCAAGATTGAGGGAGGAAACAGATTCCAAAAGGCTTATAAAGAAGCTCTCTTTGCCCTCCTCCATCCTCTTAATCTCGGGAAGAACCGATTCTACAACTTCGCTGAGGTAAGGCTTAGCGTCTACAAATCCTGGGTCTAGAACGACATCAAAACTTTCAAGAATGTAGCTCTTGGGATCAACAATCTCGTGCCCATCCCGGGTATAGCCGGAAAGCTTTCCTAGGCCACGAGAGGACATGTAGAGGGGAACGATGGGGTTTCCCTCTTCATCCCTGGCCGAGCCAAGAACGTAAACCAAGGAACCCATGGGAGTATTGAGGATGTAAGACTTTCCGTACCCCTTGCCGTCCTTGCCGATGTAAAGCTTCTTGACCACGTGGGAGGCGTTTTTGGGGTGAGCCGCTTCCTCCGAAGTGGGGTGTTCAAGAGTTCCCACCATGGCCCTCTTGTCCAAGGTGGGAACTACCTTCTTAAGAACCTCTTCCCAAAGCTCCTTAGGATAAAACCTCCTATTACGGGAGTAGCCGTTGGGAACAAAGTAAACTCCCTCTATAACTCCCAGGACGTTGTTCATAGTTTTCCTGGCCTTTTGAACGCTCTCCATTATTTTGTCGTGGTCCATCACAGACTCGGGGTTAACTTTTAGAGAACCCGAATCAGGGCGGACGTAGACAAGCGCCCCGTCAAAGGTGTCTTTTATAATCTCGCCCATACTCACAATATTATACAAAACAAAGCCAACAGGTGAGTTTTAAGGCCGGAAGCGGCCATTAATATCCGAACTGTATCCTCGCTATCTCTTCCTCAGAAAGGTTGGCGAAGGCTCTCAGAGGGTTGGTCCTAATTTTCCCTGAAGAGGTGGCGGCGGTAGCCATCCAGGTACTCCCGGCCACGGCATCGGACCCATCCTTAGAGCCGCCGGGAGGGTGATCTATCTTCTTCCCGGTCTCTATGAGGTTTAAAAGCTCATCCTTCAATCTCTGAACATTGGGAAGGACTATCCTCTTTTCGTAAATCGCCCTCTTAAGGTTGAGGTATGGATTATTATCCCGGTCTACAGACAAAACTTCGGACTTTATCCCGGCATTGTGTATGTCTTGGAGAAGAAGGGCAGACTGGTACCCGTCAGCGCTAACCAAAGCTATGGGATATTTCAACTTCTTCAAGTCCAGTATAAAGTCTCTTATCTTGTTCAGGGGTATCTCTTGATTTGGCTTGGCCTTTATATAGATTACCCAATCAACAAAAAGTATAGGTTCACGGAAAACAGAGGAAGCCCCAGAGACCGGGTCTTCTCTCAAGACCTCTGTGTAGTCCATGACAAAAGATGAGGCGATGCCCACAAGGTCCTTGGTCAAGGCCAGGTCCAGGTGAATAAACCTAGGCGCTCCAGGAATAATGGGATTTTTTATCCGGTCTATATTGGGAAGGAGGAAGGAAATAAGTTGGGAATCGTCATAGAAATCAATCTCAAGCACCTCTTTCTCCGTTATGTTTTTTCCAGTCATGACACTAGATATGGCCTCAACGCTAGGAATGAGCTTGTGGGCACCCTGAACAGAAACTCCGGCCAAGTCCCGCAATGCGTTGTAGATGTCTTTCTCAAACTCCTTTCTAAACTCAATGGGAACACGGACAATGCGGGAATCGTCAAGGTGAAAGTGTAGCCGATGGTCGTACTTATCCCCGATAATGAACGGGTCCCTTGAACCGTCCCCGGCGTATACGTAGAAGTACTGACCAGAAAGGTTAAGCCGTTCCTTCTTCACCTCCCACAGGGCGGCATCAAAGATTATGGTGGTGGGGTCATCTCGGCTCTTCTCTATATGAACCTGTAGCGGGTCCGTGTCCCTTCTCTTAGACGAAAGGAGCCAAAGGTGCCCAGGAAAGTACTTGGAAACCCCAAACCGAGACTTCATCCTCCGCAGGACGTTGGTGTAGTTATCGTAGGCTTGGTTGGCTACCCTGTCTTGAAAGTTCATCTCATCCATGATGGCTCCAAATATGTGCTTGCCGATAAAGTGTTGGGGACGGGAACCAACGGTTAGGTGTATCCTCTTGGGAAAAAGAGAGTCCGTTGACTTGTTCTTTTTCATCAGATTGGAGAAATATGGAGAGGCGTTCCACCAAGAAATAAGCTCGTCATAGATAACCGACTTGGCCAAATTCATGGTGGCGTTTATGATGGCGTACTGGATTTTTTCTGTCTTGACAATCCCGAAAACTCGGTGAGGGTCCGCCATCATGGTCATCTTGGCTATGTCGTAGGAAGAGCCTATTTTGGCCAGGGTGGTCTTGCCAATTCCAATAGCGCCGGTAGCCACGACTTCTAGATAGGGAGACTTAAAAGGGTTAGGATAGATAACCCGGAGGGCGGCCTTCCAATACTCATACACGCTCGCCCCTCCCTCAAGAACGCTTCCTAGATATTCCTGGTCAGAGATAAACTCGTCTATTTCCGGAGGGGTCTGTTCATACCCCAGCAACCTTGATATTATTGAGTAGAGTTCCTTCTTTCTTTTTCCCTTAAGAAACTCTGCTATAGTTGGGGCATCCTCAGCAATATCTCTCATCACAAGTACATATTATCACCTAATGAGAGTCAATGCGCACAAATAGCTTGATGGTAAAATAGGAAAAGGAGTCTAGGTTAAAAAATACCTAGTGGGAGCGAGAAGAGTAGCCCGTGATTACGACTTTCTAAACGCAAACCGGGTAAGGGGGATAGCCGACCCGGTAGACCCCTCCGATGCGGTAAACCTGAGGTATCTACAAAGGGTCCTCTCTAACCTCTCAACTTCGGAATCTGAGGGAGAGGTTTTTCCTCACTTGGTCAAGGCCTTGTTTCTTCACAACATAAACACCTCCGCCGTTCTTACAGGACTTACCGGTATTTTTCCCGGGGACTACGTGGCTCTGGCTAGACAAAATACCTCTTCAGAAAACGGGATATATCAAGTCTCTCAAAGCATGACTCTATCAAGGGTCTCCTCTACACTAGGAAAAAACCTGGTATTCGCCGTTCAGGGAGATATCTTTACCTCTCTCGCCACATTTTACTCTGGTAGTGCGGTCGGGGTTCAGTTAAAGAACAGCCCCTCCCCAGGACTATATAAGGTTGTAGTACAAAGTCCGAGGATTTATGGCTACACCGAAAGGGTTGGGGACGGAGTGAACAACACTTATGTAGTAAACCACAACCTGGGGACTACAAATGTTGTAGTTTCATGCTACGATGCCTACAACGGAGAGGAGGTGGAGCTTGGGGTAAAGATATTAGACCAGAACAGGATACAGGTAGAAGCTCGTCCCGCCCCTCCCAACAACTCCATAAAGGTTGTGGTCATGTCCTACGAATGAAGGTTGTTTTGTATAATAAAATAGCCTAAATCTAAACCACCTAGGTTGAAAAAATAGAATGGCTAAACAAATTAGGACCAATTTTGACTTT
>Ga0272447_1001718_pt1 | contig 13224 bp, 12 predicted proteins | sample YNPCB0133_FD_194589 | JGI IMG/M metagenome (GOLD analysis project Ga0272447, IMG submission 194589) | Hot spring microbial mat communities from Yellowstone National Park, WY, United States - YNP-CB-013-3 | ecosystem: Environmental > Aquatic > Thermal springs > Hot (42-90C) > Sediment | place... | reverse complement strand
GTCCTTTGAGTTACCAATGGCTTCGCTATAAACCGCTTAGCTACTTCCCGGATTGTTCTCCCACTTGGTATGCAGCTACAATTCTTTACCGCAAATCTAAGGAATGTGTAGGCCTCTCTTTGTCCTCTCATTTCAATGGTCTGTATCCTATAATAACCCAAAAGACTGTAATTTATGATATAGACGCACAAAAAATTTGTGGGTCTCTGGTCTTGTTGGCCTTAGAAAACGTAGATAAGTCAACCTTGGTGCTCGCCTGATTTAATTGGTAAAACAAGTTCCGTAAATTGTTGATTCCTTTGTCTAAAATAGCAGTGAACCAGATGGAACAAAATAAGCGAGAATTGAGAACTGGATAATCATGAGTCAGCAAGTCTTTGAGGAGAAATTTGATAGTTCCTGCCAAAGAGTTTAGTTTCATAGTTCATTAGTTTTTGAGTTTACGGGGATGAGAATACCATATTGTGACCTTTTTTGCCTTTATCTACCTTTTAACACTCCTAGTTTGGAAGATATTCTAGCGATACAAAAACGGATACAACAAGTAAAAATTGCCTACCAAAAACAAGTTGGCTATATCACCTAAGAGGAACTTAATCGTCTCAAAATCTACCCCGACATTGCCAGAGAAGTTGGCCGCCCACTCAGGGAACAATTTAGCCGTAATTCTGAAGCACTGGGGAACTCAATGGATGGAACATGAGACCATAAGGTTATGAGTTGGGTATTACGCTAGTGCGTTTGCTGATGGGTCTAGGGCTGTGTGGCTGGGTGCTGATCATGGCTCCATGGCCAACCGCTATTGTCACTGCTCAAACTTCCTTATCTGGTGCACGGGTAGGTCTGCAAACGTACATTAATGCTCGCTTTGGTTACCGCATCGCTTATCCCAGCGACTTCGCGCCCCAAGGGGAATCCCAAAACGGCGATGGACAAGTTGTTATCGGCAAAGATGGTGCTGAACTGCGGGTTTGGGGTGGGTATAATGTATTGCAAGAAACACCAGTTAGCGCTCTAAAGGAAACACTCCGCCATTGTCGGGAACAGGGTCGCCAGGTCACTTACCGTACCGTTGGGCAGGGGTTTTTCGTGGTATCGGGTTATGAAGCAGATGGCACTCGGATTTTCTACCTTAAGCAAGTGGTTCGTCCGACGCTCCGGGTTGGCTTTGAGTTCATTTATCCGGCAAAAAATCGCAGCCGTTATGACCGAGATGTGAAGATCATTGCCCGTTCCCTGCGCCTGCTGCCTCGCTAAGCGACCCTTGAACCAGGCAAATTCTCCCCTATGCCTTGCACGGGCTTTACACTGTAAAAAACAGAAACATGACACCAAGGGGCACCTATGGCCAACCGTCTGATTCACGCCCAAAGTTTGTATCTGCGCAAGCACGGCCACAATCCCATTGACTGGTGGCCTTGGGGGGAAGCGGCAATTGCCCAAGCCCGGCAGGAGAATAAACCGATTTTTCTGTCCATTGGTTATTCCAGTTGCCACTGGTGCACGGTGATGGAAGGGGAAGCTTTCTCCGATGCGGCGGTGGCCGACTACATGAATCGCTACTTTTTGCCCATTAAGGTAGACCGGGAAGAACGCCCTGACCTCGACCACATCTACATCCAGGCGGTGCAATTGATGATCGGGCAGGCGGGTTGGCCGCTCAATGTCTTCCTGGACCCCTACGACCTAGCACCGTTTTATGGCGGTACCTATTTCCCACTGACTCCCCGCTATGGCCGTCCCGGTTTTTTAGAACTTCTGCGGGCAGTACGCAAGCACTACGACCAGGAAAAAGACCAGCTCGAGTTAGTCAAGTCCCAAATTCTACAATATCTGCAATCCCCCAGTAAACTCCCATCTATTAGTACGTTGGATAAACACATGCTGGATAATGGCTATCGCAAAGCCACCGGTATTTTGCGTTATCGGGGGTCGGGCAATTCTTTTCCGATGATTCCCTACGCTCAGGCGGTTTTGCAGGCGAGTCGGGGGGTGCTGAGTGCGGAACATCCGGCAGTACAACGGGGGCTGGATTTGGCGCTGGGGGGCATTTTTGACCATGTGGCGGGGGGCTGGCATCGCTATACGGTGGACCCGACCTGGACCGTGCCTCACTTTGAAAAGATGTTGTATGACAATGGCTTGATTTTGGAATACATAAGCCATCTGTGGAGTGCAGGGGTCAAGGATGCAGCGCTGCGGCGGGCGGTGGTCAAGACGGTGGCCTGGCTCGAGCGGGAAATGCGGGCAGAGGCGGGTTATTTTTATGCGGCGCAGGATGCGGATAGTTTTGTGCGCCCAGAGGACCCAGAGCCGGAAGAGGGGCGATTTTATGTGTGGGCGTACCGGGAATTGCAGGAATTACTCGATGAGGCGGAATTTCAGGCATTGCAAACCGCTTTTGCTGTGGAACCGGGGGGCAATTTCGAGGGGTTGATCGTCTTGCAGCGACGGCAGGGGGGCGATCTGTCACCGGTGGTGGAATCGGCGTTGGCAAAGTTATTTGCCCGGCGTTACGGTGTGCCGCCAGAAGCCTGCTGGCACGTTCCCCCAGCCCGGGATGCTCAAGCGGCGAAAACCATGACCTGGCCAGGACGAATCCCGCCGGTGACGGATACGAAAATGATCGTGGCCTGGAATAGTTTGGTGATTTCGGGTTTGGCTCGGGCAGCAGTCGTGTTTCAAGAACCCCATTATGCGGAACTGGCAACCCGCTGTGCGGAATTTATCCAGCAATCCCAGTGGGTACAGGGAGAATTTTACCGTTTGAATTATGACGGGCAGGTGGCGGTGGTGGCTCAGGCGGAAGATTATGCCCTGTGGATCAAGGCGCTCATTGATCTGCACCAAATGGCGGTGGTGTTGGGGGGAACGGATGCGGCATTTTGGCTGAAGCAGGCGCAAACGTTTCAGGCCCGGTTTGATGCCCATTACTGGAGCGAAACGTCCGGCGGTTACTACGCTACAGCAGCAGCGGCAAGTGGGGATTTGTTGGTGCGGGAACGCCCCTGTGAGGACAATGCCATTCCTGCGGCCAATGGGGTAGCGCTGGCAAATTTGGTGCGGTTGGCGCTTTTGAGTGGGAATTTATCCTATCTGGATCGGGCCGAGCAAGGGTTGCGGGCGTTTGGGCAGATCATCCGGGAAGCGCCCCAAAGTTGCCCCAGTTTGCTGACAGCGTTGGATGCCTGGTTCCATCCGTTGCAGGTGAAGGCCAAGCCGGACGTGTTGGCGCAGCTAGCTGTGCACTTTTTCCCTACGACGGTGTGGCAAGTGGCGACTGACCTGCCGGGGGTGGCGTTGGTGTGTCAGGGTTTGGCATGTCAGGAACCGGCTACCTCGTTGGACATGGCACTGGCACAACTGCGACAGTATCAGACCTAGCCATGTGTCGTTTGGTTGCTTACTTGGGAGAACCCCTGCGCCTCAAAGAATTGATCCTGACGCCGCCCCACTCGTTGCTGGTGCAGGGTTATGCACCCCAGGAGATGACCGCCGGGCTGCTGAATGGAGATGGGTTTGGTCTGGGTTGGTATGACCGCCGTCTGCGCCCCCAGCCATTTACCTACAAAAACATCCTGCCCATCTGGAATGACCTGAACCTGCCCAGTCTGTGCGACTACATCACCAGCGGGTGTCTGCTGGGTTATGTGCGCAGTGCAACCCCTGGTTTGGCGGTGGATTACAGCAATTGCCAGCCCTTTGTCCAAAACCACCTGAGCGCCGTGCACAATGGCCGGGTAGAGCATTTCCGCCAGACGTTGTACCGCCCCTTGCGCAGCCGATTAACCGATGAAGATGACCTCAATATCCAAGGGCTGACCGATTCCGAGCATTTATTTGCCTGGATACTACACCACTACAAACGCACGGGGGATTTAGCCCAAGCCCTGTACGACAGTTTTGTGAGTCTGTTGGATTTGGTGCCGGACCTGGATGTGACGTTTAATTTCATCCTCAGCGATGGGGAACAGTTGGTTGCCTGCCGGTTGGCGCACGGGGGAACTGCACCCAGTTTGTACTACTTGCAGGGGCATCCCGACTATCCGGGAGTGGTCATTGCTTCCGAGCCGCTATTTAGGGATGACCGGTGGGTGCGTTGTCCCCAGGGGACGGTGTTGGTGGCGACGCAGCCGGATCAGGTGCAGGTGCGGCATCTACCCGGATCAGGGGCAACAAGCGTTGCAACTCATGCCGTTGCGCCGTGATCTGAAGGGCCTGGTCCTGCACTTGGACAACAACTTGCGCCACCCGTCCGGCCCCCCGCCAGTAGAACATTCCTGCCAAGGGTGCCAGCAAAGCCAGTGCCAGCGGTTTGACACCCCAGTTCGGCATCAAACTGGCCACCACCAAACCGATACACAAACCACTGACCCCCACCAATCCAGAGAGCAAAAGTGCCAACGGCCAACTGGGCGCGACCCATCCTTGCCAAACCAGTTGGGGAATGGCCGGTTCACCCCCCACCAACCGATAACCCCGTTGCTGCAAAAACAGGCGCAGTCGGTTCAGGGTTGGCTCCACCGGCTCTGGCAGGGGAATCCGTTGGGTCTGGGTACGGTCCCGCACCGCTGCGCGCACAAAAAATATCAGCCCCACCACCAGCAGTGCCGTCAGTAGCCCCGTAGAGGCCAGGGCAACGGAATCCCAACGCATCACCGTCAGCGGTCGGGCAATTGTTCCAAATACCGCAACAGGTCAGCCATTGCCTGGGGACTGGGCTGGAATTGGGGCATAGGCGGTGTGCGTCCTTCGATCACCTGACGAATCACCCCCACTGGCGAACGCCGTTTCACCACCCCATGCAAGGATGGCCCCACATGACCCGTTCCCGCCACCCCGTGACAACTGGCGCAATTTTGCAAAAAAATATCCCGCCCCCGACGGACATCCCCCACCATTCTTAACACTTCGTTAATGTAGGGGTCCCGTTGCGGCAGATGATGCCAGCCCCACCACAAGGCAGCCGCCAACAACAGCACTGCTACCCAGAGCAGAACGGTCGGCCACCAGGGGCTAGCGGTCGGATGGAGTGGCTTGGGCTGAACGGTTTCCACAAGGTACCTGCCGAAACAACAACCATTGATACAAAATGAGAGGTTTTGGTCAGAATTTAACATACACTGTAACAATTAAAAGGTACCGGTGGGAAGTTGGGATGATTCCTTGTGTGGATGCGGACCAATTTGCTAATTTTATAGATTACGTGTTGGTAGGCAAAGGGTTATGGCCAAGCGGGTGCAGGTGGTCTTGACCGCACCAGTCGCTAAACTGGGCGGGGCGGGGGAATTGGTGGAGGTTGCCCCGGGTTACGCCCGCAACTATTTGATTCCCCAGGGGAAGGCGGTGATGGCTACCCCCAGCGTCCTGCGGCAACTCGAACGGCGGCAGGAACAGGAACGGCAGCGGAAACTGCGGGAAAAGGAAGCAGCGCTGGCCCGCAAAACTGCTTTGGAGGTGATTGGGGAATTGACCTTGGCAATGATGGCCGGGGAGCAGGGCCAGTTGTTTGGCAGTGTCACGGAAAAAGACGTGGCGGAAATGATCCATGCCGGTACTGGGCAAACGGTGGATCGGCGGGAAATTACCATCCCCGACATTCGCAAGTTGGGCACCTACGAAGCGCAAGTGCGTTTGCATCCCGAGGTAGTGGCCACGGTGAGATTCAAGGTGGTTCCCGCCAAGGGAGGTTCCTAGGGAGGCGGTTGAGGGGTTCCCCCGTTTGCACCGCCTGAGCCGCTAGCTGGCCTAGATACGCGCCCGTACAGACTTTGCGTTCCTCAATGCGTCCGACGGTGGCTGCCAAACCGGGAAATCCCGCCGCCCCACCAATGACCGCAAAATTCTCTAACCGTGTGAGCGAACTGCCCACCCCATAGCGAAAGGTGACGGTTGGGGGCATAGGATGCAGCCAACCGGGAATTCCTCCCCGGGCATCAAACGCATAGCGAAATTCCCCAATCGCTGCTTCTGGCGGCACACCACCTCTTATGATCCGAGCCACGTCCAGGGGTTCCAGGACTTCGGTGACCGTAACCAAATGCCGCACATAGATTTCCAAAGGCGGGAACACCTCCACCTGTTGTGCCTCCGGGAATCGCCGCAGCCAGGCTTGCACATGGCGCAACTCCTCGAGCATTCGGGGCGTGGGCTGGCGTTGGTTGCGAACCAACCGTTCTACTGCACGGGTGGGCAATTGAAACAAAAGACCATTAAAGGACAAACGGTCAGGGCCAATGGCCGCCACATTCCCCCGGTCCAGCAATACCGGCGACCCCCGACGCACGGGCATCCCCCGAAACCGATGGTAGGCCGCTCCCAGCGCCATGCTGTAGATGTCCGCATAGTCCCCCTGCACCTGCATCGGCAAGTGGAAATGACGAAGTAAAAAAGCCGCCTCTGCCGGGGGATTGTCCCGCTGTATCTGATGGCGTAGTTCCTGCATCAATAGGGGGTTCCGCAAAATCCGGGCTTCGATGGCCGCTAACTGTTTCAGGCTCAAAGGCGCCAGTTCAAACACCGGCGAGACCGCCAAGGTCACCTCCGGCAACCCCACCCCGGCAAACCCCTTTTCATAGCGCAACCCCGCTTTTTGTGCCAGTTCCGCCTCTGGGCTGGCATCAATGACCACCGCTGCCTGGAAATACCCCCGCTTGTGGGTCAACCGTACCACCCGCTGCCCTACCACCTGGGGCGTTAACCGGGTTTGGTGCACCAAAGTCACCCCCGCCTCTCGGATCAGCGTCCGCATCGTCCAATCCATTGCCCCTGGGTTAGCTGCAATTTGTTCTACCTGGGAAGCCGTCAACAGCTCCTGGTAAAACGCACAGGAAGGGGGATGCCCCCGCATCTGATTCCGATCCAGATAGGCCAACCCACCCCGTGTCCACACCCCGCCTACCCATGCCCACTCCGGTTGGGGGCGCACCAACAGCACCGAGCCACGACCCTGCAACCCCCGTCCCGCCTGAATTGCCGCTGCCACTCCCGCCGGTTCATCCCCATAGACCAGCACATCCACCTGGGTCACGGGCAGTTCTGAATGGGCACGGGGTTGTTGTTGCCAGACCCATCCCAGCAAGCCCAAACACAAGCCCAGCGCGACAGTTCTAATCCCCGCCGATGACCACATCCCGAATCAGTAAACTTGGCCCCCCGCATCCCACCGGCAGACCATTTTGCCCCCCCTTGCCACAGCCGCCCGATTCATCCCAGGCCAAATCATTGCCAATGCCCTCGATCTGCGCCAAGGTGTGAAACACATTCCCCGTCAGGGTCACATCCCGCACCGGTTCCGCCAACTGGCCCCGCCGCACCCGCCAGGCCTCCCCCGCGGTAAACGTAAACATTTCCCCGTTGGTCATTCCCCCCAACCAATTACGGGCGTAAATCCCGTCTCCCAACTCCGCCAGTAAATCCGCTACCGAGGCCGTCCCTGGGGCAATCCAGGTATTCGTCATGCGCACCAAAGGTGGGTAATGGTAATTCAAACAGCGGGCATTACCCGTCGGTCGTTCCCCCAGTTTCCCTGCCGTCTCCCGGGAATGCAGCCGCCCCGTCAACACCCCATCGGTAATCAGTTGCGTCATCCCCGCCGGTACCCCCTCATCATCGTAGGCATAGCTCCCCCGATGTCCCGGCACCGCTGCCCCGTCCCAAATCTGCAACTCCGGTGGCCCAAACCGCCGCCCCAGGGTCATCACCTCTAACATATCGGGATTTTCGTAGAGCATATCCGCTTCCGACAGATGGCCGAACGCCTCATGCACAAACAACCCCGTCAAGATCGGGTCGATCACCACCCGGTACACTCCTCCTTTGACCTTGGGCAGAGATAAGGCCTGCACCGCCCGTTCCGCCGCCCCCCGCACCTGGGCATCCAACCCCAGTAAATCCCCATAATCCCGGCGAGAACCCGTCGTTTCCCGTCCCACTTGCACCATCCCATCGCCCGTTGCGGTGGCACTAAAACGCATCTCCATATCCACCCAAGCCTGGTCAATCAACGTCCCTTCCGAGGTGGCCAAAAGCACCCGGTGCGCCGCATCCCCATACCGTACCGTTGTGCTGGTAATTCGGTCGGAAACGGCATGCAACACCTCCTGGTAATGGGCACACAGGGCTTTTTTCTCGGCCAGAGGCACGGTTTGCGGGTCAATGCCGGTGACTTCAAGGCGGCATGTCGCTTGCACAGGGGCAACAGGAGCCAGTTGGGTACGCTCGTGACCCACCACCTTAGCTGCCGCAATCGCGTACTGCACTTGTTCCGCCAACGTGTCCAGGGCATCAAAACTCACAAAACCCCAGCCTCCCCGGTAACACGCCCGCACCTGCCCGCCAATGGCCACCCGTTCCCCTAGCGCCTCAACCCGCCGGTTGCGCAGGACAATATCCGTACTTTGAATGGTTTCCAAACGGATACTCAAAAAATCTACTTGCCCTTGGTACTGCGCCAGGGTGTCAGTAAGTAGGGAGCGATAGTCAGGAAGGTGCATCACCGATTGAAATAGGGTGGACTCGATTATTATTATCGTTCATCGATGAGTTAGGACGGCTAGGCAGTTGGTAACGTATTTGAGTTGTTATTAGTCACTTGCGTAGTGTGGCTATGGCGATGAAACCATTGGTCAATTCCGTGGGTGGCATAAGTGCCGGTACGTAGAAATCGCCTTGGTAAAGAATGGGATGAATCCGGTAATCATTTAGAAAAGCTGGCCACAGGGCAAAATTTCAGTCATTGCCGCAGTTTATTTCACAGCGCTCATCAGCAATTTTGCAAGAACTTTTATTGATCAACCCATCACATTTCATGCCACCAATCAGCAACACAAACGCGTGGTATGATAAAGAATATGATTTTCTTGCCTATTTTTGTGAGGAACTCTGACGATTCCCCTGCCCCTTGCTATTGTCTTGGGTACTCGCCCGGAAGCCATCAAACTCGCCCCGGTAATCCAAACCCTGCGGGCTAACCCTCGTTGGCAGGTTACCGTGATTAGTACGGGTCAACACCGGGAAATGGTCGCCCAAATTCTGGATTGGTTTCACATCCAGTGTGATTACGATTTGGAGATCATGCAGCCGGGGCAAACCCTAGAGCAAATTACCTGCCGGACGTTAGAGCGGTTACCGCCTGTGCTCAAAACCCTGAAACCCCGTTTGGTCTTGGTGCAAGGGGATACGACAACCGCTTTTGCAGCAGCATTGGCGAGCTTTTATCAACACATTCCCATCGGTCACGTGGAAGCGGGTTTACGCACGGATGACCTGTTTAGCCCCTACCCGGAAGAGGCCAACCGCCGTCTGATTTCCCAGATTGCCCAGTTGCATTTTGCCCCCACACCCCTGGCGGTGCAGTACCTGGAACAATCACGGGTGACAGGACAGATTCATCACACGGGCAATACGGTCATTGATGCCCTGCTTCAGGTGGCGGCTCAGCACCCCGACTGCTCCATTCCCGGCTTGGATTGGCAAAAATATCGGGTTCTGCTTGCGACCGTGCATCGTCGGGAACATTGGGGGGAACCGCTTACCCGCATTGCTCAGGCATTTTTGGGGATTCTGGCGCAGGTGCCGGATACCGCTTTGGTTCTGCCGCTCCATCCCAATCCCCAGGTGCAGGCGGTGCTCCAGCCCATGCTGGCCGACCATCCCCGCATTTTTTTGACCCCACCCCTGGATTACCCCCAACTGGTAGCCGCCATGCAAAAGTGTTACCTGATTCTCACCGACTCCGGCGGCATTCAAGAAGAAGCCCCTGCCCTGGGTAAACCGGTGCTGGTACTGCGGGATACCACCGAACGCCCGGAAGCTATCGCAGCAGGAACGGCGGTTTTGGTGGGAACCGATACTGATAAAATCATCACAAAGACAGTGGAACTGCTCTGGGAACCCCAGCAGTACGCCCGCATGGCCAATGCCGTCAATCCCTTTGGGGATGGGCAAGCATCACAACGTATTGATAAAATTATTACAGAGTACTTAAGTTAACGGGCATGGTGAAAAGCCGCAGTCGTTACGTGTGTCGGGAGTGTGGGGCGGAGTACAGTCAGTATTTCGGCCAGTGTCGCAACTGTGGGGCGTGGAATAGTTTGGACGAGGTGGTGCTGAAGCCAGAGCGGAAGTTCGGGGTGGGGGAGAGGGCGCAACCCCGGCGGGCTCTACCTTTGTCCCAGGTCAGTGACCAGGATTGGCAGCGGTTGTCCACGGGTTCTGGGGAGTTTGACCGGGTGTTGGGGGGCGGGATCGTCCCCGGTTCGTTGGTGCTGGTGGCGGGGGATGCGGGGATTGGCAAGTCAACGTTGTTATTACAAACGCTGGCGACTTTGGCAGCGCAGATGCCGGTGTTGTACGTGTGTGCGGAAGAGTCAGCGCAACAGGTGAAATTGCGGGCCAAGCGGCTGACCACAGCAGCGCATTGGGAGCGGTTGTATTTGTTGGCGGAAACCCATCTGGAGACCATCCTGGCGGAATTGGACAGTCTGCGTCCCCCGGTGGCGGTGATTGATAGTATTCAAGCCCTGATGGATACAGCCTTAACTTCAGCGCCGGGTTCAGTGGTGCAGGTGCGGGAATGTACAGGGGCATTGATGCGGGTAGCCAAGCAAAATCACACGGCGTTATTTATTGTTGGACACATCACTAAAGAGGGGGCGATTGCTGGGCCAAAAGTATTGGAGCATTTGGTGGATACGGTGTTGTATTTTGAGGGGGATGCGTTTGCCAACTATCGCTTGTTGCGGGCGGGGAAAAATCGTTTTGGCCCCAGCTATGAATTGGGCATTTTTGAAATGACACCACAGGGCCTCAAAGAAGTTACCAATCCTTCCGTTCTATTTCTGAGCCATCGGGACTCACCTGCACCTGGGGTAGCGACCATTGTGGCCTGTGAAGCCAGCCGTCCTTTATTGGTAGAAATTCAGGCGTTGGTCAGCCCCACCACCTATGGCACACCCCGGCGGGTAGCTACGGGCATTGATTACAATCGGTTGGTGCAAATTTTGGCGGTACTGGAAAAACACTTAGGCGTTCCCCTAGCAAAATTTGATGTGTATGTGGCTTCGGCGGGGGGGTTAGGGGTGTCCGAACCGGCAGCGGATTTGGGAATTGCCTTGGCAGTGATGGCCAGCTTTCGCAATTGCTTGGTCAAGCCCCAAACCGTGTTGATTGGGGAATTGGGTTTAAGTGGACAAATCCGTCCGGTGCAACAGTTAGAAACTCGGCTCAAAGAAGCGGTGAAATTAGGTTTTTCCCGGGCCATTATTCCTATGAACAACGGAGAGGCAATTCCTGGGTTGGAATTGATCCCGGTGCAGCGGATTTTGGCAGCAATTGTAGCAGCCTTGCCGGCAGCCGAATCCGGTGGGGGTTAAAATTCTGGCACAATAAACGCTATGGGCAATACGTTTGGGCATGTATTTCGGATTACCACCTTTGGGGAGTCGCACGGGGGCGCAGTGGGGGTGGTCGTGGACGGTTGTCCGCCCCGTTTGCCTTTGGATGTAGCGGAAATTCAAGCGGAACTGGACCGTCGTCGTCCGGGGCAAAGCAGAATTACCACGTCTCGGCAGGAACAGGATCGCTGTGAAATTCTCTCCGGGGTATTTGAGGGGCAAACCCTGGGCACGCCCATTTTGATCCTGGTGAAAAATCAGGATGCCCGTAGCCAGGACTATCAGGAAATGGCCACCACCTTTCGCCCTTCCCATGCCGATGCCACTTACCAAGCCAAATACGGCATTCGTAACTGGCAAGGGGGGGGACGGGCTTCCGCGAGAGAGACCATTGGGCGGGTGGCTGCCGGGGCCATTGCCAAAAAAATTCTGCGGCAGGTGGCGGGGACGGAAATTTTGGCCTACGTGGAGCGGGTGAAGGATTTGCAGGCCCGCGTTGACCCAGAACGGGTGACCCTGGCGGACATCGAAAGCAACATACTGCGGTGCCCTGACCCGGAAATAGCCGCCAAAGCAATTGACCTGATTGATACCTACCGTAAAGAGGGCAATTCTGTGGGGGGAGTAGTAGGCTGTGTCGCCCGCTCCGTGCCGGTGGGGTTGGGTGCGCCGGTGTTTGACAAATTGGAAGCCGATTTAGCTAAGGCGGTGATGTCGTTGCCTGCCAGCAAGGGGTTTGAAATCGGCTCTGGGTTTGCGGGTACAACCTTGACTGGGCGGGAACACAACGACGAATTTTACCGGGACGAGCAGGGTCGGATTCGCACGCGTACCAACCGATCCGGGGGCATTCAAGGGGGCATCAGCAACGGTGAAACGATATATTTGCGGGTTGCTTTCAAACCCACCGCCACCATCTTGCAACCCCAGGCAACGGTCACCCAAACGGGCGAAGAAGTTGTCCTGACACCCCGAGGTCGCCATGACCCCTGTGTTTTGCCCCGTGCCGTACCGATGGTGGAAGCTATGGTTGCCCTTGTTCTATGTGACCACCTGCTCCGCCACCATGCCCAGTGCCGCCTATGGGAATAATTATTAATTAGATAATTATTTGTTGCCTTATACAAATATTTACTAATTTATTTATTGTTCTATTGGAATCCCTAGGGTGCATGGTCATATATAAAGTTAGGTGAATGGTGGTGCCTATACGACTGTTCCCTTTTTCCGTGCTGGCTATTGCCGAAATCTCCCCATTGCCGATAAAATTACTCCAACTGAAAACTAAAAAAACTCGCCAACGGTTAGACAGGAGTTTCATACAATGCAACGGTACTACTACTGGTTCCTTGGGTGGTTGCTATGGCTGGGGTTTGCTTTCCCGGTGCGGGCGCAGACTACCCCTAACGGGCTGGGTACGCAAGTCACTACGCAAGTCACTAAAGTTACGGGTAGGAATAGCAATTTGTACCTGTTCAATATCATCTTGAATAAGCCTTTGGTTCTGCCCAATTTTGATGTGCGCACCATTCCCAATGTAACCTTGGAGAATTTGGTCATCCGGTCTGAGATTGCTCAGTCGTTGCATGCCGGGAACTTTCTGGCTATTTTGACGCTAGATGCCCTATTTACCCAGCAGTTCACTCAGTTTTTGGAAATCGGTTCCATTAATGACTTCAACTCCATCGAAGCAATTGCAGCTATGCTCAGTCGCTTGGCTCAGGAGACGGGCACAAAACCGGCCATCGTTTATCTCATGGTAGATGACCGACAGTTGACCATCGCTGCGATTACGCCAGGGACGCAGGCGGGAGTGGCTCGTTCCGGT